>Ga0335081_10017289_pt1 | contig 11677 bp, 10 predicted proteins | sample Lox_Sample_35_FD_206713 | JGI IMG/M metagenome (GOLD analysis project Ga0335081, IMG submission 206713) | Soil microbial communities from Loxahatchee National Wildlife Refuge, Florida, United States - Lox_Sample_3.5 | ecosystem: Environmental > Terrestrial > Soil > Wetlands | place: USA... | reverse complement strand
CTTAGTGAGCAGTCTTGCGATTGTAAGACAATGGCGAAAAACGTGGAACCCCGCCTGGCAGCAAATTAGCCTGCTGAATATTTTCCTGTGCTAGGCTGCGTGTCAGGAGTTTCTCCTTGAACCGAACTTCACGCCGGACCGCATCGTTCGCAACGCTGTTTCTGGTATGTATTCTTTCGGCGCACGCTGCAACGAAGAAAAAAGATCTCCCGCCTCCGGTGCATTTGACCGCTGAGCAAGACCACCAGCGCATCATGGGCCTGTTGCACATGAGTTCGATTCGCCGCGGCGCCGACGGAGATCCGAAGTCTCCGAACGCCGCCAACTACGATGAATCGAAGGCCGGTCCCGACTCGGCTTTGCCGGATCCGCTAATTCTTGATAACGGCAAGAGAGTCACCTCGCCGCATATCTGGTGGGAAGAGCGGCGGCCCGAGATTATGGAGGAGTTCGACAGCGAAATTTACGGCAGGGTTCCGAAAGATACCCCGGCAGTGCATTGGGAAGTCGTTAGCACCACTAAAGAGATGAATGGAGACGTTCCTGTCATCACGAAGAAGTTAGTCGGACATGTCGACAATTCCGTGTACCCGCTGATCACAGCCAATATCGATCTGACGCTGACGACTCCCGCCAACGCCGCCGGAGCGGTACCCGTGATGATGGAACTCGCCTTGAGCCCCGAGGTTTTGGAGGCTCTAAAGAAACGCTTCCCAGATTTTTTCAAACCGACTGCCGGCCCCACGTGGCAACAGCAGGTTCTGGCAAAAGGATGGGCCTACGCGAGTTATATTCCTACGAGCGTGCAAGCCGATAACGGCGAGGGTTTGACCGAAGGTGTTATCGGACTGGCGAATAAAGGTCAGCCGCGCAAACTTGACGATTGGGGAGTGCTGCGCGCGTGGGCCTGGGGAGCGAGCCGCGCGCTCGATTATTTTGAGACTGATAAATCCGTGGATGCGAAGCAGGTCAGCATCGAGGGCCATTCGCGCTACGGCAAGGCCGCACTCGTGGCGATGGCCTACGATTCACGTTTCGCGATCGCTTACATCAGTTCGTCGGGCGAAAGCGGAGCCAAGCTCTACCGGCGCAATTTCGGAGAACAGATCGGCAATATCGCGGGAACCGGCGAGTATCACTGGATGGCGGGGAATTTCCTGAAATACGCAGGACCGCTCACTGAAAAAGATCTACCAATTGACGCGCATGAACTGATCGCGCTGTGCGCTCCGCGGCCGGTGTTCATCGGAGCCGGGGCCACGAACGGCGACGGCTGGGTAGATGCGAAGGGCATGTTCCTGGCTGCGGTTGGAGCAGGTCCTGTTTATAAACTTCTCGGGGCGAAAGATCTGGGGACCTCAGATTTTCCACCGATCGAAACTGCATTAATCGGCGGCGACATCGGTTTCCGCCAACACTCTCAGGGACACACGCCCGCGCCAAACTGGCCGACATTCCTGACGTTTGCAGGCCGGTACATCAAGGGTCCGGCGGCAAAGTAGTTTATGAAGATGCGATCTTTCATTTCACAAACTTGTTTTCTGATCCTGCTGAGTGCGACTACGTTCGCCGTCTCCACCCCGGAGCTGCATTTGACGAAACAGGATGTTCTCGTGCGCCAAGGACTGAGCGTCCTTTTGTTTCACAATTCCTACCACCACGTTTTCGGCGATCAGAAGATGGACGGGATGGAGATCATCCTGCACGATCAGCGCATCGCGACCGGAGGAGACGTGCGGCTGTCGCCGACTCCGACGCAGTGGAACCCGATTCCAGATTTCAAGGAGCGCAAGCGTGGAGCTGCTGCCGATGAAGTTGCGGCCTACTGTTCTTATCCCGACCGCGGATTGAATTACCGTGTCGACATTCGTCCTGAGTCCGGCGGATTTCGCGTCGCGGTGAAGCTTGATCAACCGCTGCCCGCCGCGCTCGCCGGAAAAGCGGGATTCAATCTGGAATTTCTGCCCAGCATTTATTTCGGAAAATCCTACGCACTGGAAAGCGGATCGGGCATCTTCCCGCGCCATTCCGACGGGCCGATGCAGAAACTTGCTGACGGAACGGTCGAGCCTCTGCCGCTGGCACATAGCGATAGATTCGTGTTGTCGCCGGAGGATCCGATGACACGCGTAAGCATCGTCTCCGACAGCGGCCCGATCGAGTTGTTCGACGGCCGCGACCTTGCGCAAAATGGATGGTTCGTTTTCCGCACGCTGATCCCTACAGGGAAGTCTGGCGACGTTGTGGTCTGGCATGTTCATCCGAATGTGATTCCCGGCTGGACGCGGCCTCCGGTCGTCGGCTACAACCAGGTCGGCTACACGCCCGGGCGGGAGAAAGTCGCCGTCATCGAACTCGATCCGCTGTCCAACGCTCCGAAGACTGCCAGCGTTCTTCGCATAACGCCACAGGGCGACGCCAAAGAGGTGTTTCAAGGCGAGGTTAAGCCGTGGGGAAAATGGCTTCGTTATCAATATGCCCGCTTCGATTTTTCTGCCGTGCACGAACCTGGCATCTATGAGATTGAATACGCGGGCCATAGAACCGGTCCCTTTCGTATCGCGCCGGATGTGTATGACGGTATCTGGCGCCTGTCGCTCAACACCTATCTAGCCGAGCAAATGGATCACGTCAAAGTCCGCGAGGGATACCGGATCTGGCACGGCGCATCGCACCTCGACGACGCCCGCCAGGCGCCGGTGAACTACACGCACTTCGACGGCTACAAGCAAGGGCCGACGACCGATTCACCGTTCTCTCCGGGCCAGCATATTCCTGGGTTGAACGTCGGAGGCTGGTATGACGCCGGCGACTTCGATCTGCGCACGCAGACCCAGACGAGAGTGATCACCGATCTCGTGATGGCGCGGGAGAAATTCGGAGAGAACTCCGATGACACGTCTGTCGATGAAGCTGCGCGCTATGTGCAGATGCGCAAGCCTGACGGCGTTCCCGACGTGATCGAACAGGTCAAACACGGCGTGCTGCTCCTGCTTGGCGAGTATCACGCCATCGGGCATGCGATCCCCGGCATTATTGAGCCGACGCTCCAGGAGTACACGCATCTCGGGGACGCCGCCTCGAAAACAGATGGCCGAATCTATTCTGAAAAGATGGGCCCGCTCGAATCCGACGGAATTTATTCAGGAGTTCCGGACGATCGTTGGGCCTTCACGACGCACACGACCGCGTTGAACTATGACTTCGTTGGAGCGATGGCTGCCGCCAGCCGCGTCCTTCGCGGCTCTGACGACAAAATGGCAGATGAATGTCTCACGACTGCCGAACACGTGTGGAAAGACGAGCAACAACATCCGCCGGCGACGTTTCAGTACTTCAATACGACGGGATCGAACTTGCAGCAGGCCGAAGTCGAAGCCACGATCGAGCTGCTGATATCGACGAGAGGCGGCGAGCCTTACCGCAAGCGGCTGACAGAGCTGCTGCCAATCATTCGCGACCAGTTCGCATTTCTTGGCGGGACCGCGGTCCAGGCGATTCCGTTCATGGATCAGCAATACAAACAGGAACTCGCCGCCGCGCTTACGGCATACAAGCCCAAACTCGATCAGACGCTCGCGAAGAATCCTTATAGAGTTCCGATCGCGATGGGAACTTGGGGAGGGTCGGGCCTAGCTACGCGGTTTGCGACGGAAATGTTTTTCCTGCATCAGGCATTCCCGGAGATTATCGGCCCGCAGTACACGCTCGATGGCATCGATTACGTCTTGGGAAGGCATCCGGCGTCGAACGTGTCGTATGTGTCAGGCGTGGGAACGCAATCGAAGCTGATCGCGTACGGCAACAACCGCGCGGATTACACGTTCATACCGGGTGGAATGATTCCCGGAGTGGTGGTGATTCAGCCGGACTCTCCGGAATTGAAAGAGGGATGGCCGTTTCTGTGGTATGAGAACGAGTACGTGGTCGACGCGGCAAGCTCGTTTATCCTGGCCGCTCAAGCCGCAAACGCAGAGACGCAGCAGAAATAACTACTTGCTTGCAGCCGATTTGATCTGTGTTACGAGCGCATCGATCTGATCCGCCGTGAGCTTGGCCGAAAACTTCGGCATTCGATGCTTGCCGTTGGTGATCATGTTGCGCAGATCGTCGGCTGACATTGACGTGGTCTTCTCCGCAACGATGGAAGGCCCGCCAAAATGCCTGCCTTCGGCGGTCTTGCCATGGCACTTCGCGCAGTTCTTTTTGTAGACCGGATTGTCGGGGAGCGCAGAACTCCCAGCGTTCTGCCCAAAGGCCAAACCGAGTGAAAGACAAAATAGAGAACAACAAAGCAAAACTCGTCGTGCAATTTTCAAGTTCAGCCTTGTGCGATCGAACTCGCGGACATGACCAGTTTAGATGCGTGAAAAGAAGAACGCTCCGCATCCCTCACCGCAGTGGGATGCAGCGCGTTTTGCCCAATCAGTTCAGTCTGGCCTGCTAGTCTCCGTTGGGTGCATGCAATACGCGGAACGTATTCCCGCCTTGCGACCACACTAGCACCAGCGCATCCTGCCCTTTGGGAATGCTCGAAAGAGCCTGCTGCACGTCGGCCGCAGACTGCATCTTGTGACGGTTCACTTCGAGGATGATGTCACCCTGCTGGAGTCCGGCGTTGTCGGCCGGGCTTCCGGGTTGCACCTGCTCGACGACTGCTCCGTGAACGTCGGCCGGCGCGTTGATCTGGGATCGGATTTCAGGCGTCAGATTCTCGAGCCCGATTCCCCAACGCATCTTGCCGTGCGTCTGTCCCGAGTTTTCGTCTTCGGCTGCATGGCTTCCGAGCGCCTCAAGCGTGACCGGAACGGTCATCGTCTTCCCGTTGCGATCGATAGTCATGTTGATTTTCGTGCCCGGCTGTTTCTCGCCGACCACGACTTGCAGTTCGCCCGCGTCGGTAACTTTCTGGCCGTCGATCTCGGTGATCACGTCGCCGATCTGAAGTCCGGCTTTGCCGCCCGGCGAATCTGGATCAACCTGCGTTACCACCGCTCCCGACGCCGTCGACTGGTCGAAGAATTTTGCGTTCTCCGGCGTCACGTCGGTGATGCCGATCCCGATGTGTCCATGCTCGACTTTGCCGTACTGGATCAGCTTCTCAACTGTCGGACGCACGATCTGGGTTGGAATTGCAAATCCCATTCCAGAGAATGTGCCCGAAGGTGAAACGAGGAATGTGTTGATACCGACCACTTCGCCGCGCGCATCGACCAGCGGGCCGCCGGAGTTTCCCGGATTAATAGCCGCGTCGGTCTGAATGAATTCGCCCGGCTTGTTGAGATTCGTGGGATCAGGATTCGCGCGGTTAATCGCGCTGACGATTCCACGCGTCACCGTGAAGCGGAATCCGTAAGGGTTTCCAAATGCCAGCACGGTTTCGCCCGGCCGCACTTCCTGCGAGTTACCCCAAGGCACGCTGGCAAGATTATTGGCATCGACTTTCAATACCGCGAGGTCCGTCAGCGGATCGGCACCAACAAGCTTAGCCTTTAAGACGCGACGATTGCTGGTCGTCACGCGGATATCAACGGCTCCATCGATCACGTGATTGTTGGTGACGATGTATCCATCGGGGGAGATTACGACGCCGCTGCCCAAGCCGTGCTCGATCTGTGGCTGTCGCTGCTGCATGTGCGGGCCAAAGAATTGTCCGAACGGGCCGTTCTGCCCGAAGAACTGCTGCATATCGTCGGGCACTTGCTCGTTCGACGAATCGGGCTTGCTTTTCGAGACTACGGTTACGTTAACGACGGCTGGAGTAACACGAGCCGCGAGGGTCTCCATCGCCTTGTCGAGGTTCAGCAAGGCTTCGACGCTGTTGGTGTCGAGCGGAGCTGCCGCCGGCGCTGTCGACGACGCGCTGGCCGGTTTTACACATTCATAGGTTGCGAACGATGCCGCCAATGCCACCGCTATTACCGGCACGGCCAGCCGCCTCGTCCACCGTTTCGAGCTGTCTTTCAACCACGTTCCTACATTCATCGGATTACATTCCTTTCGAGAGATTCGCGTACAACTAATTCCTTAGTTACAAACAATGAAATTCGCCCTGTTCTTCGCATTCGCACTTTCTTAAGTCTGTTTCTTTGGAGCTTTGGTAATGGCGGGGTGATCGACGTAGCGCAAGAGAGTGACGCGCCACATCTGGATCTGATACCCCTGCTGGTTTTGACCCTGGTCTTGCACCACCAGGTAGACCGTCTCCGTATAAGGCAAGGCCACGGTGTTCGAACTGGCCAGATGAATCGGTGGCGCGTTTGACTTTGACGCCGCATACCGCAAGGCCGTCTTGTTCTGACGAATCATCGGATTGCGATGAGTTGGAGAAATCTTCAACTTCGCTGGAATTACTGGAAGAGGCTGCGGAGAGATAGATGCCATCCCGACTGATGCGCTTGCGTTCGGCTTGATAACAGACGAAGCCAGTTCAGTGGACGCTGGAGCTTTCGCACTCGGCGCAGAAGAGGGTTCCTGGAATGCGATCATCCTTGGCGCCTGTGAAGCCCCGACGGCGCACGCCACCGCAAAACCGGCAACCAGCGAAACGGCGGGCTTCCAGCTCCGCGGATTCGCTTTCGGACGATTCACATCGAGGATCTCAGCCACGCGAGCGGACGTCTGGCGAATTCGTCCAATAGCAGCCTGCGCCAGCGCAACGCTGCGCTGGATGAAACTTCTCTCCGCCAGATGCGTGAGGCACTCGGCATAAGCTCGTGGATTCTCAGTCTCGGCCAGAACGGCATCGTCGCACGCCATCTCGCGCTCGAGCGCCACCTTTTTCTCAATCCACCAGACCGCCGGATGGAAGAAGAACAAGGCCTTCACGAATTGCTGAGCGAGATTGGTCCAGTCGTCCCAGCGCCGCAGGTGCGCCAGTTCGTGCAACATTACTTGGCGGAGTTCGTCGGCCGACAATTCGTCGATCACCCAGCGAGGAAAAACAATGGCCGGTTTCAGCAATCCAATCGCGGTCGGCACACGGACTTGGTTCGATGTGCGTACACACACGCGCCGCCGAATTCCACTCCGCTCGACCGCATCACGGAATAATGCCTGGGTATTCGCGCAGTCGACAGGAACGCAATTTTTCCGCAGGACATGCAAATGCCAAACCGCCTTCCCGATCCCCACCAGAAACCATCCGGCCAGAGCGGCCCAGGCCACGAATAAATACAAGGCCCACGAATCCGGAACGGTGATTGCCGGGTGTCCGGCCAGGCTGCCTGGAATCCCCATTCGCGACGAAAGCGACGCACCCAAACACGGCAGAAGCGCGATCGCGACGAGCGCAGAAAACCAGATTGCGAATCGAGTCCCAGCAGATTGCCGCCGCGCACCGCGCAGCAGCACAGCGGCAAAGATTCCGATCAGGCTACCTTCAATAAGTGAATCGAGAATTCGCAACGAGGAATACTGCGCAACCGCGTGTACGTCGAGGAATGGAGTCATCACGAGTCTTACTTGCTCCTTTCCAGCAGCTGTCGCAACCGTTCGAGTTCTTCGGGATCGATGCTTTTTCCCTCGAGAATATTCAGGACCAGCAATTCGTCGGAATTCCCGAAGAAACGGCTCACCAGATGGCGCACCTCGAAACGCGACGCATCTTTGCGGTCGATGCTTGGTGTATACACGTGTGCGCGTTTATCTTTTACGTGTTTCACATATCCTTTTTTCTCGAGGATTCGAACAATCGTCAGGACGGAGTTATAGGCCAAGGCGGGCTGCGGGGGAAGCGCTTCCAAAACCTCGTGCACCGTTGCCGACCCCTTCTCCCAAAGGACGTTCATGATGCGCAACTCGGCTTCCGTTAAGGTCGCAGATCTGCTACGCGCCAATGCTCCTCCTCAATCTCCCGATACTCAGACGTGCCACTTGGCAAAACGTCAACTAATTTGTTAGTTGCGAGGAGGCGATGCCGAGTTGCCCCGAGGGCTTCTTATTGAAAATGAAGGGGTTATGTCTGGGCAGATCTCGCGGGACGTAGCTTGTTACGTCTTCGGCTGCGGCAGGAGCAGGGAGTTTCGCTCCAGAGGCTGACCGTCCCTGAAAAGCAAAACGGCGTCGCCGACGAGGTACAGGACATCGGCGACGCCGTGAGCGGAGCATCTTCAACGTCACTGATACGTGAAGTTCAACTTATCCAGATATACCGTGTACGGCGACTGTACATAGTTCCCGTCCATCTGGTAGTTAACAGTCACTCCATACCACCCCGGTTCGGAGTACGGGGCGTACGTCCAGTTCAGCGTGTGCGTCACCCCGTTGAGAGTGATCGACTGGTAGAGCAGTTGGTTACCGGACGTCCTCTCGACCTGGATCGTCAGATGATTCCATGCATTCTCGAGCGGATAACACGAGATGCCGGTCGGAACCCACTTCATCTTGACGTTGTCCCAGACGTCCCACTCGTTGCCGCCACCAACACGGCATTCGTGTCCCCAGGTGAATGCCATTCCGCTAAAGAATTGATTGATGTCAAACTCCAGCGCCTGCGACGCTCCGAGATTGCTGCCGTAGAAATAAACGTCGTAGGTGAAATTGTGAAGCGTGGGGATGAGCGTGTGGTTCGTGTCCGGAAGTCCCTGCGAAGAGAAATCTCCGATCAGGTGATTGTTCCAGAGCACATCGGAGTAATCCATCGTGCCGCCGATGTTGAACTGTGTTGACTTGCCTGAGAGCGTCGGCGACTTGATGTTCTGATACATAGCCCACGTCGTGCCAGGGCCGCTGGGAGTACACCCGGTGCAGTCGGCGTAGGTTGGCGGCTGCTGCGCGTAGCCGTTCCATCCTCCACTGCTCTGCAGGTTCGAGAAAGTCTTGCCGGACGAATTCACGGTAATCGTAATCGGCTTCGTAGCAGCGCCGCCGCATTTGTCCCATTCCTCGACGGTTGTGTTGTACGTCCCGGGACTTAGCGTGAGATTGGTGTTGAGGCTCGCTCCGCTGACCACATAGGCCAACTGGGAAGGGGCGGTATAAATCCCCATCGATGCCACACCGAGCGAGCAGCTCGTGGTTGCGGTCGCGACGAAATTCGCCGGCGATCCGACGGTGCTGTTGTTTGCGGGGGAAGTGACGAACACTCCGGTGGTCCCGCCCGATTTCACCGTGATCGTCACGGTCGACGTTGTCGCCCCGCCGCAGTTGTCCCACTCTTCGACGACGACGTTGTAAGTTCCTGGATTGAAATTGAGGCTGGTATTAAGACTGGAGCCATTTACGACGTACGACAGCTGATACGGCGCAGGATAGATCCCCATGGAACCTACGCCCTTGGAGCAAGTCGAGGTCGACGCCGTCGCCACGAATTGAACCGATGTGCCGACAGTGCTGTTATTAGTAGGACTTGTTACCGTTACGGTCGCAAATGCGGATGCTCCAAGCAGGCAGACGGAAATGGCCGTTGAGATCAGGGCAGACTTCTTCATTTGGGCTTTTCTCCGGTTGGAATTTGAGCCAGACCCTGTCAGGTCTGAAAAGGATATTCACCAGTCGGACGGGAACACCCTGAGTCGTGCTGGGCCACGAGAACCCGCTGTGCACACGGGCCTACGCGGATATCACTGAGCGGAGTGTGTCCACTCTATACAGGGCCTACCGGAGAGTCAAAGAGAAAGCGCTGTAGATGGGCCGGAGAGAGAATCAGTGGGACTAATACCCACTGAGCATTTTGGAATGGAAATCGATAAGGGAGGAGGGAGTTTAGGCGGCCTTCTTTAAGCGTTTGATCCTGGCCGAGAGCAGCCGTCTTGCTTTCTCAAGCTCCGCACGCCGAGTCGCGCTGAGGCCCCGGCCGGCTCGGTTGATGAAGTACGTCAGCATCCGCATTCCGGAGCCGGGACCTTTCGGCGACACGCGCTTGCTGGCAAGCGTGCGGGCGACGGTCGCGGCATCCTTCGTAAACAGATTCTCGGGCGGATGCGTCGAATCTGTTTTCACCTTGGCGACCCAGCGGTTCTTCTTGTTGCTCTTACTTTTTGTGCGTGGCATCGCGTTTCGCTCGCCTCAATGATGTTTGAAGTATTGCACCGCGCGTTCATGCGCCTGCGCGGCTTTTCTGGTTGAAAAAGTTCCGAGATTGCGGCGCTTGCCCGTCTTCGCATTCTTCTTTCTTGAATACAGCCGATATTCACCACTTTTCATTTTTCGAATCATGAGACCCCTCGCTGCTAACTTCGAATAATCTTCGTCCGCACTTATCGGTTTGCTTTACGAGTACGGCTTGCCTTTCTCGCGGCGCTGCGTCTGGACGCGCTACCTCGCTTTCTCGCGGCTGAGCGCGCCTGCCGAGAAAGAGCACTGTGTGAAGCTGCCGAACGCCCTTTTTTCTTCAGCGCTCTGCTCGTAGCGCGCGATCGCGTGGTGGAAGATTTCTCTTTGGAGTGCGATTGTCCTTGCTCATAATCGCGTTCCGCTTTTTGTCTCGTGCTTGCCGAGGTCGTGCCCTTACGTGGAGGCCCCAGCTTTACGCCCGCCCTTCGCGCCTTCGACAATCCAATCGCTATCGCCTGCTTGGTCGAAGCCGCACGGTGCTTACCTTCTCGGATATGGTCCATTTCCTCCCGTACGAATTCTCCGGCTTGCGTGCTCGGCGATTTCCCTTCGCGCGCATCTTCGTGAGCTCGCTCGATCGTTTGTCGTTCCGGCATGATGACCTCCAGCTTCTAGCGTAGTCACGCAACTCTGCCGGAAGGCATCGACAATTTTCTGTAGGGATCGGCCTTGATCGCCCTAGGGGAACGACCATCAGAAGAGTTATCAGCTTGTGAACAGATTCACTTCATCCAGCCACACGTCGTATGGCTGCTGCTCGTAGTTCCCATCCATCTGGAATGCGATATCGATTTCTTCCTGGGTCCAGTTCGGCTGCGCAGTGTAGTACGTATCGACCGTGTAGTTCTGGTTGTCGACGCTCAAGCTGATGTAATGCACCTGATTTCCAACACGCTCGAAATTCCATACGAGATGAATCCAGCTATTCGAGGGAAAATGATTACAGGGAACGTCGGTGACCCTCCAAACTTCGTTCAGAGGATCCCAGATGTTCCAGGCGTGCGACTGATCGAAGTCACACTGAGTCCCCCAGGTCCATCGTGTTCCGCCAAACGCCTGATTGACGTCGAACTCAAGTGACTGCGGAGCGTTCCCATTGCTCACATAAAAATACAGGTCGTATGTGAAATGAGTTGGAGTATTGCCGCCTCCTATCGGTATCCAGTAGAGTTCGTTCGAGTAGGCGTGCTTACCGCTCAAACTGAATTTGGCCGCCGACCCGTCGAGCGAGGGCGATTCCTGGTGCAACTGGAGAGTGGATTGCGCGACTCCGAGCCCAGCTGCGCACGTGGAGTTCGCGATCACGGCCGAACACGACACCCATGCGGGACTGTCCTGGAGGTTCAATGCGCCTTGACCCTGGCTGACGACATTTACCTTCATCGACGAGGTTGCGACGTACCCAGCCGTATCCTCCGCCACAATTTCTACGGTGTGTTGCCCATTGGCCATCCAGATCCACTGGTCCACATTCGTGTTTGGCGTATACAAGACAGCAAGGCCGTCCACGTAAAGCCGCACGGTGTAAATCGGATCCGGAGGATTCGCGTTCGCGAGAACCTGCACAGGCGACTGCACACTCGCATTATTTGCGGGACTCGTGATCGATAGAGGAAATCCG
>Ga0335081_10017288_pt1 | contig 11677 bp, 13 predicted proteins | sample Lox_Sample_35_FD_206713 | JGI IMG/M metagenome (GOLD analysis project Ga0335081, IMG submission 206713) | Soil microbial communities from Loxahatchee National Wildlife Refuge, Florida, United States - Lox_Sample_3.5 | ecosystem: Environmental > Terrestrial > Soil > Wetlands | place: USA... | reverse complement strand
AGGGGCACCCTTTCTTAACCCTCTGACATCCCGAAACTCTGCTTTCAACTCGGTTTTTGGTGAAAATATTTTCTCGATGTTTCCTGCAAAAAACACGGCCACCAACAGCGCTAAAGACGCAATCGTGATTACCAGACCGGCCTTTAGTATTGACCACCTAAGCTGCTTTTTGGTATCGAACATTTTAGTCTCCTCAATGGTTAACCTCCCCCTTTTCTAAGAAGATGCCGGCAAGGGGGGATTTAGCTCAGTCAGAAATACGCGGATCTCCGGCATGGACGACTGCATCAACTGGCCTCTGTTTCCGTCAAATAGGATCGAGCCGTTTTTTAGAAACATAAATCTTTCCGCCAGCCTGAGGGCATCGAAAACCTTGTGGGTGACGATAATAAAGCCTTTTCCACCCTGAGTCAAATCGAGGATCAACTTGCATATAATATCCGCATTCACTGGGTCGAGCCCGGTGGTCGCCTCGTCGTACAGAAACATCTTGGGATCGAAAGCTGCCACGGACCTCATAATGGCAACCCTTCTAAGCATGCCACCGCTCAGCTCTTCGGGCATCAATTCGATTGCGTGCTCCAGACCCACCTCCCCAAGTAGTTCTCTCACCTTCTTATCGATCTCCTCTTCGGTCATTATCGAGTATTCCCTTATGCCAAAGGCGATATTTTCCTTTACGTTGAGCGAGTCAAAAAGCGCCCCTTCCTGGAAAACAATGCTGAATTTCATTCTGATTTCCCTGAGCTCGTCCTCCTTTTTATCCGTGATGTCCTCCCCATCAACGACAATTCTTCCAGAATCGGGTTTTAAAAGTCCCACGATGAGTTTGAGCAGCGTTGTCTTTCCGTCCCCACTTCCTCCAAGAATGGCTACCCTTTGATTGAAAGGGATGGAAAAACTGACACCTTTCAAGACTTGCTGTATCCCGTAAGAAAATGAGACTCGGTCGAATACAATCATAATGAAAAACCCAAGATATAGAATAATACCCTTGTGAGGATAAAGTCGGAGACGATGATCAGGATAAACGATGCGACGACAGCCTTGGTTGTTGACCGCCTGAGGCCTATGGCTCCACCTTTTGTGGAGAGTCCCATATAACAGCTGATGCATGCGGTCAGGTATCCAAAGATGAAGGGCTTGATAAAGCCCGACAGAACATTCTCAAAATTAAGCACGTCCCGAATCGAACTCCAGTAGACCGAACCGCTCTGATGGCTCACGAACACGGCGATGTAATAGCCTCCTAAGATTGAAACAGTGTCTCCTATAATGGTCAGGGCTGGGAGCATGATCAGCGATCCGATTATCCTTGGGGTGACCAACTTTCTTACTGGATCGACGCCAAAAACTCTGAGCGTATCCACTTGATGCCCGAGGACCATGGAGCCCAATTCGGACGCCACACCAGAACCCACTCTCCCTGCATAAACCAGCGCCGTCAGGACAGGTCCGATCTCCCGGATGATCGAAACGCCCACGATCTTTCCGATATACATTTTGAATCCCATGGCCGAAAGCTCGGCAGAAAGCTGGAGGGAGAGGGCCATTCCGATAAAAAGGGAGATGAGAAGAATGATGAAGAACGAACCTGCTCCGGAATAGTCCAACTGTTCAATAAAATCCTTCGAGTAAAAGGGCCTTTTCAGCAAACCCAAAAGGCCCTGGAAGGAAAGGAAGTAAAAATCCTGAAGGTCGCTGATCAACTCCTTTATATGAATAGTCTCCCTTTTCATCAGGCTGCCATCGAACCGCTAAGGTCCCTCCGTTTGGTCGGTCACGCCCCGGATTAACCAGTTGGGGGACTCTCGTAACTCCCAGACCAATTTCTCGGCAGTTCGGCCAAAAATATGGCCAAGAAATCGACGATCAGATGTCTTATGAATTTATGGGAAAAAGGTAAATATGTCAATACGGAAATTTCCCCTATTTTTAGATGAAAAAGTCTGTATGTTCTGCCGAGATCTCTTCAATGGATGTCCGAGCTGTCTTCAAAGTAGTTGGCTCGGAGAAAACGTTCGTGGGTTTTCCCAAGGAAGGTGAGGAGTCATCTCACTGGGTGTGACAGGGTATTGGAGAAGGTGATTGAACAGATAAGATGAGTAATCGAGCAAATACGGTATTTTTGAGCATGAAATACAGTATTTGCCCCATTTATTTATAAATTCATCGTTAGTATCTTATAGCTGATGCCAACACGCTGGATGCAGCGCCTTCATACATACGAGAGCCGAAATAAAGAGACCATCCGCCAAATACAAGATTACTTGGCTACCGCCCGCAGTAGAAAAGAATTTGGTGTATTTGTATTAGTAATCCGAAGACTCAGAGATTAGCCAAAGGAGGTGATGCGCAAAGGGGAGAATCGCAACGGTGTTGAAACATGCGAGCGGAGATTGTTAAGAAAGAAAGGAGGAGAACACGATGCGTAAAATTATGAACCTTGGTGTGTTGGCAACCCTTTTTATGTTGATGAGTTCGGTCCTTCCGGTCTATGCAGCTGAGACTGTAACAGTCAAAGGAGAGGTGATTGACACGTATTGCTATGCCCTGATGGGAGCAAAAGGCGAGAGCCATCGGCAGTGTGCCATCGACTGCGTTAAAGCTGGGATTCCGGCAGGGCTACTTGAGGAAAAAACCGGCAAGGTCTATGTCTTATTGCCCAATAAAGACAAGGCCGCTTTACCCAAAGGGGTGATGGACAAGATGGGGCGTACGGCCTCTATCACCGGCAAGGTCTACACAAGCGGCGGAAGCAACTTTTTGACGGTTGAATCCATCAAGTGAATCCTATGTTAGAGAACCTCCTCCCGGGAGTGCAGCACCTTCAAAATATCCATCCATTGGTCGTTCACTTTCCTATTGCATTCTTAGTGGGTGCTGCACTCTTCTACTTTCTTTCTTGGATTTTTAGCAACCAAACGTTTTCGAATACCGCATTCTTATTGCTCATCGTGGGCACCTTTGCCGCGGGGGCCGCTGCGGGAACGGGTCTTTACGGGGAAGAGGGCGTGATGGTCTCATTCTCGGTCAGGCGCCATCTTTTGGAGCCCCATGAGAAATTCATGCTCACCACGCTGGGAGTGAGCATCGGATTAGCGATCTGGGCAATTCTGGCACGGCCGTTTCCGAGAAAGAAGAGATTACTATTTCTTTTTGTGCTTTTGGTATTGTTGGGAATTATGACCCTAGGCGCAGACTATGGTGCCCGGATGGTTTACGATTACAACGCAGGCGGAGATGCGTGTTCACAACCCATCGAATTTACCAGGTGAAAGTTCCTAAATTCTTTTCGAGAGAGATTCGAAAGAGTTACCTGGTGGTAAAAAATCCCTTGAGGTTCCGGTATTTCTTTTCTCCAATCCCTTTCACATTTCTTAAATCCTCAACGGATCGAAAACCTTTTCTTCTATCCCTATAAGCTATCATTTCCTGCGCTAAGGATTCTCCGATCCCAGGTATCAAACAAAGGTCTTCCGCCGATACTCGGTTAAGATCAAGAGGAATGGAAAAAACGAGCAATTTATTAGCGGCCATCCTGCTGATTTTTATCTTTATGCCCTGTTGCTTTATCTCCCCATGTTTTTCCTTTGATAAAGGACCGGGAGGCGCGATTTGAGAAGATTCTCTCGTGACGATGAGAAGTGTCCCCGTTTCCAAAATCTCTGAGGATGAGAGAATATCGAACCGGGCAATTTCCTTTAGACCCCCTGCCCGGTTAACGGCCTCTCTCAAAGTAGGGGGATTCTCGAAAAGATAGACGCCGGGACTTCGAACTTCTCCCGAGACTTCAACGGCGACTTCTTTCGCCGGTTCTTCCGAGAAGGGGGAGGGAGGGTGATAAAGAAAACCGAAGCAGAGCGTGCCGAGGACGAGAAGAGCAATACCCAAAAGGACCCACTGCTGATGGAGGGAAAAATATTTCATGTGTTCCCCCGATGGAAGAGGGGCTCGGGACAAGCACCATATACCAAACAGCAAGCATCAAATAATTTCCAATATACAAAATTCAAGGTCTTAAACAAAATCATTTTGGTCATTGGAAATTGGTGCTTTAAATTTGTTTGGGATTTGGAATTTGTAGTTTGGTGCTTACTCTTTTTCTTCCTTCAGGAGCTTGTAGTCGATGGAGTCTACCAAGGCTTGCCAGCTTGCCTGAATGATGTTCTCGGAAACTCCAACCGTTCCCCATTTTGACTGCCCATCCCACGATTCGATCAAAACCCTCGTCTGCGCTCTGGTCCCGTCCTTGGTCGAAAGGATCCTGACTTTATAGTCGAGCAGGTTCACTTCTTTCAGCTCAGGGTAGAATTTTTCCAATGCCTTTCGTAGGGCATTATCCAGAGCGTTGACCGGACCATTTCCGACGGCTGCGGTATGCTCCACTTGATCTCCTACACGAACCATGATGGTGGCTTCTGAAAGGGCTTCTTCCTCGGTCTTCTTTTCCACAATGACACGGAATCCCATCAGTTCAAAAAACCTTTTATGTTGCCCAAGCGCCTTCTTGATAAGAATCTCAAAAGAGCCTTCGGCTCCTTCAAACTGGAAACCTTCGCTCTCGAGGCGTTTCAAGTCGCCGAGGATCTTTCTTACTTTCGGATCTTTGCTCTCCAAATCAATTTTGAACTCACCCGCTTTGTAAAGGATGTTCGATTCGCCGGAGAGGTCGGAGATAAGAACCCTCCGGCGGTTTCCGACTCGTTCAGGGGAGACGTGTTCATACGTGGCATCCTTCTTCCGGATCCCGCTGACGTGAACGCCCCCCTTGTGGGCAAAGGCGCTTTCCCCCACATAAGGAAGATATTTGTTATGGGGCAAGTTGGCCAGCTCCGAGACGAAACGAGAGACCTCAGTGATCTTTTTCAACTGGTCGTCTGTGACACAATCGATACCCATTTTCAGTTTGAGATTGGGGATGACCGAGCAGAGGTTGGCATTCCCGCATCGTTCCCCGTAGCCGTTGATCGTGCCATGAACCATCCTGACACCTTCCTTGACCGCGAGGATTGTGTTGGCTACTGCCATCTCGGTATCATTATGGACGTGAATGCCCAGAGGAACCGCAATCTTGTTTTTTACCTCTTGGACGATGGATTGAATCTCGCCGGGGAAGGTCCCCCCATTCGTATCGCATAAGACGATCCAGTCCGCCTTGGCTTCCTGGGCTGCCTTCAGCGTGGAAAGGCTATACTGCGGGTTGTTCTTGAACCCATCGAAGAAATGCTCGGCATCAAACATCACTTCCTCGGCGCACTCCTTGAGGAACTGAATTGAGCTATAGATTATTTCGAGATTCTGATCAAGAGTAATTTTTAGCGCTTCGAGGGGATGGATATCCCAGGACTTCCCTACGATCGTCACCACTTTTGTGCCAGCCTCGATCAGGGCCCGGATGTTTGTATCATTTTTAGGCAGAATTCCTGCCCGGCAGGTGCTTCCGAAGGCGACGATCTTCGCAAGAGAAAGGGGAGCCGATTTGATTTCCTGAAAGAACTGGAGGTCCTTTGGATTGGAACCAGGCCATCCCCCTTCGATATAGTGGACGCCCAATTCATCCAGCTTTTGGGCGATTCGAACTTTATCCTCGACAGAAAAAGAGATGTCTTCTGCCTGGGACCCATCGCGCAGTGTGGTGTCGTAGATTTTCACAGAATCGGATGGCTTCAAACGAAACTCCCCTTGATTAAGCAACGAACTATGAGCGATGAACACTGTACGATAAACGATGAGCAAATGTATTGATTCATTGTTCAAAGTTCATCGTTCGTCGTTCATCGTCTTGAGTTCGTTGTTTATCATTCTTCTGAAATAACAGACTTATCCAGTTCAAAAGCGTCGTGGAGAGCCCGGACGGCTAATTCCGTATACTTGGAATCAACAATGCAGGAGATTTTAATCTCCGAGCTAGAAATCATTTGAATATTAATTCCCTCTTTCGCCAAGGCGGAGAACATTTGGGTGGCCACATTGGAATGGCTCCTCATGCCCACCCCCACAATGGATACCTTTGCAATGTCTTCGTTGGACTTGACCTCTTTCCCGCCCAACTCCTTAATCGTGTTTTTGACGATCTGGAGCGTCTTTGCGAAATCGGATTTGGGGACAGTGAACGCCAGATCGGCGCAGCCTTTCTCGGTGCTGGAGGTTTGAATAATCATGTCCACGACAATGTTCGCGTCGGCGATGGGCTTGAAGAGTTTTGCCGCCATCCCGGGGACATCGGGAACACGCATGATCTCTATCTTCGCTTCATTCTTGTTGTAAGTCACACCTGAAACTACAACCCTTTCCATCTCTCTGTCCTCCTTGCAGACGATTGTGCCGGGATTATCGTTAAAAGATGATCTGACATGAATCGGGACATCGTATTTCTTGGCAAACTCTACGGATCGGGTCTGTAATACTTTGGCTCCGAGGCTGGCCATCTCCAGCATCTCGTCGTAGGATATCTTGGATAACTTCCTTGCCTTGGAGCAGACATTGGGATCGGTCGTATAGACTCCGTCGACGTCAGTGTAAATCTCACAAACATCTGCTTTCAGAGCGGCTGCGACGGCAACGGCCGTCGTGTCGGATCCTCCACGACCAAGGGTCGTGATATTTTCTGATTCATCCACCCCCTGGAACCCTGCTACCACCACGACCCGCCCGTTCTTCAGGTCGTTTAGTATCTTCTCCGATTCAATGCCCGTAATACGGGCTTTGCCGAAAGCGCTGTCCGTGGCGATCTTAATTTGGAACCCGAGATAGGATTTTGCCTCCGCTCCCATATCCTTCAGAGCGATGGCAAGCAAGGCGATAGAGACTTGCTCTCCCGTCGAGATGAGCACGTCCATTTCCCTTTCGTCAGGGGTGGGCGTGACCTGATGGGCCAAGCGGATGAGTTTATCTGTTTCTCCGGCCATCGCAGAGACAACGACCACCAGCTCGTGACCTTGGTTTCTACCGTTAACAACCCTCCTGGCGACATTTTTAATTCGCTCGACATCCCCGACAGAAGTGCCGCCATATTTTTGAACGACCCGCGCCATTCAAACGCCTCCTTTTCCCCGCTGGGGAGTATAGCATGCGGATTTAAGATTAATTCCGCAATTCGCAATCTGAAATCCGGAAGTCCTTAACTAATGCTTCATACCGCTTTCCTTTTCCGACGATTTCCAAAGACCTTCTATTCCTTCCTGTGTAGGCAATGCGGATGAGCAGAAGCTCCTTCGGGAGGAGGGAGGGAATTTTGTCCGCCCATTCGATGGCCGTGATCCCCTTGTTTTGGAAATAATCCTCCAGGCCTAGCTCTTCGGCTTCCTTCTCTTCGCCGAGACGAAAAAGATCCACATGGTAAAAGGTCATCTTTCCCGGGTATTCGTTAATCAGGGTAAAGGAAGGGCTTGAGATATAAGCCGGATTCCTAATTCCCGCCCCCGCGGCGAGTCCTTTGATGAATTGCGTTTTTCCGGCCCCCAATTCACCCACCAATGCCACGACATCCCCGGGCAGAAGTCGCCTTCCGATGCTCTTTCCGATCCGAATGGTCTCTACTGTCCTGCCGGTCTGAATAACCACTTCAATTTGAGATTTCAAATTTTGGGTCTCGTGGGGAACGCATATATGCGTTCCCTACCATTTGTTCTCAGGCCTTAAATTTAAAGTCGTCGGGATTGAGACTTTCCAGCCACTCCTTGAGATGATCTCCTTCTTTCTCCATATCGATGGTTCGGGCTTTTTCGATGACCTGTTCGGACACGAAGATTGGGGCGTCCACAGCCAGAGCGATGGCCATGGCATCACTGGGACGGGAGTCGATAATGATCTCCTCCCCTCCTCGATTGAGGTAGATCAAGGCGTAGTAGGTATTTTCCTTCAGGTCATTGACCACGATTTTCACTACCTGGGATTGAAGGGTCTTTAAAATATTATGGATCAAATCATGGGTCGATGGCCGATGAGAACCCATCTTCTTCAGTTTCGTCGCGATGGCATTGGCCTCAAAGGGACCGATCCAGATAGGAAGCCCTGTTTTATTCGATAAATCCATCAGGAGAACGACAAATCCGTTTGACGTGGAATCGAATGTCAGAAACTTCACCTTCATCTCGAAATACATCCCGTCTCTCCTTTCGTTCCGCTGATCCTTGGCATAAACACGCCGCCGTTTTTCTCGATCTTCGAATTAGTTCATGGTTTCTGTTGACCAAATCCTGGGTAACGAGGCGAATGAGTCCGCGCTTCTGTTTATCGTTACACTTCGTTTGGAAATAGAGGGACAAGAAAGGTCGGGGAACCTACTCCGGGTGGGCCGCTATGTTATTCTGGTCCCTCCTATCCACGGCCTAGCCCTGCCTCTCCTTCCGCAAGAAGAAGGGCGACGAGCGGATAAGCAAATGAGAACGCTTAATTTAATCTATCTTAAATGAAGAAGGATGGAAAAATCAACCCTTTGACCTCGGGCTCAGGATCAAGAGGTTCCCGGGCGAAACGACGAACTCGGTCCCGAAAAGACAAGGGTTGGCGTCGTTGGAGTATCAGATCCCTCCCCGGAGAAGAGTGGGCAGTCTTTGAAGAATGTCTGTGGCAATTAAGGATTTTTCTCCTATCTCCCGGGCAACCTCATCGCCCGCCAATCCATGAATGTAGACGGCTATTTGGACAGAGGTGAGAATGTCAAATCCTTGACAAAGCAGCCCACCGATCATTCCGGTGAGCACGTCCCCCGTTCCTCCCGAGGCCATTCCCGCATTGCCGGTCGGGTTGATGAAGACCTCTCCCTTGGGAGTGGTGATCAGGGTGGGATGTCCCTTGAGGACGAGATGTACGTGCTGGGATTGTGAAAAATTTCTGCTCAGACCGACCCGATCTTCCAGGACTTCTTTAGTCTGGGATCGGATCAGTCTTGCCATCTCTCCTGGATGGGGGGTGAGAATAAACGAGCGATTCTTGATGGGAAGGGTTTTTGGTTGCGTTGCCAACGCTGTCAGACCATCGGCATCCAAAATGATCGGGAGATCCAGTGTCTTGATCAGCTTGAGGACGAGCGATTGCGTTTCTTTAAACGTTCCCAGGCCAGGACCGATGACCACCGCCTTTTTGTTTTCGCAGAGACGGACGATGGTCGCGAACGCCCGGAGGCTAAGCGTCTGTTTGGCGGTCTCCGGTAGAGGCTCCGTCATGACCTCTGTCAATTTCATCTCCATGACGGCATTGAGGCTTTTTGGGAGGGCAAGGGTGACCAGGCCCGCTCCCACCCTGAGGGCAGCCTGACTGGCCATGGCTGCCGCTCCTGTCTTGCCAACCGATCCCGCAATGACCAGCAGGTGTCCGTAATCGCCTTTGTGGGTATTTGGATTCCGGGGGAGAGACAACCATTTCTGGATCTCTTCTTTCTCCAAAAGGTAGGTCGGGATTCTTTCCTCCTCCACCAACCTTCTGGGGATACCGATATCGATGACCTTCACCTTTCCCACATAGTCGATTCCTGGCGGAATGAGGTGGCCTATCTTGGGCAAACCAAACGTGATCGTGAGAGAGGCCCGGATCGCCGTGCCAAGAGGTTTGCCGGTGTCGGCGTCTAAGCCGGAAGGAATATCAATGGCAACCATAGGCCTTTGGATCGTATTCAAATGATCGATCACCTCTCTGTAATAACCCCTCACCTCCGCATCGAGCCCCGTGCCAAAAATGCCATCTATCAAGATGTCGAACTTTTCGATGTCCCTTTTCACTTTGATGTAGTCTTTAGAAGAAGGAACAGGGACGACTTCCCCCTTCATGCGGTGGAAGACGGTAAAATTCGTCTCCGCATCGCCTCGGAGACCCTTGGGGTCGGTAAGGAGATAGGCCCTTACAGAAACCCCTCGGTTCAGAAGATATCGAGCGATCACAAACCCATCTCCTCCGTTGTTCCCTTTCCCGGCGATGATCGCTATCTTCTTGTTGCGGATATCGGGGAAGGTATCGGAGATCACCTCCGCCGCTCCCCTTCCTGCATTTTCCATGAGGACGATTCCGGGAATACGATAGGTCTCAATGGACTTCCGATCCAACTCCTGCATCTGTTCAGCGGTCGCTACTTTCATCGGTTCCTTCCTCTAATAGCACATGGGCCACGGCATAGGGTCGATCGTGGGAAAGGGTGAGAAGAGCCTTTTCAATGCGGAGGGTTTCATAAGCCTCCTTTGCCTTTCGATGGAAGGAGAACATGGGTTTTCCCATGGGATCGTTCTCCACTTCGATATCCGTCCATTGGATACCGTTTCGGAGCCCCCATCCGATGGCTTTGAGGAAGGCCTCTTTTGCCGCAAATCGGATGGCGAAGCACTCAGCCGGGCGGGCCTGGCGTTGACACCGGGCGATCTCTTTTTTTGTAAAGATTCGACCCAGAAAAAGATCTCCCCAACGGCCCATCAGATGCTCGATTCGATCAATGTTCACAATGTCAATACCCGTTCCGATGATCATCTCAAATAATAGGGTTCTAGGGTTCGAGGATTCAAGGGTTCAAGGGGTTGTCCCGGAACTTTTCGCTTGACTCCTGGAACCCTCGACTCCTTGGCCCCTTTCATTCTCTATCGAATAAGAGCGACCATTTCCCGAACAGCTCGATCCAGCCCTACCAGAAGCGCCCGGGCAATAATGCTGTGGCCGATATTGAGTTCCTCGATTTCCTTGATTTCTGCGATCCGTCGGACGTTTACGTAATTCAACCCGTGGCCTGCGGCAATCCGGAGATCACGGTGAGAGGCCTCGGCGACTGCGTCGAGAATTATTTTTAGCTCTTCGTCTTCCTCGGAAGGATTCTTTGCATCGCAGTACCGACCGGTGTGAATCTCGATGGCATCCACGCCCACATCCTCCGAGGCCTTGATTTGATTTTTTTGGGGATCCACAAAGAGGCTGACCGGGATTCCTCCCTTGTGGAGTCGTTGGATCGCTTTTTTGAGAGAAGGACTGAATTTGATGACGTCAAGCCCGCCTTCTGTCGTCAATTCTTCTCTTTTTTCAGGAACGAGGGTGGCGATATTTGGCCTGGTAGATAGGGCAATGCGGATCATCTCTTCGGTAGGCGCCATTTCAAGATTCAATCGGGTCTGAATCGTCTCTCTGAGTATTCGCAGGTCTCGATCTTGAATGTGACGTCGATCCTCTCTGAGGTGACATACGATCCCGTCCGCTCCGGCTAATTCCGCGATTCCCGCAGCAGTGACAGGATCGGGATACATCACCCCTCTTGCCTGCCTGACCGTGGCGACATGATCAATGTTGACACCCAATCTCGGCATGATCCCCCTGCATTCGAATGTTGAAAGTGGAAAGGAGAAAGCGGTTTAACCACATTCCCCTCTCTAGATTCTACTTCCCGATGTATTTCTTAACCAGCTCGACAAGGTCTTGGGCAAAGCGATGGAGTTTTGTTTCATCTTCTCCCTCGACCATGATCCGGAGGAGAGGTTCTGTCCCAGAATAGCGAATCAAAATCCTTCCGGACTGTTCCAATGTTTTCTCAATCTCCCTGATCCTCTTTTCGATTTCTGGAAACCCAGACAGGTTTTTCTTCTCTTTGACTTCTACGTTATAGAGAACCTGAGGAAGAGGTTCCATCACGTGGGTCAGTTCGTCTAAGGGACGTTCTTTCTGTTTCATGATGGCCAGAACTTGTAGGGCCGTGAGGACCCCATCG
>Ga0335081_10017287_pt1 | contig 11678 bp, 8 predicted proteins | sample Lox_Sample_35_FD_206713 | JGI IMG/M metagenome (GOLD analysis project Ga0335081, IMG submission 206713) | Soil microbial communities from Loxahatchee National Wildlife Refuge, Florida, United States - Lox_Sample_3.5 | ecosystem: Environmental > Terrestrial > Soil > Wetlands | place: USA: Florida... | reverse complement strand
GTCGGGGGGGGGGGGGGGGGGGGTTGCGGGTGGGAAGCCGGCGTCCGAGTCAAATATCGAATTAAGAATGGATCGTTGACCCCTGATTCGTCGTTTCTCATCCTTCATTCTTCATGCGAACTTCGCAATTCGAAATCGAGCCTTAAGCCAGTCCGGAAGGATCAATCCACCCCCAAGGTCGCGGATGTGCCGAGCGCGAGTGCTGCGTTCTCCCACCCGCCACCCGCCACCCGCTACCCGCTACCCGCGACCCGCATACAATCGTGCCGTGTCGATCATGGCCATCGACTACGGCAACCGCCGCATCGGTGTGGCCGTGAGCGAATCGGGCGTGCTCGCGTCCCCGCATTCGGTCGTGGCAAACGAAGGCGACGTTGTCGATCGTTTGGCGACGCTGGCGACGGAACTCGAGGCCGACACGATCGTCGTCGGCATTCCGCGCCGCCAATTCGCCGACGCGAAACAGAAGGTCTTCCGCGATTTCGCCGAACGGCTGCGGCAGAAAACCTGCAAAGCGGTCGTTCTCTGGAATGAGGAGCTGACCACCGCCGATGCCGCGGAGCGGCTGCGCGCGAGTGGACGCAAACGCCGCGAGGCGCAACGCGACATCGACATGTACGCCGCAGCCGTCATCCTGCAGTCCTATCTCGACGAGCTGCGCCGGGGGCGGCCATAGCCCGTCGCGGCGGCTGCCGGAAGTACGCGCAGTCGCTGTTCACGATCGTCGTGTTTCTCCTGATCCTCGCGGCGGGCGGCGGCTATTTTTTCTGGCGCGCGCTCACTTCGCCCTACAAAGGCTATTTGCAGCCGTTCAGAGACGTCGAGGTCCACAAACACGAGCGCACGGCGACGATCCTCCGCCACCTTCGCGAGCAGGGCGTCATCCGCGACGAGTACGTCCCGCTCGTCTACATCAAGATCGCGCGCCATGGCGAGTCGATCAAAGCCGGCATCTACCAGTTCTCGAGCGCGATCTCCGCGGCCGACGTCGTCGAGAAACTGATCCGCGGCGACGTGATCCTCAAGAGCATCACCGTTCGCGAAGGGCTCGACCGGTTCGCGGTCGGACGCCTCTTCGTGGCCGACGGGTTCGGACGTCCGGCCGAATGGGACAAGCTGACCGCAAACCCGGAGCTCGTCCGCGATCTCGCCCCCGAAGCACATTCGCTCGAAGGGTATCTCTTCCCCGACACGTACAAACTGACGCCCGGGATGCCGGCAGAGAAAATCGTCTCATTAATGGTGCAGAATTTTCGTAAGCATTTTCTTCCCGAGGTGCCGTTCATCACGACGGGGTTGAATGTGAATCAGACGGTGACGCTCGCGTCGATCGTCGAGGGCGAGGCAAAACTCCCCCAGGAGCGCCCCGTCGTCGCCTCGGTCTACATCAACCGGCTGCACAAACACATGCTGCTCGACGCCGACCCGACCGTCATTTACGCGCTCAAGCTCGCGAGCCGGTGGGACGGCAACATCCACAAGGCCGACCTGCAAATCGATTCGCCGTACAACACGTACCGCTATCCCGGCTTCCCGCCCGGCCCGATCGGAAACCCCGGTATGGCCTCGCTTCTCGCCGCGTCGGCGCCCGCAAAGACGAGCTATCTGTACTTCGTCGCCCGGCACGACGGCTCGCACGCGTTCTCGACGAACATCGCCGAGCACAACCGGAACGTGCAGATCTATCAGGTACAGTGGTACCGGGAACAGAAGGCGACCTCGACTGCACCGAAATAAGTGCAGCCTCCGAGTGGTATCCTGTTCCACACAAAAGTAACTCCGGAGTCAGCCCATGCCAGGGAAGACGCGTCCGTACGAGCAATTCGGGTCGTTCATCCTTTTCAAGAAGCTCGAGAGCGATGCTCTCGGCGACCTCTTTCGCGCCGCGCGCATCGACGACCGCCACCTCGGTCCGCTGATGGCGGTGCGCCGCCTGAGCGGCGGCAATCGCGAGGCGCTCGTGCAGAGCGCGGCCGAGGCGAAGGCAGTCGCGCCGCTGCTGACCGGCACCTCGTTCGTCAAGGAGCAGACGGTCGACGTCGCGAACGGAATCCCGTTCGTGGCGCACGAATACGGCGGCGGACGCTCGCTGCGGCACATCATCGATCGCGCGCGGGGCGGCGCAGGCATCACGCCGAATCCGATTCCTCTCGATCAGGCGATTCTCATCGCCGAGAAAGTGGCCCTGTCGCTCGCGACGACCGCCGAGCTCCGCAACGGCGGCGCGCGCCTGTCGCACGGCGGAGTCATTCCGCAATTCATCTGGATCACCGACGACGGCGAGATTCGCGTCGCCGGCCAGCAGCTCGGCAAGGGCCTCGTCGCGTCGATCAAGGACAGCAAAGTCGCCGCGGCGATCGGCCGCTACTTCGCGCCGGAGCTGCAGACGTCCGGCGATCCCACGCAGGCGACCGAGGTGTATGCGATGGGCGCGCTGCTGTATGTCTTGTTCACCGGCAACGAGCCGCCCGATGCCCTGCACGTGAGCGCGTTCTCGCAGGCGATCCGCGCGGCGAAGAGCGTCACCGGTGAGCCGCTGCCCGACGATCTGCGCGGGCTGCTGGAGAAATCGCTGGCGATCGATCCTTCACGACGGTTCCCGTCGGTGGCAGACATGAAGAACGCGCTCTCCGCGATCGCCCACAGCGGGCGTTATTCGGCGACGACGTTCAATCTCGCCTTCTACCTCACGACGCTGCTGAAGAAAGAGATCGAAGGCGAGACGATCGAGCGCGAAAAAGAATCGAAGATCAACATCGCGCCGTATCTCGAGCAGCAGGTCGAGCTTGCGACGCCGCCGGCTCCGGCCGCTGTTCCGAAAGCGGCGCGAAACAAAGCGCCGCTGTACGCCGCGGCCGCAGCGGCGTTGGTGGCGGCGGCAGGCGGGACGTTCTGGGCGATGCGATCCATGCCACGGGCCGCGGCCCACCCGGCTGTCAGGCCAAAACCGGCCGCGGTGACCCAGCGCGCGGCGCAGCTGCCTGCCGCGGCGGTGATGATTCCTCCTCCCGCGCCGGCTCCGCCGGCGACGGCGAGCGTCGATCCCGCCGAGCAGAAGAAACTCTTCGAGCAGGCGGTCAATCAAAAACTGCAGGAAGAGATGGCCAAGCTGCAGGCCGACTTCAACAAACAGATGAAGCAGACGAAAGCGCCGCAGCGCGCGCAGAGCGCCCCCCCGCCGGTGATGACTGCGTCGATGGCTTCGCAGCGCGATCCTCAGGTGCTCGACGATCGCACCGCCCCGTCGGCGGCAGCGCTCGACGAGCGGCGCCTGGCGGCCCGGCAGGAAGCAGCGCAGAATCCGCCGCTTCTGCCACAGCCGTCGCAGCAGCCCGCTCCTGCCGTCGTCCAGCCGCAAGCGCAGCCCCCGCTGCAGCCGCAGCCGCAACCGCAGCCGCAGCCGCAGGCGGCCGCTCCGGTCCAGCCGGCGGCTCCCGTGATCCATGAAGGGGACCTCGTCGACTTCAACGACGTCGACGTCAAGCCGCAGGTGCTCAGCCGGCCGATGCTCTCGTATCCGCCGATGGCCGTGCGTCAGAAGGTGCAGACGCTGCTGATTCTCAGCGTTCTCGTCTCGGAGAACGGAACCGTGCAGGACGTGCACATCCTCCGTGGCGATCCGCGATTCGGATTCAACGACGAAGCGGTGCGTCTGCTGCGCGGCACGCGATTCAGTCCGGCGATGAAGGACGGCAAGCGCGTAAAAACGTGGATCCCGCAGCCGGTCGAGTTCAAGCTGCAGTAGTCCAGACGATCGCGTTCAGACGCAGACCGAGCACGCGCGGATCCCTCGGCGGTTTCGCCACGCGATCAGTGTCGATCGTCAGCGTCCTTCCGCGCACGACGAGATCGCGCTCCACGTTCTGTGATGTCGCGGTGAATTGATCGACGATTCGGCCGTCGACGCGGATCGTGACGGTGGGACGCGCAGGAAGCGCGTCGAGCGGCACGTAGAACGAAAGCTCGAGCCGCGCGTTGCCTCCAGCCGCCGGCAGCTCGAGCTGCGAGTGTGCGGCCATCCAGCGCCACGGCTGCGCAGGCGACCCTTCTTCGGCGTACCAGCCGTCGCCGAAGACGATGCGCTCGGCGACCGGCCGGACAGAGACGTCGAAGTAACGATGCCGCGCGATGTCCCAGAACCGGCCGTGCGGGACTCCCCGGGGATTCTCGGCGAGGTAGAGCGCTTGCTGTTTCTCGGACCACGCGGCGGGCGGCGGCGCGTCGCCGATGAATTCGACGCGATCTCCGCGGAGGTACCACTCGGCGAATGGCGCCATTGCCGTCTGAACGTACACGACGGCGTCGCGCGGAATCGACGTCACCGCTTGGACCGGCGGCGAGATCTGGGTGCGAAGCGTTGTCAGCGCCGGCCACGTGAACATGACGGAAAGAACCACCACAGAGACACACAGAACGCCGAGAGTATCGGCGACGAGAATCGCGACGAGCGGCGCATAGCCGATCGAGAATCGGCTCGCGCTGTAGCGGTCGAGCATCAGCCAGCTGAAGATGCAGAGCGGCCCGAACGCCGCGAGCGCCGCGAGGACGGCCGGGCGGCGGCGAAGAATCGCGATGAGCGCGGAGACGGCGACGATGGCGTCGATCAGCGGCGCGCGATACGGCATCACGAAGAAGTCGTCGAACACGCGCCAGAGCGGCGGGCGCTCGGGCGACAGAAACGAATCGGTGCGCACGATATACGCGCGATGCGCCTGCAGCGCGTCGCGATACGCGCTCCAGCCGGTGAGCCACGCCGCCGCACCATAGCTCGCGGCGAGCACTATACCAGCTAGTACTATAGCTCTGATCACGTCGCGTTTTCGAAAGCGGCTGGCGATGAGAAACGGCGCGAAGCCGACGAGCAGATTCTGCGGGCGGAACGCGGCGGAGATCGCCAGCACGAGCGCGCCGGCGAGGTATGCGTTCGCGTTTCGACAGCCGGCGAGGAGCAGCGCGATCGCGATCACGATCAGCGTCATCGACGGCACGTCGCTCAACGCGCCGCCGCCGTACAACCAGACATTCGGGAAAAACGCCAGCAGCAACGCGGCGGCGATCGAGGTCCAGAACGGCATGCGCAGCTCGCGGCAGAGGAAGAACATCGCCGGCACGATCGCGATCGCCGCGAGAAAACCGACCGCCTGCAGCGCGCGGAAGTCGCCGAGGCCGAGGAGCCGGAAAAGTCTGGCGGAGGCGATGTAGAGCGGAAATCCCGGCGGATGCGGATGGTGGCGCGCGACGTCGAAGTGATCGAGCGAGAGCATGAAGAGCATCTCGTCCCAATCCCAAGGCGTGCGCGCGATCGCGAAGATGCGGCTGATCGCGGCGACGAGCGACGCCGCCGCCACCGCGGCCCACTGGCTGCGCGTCAGCGGCTCGGGAGCGCGCTCGAGCGAGCGCCACCAGTCCACGCGGCACCATTCTCGCAAAAATTTTCGCCTGCATGTCCGCAAAAGCGGTTAGGCGGCGGTGGGTTCTCGATCTTCACGGCATCCGCCGCGAGGGCACGAAGGAGCAAGGCTTCACATACCGCCGCGCCGACGGCATGCCGGTCGACGACGACAAAACGCTCGCCCGCATCCGCAAGCTGCGCATTCCGCCCGCGTGGCGCGACGTGCGCATCGCCCGCGGCGAAGCGTCGCCGCTCCAGGCGGTCGGCGTCGACAAGAAAGGGCGCACGCAGTACCTCTACCACTCGCGATTCCGCGCGCAGCGCGAAGAAGAGAAGTTCCGCCGCGTGGTCGAATTCGGCGAATCGCTTCCGCGACTTCGCCGCCGCGTCTACAACGATCTCAAGGGCCGCGACGAGGGCCGCGACCGCCTGCTCGCCGCGATCGTGCGCCTCATCGATCAGGGCTTCTTCCGCATCGGCAACGAGAAGAGCGCGCGGTCGGAGTCGACGTACGGCCTCACGACGATCCGCGGCGAACACGTCCGGGTCGACGGCCCGCTCGTCTTCTTCGACTACATCGGCAAATGGCGCAAAGCGCACAAGCGCGCGATCGAGGACGCGGAAGTCGCTGCGATCGTCCGTGCGCTCAAACGCCACAACGGCGGAAAACTCTTCGCCGACATCCGCGACCGCCACGTCAACGAATACATCCAGTCGATCATCGGCGAGAACTACACCGCGAAAGATTTCCGCACGTGGGCGGGAACGCTGCTCTGCTCCATCGGCCTCGCGATGGAAGGTCAGGCGCCGTCGAAAACGGAGCGCAAACGAAAAATCAAACGCGCCGTGCAGGCGACGGCCGAGCAGCTGGGCAACACGCCCGCGGTGTGCCGCTCGTCCTACATCTGCCCGCGCGTTCTCGACGAGTACATGGAAGGCAAGCCGTTCGAGCTGCTGCGCAAAAGACGCCACGGCAAACCCGTCGTGCGCCTCGGACTCTCGATGGAGGAGCGCTCGCTGCTCAAATTCCTGCGTGAGACGATCGCCGACCGCCGCCGCCATCCGCGGGCGGCGTGAGTTCGGGCGTCAGGCGTTGGGCGTCAGGCCTTAGGCCTTAGGCCTTAGGCCTTTAGGCGTTAGGCCTTAGGCGTTAGGCCTTAGGCGTCGGGCGTCAGGCCCTGGGGGTCGGGCGTCGGGCGTCAGGCGTTAGGCAACAGGCGTTGGGCGTCAGCCCTTGGGCGTTAAACGTCGGGCTTTACGCGTCAGTTGTCCGTTTCGGCCTGGCCTTCCTAGCGCCTGAGGCACGGGAGCCCTAACGCACAGGCCCAACGTCTGAGGCCTAACACCTGGACCCTAGGGCCTAGCGCCTAACGCCTGGGGCCTAGCGCCTAGCGCCTAGCGCCTAAGGCCTAACGCCTGACGCCGACGCCCAACGCCGACGCCTGACCCGACCCCCGACGCCAGCTCAGAACGTCTCGCCCACCCAGAACTCCGTCCGGAACTTGCCGTAGCTCTGTTTCAAATCCGTCCGCTTCGCGAAATCCCAATGGAGCTCGAGGCCGAGGAAATTGAAGGAGACGCCGTAGCCGACGGAGGCGAGGCCGTCGACGAGCCGGCCGTCCTTGTAAAACGTGTACGGCTGACCCTGGAACTTCGCGCCGCCGATGTCGAAGAACAGATTGCCGCGAATGTCGCGAAACGCGAGGAACGGCGTCGCAAGAATGTCGATCAGAGGGAATCGGAACTCGAAATTCGCGAAGGCAGCCTCGTTTCCGATGATCGACTGGAAATCGTAGCCGCGCAGCGTATTCAGGCCGCCGAAGTAGTAGAAGTTCGGCACGTTGCCGTGCGAGTACCCGACAAAAAGGCGCGCCGCGAGCAAGCTGCGAGCCGTGACCTGCAGATATTGCCGTGCGTCGATGGTGAAGTCGTTGCTCAGCGTGCCGCCGCGTTTGATGTCGGGCGCGTACGACGTGGCGAGATCGTAACGGTGGCCGGAGAGCGGGCCGAACTCGCGGAAGATCGTCGTGTCGCCGCTGTAATCGACGCTCGCGACGGGGAAGGAATCGCGGTAGTTCTGCACAATCGGATTTCCGTTGTCATCGACGAGAGGAAAACCGGTCGTCGGATCCGTCAGCGGAAGGCTGAAGGTGCGCTTTTCGAAACCGATGCCGGCGTCGATGCGGTGGTAGCGATCGAACGGATAGCTCAAGAGACCGAATGCGCCGGTCTCGCGGTACAGCTGATGGCGGTCGAACAGGTTTCCCGACACATCCGTGGCGATGGTGTAGAACGCGCGGTCGTCGAAAACGCGGAATCCCCAGTTCGCGCGGTGCTGCAGGTCGAAGTAGAGAAAGTCGAAATTCGAGAAGGTCGACACCGAATCGAGCGATGCGATGAAGCGGCGGTTGCCGAGCATGTCGCTCATGTAGATCGACGAGCGCGAGACGAGCAGCTGATCGGAGGTGACACCGGCGTTAACCTCCACGTCGTCGACGAACAGCTTGAATCCGCCCGGCTTCTCGATCTTGTCTTCGTCGATCGCCACCTCGACCGGCGGCTGGAACGGCGTGCGCGCGTTGGCCTGCAGCGGCGCGGTGGGAAGCGTGGTCTTCTCGGCGGGGTGCAGCGGCTTGTCCGTCGTCGTCGAAAACAGCTGCCAGCGGCGCTTGTAATACGACGCGAAGACCATCCGCTCTTTGCTGTTCTGGCCGATGAACACGACGGGCGTGAAGCAACCGCCGACGACATCGGTGTACTGCAAGAGATCGCCGTTCTCGAGACTGAGCGAGTAGATGTTGTACGCGGCGTAGCGCGTGAGGTCGGGCTTCTTGCCTTCCTTCCGCTGCTCGGGAGTCTCGGTCAGCTCCGCCGCGGCCTCCATGTTGCGGCCGGTCTGCTTGTCGGACGAGAAGAAGATGCGCTTGCCGTCGGGCGAGAACCACGCGTCGATGTCGTTCCAGTCGCCGGTCGTGAGCTGGTAGCGCTCGGAAGGGTTCGCGAGGTTGAGCTTGAACAGCTTCGCCCAGCCGTCGACGAACGACGAGTAGACGAGCCACTTGCCGTCGGGCGAGAAGACCGGCGAGCCGTCGAAGAACGAGTCGTTCGTGACGTTGGTGATCTCGCCCGTGTCGGTGTCGTACAGGAAGATATCGGGCTGCGTGCCGAGGTACGCGGCGAAGGCGATCTTCTTGCCGTCGGGGGAGTACGCCGGATTGAGCTGCTGATCCTGCTTCATCGCAACGGAGCGCTCGATCGTGCCGGTCAGCGCGTTGATGATCAGCAGATCGCGGCCGCGCTCTTTCTTCACGAATGCTGCGATGTGGTCGCCGTCCGGCGAGAACGCGATGTCGCGCCCCATCACCGGGCCGACCGTCAGCATCTGCGCGATCATGTACTCGTATTTGCTCGTGTAGCCGCTCGTCAGATTCCGCAGCAGCTTCCGCTCGGGAATGTTGAACAGAACGATGTCGACGTCTTCCTTGTACGTCGTGAACGATGCGAGCAGATCGCCCGACGGCGACGGAACCGGCGAGATCTCCTCGCTCTCGATGTCGGGATTGATCTTGAACGGCTCGCCGTACTCCTGCGGCTCGCCCTTCGCGATGAGCGCGGGCAGGTACTGTTTGCGCAGCCATGTGCGGAACTGGCTGTCGAATTCGTCGGGCGTGACGTCGAAGGCGCGCTTCAGCGCTTTGTCGACGCTGTTGCCGAGCGTGTTGCGGTACTCGTAGATGAAGTCGCGCACGCCCTCCCATCCGTACTTCTGCTGGATGTAGGCGAAGACCGCGTGGCCGAACCGGTAGGCGAAGTAGCCGCCGCCGTACGCGTGTGTGATCGGCGGAATCTCATCGTTGACCACCGCGTCGCGCAGGACCATGCGGTCCTTGCTGTCCTCGTCGTCGCCGAAGAACGACGCCATGCCTTCCATGAACCAGGTCGGCGGGCTCGCGGTGAACTCCTTCCCCAGTTTTCCCTGAAAGAGAAGCTCGTACTGGAAGACGTGCGTCAGCTCGTGCTGAATGACGTGCAGCAGCTTCTCGTCGGTCATGTCGATCGGCACGACCATGCGGTTGCGCGTCGGCTCGGCGAACGCTCCCACACCCTCGGGAATGAAGTTCAGGTCGACGTTCGTCTGCTCGAAGGCGGAGTGCGTGGCGTAGTAGATCAGCGGGATCTTCTTCGTGATCTGGTAATTGAGCTCGCGCGAGTCGGTGTCGTACGCGCTCTCGGCCATGTTCACGACCTTCTGCAGCGCGTCCTTCTCTTCGTCGTAGAAGTACACATCGAAATGCGTCGAGTGATAGATGTTCCAGTGGAACCGGTCGTAGACGATCTTGTTCTGTCCGAACGGAAACGCCGGCACGGCGGCAAACGCGACGATGATGAGCGCGACGAGACGCTTCAAGGGCCCTCCGGCGAGCGGCGAGCGGCGGGCGGCGGGCGGGCCGTTTCGTCCCCGCTCGCCGCTCGCCGCTCGCCGCTCGCTATTCAGTAAACACGTAGCGAGTAGCGGACGTCTCCTGCGGAACGAAGATGCCGACGAGCTGGGTCTCGAGCGAGCGCAGGTTCTCGAACAAGCCAAGGATCTCGTCGTAATTGCGCTGATCGAATTCTTTGAAGTCGCGGAAGTTGTCCTCGAGGACTTTCTCGCCTGTGTCGCCGTTGAAGACCAGAATGTCGATATCGAAGACGAAGCCGGTCGTCTCCACGAGCACCTGGCGGTAGTACGTCCGCCCATCCGCGGGAGACACATACTCCTCGGTTCGATATCCCGATTTGTCGTTGATGTCGAAATCGAGAATGCCGGAGACGACGTAGTCCGCTCCCGTCTTCGCCGCGAGGTCCTTCCAGTAATCGCGATTCTCTTCGAGCGCTTTGATCGACGTGCCCGGAAGCCGCGTCGCGGGAACATCGACGAGCTTGAGCTTCGTGCTCTTCGTCAGCTGTTTTTTGAGATAGCGCTGAAACTCCGACTGCACATCGACTTTCGAGGCGCGGTCGTTTTTCTTTTCGCCGTTGTTGGCGATGACGAACGGAGCGATCGCCACTTTTTCGTCGCCGGTGATGTTGAGCTTCGGCTTGAGCGGGAGCTTCATCTTCACTTCGATGACTCCCGCGAACGATGCCAGCGGAACGAGCATCGCGGCGGCAACGAGAACAGCGCGCTTCATCGGCGATCTCCTGGAGGCTTCGGTTGGGGCGGCGTTGCCGGCTGCGGGATATCGCTCGGCGGCACCGCCGTGGGAGGAGGCGCCGGCGATGTCGACGTCACTGGCGGCAGCGGCGGCATGCCGGGCGTCCCCGTCGTCGACTTCGCCTGGGCGGCCGGTGCCGGCAGGACGTCGGCGCTCTTCACTTCTTTTGGCGCAGGCTTCCGGTTGCGCGAGAGGAACTCGACGAACCGGCTGTAATTCTTCTGAATGTACTGGTTCGAGCGATCGAGCTTCAGCGCTTCGAGGTACTCCTTGCGCGCTTTTTCGAAATCTCCGTTCGCCTCGTATGCGACGGCGAGGTTGTTGTGCGCCATCGCATCGCCCGGATTGATCTCCACCGCTCGCTCGAAGCGAAACATCGCCTCGCGCCAGAGATTCATGCGCGCCATCTGCACGCCGAAGTCGTCCTGCGCGGCCGGCTTGCGCAGGTCCGTGTGGTGGGAACATGCGGCGGTCAGGATGGCAAGCGCCAGAATCGCTGAGAAGCGGGGGGCCTTTGCTGTCAAAGCGGTCGAAATTATAATCTTCGGCGGTAACCGCACAACGATCCTGCCTTCAGTACCGATCACAGAAAATGAACAATGTGCTTTCGCGCGATGCGTGCATCGCGTATGCCCTGCATCCGTTTCTAACGCCGGCGAGGATTCGCCTCATACGCGAGCATTTCGATCCAGTCGCCGAGGTGCAGAGCGCCCCGGTTAGACTTCTTGAAGGACTTCTGTCCATCGACGCGGAGCAGGCGGAGGCGGTTAAGAATCCGTTACGTTTGCCGCAAATCGCAGAGCAGGTCGCGTCGCTTCGCGAAAACGCGGCGGCGATCGTGGACACCGGCTACCCCGCGATGCTGCGCGAGATCGTCGATCCGCCATTCGCGCTCTTCTTCCGCGGCGACCTGACGCTGCTGCAGAAACCGATGGTGGCGATCGTCGGATCGCGGCGCGCCTCGGCGTACGGGATCAACGCATCGGCGCATCTCGCGCGGCAGCTGGCCTCCGCCGGCATCGTCGTCGTCTCCGGACTCGCCCGGGGCGTCGACGCGGCCGCGCATCAGGCAGCGCTCGACTCCGCCT
>Ga0335081_10017286_pt1 | contig 11678 bp, 11 predicted proteins | sample Lox_Sample_35_FD_206713 | JGI IMG/M metagenome (GOLD analysis project Ga0335081, IMG submission 206713) | Soil microbial communities from Loxahatchee National Wildlife Refuge, Florida, United States - Lox_Sample_3.5 | ecosystem: Environmental > Terrestrial > Soil > Wetlands | place: USA... | reverse complement strand
CTTTTTCCCCGGCCCGGGGGGCGCCGGGCGCCCCCCCCCGGGCGCCCCCCCCCCCCCCGGCCGCCCCGCCCGCCGCTGCACCAGCCGATCCACCCAACGTGGGGGCCGACCGAGCGCGGGCCCGTGGCGCACGGCGCAGGGTTGCTGCCCCTCCGCGGGTGCATTTGTGGCGCCTATGCTCGATACTGAGGCCCCGGCGGCGGCGGCCGCCGAGCGGAATTCGGCGACCAGGAGAGCACTTGCGAAACCCACGAGACTTCTACAAGCCGCTGGCCATCGGCGCCCCCGAGCCCGCCCGCGAGATCCCCTTCAAGCCCTCGCGGATGATCCATTTCCTGGACTTCTCCAACGAGAGGATGGTGGCGAAGGTCCCCGATATCGCCCCCAGCGTGGACATCCTCCTGGGCAACCTCGAGGACGCGATCGCGGTGGACAAAAAGGTGGCCGCGCGCGAAGGGCTGATCACGGTGGGCCGCGAGATGGACCTGGGCGAAACGGCGCTGTGGACGCGCGTCAACGAGCTCGCCTCGCCGTGGGTGCTCGACGACATCACCCAGCTGGTCGAGGCGATCGGCGACAGGCTCGAGGTGATCATGATCCCCAAGGTCGAGGGGCCGTGGGACATCCATTACGTCGACCGCCTGCTCGCCCAGCTCGAGGCCCGCTATGAGCTCGACCACCCGATCCTGATCCACGCGATCCTCGAGACCGCCCAGGGGGTCACCAACCTCGAGGAGATCGCCGCCGCCTCCCCGCGGATCCAGGGGATGAGCTTCGGGCCCGCCGACCTCGCCGCCTCGCGGCGCATGAAGACCACCCGCGTCGGCGGAGGCCACCCCGGCTACCGCACGATCGCCGACCCCGACCCCGACGCCCCGGACGCCCCCCGTCCCAGCTACCAGCAGGACCCCTGGCACTACTCGATTGCCCGCATGGTGGACGCCTGCACGTCGGTGGGGGCGCTCCCGTTCTACGGGCCCTACGGGGACATCAGCGACGAAGAGGGCTGCGAGACCCAGTTCCGGGCGGCGTTCCTGCTCGGGTGCGTCGGCGCCTGGTCGCTGCACCCGGCCCAGATCGCGATCGCCAAGCGGGTGTTCTCGCCCGAACCGGACGAGGTGGCGTTCGCCAAGAAGGTGATCGAGGCGATCCCCGACGGGCGGGGGGTGCACATGATCGACGGCAAGATGCAGGACGACGCCACCTGGAAGCAGTGCAAGGTGATGGTCAACCTGGCTGAAATGCTCGCCCGCAAGGATCCCGAGCTGGCGGAGGCCTACGGGTTCGCGCCGGCCGCGGTATGAGGTTCTTCGAGTACGAGGCCCGGGAGCTCGTCAGGCGCGCCGGGATCCCGGTCACCGACTACGGGTTCACCACCGATGCGGAGGAGGCGGGCGAGATCGCCGCCCGCATCGACGGGCCCACGGTGATCAAGTCCCAGGTTCTCAGCGGGGGCCGGATGAAGGCCGGAGGGGTGCGCTTCGCCGACAACCCGGAGGAGGCTGTCGCCCACGCCCGCGAGATCCTCACGCTGGAGATCAACGGGCACATGCCGCGCGGCGTGCTGGTGGACCCGCGCGCCGAGGTCGCGCAGGAGTACTACGCGGGCGTCGTCTGGGATGGCACCCGCAAGCAGCCGGTCATCATCTTCTCGCCCGTCGGCGGCATCGACATCGAGCAGGTCGCCGAGGAGCAGCCCGAGAAGGTCGGCCGGAGGCACTTCTCCAACATCCTGCCCTTCAGCGACTTCGTGGCCAAGGAGGCGATCGCGGCCAGCGGCGTGAGTGGGCCCGCGCTCAACAAGCTCGTGCCGATCGTCAGCCGCCTCGCGCGCATGTTCGTCGAGAACGACATGGTGCTGGCCGAGATCAACCCGCTCGGCAGGCTCGCGGACGGGTCGTTCGTCGCCCTCGACGCGCACATGGACATGGAGAACGAGGCCCGCCCCCGCCACGAAAAGCTGCTCGGGGAACTGGGCGTCGGCAAGGACGAGACGCGCCAGGCGCGCGAGCCGACGCCGTTCGAGCTGGCCGGCGAGCAGATCGACGCCAGCGACCACCGCGGGGTCGCCGGGAACGTGACCGAGTTCGATGGCAACCTCGGGCTGGTGATCGGCGCCGGGGGAGGCTCGCTGACCCTGTTCGACGCCGTCCGCGCCCACGGGGGGCGCCCCGCCAACTACTGCGAGATCGGCGGCAACCCGTCGGTGGCCAAGGCGTGCGGGCTGACGAAGCTCGTGCTGTCCAAGCCCGGCGTGGACAAGATCGCGGTGATGATGTCGATCGTGTCGAACACCCGCGTGGACATCGTCGCGCGCGGGGTCATCAAAGCGTGCCTGGAGCTCGACCACGACCCGGCCGAGAAGATCGCGATCTTCCGGATCCCGGGGGCGTGGGAGGAGGAGGGCTTCAAGATCCTCGAGCGCTACGGCGTCGAGTACGCCGACCGCAGCGTGTCCCTGAACGAGGCCGCCCGGCGAGCTGTCGAGAAGATCCAGGGCACCGGCGGCGCCGCCGCGTCCCGGCAGAGCGAGGCCCGCGCCTGATGTCGATCCTGATCGACGCCGACACGACGTTCATCGTCCAGGGCATCACCGGCCGAGAGGCCGTCAACCTGACCCGCGAGTGCCTGGACTATGGGAACGGCGCGAGGATCGTCGGAGGGGTCACCCCCGGGCGCCTGGGACGGGAGGTCCACGGGGTCCCGGTGTTCGACACGGTGGCCCAGGCGGTGGAGCACCACGGAGGCCCGATCGACGGCTCGGTCGTGACGGTCCCCCCCGCCTTCACCCGCGACGCCGTGTTCGAGGCGCTGGAGAATGGGATCAAGCTGGTCGTGATCGTCACCGAGCGGATCCCGAGGCGCGACGTGGCGGCGATGGTCGAGCTCGCGGCGCTGCGCGGAGCCCGCATCATCGGGCCCAACTGCCTGGGGATCATCGTCCCGGACGTGATCAAGATGGGCGGCATCGGCGGCCCGGCCAAGAACGCCGCCCAGGCCTACACGGCGGGGCCGATCGGCGTGATCTCCCGCTCGGGTGGGATGACCACCGAGATGTCCTCGACGCTGTCGGCCGCGGGCCTCGGCCAGTCGGCGGCCGTGTCGATCGGCGGCGACGCGATCATCGGGTCGAGCTACGCGGAGCTGATGCCGCTGTTCGCCGCCGACCCCCACACCCAGGGCATCGTCATATACACCGAGCCGGGAGGGCGGATGGAGGCCGAGCTGGCCGCCTGGGTGCTCGAGCGCGAGGAGTCGGAGCGACTGCCGATCGTGGCCTTCATGGCGGGCCGCTTCATGGACGAGATGCCCGGGATGAGCTTCGGCCACGCCGGCACGATCGTGGAAGGCAAGGAGGACACCGCCTCCGAGAAGATCGCCCGCCTGGCCCACGCCGGCATCCAGGTGGCCGAGCGGATCGAGGACATCCCGGAGATGATCGGCTCGCAGATCGGCGTGCAGATCGCCGCGCGAGCATCCGCCGGGAACGGTGGGACGGGGACGCGATGAGGCAGGACGGCACCTTCATCGCCGTGGAGGTCAGCGACGAGGTCGCCGGCGACCGGGAGCTGGCGCGTGCGCTCGCGGAAGCCTGCCCGGTGGACATCTTCGCCGAGGGCTCCGACGGGACACTCGAGATCGTGCAGGGGAACCTCGACGAGTGCGTGCTGTGCAGGCTGTGCCTGGACGCGTCCCCGCAAGGGACCGTACGCGTGCTGAAGCTGTATGACAACGAGGCAGTGCTGGCCTAGAATCCCCTGCAGGGAAAGGCGTTTTGGAGGAGACCCGATCCAGGCCGTGAACGAGAACTTCTCACTGATCGTGATGTGCCTGTTCCTGCTCGGCTCGCTCGCGTTCCTGGCCGAGCAGCTGACGGCCTACCACTAGCGGCGCACCTTAGGCGGCGCTCCAGGCGACGCGTCCCCGGGCGGCGCGCCCCGGGCGGCCCGCTGTCAGGCGTGCCGGCGCGCCTTGGGCGTGCGTTCCCGCTCCTGCTGGCGCTCCACGACGTTGACGATCAGCTTCAGGAACTGCTCCGGCCCGGAGGCCTTGGCCTGGCCGTAGGTGAAGGCCTCGATCCAATCCGGCACCTTGCCCTCGCGGGCCATCACGTTGAAGAACTCGCGGCGCATGTCGACCCGCACCCGCGCGTCCAGCGCAGCGTCCTTGGTCACCTTCACTCCCGGCATCTCCAGGCGGAACTGCTGGGTGTCGCCCCGCCCGCGCAGCTCGACGCCGACGACCAGCTTGATCGGCTCGAGCGCCGGCACTTCCTCCAGGAACCGCCTGGTGGCCTGCTCGATCAGTGTGCGCGCGTCATCGGACAATGCGGCCCTCCCAGCTGGTGGTGCGCCTGCCGGTGAGCGTCGCAGCTCCTAGACCTTGTGCCGTTGCAGGAGCTTGCGGCCGATCACCATCCGCTGGATCTCGGAGGTCCCCTCTCCGATCAACAGCAGCGGTGCGTCCCGGTACAGGCGCTCGATCTCGTACTCCTTGGAGTACCCGTAGCCGCCGTGGATGCGCAAGGACTCCTCGACGCAGAAGCGCCCCGCCTCGGAGGCGAACAGCTTGGCCATGCCCGCCTCGAGGTCCGAGCGCTGGCCGGCGTCCTTCAGCCGCGCGGCGCGCATCGTCAGCAGGCGCGCCGCCTCCACCTGGGTGCCCATGTCGGCGAGCTTGAACTGGATCGCCTGGTGCTCTGCGATCGGCTTGCCGAAGGTCTTGCGCTCCTGCGAGTAGCGCAGCGCGAGCTCCAGCGCGCGCTGGGCGATGCCCACGCCGCGAGCGGCGACGTTCACGCGCCCGACCTCGAGCGCGTCCATCATCTGGGCGAAGCCCTTGTTGAGCCCCGCCTGCTCGCCGCCCAGCACGTTCTCCGCCGGGCACTTGTAGCCGTCGAACACGAGCTCGGTTGACTCGACGCCCTTGTAGCCGAGCTTCTTGATCTTCGGGGGGACGGTGAGGCCTGCGAACGGGCCGGTGTTCTCGCTGACTCCCGGCTCTTTTTCGGCGATGAAGCAGGTCATGCCCTTGTGGCGCGGCTCGGCCGTCGGGTCGGTCTTGACGAGCACGAACACGAGCGTGGAGAGCAGGCCGTTGGTGACCCACATCTTCTGCCCGTTGATCTCATACGAGCCGTCGTCGAGCTTGCGGGCGGTGGTTTTGATGGCCTGGACGTCGGAGCCGAGCTCGGGCTCGGACAGCGAGAAGGCGGCGCGGATCTCTCCGGTGGCCATCCGCGGGAGGTACTTCTGGCGCTGCTCCTCGGTGCCGAACTTCATCAGCAGGTAGGAGCCGATGAAGTGGGTGTTGATCACTCCCGAGATCGAGATCCAGCCGCGCGAGAGCTCTTCGACGATCATCGCGTAGGTGGTGAGGTCGAGCCCCATCCCGCCGTACTCCTCGGGGATCGTGACCCCGAACAGGCCGAGCTCCTTCATCTGCTCGACGATCGGCTCGGGGAAGCTGTCCTCGTGGTCGTAGTGCTCGGCGTTGGGGATGATCTGCTCGTCGGCGAACTGGCGCACCATTTCGGTGATTGCGCGCTGCTCGTCGGTCATCTCGGTGTTCTGGTCGGCGGCTACGGCCATCGTGACTATCGGGCTCCGGGGTCGCTGGCTTGTGTTGTGAAGAGAATACCGGCGTGAACTTCACGCGCGAGATCGTCGACGGGGCGCCCGCGGACGCCCGCGCGCTCGTGGAGATCTCCCGCGAGGGCTCCCGCCGGGAGTGGAGCTTCGGGGAGCTGGCCGGGCGGGCGGCGCGGCTGGCCGGCGCCTTCGCCCGCCACGGCGCCGGCCGCGGCGACGTGGTGATGACGCTGATCGGCAACCGCCCCGAGTGGGTGCTCGCGATGCTCGCGTGCTTTCGCACGGGGGCGGTGGTGCTGCCCTGCACCGAGCAGCTGCGTGCCAAGGACCTGCGCCTGCGGATCGACGTGGCGCGCCCGGCGCTGATCGTCGCCGACGAGCGCAACCGCGCGGAGCTCGAGCGCGCCGGTCCCGAGGCCCCGGTGCTGCTGATCCCCGACGAGAGCCTGTTCGCGGGCGAGCCGGCGCCCGCGGACGAGCTCGCCGCCCAGGACCCGGCCCTGATCACGTTCACGAGCGGCACCGCCGGCGAGCCGAAGGCCGTCGTGCACGCCCAGCGCTATCTCCCCGGCCAGCGGCTGCAGGCGAGCAGCTGGCTGGCTCCCTCAGCCGGAGGGCTTGTGTGGTGCACCGCCGCCAGCGGCTGGTCGAAGTCGGCCCGCAACGTGTTCATGGCCCCCTGGCTGGCTGGGGCCGCCGCGCTGCTGCACGACGCCCGCTTCGATCCCCACGAGCGGCTCGAGCTGCTCGAGCGCGAGCGCGTGAACGTGCTCTGCATGGCGCCCACCGAGTACCGCGTGATCGCCAAGCGCGCCGAGCCCCGCCCGCTGCCCCACCTGCGCGGGATGGTCGCCGCCGGCGAGGCGCTGAACCCCGAGGTGCTGCGCGCCTGGGAGCAGGCCACGGGCCTGCAGATCCGTGACGGCTACGGACAGACCGAGACCGGCCAGCTGACCGGCAGCCTCCCCGATGAGCGGGCGAGGCCTGGCTCGATGGGACGGGCGCTGCCGGGGGTCCAGCTGGACCTCGAGGACGGCGAGCTGGTGCTGCAGCCGGACAGCGTGCCCACCTTCTTCCTCGGCTACCTCGGCGAGGAGGTGCGCCGCGAGGCTCCAACCGAAGGCGGGCCACCGCGCTGGAGCGCCGGCAGCCGGCCGGCGGGTGCCCGCTGGCACACCGGCGACCGCGTCCGCCGCGACGAGGACGGCTGGCTCTACTTCGAGGGCCGCGCCGACGACGTGATCGTCTCCGCCGGCTACCGGATCGGACCGTTCGAGGTGGAGTCGGCGCTGGTGGCCCACCCGGCGGTGGCGGAGGCCGCTGCGGTGGCCGCCCCCGACGAGGAGCGCGGGTCGGTCGTACGGGCGGTGGTGGTGCTGCGCGACGGCGCCCCCGAGCCCACGCCCGAGCTCGTGCGAGAGCTGCAGGACCACGTCAAGCGGGAGACCGCGCCCTACAAGTACCCCCGCATCGTCGACTTCGCCGCCGAGCTGCCGAAGACGGCCAGCGGCAAGGTCAAGCGCGCCGAGCTGCGCGGCGCCTAGAGGGCCACCACGGCGTCGATCTCGACCCGGGCCCCGCGCGGCAGCGCGGCCACCCCGATCGCCACGCGCGCCGGGGGCTCGGACTGGAAGAAGCGCCCGTACACCTCGTTGACCTCGGCGAAGGCTCCGAGGTCGGTCATGTAGACGGTCAACCGCAGCGCGCGGGAGAGCTCGGTCCCCGCCGCCTCGCACACGGCATGGAGATTGTGTAGGCAGCGCTCCGCCTGCTCGGCCGCGGTAGCCCCGACGATCTCGCCGGAGCCGGGGTCGAGCGGTATCTGCCCCGAGCACCACAACAGGCCCCCGTGGCGCACGGCGTGGCTGTATGGACCGATCGCGGCGGGCGCGCCGGGCGCGTCGACGGTCTCCCGCTCGCTGGCCATCCCTGGGGGCACAGTATCGGAGCCTCTCACGCCGGTGCCCGGATGGAGTCTCCGCGCCGAACCCGGATCTCGTGGTGCGGGCGACCGCTATCGTCGTCGGCCATGAGCAGCCGCGCCATCCCGTCGATGCCGGCACGGCTGCTTTGCGGCCTCGTTACGGGCGCCCTCGCGACGGCGGTGCTGGCGACTCAACCCGCGGCAGGGGCACCGGTGGCGCGACCCGCGGCAGGGGCACCGGTGGCGCGACCCGCGACAGGGGCGTCGCTGACGTTCACCCCGTGTCGTGGTGGTAGCTCGTTCTCGTGCGCCTCGCTGCCGGTACCGCTGGCGCGCGAAGGGACCGTCCCGGGCTCGATCTCGTTGAGTGTGATGCGCCGGCTCGCCGGGGCGGCCCCGAGCATGAGCGCGGTCGTCGGGCTGGCCGGGGGCCCGGGCCAGGCCGCCCTGCCGCTCAGCGAGTTCATCGCCGAAGCGATCGCCCCGGCGCTGCGCACCCGCGATCTGCTCGTGTTCGACCAGCGCGGCACCGGCAGCTCGGGCCCGCTCGGCTGCCGGGCGGTGGAACACTTCAGCGGCGGGTCGATCTCGAGGCTGTTCGAACAGTGCGCGCTGGAGATCGGTCCGGCGCGAGCCAGCTTCACGACCGAGGAAAGCGTGCGCGACATCGAGGCGCTGCGGGTCGCGGGCGGCTACCAGAAGCTGGTCCTGTACGGCACCTCATACGGCACCAAGGTCGCCCTCGAGTACGCCCAGCAGTACCCCGAACATGTCGAAGCGCTCGTGCTCGACTCGGTCGTCCCTGTCGACGGGCCCGAACCGTTTGCGATCCCGAGCTTTCGCGCGCTCCCGGGAGTGCTGCGGGAACTGTGCGCCAAGCGCGCGTGCGCGGGGGTCACCGGTGATCCCGTCGAGGACATCGCCGCGCTCAACGCCCGCCTGCGGCGCCATGCACTGGGCGGCTCGGTGTACGACGGCCACGGCCGCCACCACACCGCCAGCCTCGACGAGGCCGGGCTGCTGAGGACGATCGAGGCCGGAGACGTCAACCCCGCTCTCCGTGCCCTGCTGCCCGGGGCCGTGCGCTCGGCGCTGAACGGGGATCCCGATCCGCTGCTGCGCCTGCACGTCCTCTCCGAGGGGCTGATCCCCACGCTGCCGCGCGAACGGCAGGTCGAAAACCCGGACATCGTTGACGAAGCGCTGTTCGCCACGACGACCTGCGAGGAGACCCCGTTCCCGTGGTCGCGCACCGGCTCTGCGGCGACCCGGCTCGCCGAAGCCCGCGGCTTTCTCGAGGCGCAGCCGGGCAGCTACTTCTATCCCTTCGACGCGGCCACCGCCTACTCGGCGAGCCTGCTGGAAGCGTGCGTGGCCTGGCCCGACGCCTCTCCGCCTCCGCCGAGCGAAGGCGGGCTTCCGGACGTGCCGACGCTGATCCTCTCCGGCGCCCAGGACCTGCGTACGCCGACCTCCAACGCCCGCCAGGTGGCCGCCGAGATCCCCGACGCCGAGCTCGAGGTGGTGCCCTTCACGGGCCACTCGGTGCTGGGTAGCGACCTCAGCGAATGCGCCACGGGCGCCGTGGCGAGCTTCTTCTCCGGTCACGCCGTGTCTCCCTGCGCCGCGGCTCCGGACCCCTTCACACCCACCCCGCTCGACCCGACCCGCCTCAGCCGGGTGCGGGCCCCGCACGGGCTCTCCGGCCGCCCCGGCCGCACCCTTGTGGCGGCCCTCGACGCGATCGTGGACCTCAGTCGCCAGGTGGTGGGGGCGACCTTGCAGGCCGACGCCGCACTCCCCACCGGCTCCAGCTTCGGGGGCCTGCGCGGCGGCTACGCGAAGCTGTCCGGGGGCGGGGTCGTGCTGCACGGCTTCTCCTTCGTACCCGGCGTCAAGCTGTCGGGGCGGCTCGCAGTCCACGATGGGAGCGTCACCCCGGCGGTGCTGCGGGTAAGCGGCTCCAAGGCCTCCGGCGGGACCCTCCGCCTCAGCGACGACCTCAGGCGCGTGAGCGGCACGCTGGGCGGCCACAGCTTCCGGCTGAAGGTCTCGAGCGTGAAACTGTCGAGCCGCGGCGCCGGCGACTGGCCGACCGCACGACGGATCAGGGGCAGGTGGTGGCGAACGCCCTAGCCAGCGAGAGCTCCCCCTACCTGCGCCAGCACGCCGAGAACCCCGTCGACTGGCTGCCGTGGGGCCCCGAGGCGTTCGCGCGGGCGCGGGAGCTCGACCGGCCACTGATCGTCTCGATCGGGTACTCCTCCTGCCACTGGTGCCACGTGATGGAGCGGGAGTCCTTCGACGATCCCGCGACGGCGGAGCTGATGAACGCCAACTTCGTGTGCGTGAAGGTGGACCGGGAGGAGCGGCCCGACGTCGATGCGCTCTACATGGAGGCCCTGCAGAGCATGAGCGGCCGCGGCGGCTGGCCGCTGAACATGTTCCTCACCCCGGAGCAGCTCCCGTTCTACGGGGGGACGTACTTCCCGCCCGAGGCGCGCACGGGGATGCCCTCCTGGCCGGACGTGCTGAGGGCGATCACCCAGGCGTGGCGAGAGGACCGGGCGCAGATCGAGCAGGGCGGGCAGCGGCTACGCGAGCACCTCGCAAGCAGCGCGCGCCACGCCCGCACGCACGAGCCGCTGCAGGAGGGCGTCCTGGACGAGGCCGCGGCCCGCGCCGGCGAGACCTTCGACGCCCGCCACGGGGGCTTCGGGGCCGCACCGAAGTTCCCCCAGGCGTCGCTGCTCGAGTTCCTGTTGCTGCGGGGCGAGCACTCGATCGTGCTCACCACGCTGCACGCGATGGCCAGCGGCGGGATCCACGACCAGCTCGGCGGGGGCTTTCACCGCTACAGCGTCGATGACACCTGGACGGTGCCCCACTTCGAGAAGATGCTCTACGACAACGCGCTGCTGGCCCGCGCCTACCTGCACGCCTGGCAGGCGACCGGCGAGCAGGAGCTGCGCGCCGTCTGCGTGGACACGCTGGAGTGGACGCTGCGCGAGATGCGCGGACCGGAGGGCGGCTTCTACAGCGCCCTGGACGCCGACTCGGAGGGCGTGGAGGGGCGCTTCTACGTGTGGCGCGCCGGCGAGCTGACCGAGGCGCTGGGCGAGCATGACGCGGCCGCCGCGGCCGCCTGGCTGGGAGTGGATGAGCAGGGCAACTTCGTCGACCCACACCACCCCGAGCCCGGTCTGAGCGTGCTGCAGGACCGCGGCCAGCGGCCCGACCCCGAGCTGCGCGAGAGCATCCGCTCGCGACTGCTGGCGGCGCGGGAGCTGCGTGTGCGACCCGGCCTGGACGGCAAGCGGCTGACGAGCTGGAACGCGCTGATGATCGCGGCCCTCGCCGACGCCGGCGCAGCGCTGCCGGAGCCCCGCTACACGGACGCGGCGATCGCCTGCGCGGAGTTCCTCGAGCAGCACATGGAAACCCCCGACGGGCGGCTTCTGCGCAGCTACAACGACGGCACCGCGAGGATCGACGCCTTCCTGGAGGACCACGCGTTCCTGCTGGAGGCCCTGCTCGCGCTGTTCGAATCCAGCTGCGAGGAGCGCTTCTACGTACGCGCCCGCGGGCTCGCCGACGCCCTCATCGAGCGTTTCGCGGACCCCGAGGGCGGCTTCTTCTCGACCGCGGCCGACGCCGAAGCGCTGATCGTGCGCCGCAAGGACCTCGAGGACTCGCCGATCCCCTCGGGGGCGTCGAGCGCCGCGATGGGCCTGCTGCGCCTATACCAGCTCAGCGGGGAGCCGCTATACGAGCAGCACGCGCTGTCGGTGCTGGAAGGGCGCGCCGAGCTCGCCGGGCGCTACCCCGGCGCCTTCGGGCACCTGCTGCAGGCGGCGCACTGGCACTTCGCCGCGGTGCGGCCGATCGCCTGCCCCGTCCCCGGCGCTCGGTGACGCCGCCGCTTCAGAGGATCGCCAGGTAGCGGTCGAGCTCCCAGCTGGTGACCTGGACGCGGTAGTCGTCCCACTCCTGGCGCTTGATCTCGACGTAGCGGTTGAACATGTGCTCGCCGAGGGTGCGCAGCACCAGCTCGGACTCCGCCGTGAGCTCGATCGCCTCCCCCAGGCTCTCCGGGAGCTGCTCCACGCCGAGGCGCCGTCGCTCCTCGCTGGAGAGGTGGTAGAGGTTCTTCTCCATCGGCT
>Ga0335081_10017285_pt1 | contig 11678 bp, 8 predicted proteins | sample Lox_Sample_35_FD_206713 | JGI IMG/M metagenome (GOLD analysis project Ga0335081, IMG submission 206713) | Soil microbial communities from Loxahatchee National Wildlife Refuge, Florida, United States - Lox_Sample_3.5 | ecosystem: Environmental > Terrestrial > Soil > Wetlands | place: USA: Florida... | reverse complement strand
AGCGTGAGATGATTTTCTCGAGTTCCGCAGGCAGACCCGGTGCGACCTCGGCGACCGGCGGCGGCTCCTTCTGCAGGATTGCTGCAAGCGTCGAGATCTTGTTTGCGCCTTCAAATGGCCGGCGGCCGGTGACCATTTCGTACAGCACCGAGCCGAACGAAAAAATATCGGAACGCGCATCCACCCTTTTGCCTTCCGCCTGCTCGGGAGACATGTAGGCGACGGTGCCGACAATCGTGCCTTCTTCTGTCTGAAAGTCTTCTCGAGCGATCATCGTCGCCGTACCAGCCTGGGAATCGACATCGGCATCGACGGTCATCTCGGTCAGCTTGGCCAGACCAAAATCCAGCAGTCTTACGCGACCGTCCTCGCCGACAATAATGTTGGCAGGCTTGAGATCGCGATGCACGATTCCGGCCGCATGGGCACGGGCGAGGGCGTCGGCAACCGGAATCGCATATTTCAGAGTATCCTTCAGCCCCAGGCCATTCTTGCCGATTATCCGGTCGAGCGTCTTGCCATCGACGAACTCCATAGCGATGTAGTCCACGCCTCCGGAAGAACCGATGTCGTAAATGTGGACGATATTGGGATGATTCAGCGCCGAGGCCGCCTTCGCCTCTTGTTGGAAACGTCGCCTGCGCTCCGGGCTGGTGGTCGCATCGGCACGCAGGATCTTGATGACTACCGGCCGGTCGAGATGCGTATCGAAGGCCCGGTACACCACGCCCATTCCGCCTTCACCGAGCTTTGCTTCAATCCGGTAATGGCCAAGGGCTTGGCCGATCATAGCCCATGTTAGGGTCTCGCTCCCAAGCGAGTCAATGGGTCTCAAGTGTCTCAGGTGGACGATAAACACTAGGACCTTCAGGCGCACTTCACGCTGCAACAACGTCACTGGGAACAACCTGAAGAAGGACGGCTGATGAAGACCCGCCTTTCGCCAGTCGCGCAATTCGCAATCTGTCGGGGCCAATTCACGGGCGCTGTGTCGTGATCAGCCCAACGATTACGTCACGCCGATGGCGATGGTAGAGTTCGGTGGAAAGCACCACAGCGGGTCGGACTTTCGTTGTGTCGGCGCCAGGAAATGCGCCAACAACAACGTCGCTGGGGAGACGGCGGACTATATAGCCGACGAAAAGCGCTTGCGGGAATACTTGGGTTGGCCCTAGTTTACGTTTCGAACCGCGTGGCCCGTCCGGACCGAGCGCGATGGTGAAAAGCCTCCGCAGAGCACGCGCAGCGCGAGGCTCGGCCGCATCAAGCTGGGCGGCGGATCCAGAAGATTCGCGACACGGTGAAACGCCACGGCGGCCACTGGGTCCTTGTGAGCGGCACGGTGCAAACGGGCGACGTACCAGTTGAGCACGGAGGTCTTCTTTGTACGCGGCCCTGTGCTCGTCGGGATGCGAAGATCCGCGGCCACGGCGATGTCCCACGGGCTGTCTACCACTTTGGCGGCCCGTTGAAAGAATCGCGCGGCAAGATTGTCACGGCCTTCGGTGAAGGTTTGCTTCAACGCACGGGCTTGCATGCAGGCAACCGACATGCCTTGACCGTACACCGGGTTGAAGGAAGAGATGGCGTCGCCGAAGACGAGATAGCCAGGCGGGAATCGAGTCAGCGATTCATAGCGCCTGCGCAAATTGGCTGGGAACCGTGCTTCGAACGGCTCGCACAATGGCTCCGCCTTCGAGATGACGTCGTAGACCTCGAGTGTGGGCAGCCCGCGCGAATATTCGATGAACGAAGGCACATCGGCGGGCAAATTGCGCCCGCTGTGCTTCGCCTGCGTCACGATCCATCGGTCGCCCTCCTGAGCGAGCATCGCGCCGCTGCGGCCGGTTTCGGGTGATGCGCCATAGACCACAGCCACGTCTCCATCCAGATCTGTCGGGCGCCTGCGGAACAGGCAGGTCGAATACGCCATCTGGATGCCGATCTCGTCCTCGTGCGGCTTGGGAAACCCGACCTCTTCCAGCCATTGTGGAGAATGCGACGCGCGGCCAGTGGCATCGACGATGAGATCGCCTGCGACGGTCTCGCCGCCGCAGCGAACGCCGGTCACTCGGCCGCTGGCGCCATCGAAGACCAGCCCTTCTGCAATCGCGCTGGTTCGGGAGGAGACATTCGGAATGGCCAGAACTCGGCGCCGGATCTCGAACTCCAGCAAGGGACGGCTCAGCAAGATTCCCATCAAGCCGCTGGAGAAACGCACATGCGCGCCGTGTTCGATATACCAGCGCGAGTTCGCCAGCATATCGGCATGAACGGCCCCTGCGGCAATCAGTTCCTGGGAAATGCCGGGGAAGAATTCTTCCAGCACCTCGCGCCCGCCGGCCAGTAGTCCGTGCGTGTGACGGCCTTGTGGCACACCGCGGCGATTCTCAGGCGTTGCCGGAAACACATCCCGATCGAGGATGGTCACCTGATCGAAGAAATCGGACAGAACCCGTGCAGCGAGCAATCCCCCAATGCTGCCGCCTAAGACAAGTGCGTGCGTGGGCATGCAATTCACCATGTCACGTTAGTCTATCCGAGAATACAGCGTCGTGGACGGGATGCGAGGCGGTAAGCAAACCCATCGCTCCCCGGCCACCCGTTACCGCCCTACGTCCCTCGTAGGGCCGGCTGTCAGCCTGCGGCCGACTGGCAGTCGGCCCTCGTTCTCCCCTCCCCTTCTCTCGCCCGTTCCACATGAACATAATTTCATCGCTATCTTTGCACTTTTTTGTTGACACTCCAAATGTGAGCGCGGTAACTTGGTATTGGTGGATGGAGCTTGCAGTTTGAGGCCCATTCATTGATTTGCATGGATCCTCGGTAGGCGAGGCGTCCGCGCGGCATACAAGCCACTGCCCTCCGGCGTCGAAAGATGTTTGTCAGGGTGGACCAGGGATTCCCGGGTTAAGGGTCTCTCTAATGTGGCTGAGATCTTCGGATCTCTCACGGCGTGCGGTGCTGAAGCTTGGACCAGTGGGGGAATCCGTCAGCAATCGCTCGCGATAGTTGGCCATTTCTTCCGCTCCGGGGGAAATGGTTTTTTATTTCCCCTCTGAGCTTCGCTCGCCTCCAGAAAGGTATATGGGACCAAACGACGATAAACCTCCGAGTAGTGAGGATTCGGCGTGGAAGTTCCGGCGGTAATCCGGTAGCGCGCTCGCTATCGCTTCGGCCGCCGCTTCTTCCACTGCTCTTACGGTGGTGAACGCGGAGGGCCGAAGGCCAACGCCCTGAATTCCGGGGCATTCCCTTCGACATCTCCAGCAGAACCGAGGACTGCCGGCCTGCGGCCCGACTTATGCCGCGGCCGTAAGTGGCTTCGTGCGTTTGCACAGACGCAGAAAGGAGATGCTCCCATGAGCAACAGAGTAGTAATGTTGCCCGCACCCGGCCTTGACACCGAAGTAATGCCGGTCCGCGGGCGGGTAGTCAAATCTAAGTGGTCCCGCGATCTGCTCACCTTCCTGATGGTGTTCGGCCCTGGACTGATCGTGATGGTGGCGGACAACGACGCGGGTGCAGTATCGACTTACAGCCAGGCCGGGGCGCAATACGGCACACACTTACTTTGGATAGTACTGCTCTTATTGCCGGTCACTTACTTTATACAGGAAATGGTGGTGCGGCTTGGCATTGCGACCGGCAAGGGCCACGCCGCCATGATCTATCAGCGGTTCGGCAAATGGTGGGGCCTGTTCTCTCTGATCGACCTGGAAATCGTTAACTTCCTGACCCTGGTCACCGAATTTGCCGCCATCGATCTCGCGCTGAATAAGCTGGGAGTCGATCCGCGGATCGGCGTGCCGTTGGTGGCCGCCGGCCTGATGGTCATCGTGTTGAGCGGCAGTTACCGCCGCTGGGAGCGCACGGTCGTCTTCCTCTGTGTGCTGGATCTGGTCTGGTTCGCGATCGCTTGGACCCTCCGGCCGCCCGTCGCGCAAATTGTGCGCAGCTCTTTCGTCCCATCCATGCCGCCCGGCGGGCTGACGCCGGAACTGATGTTCATTGTGGTCGCGATCGTCGGAACCACCATCGCGCCCTGGCAGCTCTTCTTCCAACAGAGCTGTATCGCCGACAAGCGTCTGCGCTTCGCCGATGTGAAGTGGGCGCGCCTCGATACGTTCCTCGGCGCGTGCATCACCATCACCGTCGCCTGCTGCATGATGATCGCCGGCAACGCCTCGCGCGCGCACGGCTTCACGTTCACGGACCCGGCCCAGATGGGTGCCGACATCGGCACCTTCGCCGGCGGCTTCTTCCGCAACGCCATCCTGCTGTTGATGATCAATGCCGCCGTGCTCGGCACCACGGCTATCTCGCTCTCGAGCGCCTGGGCCTACGGCGAGGTGCGCCGCTGGCCGCACAGCCTGCAGCTTCCCGTGCGGAAAGCGCCTGGCTTCTACATCGTCTATCTGCTCTGCGTGGCCGCCGCCGCCGGCCTGGTGCTGATTCCCGGCGCGCCGCTGCAGCTCATCATTCTCGGCGTGCAGGTCCTCGCGGGAGTGATGCTGCCGTCCGCCATCATCTTTCTGCAACTGCTGCTTAACGACAAAGAACTCCTGGACGAGCACTCCAACAAGCCCTGGAATAACTGGGTGAACTGGACCATCATCATCGTCCTGTTCGCCTTGTCCGTGATTTTGGCCGCGCAGGTGGCGGCCCCCAAGCTGTTCCCAGTCTCATAGCGAAAAGGAGAAACGAAAATGGCCACGATGACAAATCCAATGAAGGTCGATGAAATGCACCATTTCGTTGTCGTTCACCCGCTCGACGACCGCCCGGAGGAGAAGGTCGATACCGAGAGACTCGGCCCCATGCCCATGACCCTCAGTGTGCGGATCTCCTTGGTGAGCCTGCGCGCCTACCTGGTCCTGATGATGCTTCTGGTGTTCTACCGCGTGCTCGACCTGGCAAAGGTGTTCGGCCGCTAAGGGACGGTAACTCCGGTACGGATGGTATCCTGGGCATGGGTTGCGGGTGTTTCAGCCAATTCACGGTTGCAGGGCCGGGGCCATCGTCATCGGCAGCCTGGCGCTTCTGACCGGCCTATACGCCTGGCAAAAGCCTTTCCGCGAATACCCCGGGCTCGAATACGAGCACTACCCCATCCCGCCCGATCCGAACGAGAAGACCGAATGGGTTTTTGCGCGGCTCATGTACCCGCCGGTGGCCCCCCGCAACGGCGGCGTCGAGTTCTTCGGAACCTGGAAAGAAGGCGGCTCGAACTGGACCATGGATTATCCGCGGTCAGACCGCCATCTTTCCGCGGCCGTGCGGCGCCTCACGCGCATTCACGCGCGCTCAGCCGAAGAGCCGACTGACCTCGACGACGGTGATGTCTTCAACCGTCCCTGGCTGTACGGAGTGGAAGTGGGCCACTGGAACCTGACCGATTCCCAGGCCCGCACCCTGCGCGAGTTTCTGCTGCGCGGCGGCTTCTTCATGTGCGACGATTTCCACGGCACGGTGGAGTGGTCGTTCTTCGAAGCCAGCTTGCGCAAAGTGTTCCCCGACCGTCAGCCCGTCGAGATCGAGTCGCCCGATCCCATCTTTCACACCATCTACGACCTCAACCAGCGCTACCAGGTGCCCGGAGCGCAGTACCTGGACACCGGGCAGACCTGGGAGAAAGACGGCAAGCAGCCGCACTGGCGCGCCATTTACGATGATTACGGCCGCGTCATGGTGGCCATGTGCTTCAATATGGATCTTGGCGACTCGTGGGAGCATGCGGACAACCCGGCGTATCCGGCGAACTTCTCGGACCTCGGAATCCGCATCGGCGTGAACTACATCGTCTACGCCATGACCCACTGAAAAGAGGAACCGGATGAACTGGAGCGCAATCGCCGCCATCCTTCTGGCCCTGGCCGTGGGACTCGGCGCGTTCGGCGCGCACGGACTGCGCAGCCGCCTGGACGCCTACCTGATGGACATCTACAAGACCGCGGTGCTGTACCACTTCCTCCACGCCCTCGGGATGCTGATTGTATCCGTGCTGCCGAAATCCGGGACGGTGTCGCAGTCCGGCGCGGACGCGGTGTGCTGGCTGCTCCTGGCGGGCATCCTGATCTTCTCCGGCAGCCTGTACCTGCTGGCCGTCACAGGCACGCGCGCGCTCGGCGCCGTCACGCCGGTCGGCGGCGTGGCGTTCATCCTGGCGTGGCTGCTGCTGGCGTGGAAGCTGCGGGCCGGCCGTTAATCCAATCTTATGCCTCATGACGATTTCAACCTGGTAGCCATCGCGCGCCAGGAGATGCTCGAGCGCGGATTCTCGCCTGACTTTCCGCCCGACGCGCAGCAGCAGCTTGCCTCCATCCACCCGCAACCGGATCACAACCTGCGCGACCTCACTTCCCTGCTCTGGTCCTCGATCGACAACGACGATTCGCGCGACCTGGACCAGATCGAGTGGGCCGAGCGCGTCGCCGGCGGAATTCGCGTGCTGGTGGGAGTGGCGGATGTGGACTCGGCGGTCGCGAAAGCCACGCCTCTGGACCGGCACGCCGCTCACGAAGCCACCACGGTTTACGCGGGCGTTCACACCTTCCCCATGCTGCCGGAGCGGTTGTCGACGGACCTGACTTCGCTCAACGAGAACGGCGATCGCAGCGCGCTGGTGATCGAGTTCGTGGTGGCGGCGGATGGCTCGCTGGGCGCGCACGGCGTCTACCGCGCGCTGGTTCGCAACCGGGCGCAGCTCACCTACAACGCCATCGGCGCGTGGCTGGAAGGCAAAGCTGGGCCACCGGAGAAAGTTAAAAATTCCAATGACTTACAAGCGCAACTTAAATTGCAGGATGAAGCGGCGCAGGCGCTCCGCGAAGCCCGCCACCGTCTGGGCGCGCTGACCTTCGACCGCACCGAAGCGCAGCCAGTGATCCGGGACGGGCAGGTGCACGAGATCACCACGCGGGAGAGCAATCGAGCCGCGCACCTCATCGAAGATTTCATGATCGCCGCCAACGAGGTGATGGCACAGACGCTGCGTGCGGCGGGTGTTTCCTCTATCCGGCGGGTGGTGAAAGCGCCGGAGCGCTGGCCGCGCATCGTGGCACTGGCCAAGGAACACGGCGGTACGCTGCCGGCGGAGCCGGATTCCGGGGCGCTCAACGCATTCCTGATGCAGCGCAGGCAGGCTGATCCGGTCCATTACGCCGACGTATCGCTGGCGGTTCTGAAGCTGATGGGCCCCGGCGAGTACCTGCTGCTTCGTCCCAACGATCCGCCCGAAGGCCACTTCGGCCTGGCGGCGCTGGACTACACCCACTCCACCGCGCCCAACCGGCGGTTCGCCGACCTGGTAACGCAGCGGTTGCTCAAGGCGCTTCCGGGAAAGCCCTACACCGATGAAGAGCTGGATGGAATCGCGCGCAACTGCACGTTGAAAGAAGACGCGGCGCGCAAGGTGCGCCGAGATATGGACAAGCGGATGGCGGCGGTGGCGCTGCGCAGCCGCGTTGGCCAGAAATTCGACGGGGTGGTGACGGGTGTAACGCCGAAGGGCGTGTTTGTGCGCGTGCTGCGCCCGCCGGTGGAAGGCCGCTTGATGCACGGCGAGCACGGACTGGACGTGGGCGACCGGGTGCGCGTGACGCTGCTCAGCACCGACCCGCAGCGCGGGTTTATCGACTTCGGGAGGGACTGATGGAAGCGAAGACCGAGTTGTTGCGGCACACGTTGGCCACGCTGGCTTACCGCGGCGGGAAAGCCATGCGCGGCGCTCCGGCGGAGTTTGCGGGCTTTCGCGTGCAGCCTGGTTCGCGAACGCCGGGTGAGATTCTGGCCCACATCGGCGACCTTTTGGATTGGGCGCTGGCGCTGTGCGATGGGAAACATACATGGCACGATTCGCCTGCGCTCGAGTGGGAGCGGGGCGTGGCGCGGTTCTTTGCGGCGCTGGAGGCGTTCGACCGCCGCCTGGCTTCGGGCGTGAAACTCGCAGTAACGCCGGAGCGGCTGTTCCAGGGTCCCATCGCGGATGCGCTGACGCACGTGGGGCAGATTGGCATGTTGCGCCGGCTGGCCGGCTCGCCAGTGCGCGGAGAGAACTACTTCAAAGCGGAGATTGCGGTAGGACATGTCGGATCGGAGCAGGCGGCGCCTAGGGTGGAGTTCGATTGATTCGTTCAGAAGTGAAACCGCAGTGATGCCTGCACGGAACGCGGGCCTCCGGTTTGCAGAATCGGCGCGAGGCCGCTGCCGGGGCTGCCCGTGCCGAGCATCATGTTCAGCATCGAGGGGGACTGGCCGAACACCGGGCTGTCGAGATACCGTGCCGGGTCGGCGAAATTGGCGTGGTTGAGCGCGTTGTAAGCCTCGACACGCAACTGAATACCGCGCTGCTCGCCGAGGTGGAATTCGCGCTTGAGCGCCAGGTCGACCTGCCACATGCCGAAGCCGGCGGGAACGTTGCGTCCGAGAGTGCCCTGGGTTCCGAGTGATCCGTAGGGGAAGGAAGCCTGGTAGGCGGCTGGATTGAGCACCTTGCCCCCGGGCGCGGAGCTGGAGGGAATCCAGAGCGGCTGCCCGTAGACCCAGTTGGGGCGGAAGGCATTCACCAGGGTGAGGCCCAGGTATTCCTCGCTATCGAGCACGGTGATGGGGAAACCACTGCGCGCGTGCACGATTCCTTCCACGGCCCACCCGTTGAGCAGTTGCGAACCGAGAGTGTGCGCCGTGCGTTGGGGGAGTTCGTAGCCGGCGGAACCTGTGAAGGACTGGCGCAGATCGAAATCGGAGGAAGCGTGATCGCCCCTGGCAGTGACACCGCTGGGCGGCGGGGGCGCCACCAGGCTGGGAGCGGTGGCAACGGGCGGATCGGTCCAGAGGAGGAAAGCGTCGCTCGAGTCGTTGTCCAGCGAATGCGACCAGGAGTACGAGGCTGCGGCATCCAGGCCCGCGGCCACGTGGCGGCGATACTGGAACTGCAGCGCGTCGTAATCGGAGAGAGAGTGATTGGTGGTGAGGGCGGTAAACGCCTGGGCGCTGGTGAAGACTTCGCGGCGGATCAGGTAGCGGCCGGCGGAGCCGACGTAGCCGAGCGAGACGACATCGTGCGTTCCGAAGCCGCGCTCCAGCGATGCGTTCCACTGCTTCACCTGGGGCAAACGCAGATCGGGCTCAAAACCGTAGTTCAGGGTCTGGGTGGAGAAAGGCGTGCGGAGGTTCTGGAAATTCTGAATGCTGAGCGGCCCGCCGTTCAGGACGTCGGTGGCGATGCTGACGCTGGAGTCGTAGTAGAGGCCTCCGCCGGCGCGGAGCACGGTGCGGCCATCCGCGGTTATGCGCCAGGCCGCGCCCAGGCGCGGCGCGAAGTTGCGATGGGTGAGCGGCCAGAGGGGTTGGTTCTGCGCGACTAGCGTGACGGTGGCGGGGTCGAGAAAGCTGGGCTGGGAGGGCAGTCCGGGAGCCGGACTGTATTCCCACCGCAAGCCTCCCGCGATGGTGAGGCGCTTCGAGACCTGCCAGGTATCCTGCGCCCAGGACGAAAGCTCGTTGACCGCGACCGCCTGATTAACCGGTGATGTTATGGCGCGCCACCAGAAGACGGCGTTGCCTATCTCCTGCATGTTCTCGACGATCAGGCCGAGGGAGCCGGTGGGATCGCGGCGGATGGCGAGGATGCGGCGGTAATCGACGCCGAACTTGAGCGCGTGGCGGCCGAGGTCGAAGCCGGCGGTTTGCACGACCTGGAACTGGCGTTGGCGGCGCGAGCCTTCGCGGCCGGAGACGAGCTGCCCGATACCGTTGATGGAAAAGCGCACCAGGTAATCGCAGGAGACGTCGGTCCGGAGAAACGCGGCGGCCAGCGGTTCGAGGGCGCAACTGGGCGCGTTGTCGCCGGGACTATCGGTCCAGACGGAATCCGCGGTGGACTGCGATTCGTTGGCTCGAAAATCCAGCACGCCACGGGCGGTGGGACGGGCGTTGAGGCCGATGGTGAGGCTCTGCGAGCGAAGATCGAGGTGATTCACCTGCGGGGTGCCGAAGTCATTGTGCGAGGGCGAGTCATTGTAACGGCCCAACAGGGTGACGCGCGGGGTGATGGCCTGGTCGATGCGCGCACTGCCGGTGGTCAAGCCGGCGGGCCGGTTGATCTGACCGATCCACTGGCTCACGCCGTTGGAGAGCGAGCCCTGGTTAGGAACGGGAAAGAGATTGAGGACGGCTTGAGCCAGGCCGGGCGTCTGGCGCACATCCAGCGAGGGTACGGGCTGCTCCCAAACATACGGCTGGTTGAGCCAGACGTGCTCGTAAGAGAGGAAGAAGAAGGTGCGGTTGCGGCGGATGGGCCCGCCGACGGTGGGGGCGAGATCCTCATAGCCGAGAGGCGCGCGGCCGAGGCCGGCGGCGTTGGCAAACCAGTCGTTGGAGCCGAGAAAGGCGTTGCGATAGTGGAAGAGCGCGGCGCCGTGGAAGGCCTCGGTGCCGGCGCGGCTGTTGAGCGCGATGCTCGCGCCGGGCATCCGGCCGAACTCGGCTACGGCACTTGAAGTGAGGGTGCGGAATTCCTGGACGGCTTCGAGCGAAATGATGGAATCGAGGCTGCCGAATGCGCTCAGCGCGGGAAGCGCGCCGCCATTGGACTGCGCGGGTAGGCCGCCGGCGCTCACGCCGTTATTGGCGCTCACGCCATCGACGGTGAAGTAGTTGGTGTTGGGACGCATGCCGCTGGTAGTGAACTGGCCGGCATCGCCGCGCGTAGCGGGGACAACGTTGGTGCCGGGGATCAACTCGAGCAAGGTGAGGACGCCGCGTCCGTTAAGGGGCAGGTGGGTGACGTCTTCCTGGTCGAACTGGCCGCCGGTGGAGGCGTCGGGCCGTTCGAGCGCGGGCGCGGTTCCGACCACGGTGATGCTGTCTTCCACGCGTCCGACGGGCAAGTCGAAATCCTGGCGCGTGGCGGCTCCGCCGGAGAGTTTGACGTTGAACATTCGCAGGGTGCGGAAGCCTTCTTTGCGGACGGTGATCTCGTAGCTGCCGGGCACGAGGGAAGATACGGAATAGGTTCCGCCGGGCTCGGACTGGACCTGGCGGCGGAAACCGGTGTCCTCGTCGACCACGGTAATGACGGCATCGGCGACGCGCCCGCCGGAGGTGTCGAGGATGACGCCGAGGAGTTCGGCGTATCGTTGAGCCAACGCGGGCATCACCGACACCCAGCCGAGGATGAACAGAGACACCAGCCGGCCGCGGGGCATTGTCTTTACTATAACGTGCAGAATCAAAGCCAATTTGAGTGAGATGTGCAGGAACAAAGCCAAATTGCGCGGCGCGGGGGTCGGGTGGGCCGAGATGGAGGGTGGGGAATGACTTGGAGGGAAACGAGTTGGGTGAAGGACAAGGATTGCGGATGAGCGGCATGGCGAAAAGAGACACGTAGGGTGCGTCAGTTGGACTGCGGGAAGACGGCGACAGAGATCCCGCTGCGCAGGCGAGCACCGCCTGCGCCACCATGACGGCGAGCTTCGCTCGCTGGACAACGCAGGAGCGTTATCCCACGGCATAAGCTGGCACAAGCTCGAGCTTGTGCGTACAGTTCGTTGCGGCGGCCGGGGCTCGAGGGCAATCCCTCCCGGTTCTCGCGGTGCGTTTCCGGCCGCCAGTCGTTCGGACCGCATCTTCGAAGTCAGAAACCGCTTAGAGCGGCATGAGCGTTTCGATTCGAT
>Ga0335081_10017284_pt1 | contig 11679 bp, 9 predicted proteins | sample Lox_Sample_35_FD_206713 | JGI IMG/M metagenome (GOLD analysis project Ga0335081, IMG submission 206713) | Soil microbial communities from Loxahatchee National Wildlife Refuge, Florida, United States - Lox_Sample_3.5 | ecosystem: Environmental > Terrestrial > Soil > Wetlands | place: USA: Florida... | reverse complement strand
CGTCCCGGCGGGCCACGGTCCAGGCCAGCAGCACGAGGCCGCCGGTCAGGATCCGCATTGCGCCGACGGCCGCGGGCGCGACCGGCAGCCCGGCCAGGACCTGGACCGGGCCGGTGGTTCCCCACAGGGCCGCGGCCGCGAGAACCTGGAATGCCCCATAGTTCCGGCTCATAGCCCCAGACGCTAGCCACAAGTACCGGGAAACCGGCTCAGGGACGTCACCCATTCGCCCGGTGATGCACCTGGCGTCATATCTTCGGCGACAACCCGCCATCGGGCCTGCCGTGGTGAAAAGTTCGGCCGATCGGGCTATCTGGGCGCCGGTAGTTCGGTCTGCTCCACCGGCCGGATGTGCTCGTAGACCACGGTGGTCCGCACGTCGACGATCTCCTTGCGGCGGGCCAGCTGGTCCAGCACGAAGTCACGGAGGTAGGGGGTATCGGGGACCGCCACGTGGATCAGGATGTCCTCGTTGCCGGTCACCACGAACACGCCCAGGGTCTCGGGCATCTTCGCCACGCTGTCCCGGACCGACTCGATCGTCTCCCGGGACTGCGGCCGGATCCGTACCCCGACCAGCGCCTGGACGCTGCGGCCCAGCGCCACCGGGTCGACCGCCGCGTGCACCCCGGTGATCACCCCGCGCGTCCGCAGGGCCCGGGTGCGCTCCAGCGCGGTGGACGGCGCGATGCCGACCGCCTCGGCCAGGTCGCGGTTGGTCTGCCGGCCGTCCTGCTGCAGGCGGCGCAGGATCGCCCGGTCCAACGCGTCCATGATCCGAGCCTCCGTTTCCGCGGCGAGATGATGAACATTCTGCACCCCGGCCCGCTCCCAGGCGGCAGCGGGCCGAACATCGTTCGGCGTGGACCAGGCGGGAAACGCTATCCGTCCGCCCGTCCAGCCAGTGCAACCAGGTCCCGTGGCCGTCGGTGAAAGCCAGCGGCGTGCGGCCGCCCTGACCGAGCACGAACGTTCCCTCCCGGAAGTCGGTGAACGGCAGGCCGGGTACCACGCCGGGTGCCTCGTTGGACAGCCAGACGGCCGCCAGGCCGCGGACGGCCTGGGCGAACCGCTCCCGGTCCTGGGGCGCGACGTAGGCCAGCACCGCCGAGTGGAAGATGACCAGGGTAGCGTCGGCCGGGGCCCGGGCGGCCAGCGCGGGCAGGTCGGTGAGCAGGTCGCCGCGATGCACGGGCGGAGGGTCACGCCGGGCAGCCGCGATCGCCGCGGCCAGCCGTTCCTCGCGGTCGCTTTCCCCGGGCCACACCAGGCAGGACAGCCAGCGGACGTCGTCGTCTCGGGTCACATCAAGCGGGTTGAGGTCGAGCCCGGCCCGCCAGGCGATGTCGGGCAGCCGGACGGGCACGGGCACCGGCCCGCGCAGAGCGCAGTACAGCGTCGGCGCGTCCGGGTCGGAACCGGCGATCAGATGCCCGTCGTAGTCGTAGGAGTAGCGGTCGAACAGCAACGTGAGCCCGGCACTGGCGCCGACCTCGATCAGCGCCAGCGGCCCGGGCAGCCGGGCGAGCGCGGGGAGCAGGGTGGCGCAGCGGGCGGGCTCGTTCGTCTGGGTGAGCCGGGCCAGCATGACCTGGGCCAGTTCGGCCTCGTTCCGCCGGACCAGGGTCTGCAGCGCGCCGATGCCGGGCGGGACGCCCAGCAGGTACCTGGCCGCGGCGAACAGCAGATTCGGCTGGCGTTTGGGCGGCGGCAGCGAAGCGAGAAAACCCAGGACCACGTCGTCATCGGCGACCGACGCGGCCAGTGACTCGTAGGCCGGGGAACGTCCGTGCGCCTCCCGCCCCCACACCCGGTAGTTCTCGGCGGTGCTGCGCCGCGGGTCTAGACCACCCATGGCCATGCGGCTGACGCTACCTCAGGTGCGCGACGGTACGGTGAGGCCCATGACTGCCGTTCTCGATCACCTCGCCATCGGCACGCCGGCCCTGACCGACGGCTGGGACCTGTTCGGCGGCGTCCTGGGCGGAACGTGGGTCTACGGTGACCACTCCTCCGGGTTCTGGTGGGGTCAGCTGAGCTTCGCTGCGGGACCTAAGATCGAGTTGCTGACGCCCACCGGCGGCCCGGACGCGGCCTTCCTGGAGCGGTTCCTGGCTGCTCATGGCCCCGGCCCGCACCACTTCAACTTCATCGTCAGCGACATCGAGGACACGTTGGCCCGCTTCGGGGCCCTGGGCCTGGAGCCGGTCGGAGTCAACCTGGACAACCCGAACTGGAAGGAGGCGTTCCTGCACCCGCGCAGCGCCCACGGCATCGTGGTCCAGGTCGCCCAGCAGGCCGGTGACCCGGTCACGCCGGCGCCGCGCGAACTGCCCGAGCCAGGGCCTCCAGCCCGCTTCGACCTGATCGAGTACCACGTCGGCGACCTCGAGGGGGCCATACGGCTGTTCCGGGAGGCCCTGGACGGCCGGGTCGACATGACCGACGATCACGCCGCCGAGCTGACCTGGCCTGGCGGCCGCCGACTCAGGCTGATTCGCGAGGACGGCCTGGCCAATGGCGGAGCGCTACACCACGTCCGCTTCGCCCGCGCGGAAGGCTCCTTCAGCACCAGTGACACCGAGCGCACCGCCCTGCTGGCCAAGCGACTAGGCCTGACGGTCGAACTAGCCGACAAACCTCTGCCTACTGCGCAGCGTCATTGCTGCGACCCCGGCCACGGGTCAGGCGGCGACTGCTCCCATGGAGGCTGAGGCGGAGGCGGCGGCTGAGGCGGAGGCTGCTGCCACTGACCGGGCGAGGGTTGCTGCGGGTACGGCTCCTGGCCGGGGGGCGGGTAAGGCGCGTACGAACCCTGGCCGGGCGGGGGTTGCTGCGGGTACGGCTCCTGGCCGGGGGGCGGGTATGGCGCATACGGGCTCTGGCCGGGGGGCGGGTAAGGCGCATACGGCTGCTGCGGCGGATAGGGGTACCCGCCATTCCAGGGCCCCTGGACCTGATACCGGCGCTGCTCCTGGGCCAGCTTCGCCGCCCGGGTCTTCGGGATGCACGCGATGATGATGATTCCGATGAGGCCAAGCAGGAAGCCGAGCCACGCTCCGAGGGCCGGACGGCCCTTACCTTTCCCGATGCCCCAGCCGGCGAAGCCGAAGCCGACTGCGACCACTAGCCATACGAGAAGCTGCGACGATGACATCCCGCTCCGCCTTCCTACCTTGTCGGCCATTCTGGCCTGCTCCGGAGCAAAGGGATAGGTCTCGGGCGAAACCGTGGTCCGCGGTCAGGGCGTAGCGCGGTTCGCGATTGCAGATCGCCATACCCGCTATCTGCGGCTGCCGATCGGGGTGTGGCGGAGGCGGACGGGAATCGAACCCGCCGACGACGCGGCGCGCCGTCCACCAGTTTTGAAGACTGGGGGGACCACCAGGTGCCCAGACGCCTCCGCGTCGACTCTACGGGACACCGGGCTCGCTCATAAGATGCGTGGAGGCCAGCGGCAGAAAGGCAGATGCGTGAGCGGACAGGGACATGCGTGGTGGGAAGACGCGGTCGTCTACGAGGTGTACCCGCGGAGTTTCGCCGACGCGGACGGCAACGGCATCGGTGACCTGCCCGGGCTGCGGTCCCGCCTGCCCTACCTGGCCGACCTGGGCGTGGACGCTATCTGGCTGACGCCCTTCTACCCTTCTCCGCTGGCCGACGGCGGATACGACGTCAGCGACTACCGCGCCGTGGATCCGCTGCTCGGCAGCATGGCCGACTTCGACGGCCTGGTCAAGGACGGCGAAGCGCACCAGATCCGGGTGATCGTGGACCTGGTGCCCAATCACTGCTCGAGCGCGCACCCGCTGTTCCAGGCCGCGCTGGCCGCGGCGCCCGGCAGTCCGGAACGGGCCCGGTTCATCTTCCGCGAGGGGCGCGGGCGCGACGGCGAGCTCCCGCCGAACAACTGGAAGTCGATGTTCGGCGGCCTGGCCTGGACCCGGGTGACCGAGGCCCTGCCCATTCCCGGCGGCCGGCCGGGACAGTGGTACCTGCACCTGTTCGACGCCGGCCAGCCGGACTGGAACTGGCGGAACGAAGAGGTGCATGCCTTCTTCGGGCAGGTGATCAGGTTCTGGCTCGACCGCGGCGTAGCGGGCCTGCGGGTGGACGTGGCGCACGGGATCTACAAGGACCCGGACCTGCCCGACGACCCCGACCCCGACCACCTCCTCAATGCGGTGAACGCGCCCTCGGCCTACCATCACCGGCCCGAACTGCAGCAGCTCTACCGGTCCTGGCGGGCCATCCTGGACTCCTACCCAGCGGACGGGTTTCCCGGGGCGCGGACCGCGATCGGGGAGGTCTGGGCCGACTCGCCGGGCACCCTGCGGCCGTACCTGGAGTCCAGGGGCCTGCCCCAGGTCTTCAACTTCGACCTGATCATGGCCAGCTGGGACGCGGTCGCCTTCCGGAAGGCGGTCGACGGGGTTCTCGCCCTGGCCGACGGCTCGCGCGCGCCGTGGGTCATCGGCAACCACGACGTGCCCCGGCCGGTGAGCCGCTACCAGCTGGACGAGGCCTTCGGCCCGCAGACGGCCAACCGGCTGGTGAGCTTCGGCCATGACCGGCACGAGCGAGGCGCTCGCCGCGCGCGGCTCGCGGCCCTGTTGCTGCTCGCCCTGCCCGGGTCCGCCTACATCTACCAGGGCGAGGAGCTGGGCCTGCCCGAGGTCGCCGACCTGCCCGCGGCCGCGCGGCAGGACCCGCAGTTCCGCCGCACCCACGGCCAGTCGCTCGGCCGCGACGGCTGCCGCGTGCCGCTGCCCTGGACCCCGGCCGGCGCGGACTTCGGCTTCTCCGAGACCGCCTCGCCCGCGCCGTCCTGGCTGCCCCAGCCGCCGGACTGGGGCGGCTACAGCGTCGAAGCGCAGCTCGGCGACCCGAGCTCGTTCCTCAGCCTGTACCGGGCGGCGCTGCGGCTGCGCCGCGCTCATCCAGCCCTGGGCCGGGGCACGCTGCGCTGGGTCGACGGACCGCACGACGCGGAAGGCCTGCTCTGCTTCGCCCGGGAACCGGGCTTCGTCTTCGCCGCCAACCTCGGCCAGGCCGCCGTCCCTCTCCCTCCGCACGGCGAGATCCTGCTGGCCAGCGTGCCGGACGCGGTCGGCCCGGAGGGTGAACTGCGGCCCGACGCCGCGGTGTGGCTGTCCGCCTGAAGCGACGGCGGTGGCCGGCCCGCCTGCCAGTAGCCTGGAGGCCATGCCGAAGGTGCGGGTGCCGCGCAAGAACGTGACGCCGAACGAGCTCGTCACCGTGCTCAGCCGCCGGCTGGGCCCGGGCTACCAGGTGGGGAGCAACGGCGCGGACCGCGTCACGGTCCGCAAGAGCCAGCTGATGTACGCGAACATCTCGATCGTCAGCATGCCCGGCGCGTCGGTGTTCCGGGTCCACGGCGGCGGGTTCCTGCTGCTGCGGGCGGCCAACACCTTGGGCACCGCCCGCCGCGTGGCCGACGCCCTGCGCCGCTCCCCCGAGTTCCGCAGCCTGTAGGCCCCCGGACGCCCAGCTGCCGCCGGCCGGGTGCCCGGTCGGCGGCAGCTCGGTCCCCCTCAGCTGTTGTAGATGAGGTAACGGTTGGGCAGCTCGTACCGCCAGCCGGCGATGACCGGCGGGAAGAACGGGACGCCGGGGTCGTTGTCCAGGTCGATGAACTTGGTCGCGAACGCCGCGTAGGGCTTGGCCGGGATGTCGACGTACACGGTGACGTTGGCCTCGATCAGCCACGGGTCCGCGCCCTGGGCCGGGCCCGGGGTGGTGGGCAGCAGGAAGAACACCGGCGTGAACACCGGGGCCGGGCCGGGGAAGACACCGCTGGCGACCTGGGTCGGCAGGTTGCTCCCGGTGGTCAGGTTGGCCTGGTCGAGGGTCATCCGCCACGGCAGCCCGCCGAGCTGGACGCTCGCCGGGACCGCCCAGCCGGCCTTGAAGTCCACCACCGGGTTGGTGAAGATGTAGGCGACCAGGTACGCGAAGTCGCCGGCCGCGATGATCTTGCTGGGCAGGTAGGGCGGCTGGCCGATGAACTGGATGGGAGACGTGGCGGTCACGTCGAAGGCCACGTACGGAACGCCGGTCGGCTCGTAGGTCGTCGGCCCGCCGATACGCGGGGCCAGGCCCCCGTTGGACTGGCCGTTCTTCTGGGCCAGGTAGGTGCGGACCCGCTCGGTCAGGCGGGCCGCCTGCTCATCGGCCCACTGCGTGGCCAGCTCGCGGGCCTCCTCCTCGGACGTGGGCGCCCCCGCAGCCACTTGCTCGGGGGCCGCAGGCGCTTCGGCCACATCGGTCATGATGAAACTCCTTGTGCTTTCTGGGACAGCCCTCGTACGGCCGCCCGAGATCTCTTTGTCTGTGCGGAGGGCGGACAAAGGCCGCCGATACACGCGAAGCCGGACTTTTTCCCCGGCGGCGGCTCTCCCGGCGGCGGCTCTCCCGGCGGCGGGGTTAAGCGCACGCGGCGGCGGTCGTCGGGCAGGCGCTGGGTGATCCCGGCCCGGTCCAGGTATTCCAGCAGCGGGATCGCGACCCGGCGGGTCGTGCCCAGGGCCTGCCGGGCCTCGGCCGCGGTGAACGGCTGGGGCAGCCCGGCCAGGGCCCGGGCCGCCTCGGTATCGGCGCCCGGCGCCAGCACGATCTGCTCGGTGACCCGCAGCAACAGGCCCGCCCGCGCCGCCGCTCCGATGGCCCGCCCGTCCAGGCCGAGTTCACGCAGCCGCCCGGCCTCCGGCGCCATGAACGGCGCGCCGGCCAGGTCGGCCAGCACCGCCCGCACGGCCGCGGCCACGTGCGGAGGGAGCGCAGGCGCAGGCTCCTGGGTGGGGAGAGGTTTGCGCGGTTCGCCGAGGCGCAGGTACCCGCCGTCGAGGCGCAGCTGCGAGGGCGCGTCCTGCGGCGCGGCCCCGGGTTCAGAGGGCCGGGCCAGGGCCTCGACCAGGGCCCGGTCCGGTAGCCGGAGGGCGGCCCGGGCCGCCTCCGGCGGCAGCCCGATGGCCAGCGGGTCGCGCCGGGCGTGCGCGGCGACCAGCTCGCCGAGCTGGCGGCGCAGTTCGGCCCAGCGCGCGGGATCGGCGAGCCAGCCGCTGGCCGTGACCGGGGGCGGGAGGCTGCCGGTCACGCCCATGGCCGTCACCGCGCTGGCCCGCAGCAGCCCGTGCCGGCGCAGCAGGTCGGCGGACCCCGGGGGGTCCGGCCAGGCGGCCAGCTCACGCCCGGCCGCCGCGCCCGCCCCGCGCCGCCCGAGCGCGGGCGGCGCCACGTCGAGCACGGTGGCGCCGAGGATGCTCACGCCCGCGCTGCCCGGGTCGCGAAGCAGCAGGCGGTCGCCCACGTGCAACGGCAGCGCCTCGCGCAGCGTCAGCCGGGCGATCGCGGTGCCCTCGGGACCGAGCACGCGCACCCGGGCCAGCGTCCGGGCCGAGCCGATGTGCAGGGTCAGGTCCGGAGGCAGGCGCTGCGGCAACGGCCGCGACAGCCGGACGTCGGCCAGCTTGGTCATCGTCCAGCGGCCCGCCTCGACCAGGGCCATGCCCCGGGCCGGGACGTCCGCCGCGATACCGCGCAGGTTGAGCGCCACCCGGGCCACCCCGCTGACCGAGGCGGCCGGCTGGTTCAGCGACTCGATGCCGCGGATCCTGGCCGGGCGCAGGGACGGGGTGAGCAGCAGTTCCTGGCCGGACCGGATGGTCCCGGCGGGCAGCGTGCCGGTCACGACCGTGCCGCTGCCCCGGATGCTGAACGACCGGTCCACCCACAGCCGGACCGGGGCTGCGGCGTCCGGGCGGGGCAGCGAGGCCACCAGCCGGGCCAGCGCGGCGCGCAGTTCCGGCAGCCCGGCGCCGGTCACCGCGCTCACCGCGACGGCTTCGACCCGGCCCAGGCTGGTCCGCGATATGTGCTCCAGCGCCTGCCGGGTCGCGGGTCCCGGATCGGCCAGGTCGCAGCGGGTCACGGCGAGCAGGCCGTGCCGGATGCCGACCGCGTCGATGGCGGCCAGGTGCTCGGCCGACTGCGGCATCCAGCCGCCGTCGGCGGCCACCACGACCAGCACGGCGGGGGCCGGGCCCACGCCGGCCAGCATGTTCGGCACGAACCGCTCGTGGCCCGGCACGTCCACGAACGCCACCCGCTCCCCGTCCGGCAGCGTCATCCAGGCGAACCCCAAGTCGATGGTCAGCCCGCGCCGCTGCTCCTCAGCCCACCGGTCCGGCTCCATCCCGGTCAGCGCCCGCACCAAGGCGGACTTCCCGTGATCCACGTGCCCCGCGGTCGCGATCACCTGCACGGCGATCCCCCGCCACCATGATCATGGCCAGAAAGGGACACTATCTGGCCCAAACTGGCCACGATCATGAAAGCGCCCCTTGTGCGGCCGCCAGGATGGCAGTCACCAGGGGCTCGTCCGCCTCGGGCGGCACAGAGCGCAAATCCAGCAGCAAGCGCCCCGCCTCCAGGCGCCCCACCACCGCGGGCGAACCGCGGCGCAGCGGCACCGCGAGCGCCTCGGGCAGGCTGACCGCCGCGCTGGGCAGTTCCACCCCCGGCGCGCCGCCCCCGCCCACCGCCGCGAACGCCGGGACAACAAGCGCGTCCAAGCCGGCTGCAACCAGTCGAGCCACGGCCCGTTCGGCCCGATCGAAAAGGGAAGCCGGGTCGGCGGCCAGGGCGGCGGCGACCGGCGGTACCGGTCCGATGAGGGTCGCTTCCAGGGCGGCCAGGGTCAGCTTGTCCACCCGGAGCGCACGCGCCAGCGGGTGCCGGGTCAAAACCCGCACCAGGTCGGCCCGGCCGAGCAGCAGGCCGGCCTGCGGGCCGCCGAGCAGCTTGTCGCCGCTCGCGGTGACCAGCGCGGCGCCGTCGCGCAGCGCGGTCGCGGCGCTGGGCTCGTCGGGCAGCAGCGGGTGCGGGGCGAGCAGCCCGGACCCGATGTCGAACACGACCGGAACGCCGTAGCTGGCGGCCAACTCGGCCACGCCCACGGCGGCGGTGAAGCCCTCGATGCGGAAGTTCGACGGGTGCACCTTGAGGATGAACGCGGTCTGGCGACCTACGGCCGAGGCGTAGTCGGCGGCCGTGGTCCGGTTGGTCGTGCCGACCTCGCGCAGCGTGGCGCCGGTGCAGGCCAGCAGGTCGGGCAGCCGGAACCGGTCGCCGATCTCGATCAGCTCGCCCCGGCTGACCACGATCTCCTGCGCCTCGGGGCGGGCCAGCGCGGTCGCCGCGAGGACCAGCGCGGCGGCGTTGTTGTTGACCACGGCCACCGCCTCGGCGGCGGGGACGGCGCGGGCCAGGGCGTCCAGGGCGCCCGCGCCCCGGCGCGCGCGAACCCCCGTGGCCAGATCGAACTCCACGTCGCAGTGGCCCGCCGCGGCCGCGATCGCGTCCACCGCCGCCGCGGACAACGGCGCGCGGCCCAGGTTGGTGTGGACCAGCACCCCGGTCGCGTTAATCAGCGGCGTCAGTGTCGCCGCCCGGGCGGGGAGTTCGGCCACGGCCGCGTCCGCGACCTGGTCCGGGGTGATCTGGCCGTCCCTGGCCCGCTGCTGGGCGCGGCCCACCGCCGCCTTGACCAGCGCCCGGCCCAGCCTGCGTTCCGCGGCCACCAGCCGCGGGTCAGCCAGCACCAGGTCAGTGCGCGGGACCAGGCGGCGGGTATCCACGTCGCGAACATTACCCCCGCGCCCGAATACCACGCGCGAGCGCGGGTAGAGGGCGGCGGTCAGGTCCGCTAACAACAACGAATCGTTTCTCACTCAGGAAGTGATACGCATGGCTGGGATGCTGCAGATGCGGCGCAGCCGCGGGGCGGCCAGCGGGTTCTTGCTGGTCCTGCTCGGGGCCTGGGGCGCACTTATTCCCTTCATCGGACCGTATTTCCATTACGCCTACACCCCGGACGCGGCCTGGACCTACAACACGGCCCGCCTGTGGCTGGAGATCCTGCCCGGCGCGGCCGTGCTCCTCGGCGGCATCTTGCTCATGATCGCCACCGGCAGGCACATCGCGCTGTTCGGCGCGCTCCTGGCCGCGGCGGCCGGGGCCTGGTTCACCCTGGGCACCATCCTCAGCCCGCTGTGGAACAACCACGTGACCCTGGGCGGCTCGCCGGCCAGTTCCACCCAGTTCATGCGGATCATGGAACAGCTCGGCTTCTTCTCCGCACTGGGCCTGGTCATCGTGTTCATCGCGGCCGCGGCGGCGGGCCGGATCATGTCGGTGGATTCCGGGATCCGGGCCATCGAGACGGCGCCGCCGGCCGAGACGGTCCCGGCCGCCGAGACCGTTCCGGCCAAGACCGGCCACACTCTGACCCTCCCGTTCCGCCGGGCGCGAACCGAGACGCTCCCGCGCCGGACCGAGGAGACAGAGGTCACCCGGTAGCACGACCCACTATCATCGGCTGGCACGACACCATTCGTGCCAGCCGATGATGCGCTGGCGGGAGGTGCCAGGGGGGTCGCCCCCTCGTGGGAGTACTGCGGAAGGGACTTGGTGGTGCGGGCAGAACCAGCGGCGGCCGACCAGGGGCCCACGGCGGAGCAGGGACCAGCGGCGCCCGCCGGCACGCGCCGGGACGGCGCGCGGTGGCTGCTTCCGGCCGGAGCCGCGCTGCTGCTGGCGGTGCTGGGCCTCTACCTGGCGGACCTGGCCACTCACCTGTCGTCGATGGCTGCCATGCGGGACCTGGTGGTGTACCGCAGCGGCGGGCTGATCGTCCGGCACGTGGCGCCCGCCTACGACGGTCACCGGGCCTCGCCGCTGTACGACTGGACCGGGCAGAACGGCGTCCAGTTCACCTATCCCCCGATCGCCGCCGTGTTCTTCGCGGTCGCGTCCGTGCTGTCCTGGACGGCGATGCGCTGGGCCATGACCCTGGCCAGCCTGGCCGCCCTCGGGCTGTCGCTGTGGCTGGTGTTCGGCGCACTCGGTTATGCGGACCGGCCCCGGGTCCGGCTCGGCGCCACGCTGGGCGTGTCCGCGCTGGCCCTGCTGACCGAGCCGGTGCAGCAGACGCTGGGCCTGGGCCAGGTGAACCTGCTGCTCATGCTGCTGGTCATCGTCGACCTGCTGACCGCCTCGGTGCTCAACGGTCAGACGCGCTGGTGGCACGGGATCGGGATCGGGATCGCGGCCGGGGTGAAGCTGACCCCGCTGATCTTCATCCCCTACCTGCTGCTCGCCCGCAGGTACCGGCAGGCGGTCACCGCCACCGGGGTGTTCGTGGCCACGGTGGCGCTCGGCTACGCGGTGCTGCCCAAGGACTCCGACACCTACTGGCTCCACGGGCTGTTCCTGAACGCGAACCGGATCGTGTTCCTGGGCACCCGGGGCAACCAGTCGCTGCGCGGCGTGCTCACCCGGCTGGCCGGCAGCGTGACCTCCGGCACCGCGCCCTGGATCGTGGTGGGCATCCTGGTCCTGATCCTGGGGCTGGCCGCGGCGGCCGTTCTGTACCGCGCCGGGCAGCCGGTGGCCGGGATGCTGGCCTGCGCGCTGACCGGCCTGCTGGTCTCGCCGCTGAGCTGGGACCACCACTGGGTCTGGGTGGCGCCGGGCATCGCGCTGCTGGCTCACCTGGGCGCCAGGGCGCGCGGCGCCGTCCGGGCCGCGTGGTGGGCGGCCGGGGGCTTGCTGGTGCTGGTGTTCGGCGCGTGGCCGCAGTTCTGGGATCTGTCCCAG
>Ga0335081_10017283_pt1 | contig 11679 bp, 12 predicted proteins | sample Lox_Sample_35_FD_206713 | JGI IMG/M metagenome (GOLD analysis project Ga0335081, IMG submission 206713) | Soil microbial communities from Loxahatchee National Wildlife Refuge, Florida, United States - Lox_Sample_3.5 | ecosystem: Environmental > Terrestrial > Soil > Wetlands | place: USA... | reverse complement strand
AGGGACGATGGTTCGCTTGCGATGACCGACCTATTCGGCTATCTGAAGCCCCAGGTGGAGCGCATTGCCAGGAAGCAGTACAACAACGAGCAACTGCCGCAGTTCATTGAGTCTAAGAAGAACTAGCGTGTCGTCGCATTAATAAATTGTCATATCGACCTCATCGCTCTGCGTCATTCCGAAGCATAGCGAGGAATCTTGTTTTTAGGCTCAGTGCGGGCTCTGGGAGATATCTAATATTCCTCTCTTCACTTCCGGGACAATGATTTCTCGCAGCGCTCGAAATGACAATTGTGAAATAAATTTACCAGACACAATATTAGGATTGATGATGAAAAGGATAATCGCAATAGCGTTACTACTCATCCCCTTTGTGGCTTATGCCGGAGAGCCCATCTGGGTGACAGCCGACGGACAATCATACCAGGGCGAGATGGATACGCCGAAGGAGGTCAGAGAGCGCGCCAAGAGAGACGCGGAAAGCAAGGCGGTGGAACAGGCCGTTGGCACATTCATCAGATCGCACACACTCGTCTCCAACAGTCAGGTCGCCGAGGACCTCATCTACGCCGCAGTCAGGGGCAAGATCACAAAGGAAAATGCCATTGCCTCCGGTTGGGATGAGAAGGAAAGGAATCTCTACAGGGTCAAGATAAAGGCCCTTGTTGAACCGATATATCCTGAGAAGGGAGAGGGTCTTTCCGCGAAAGTCTCCCTTTCAAAGACAGAATTGAAAGAGGGGGATGATGTTCAGATATTCTATCATGTGAGCAAGGATTCGTATGTCTACATCTTCTCCGTTGCTGCCGATGGATCCGTCACAATCCTTCTTCCTAACTCGAATATGCAGGACAATCACGCGCGCGCCGGGACGACCTACCAGTTTCCTCCTTCAGACAGCAGGATTCATCTGAAGGCCATGTTCCTTCCCGACTATAAGGAGAAGTCCGCCGAGGAGAGAATCAAGATCATTGCCACACGCCAGAAGGAAGACCTGCTTTCCCTCGGTTTTAGAGAGGGCATTTTCCAGGTCTATGATGCTAAATCAACGGGAATGATCAATGATCTTGTGAAACGCTTGAATCAGATCGAACCTACAGACTGGACCGAAGCCACCGCAACATATATTCTTCTGAGATAAATTCTTCCGAGCGACAAATTGCTAATGTAGGCGGGCCGATTAGCTATGTTAAATTCTGAGAGTAAGGACCTGTCCGCTAGACCTGTCCTAAGCATTTCTTCTTCACGATTGAATTCTGCTTTAAACAGTGATAGTAGAGTTCCCTAGTGTCACACAATTGTGGAATTCCAGCTCGTGAACAGTACACAATCGCATGCCATAATACAAATCATAGTTAAATGAATAAGTTTAGTCGTATCATACAAAATAGATATGTCATCGCTATCGCTTCTTTTATTTGCGGTTTTATTATTGGTCCGCTCACCACAGATTATTTAAGACCACGTTTTATGAAACCAGATGTAAAAATCACGTATGAGCATAAAGAACCTTTTGTTAGAACCATTCCAACAGGTAATATTCAAAACGATGAAAGTTTTCCGGTACATTATTTTAGCATACGCTTAACGAATCTATCTCATTACTCATCCATACGAAACTATACAGTCCGATTGACTGGTCTATGACATCTTCAAAACGGTAAGTCTGTAGAAGAACATCCATTCTCCTCATTCATTATATTGCCAGACAGCAATGCGCCTGAAATAAAAGCAGGCGATAATACTCTCGTAATTTTTGCCAGATTTGCTGACCCACGCTTTCAGAAAATCTATGACAAAATCTGGTCAGGAGATCCCGATAAACCCCAATTCAGATTTACGATGAATAATCCACCTCGCAATTTACATTCCCACGTTGAGCCCGGCACACATAGATTCAGGATAACTGTATTCTTTGAAGATAGGCCACCTGTGCAACAAGAATTCAAATTGGACTGGTCAGGCAAATGGTTTACGGATTCTAATTCCAGTGACGTTTTGATTACTCCAATTGATTCTATCGATTAAGTGCTTCACGCCAAAATTTATTTTTTCGGTCTCAACTGCCCTTCCGCTGAACATGGCCCTCTTGCCACTCTACTTCGCTTTCGGATCCATCTTCCAGATGGCAAAAGGGTTCCTCTGCGGATCAGCCAGTATCGCAAACCAGCCGATGCCGGCAACCGCTGTTTTCCCCTTCATGACCTGTGCGCCGAGCTTTTCCGCGCGCGCGACTGCTTCCTCGATAGACTCCACGTTGACGTAGTTCATCCAGGCGCCCTCATAGCCCGGTGGACGCTTCATCAGGCCGCCATTGATGCCGCCCGCCTGAGACGGTCTCCCGTCTGCGCCGGTTTCCACCGTCTTGATATACCAGTAGTCCATGCCCTGCATCGGATCTATGGTCCAATCAAACAGGCTGGCATAGAACTTCACTAACTTCTCCGGATCATCCGCGTAAATCTCGAAATGCACAACCGGGTTCTTCCTCATGGGTCTTCTCCTTTCATCAATTGCCGATTCGTGTGCTTATATAAACCACGCCCGCATTTTGCAGCAATCGGGTGGACAATGATAACGATTCTCTGGATTTCTTATTTTCCTTTAGGGCTAAGTATTACGTTGGAGGTTTCCGAGAAAAAGGATAGTAGGATGACATGCATTCCTTACATTTCTTTGAATCTTTGAAGATCATAGATAGTAAATCTTGGGAATTCGGAAGACGAGCAGGTAGCGTTCCAGCCCGACGGCCTGGAACTTGTCCTTGATAATCGCCTCCAGGGTGCGGCTGACGTCCGTGCCCGGTATCGGCGTCTGACATTTGATGACGAGTCTGTTTTCGTACTTGTCGAAACTGGCTCGCACCGAATCATAGGCGAGGTAGACGACGCCGGGCAGAGAAACCATATTCTCCTCCATGATGATCTGGCGGGCAAGAATGATCGCCCCCAGATATTCAGGAAGACCATAGCGCTTGATGATCTTGTCGCCGAGATAGGCATGATAGGAGTCGATGAATTCGTCATTAATCTCCGGGGCGGGATCAACGGTTTTCTTATAGGCGATCATCGTCTTTTTCCCGATCTCAAGGACCAGCCCAGCCAGCTCCGCGCGCAGGGCCGCCTCTTCCCTAAAATTCATCTGGATGGCAAGCACATGCGCCATGACGGAAGTTGCGAAAGACCTGGCGAAGATGACCTCCAGTTCCTTATCGCTTCCCCCGTGCTGATAGAGGGCCAGCGTTATGATCATGGCCTTGGTCTGATAAAGCCCCAGGCGGTTTACGACATCGTAAAAGCCTGACACATCGCCTCGCCTCAGGCTTCCGAAATACACTGAACTTGCAATCCCCTGAAGCCTCAGCCATATATCGTCGCTGATCTTGTTTCTGATGGTCTCGATTTCTTTGCGGCTCGCATTCACATTGTCGAGGGTCGCGAAGATATCCGGATGAAAGAAACGCCCGTCAATGCGACCCGCCATTTCAGTCTCGATCTTATCGATCAACTGGAAGGCCTTGTCCGTGTCCATAAACGTCTCCCGTAAAATGAGATAGCAGCGGCGGAAGACAAACTATCTCACTTTTTTCATCGGCAAATCTGTTTTGAACCTTGAGGAGATTTTGGCAAAGAGGATGACGCCCGAAGAATTTTTGTGAGGCTTCGTGTAGGCATACGATGGTGGAGCTGGTAGCGTACGTACGACGTGAATTATCCCAGCGCCCTGCGCACGAGGCACAACATCTCCTTTTGCGTGAACGGTTTTTCTATGGTGTAGTCGGCGCCAAGTTTGTCGGCAACGGTAAGAGTCGGAAATCCGGGCGCCGCCGGACTTCCGCCCGACATCGCGATGATACGGATGCCGGCAGATGCGACACGGAGATCCCGGATCAATTCCAGTCCCTCTTTTTCAGGCATGTAGATGTCCGTGATGACGAGGTCCGCAGGCCTGCTGCGAAAACTCCTGAGCCCTTCGACACCGTCTCGCGCTTCCGCGACATCGTACCCCTCGCGGAGCAGCATGTCCTTCAGGACGCTGAGCACAGCTTCGTCGTCATCGATGATCAGGATTCTCGACATAGACTCACACCCCGTGCGCCTGGGACTTTTTCTAAGGATAGTCGAAGACCGGGCTGTTTGTCAACGAAAAGACGGATTTTCTTCCCGGTTGGCCTGTTTTTGTTGCCTGATCCCGCATTCCTGATATATTAATAGTGATGATCTACTGGATAGCTTTCCGCACGGTGCTGACTTCATGATCACTATCGAAGAACTGACAAAAACATACGGGAGCGTAAAGGCCGTAGACAACATAACCTTCTCGGTAAGCCGTGGAGAGGTGTTCGGCCTTCTGGGACCCAACGGTGCGGGCAAGACTACGACGATCAAAATGCTCACCGCGCTCAGCAAACCGGATTCCGGTAGATGCACGGTCAACGGTTTCGACGTCGCCGATAATCCTGCTGAGATAAAGAAGCACATCGGAGTTGTACCCCAGGAAAACAACCTCGACCGCGAACTCACCGCTTATGAGAATCTCCTCATCTACGGGATGCTCCACCGGGTCACGGATAACGAAAAAAAGATCCACGAGCATCTGAAGATGGTCGACCTCGCAGACAGGACACACTCTCTCGTGTCGGGCTTCTCCGGAGGCATGCAGAGGAGGCTTCTCCTCGCAAGGGCGCTTCTTCCCGAACCTGCCGTACTGTTCCTCGACGAACCATCCATCGGCCTCGACCCGCAGATCAGGAGGCAGCTCTGGGATATCATAAGAAAAACCAAGATCGAGGGACGCACCGTAGTCATCACCACGCACTACATCGAGGAGGCGGAAGTCCTCTGTGACAGGGTGGGCATACTTGCCAAGGGCTCTCTGATAGCCCTCGACACCCCCCATCATTTGAAGAAAAGCGTGGGCGATTACATAGTCGAGTACATTGACACGAGCGGAAAGCTGATACAACACATCTGCAAGACGCGCGGTGAGGCGCATGAAATTGCAAAACGTCAGCCGAACAGCGTCACCGTGAGGCATTCTAACCTCGAGGACGTGTTCATCAAGCTGACGGGAGAACGCATAGAATAGAGTTGTCATTCCTGCCCCCGACGAGAAAATTCAAGGGCAGGCGATAGCAGGAATCTTAAAATATGGATTCCCGTTTTCACGGGAATGACGGGACAGAGAGAATAAAATATGACACCTGCGTGGTATCCCATCTTCTTAAGGGAGATGCTTCATTTCAAGAGAAGGCTTCTCAAGCTGGGCTATATCTTCTCTGCCATGGTCGTTCCGATAATCTATCTCATCGCTTTCGGGTTCGGCCTCGGCAAGAGCGTTCGCATCGAAGGCGCAAGTTATCTCGACTTCCTTCTTCCGGGGCTAGTCGCAATGAGCTCGATGAACAATTCCTACACGTGGGTTTCGACCTCCTTAAATCTTAACCGGCTCTACTTCAAAACCTTCCAGATCTACGTTCAGGCCCCCATCAGCCCGTCCTCGATCATGGCCGGCGAGGTGCTCGCCGCAATGGCGAAAGGACTTTTCGCATCCTCCTTGATCATCATCGTTGGCTTCATGTCTTCACCGGATTTTTCACTGAATACTTGGTTTGTGATCGCCCTCCTTCTCAACTGCTTCCTCTTTGCCAACCTGGGTGTGATCGTGGGGATGGTCACAAAGTCACATGAAGATACCGCCACATACTCCAACTTCTTCATCGTACCGATGGCCTTCTTCAGCGGAACTTTCTTCCCGGTGGATAAACTTCCTCTCTACTTCAAGGCCGTCATCTACGTCGTTCCGCTTACCCATGCGAGCGTCTTGATAAGAAAAACAGCACTGGATGCTGAAGGATTGATTTCGCTCTGCGTGATGATTGTCTATGCATCTGTATTCTTCTTCTATGGCGCGAAGCTGATTAAGGACTACAGCGAATGATAGTAAAACCACATCCCACAGCCAGGGCGAGCAGTAATAGAACGACGAGGTACTGGATGAACACATGTCTCTTTTTCATAATTCATCTCCTTTGTGCTTTATTGATGACTCTTCTTGCTATAAGGCTGAAAAAATCACGATTATGGGCATCAAGTGTGGGCAGGTGCTTAGAATTTCTTCTTGACCCAGCGTTCCCCCTCTTTTTCATACAGCTTTTTGACTGCCCCCCAGGCTACCCTGCGGGCGGTCTCCTCCTGGGATGCGTTGTTTCTCCGTTTTGCCGGGTCGGCATATTCATCCCAGGCATGGTTGAAGGCGTCTCTGTACATGTCCTGCGCGTGTGACGGAAGGACATGCTTCACGGATTCGGGCAGCTCGGCATTGGTTCTATAAGGCATGAAAAGACCTCCTTTCGGGACTCGATCATATGACGGCAGTCACGTAGCTCTCGCACTTTTCTAGCGGCGTTCTTCGTACCCGCCCCTTTCGTGTCCTTCCCTCTCATGTTCTTCGCCCCTGTCATGTCTTTCACCTCGGTCGCGGTCCTCAACGGCAACAAAACACCCGTTCGCGAAGGTGACGAGAGCGACCAAGAGCATCGAGAACGCGATTATTCGCTTCATTGTTTTCCCTCCTCATCCTTCGTACTGAAATAAGTATAGTTAATGAAATCGCTCCCTCATATCCGTCATAACTGGATTTGTGAAGACGAAATGTCTTATTTCCGGTAAAGTCTTGGATTATGTGAGGCTCAGGAAAGGGCATGAATCGGACAACTGATCTTATACCTGCCCGCACCATGCCTACGCGGCATGGCCGTAAATTCTTAAGCAAATGCATCTTCCTCTTTTTCTTGACACTTCGCCGTATTACGGCTATATGACCGGCTGAAGGACATGCGGCGGGTTTCCACATAAATCATGACTGAACGAAAAAAATTACGGAGTTGACTTATGAGATCATATGTCGTCTTTTCATCGATGGGGCCGGATCGTCCAGGTTTGGTGAGAGAAATCGCGGAATTTTTTTCGGCGCGGGGCATCAATATCGAGCGTTCGCGCGGCTGCGTACTGGGGAATGAATTTGGCATGGTAATCCTTACATCGGGCAACAACGATAACATTGAAGGACTAATCAAGGACCTGGACAGCCTTCGTCAAAACACGGGGCTCGATATTCACATCCGTAAGACAAAAGCGCCTCTCCACAGGGAGGTGCTGCCATCGATCGCGTACAAGATGGTGGCCATATCGATCGACCGTCCGGGGATAATACATCAGATCTGCAAGGTGCTCCACGATCGAGGGATCAACATAGAAGATATATCGACAAACGTCGACCATGATCCCGCGACAGGCGCCAATGTGTTTCAGCTGCTCTGCTATTTTTCTCTGCCGCCCGCTGTAAAGATCATCGACCTCAAGAATGCGATCACACGCATCAGCGATGAGTACAACATCGACATCCGGTTCGATGCGGTGATCAACAAGTAGCCATGGGAAGAGCAAAGAAACAGCGCAAAGCCGGCTGCATGAAGCCGATCCAAGAAATCGCATCATCCGTCGGTCTCGCGGAAGACGATCTGGAAATCTACGGGCGCTATAAGGCCAAAGTCAAGATTGAGGCAATCAAACGCTTCGAGCGCAGGGCGAATACCTCTCTGATACTGGTCTCCGCCATGACCCCTACGCCCGCGGGCGAAGGCAAGACGACCGTATCCATAGGACTTGCTCAGGCCCTGGCAAAGTTGGGCAAGAAGACCATCGTAACGCTACGCGAGCCTTCGCTGGGGCCCGTCTTCGGCATCAAGGGAGGCGCAACCGGAGGCGGTCTTTCGTGCGTGGTCCCTGCGGACGACATCAATCTTCATTTTACGAACGACTTCCCGGCGGTGGAGAGGGCACACAATCTCCTTTCCGCCCTCGTCGACAATTCGGTATTTCACGGCAATCCCCTGAACATCGACCCGCGGAAGATCACGTGGCGCCGTGTGATGGACATGAACGACCGCTCCCTCCGGGACATAGTGATCGGTCTCGGCGGTTCCACGAACGGCGTGCCCCGCGAGAGCGGTTTCGACATCGTGCCGTCAAGCGAGATCATGGCGATTCTCTGTCTCGCGCGGTCCTATGCGGAATTGAAGGAAAAGATACGGAAGATCCTCGTGGGCTTCACCTATGATGACAAGCCCGTTGTCACGAGTGACCTCAAGATCGAGGGCGCCGTAACGTCTCTTCTGAAGTACGCCCTCCTTCCCAACATCGTCCAGACCACCGAGGGTGTGCCTGCCATCGTCCACGGCGGGCCATTCGCCAATATCGCCCAGGGAACTAACAGCATCATCGGGACTGACCTCGCGCTCCATCTCGCGGATTATGTGGTCACCGAGGCGGGCTTCGGATTCGACCTCGGTGCTGAAAAATACTTCGACATCGTGGCGCCATACGGGAATTTTAATCCCCGCATCGTCGTGCTCGTGGCGACGGTTCGCGCCCTTAAATACCATGCCGGCGTACCCGCCGACTCCTTGGACGAACCCAATCCACGCGTCGCAGTTCTGGGAATGGCGAATCTCCGGAAACACTACGAGAACATAGACAAGTTCAACGTGCCGTGCGTAATTGCCCTCAACCGCTTCCCCTCCGACAGCGATCTCGAAATACAGGCCGTGGTTAAGGCTGCGGAAAACGAAGGAATGAATATCGCACCGGTCGATGTCTTCCGTTTGGGCGGCGAGGGCGGTTTGGAGCTTGCGGAAAAGACCTCTGCCATCATCGCCAATGCCCAGGGCAAATTCCGCTCTCTATACAGATGGGAGCAGCCGGTGGAAGACAAGATATTCACGGTGGCTAGCAAGATCTATGGCGCCGTGTCCATCGACTACCAGCCGCTTGCAAAGCGTAATCTCGACCTCATAAAAAGATTCGGTTTCGATAAACTACCCATATGCATCGCCAAGACGCAACAGTCCCTCTCGGACAACCCCAGCCTCCTGGGACTGCCAAGTGATTTCATAGTCACCGTGAGAGAAATAAAGGTTGCCTCCGGCGCCGGCTTCCTCATCCCCATAACCGGCGAGATCCTCCGCATGCCTGGTCTCTCGAAAGCGCCCGCCGCCTATCACATAGACATCGACGATGACGGCAACATCAGCGGCATCACTGCCCCCGGCGAATAGCGGCTTCCGGCTGAATGCCTGCCCTACCCTCTGCTGCATCACTCTCAGGATTGCTTTGACAGACATGTCCCGTTCCCCTATACTACGAATACCAAATTGTGGACAAAGGAGTGGCCACAAATGATTGCGAAACCGAAGTTTCTTGCTACGGCAATAGGCAGTATGCCCTTTGATAACGCGGCTCGCGCCGTCGACCTTATTCTCTCGAAATTGCCGGAAGCCCCGCACTGGCCCCAACTACCCAAACTGGGATTGAACGAGCAGATGGAGGTCCAATTTTCGGAGCATATGCCCTGCGTGGTTATCGACAGGGAGAAGAACCGTCTCTATTTTGAGACATCGGCGGACTACTGCGACGCCTTCGCACAGTTCTACGAGAACTATCTTAAGTCCATGGAACCCCAGGATGACGGAATCGAGTGCGCCACGGTGACCGTGAGCCCGGCCTTCTCGCACGGCATCTACGCGCTCGAGGAGAAATTGCAAAGAAGGACAGCAAAGCTTCCCTTCGTGAAGTGCCAGGTAACGGGCCCGTGCAGCTTTGCGCTCACCGTCGTGGATGAGAAGAAGCGCGCGATCTACTACAATGAAGAATTCCGGGACATGATCGTGAAGACGCTCGCTATGATCGCCCGCTGGCAGATCAGGAAATTCAAGGCTTATGGAGAGCGGGTCATTTGTTTCGTCGATGAGCCGATACTCTCTGCCTTCGGCAGCTCCACCTACGTCTCTGTTCATAAAGACGATGTGATTAATCTCCTGGCCGACGTGATAGATGCAATACACGCTGAGGAGGGTATTGCCGGGATGCATTGTTGCGGCAACACGGAGTGGAGTATCCCCATCGACGCCGACGCCGACATCGTGAGTTTCGATGCCTTTCAGCATGGCGAGACGATTGCCGTGTACGCCAAGACTGTGAACACGTTTCTGGGAAAAGGCGGTTCCCTCGCCTGGGGCATCATACCCACGTCTGTTTTAATAAAAGAGCAGACCGTCGAGGCTCTGGCGCTTCGACTCGAAGGCGTGATGGACAACCTTGCCGCCAAGGGCATCGATAAGAAGCTGATTGCCGATCAGGCGATACTTACGCCTTCCTGCGGCACGGGTTCACTGACGCCCGGCGAAGCGGAGATGGTGTACGAGAAGCTTGCGGTGCTCTCCGCCTTCATGAGAGAAAAATACAAGTAAAGAAAAGACGGTGTCGCAATTCTTTTCTTGTCATTCCGAATGTGAGGAATCTCACTCCACGTCGGGACAAGATTTCTCGTTTCAGTCGAAATGACACAAAAGAGACGTACAGTACAACTCGCTGGGAATGACAAACAGGAATAATAAGTATCATCTATGAAACTTGCCATCTCCGGAAAAGGAGGCTCCGGTAAAACAACCCTCGCGGCAGCACTCGCCCTTCTCATCGCCCGGGAAGGCCGGAAGGTGCTTGCCGTCGACGCCGACCCGGACGCGAATCTCGCCACTGCACTCGGTATCCCCTCTTCGGAACAGGAAAAGATTGTCCCCATATCCCGTGAAGCAGCGTTGATCGAGGAGAGAACCGGTGCCGAGGTGAAGCAGTACAGCCAGATATTCAAACTCAATCCGGAGGTCTCGGACATCGCCGAAAGATTCGCCTACCGTCATCGAGGTGTAGCACTCCTCATCCTTGGTGCGGTCCCGCGCGGCGGCGAAGGATGCGCGTGTCCGGAGAGCACCCTCCTTCGCGCCCTCGTCACCGACCTCGTCCTGTATAAGGATGACGCGCTTGTGATGGACATGGAAGCGGGTGTCGAGCATCTCGGCCGGGCGACGGCAAGCGGCGTCGACAGTATGATGATCGTCGTCGAGCCTGGGCAGCGTTCCATTGACAGTACGAAGCGCATCCTCCGCCTGGCTCTCGATATAGGCCTTAAAGACATCCGCCTCATTGCGAATAAAGTCGCAGGGCCCGCCGATGAGAAGTTTCTTCGCGAAGCATTCCCGGAAAATAGATTCATGGGCTTCATCCCCTACCGTGAGGAATTCCGCCATGGAGACCGGGACGGGCATTCGGTCCTGGATGATTTGCCTCGCGACCTCATCCGTTGCTTCCTGGATGTCCTGAAAAAATTGGAGTCACCATTATGAGCAAAAGTAAACTCATTGCTGTCACCGGCAAGGGCGGGGTTGGGAAAACCACTGCGGCGGCGCTCCTCGTTATGCGCCTCATTCACAAGGGCAAGAGCCCAGTGCTCGCCGTCGATGCCGATCCCAACACCTGTCTCGACTCTGCCCTCGGAGTGAAGGTATTAAAGACCGTAGGCGGCCTCCGCGAAGATGCCAAAAGGTTCACCCAGGAAGGAAAGGTGCGCGGGATGGAGAAGAAGCGCTTTCTCGAATTCAGGATCGCGGAGAGCCTCGTAGAAGCCGACGCCTTTGACCTCATAGCCATGGGGCGCTCCGAGGGGCCCGGCTGCTACTGCTATGCCAACAATCTGCTCAAGGCAATTCTCAATGAGATGGTGGGGAAGTATCCTTACGTTGTTCTCGATAACGAGGCCGGCCTCGAGAATCTCTCAAGGCGC
>Ga0335081_10017282_pt1 | contig 11679 bp, 11 predicted proteins | sample Lox_Sample_35_FD_206713 | JGI IMG/M metagenome (GOLD analysis project Ga0335081, IMG submission 206713) | Soil microbial communities from Loxahatchee National Wildlife Refuge, Florida, United States - Lox_Sample_3.5 | ecosystem: Environmental > Terrestrial > Soil > Wetlands | place: USA... | reverse complement strand
GATCTTCGCCCAATAATTCTTGATGGCCGCGTGAAGGGCATCCGCGCCCAGGTTGGAGCAGTGCATCTTCTGAGGGGGCAGCCCTTCGAGCTCATTTGCCACGTCTTTCCGGGTGATCTTCATGGCCTCTTCCAGGGGCTTTCCCTTGGCCATCTCTGTGACCATGCTGCTGACCGCAATTGCCGACCCGCAGCCAAAGGTCCGAAACTTGATATCGTCTATTTTGTCCTCCTTGACCTTGATGAATATCTCCATCAGGTCGCCACAGACCGGATTGCCGACCTTGCCGTAGCCGTCCGGATTCTCGATCACCCCAACATTCCTGGGGTTCATGAAGTGCTCCATCACCTTCTTGCTGTAGCCTATTTGCGCCATTCCTTGGTCACCTTGATTTGATTTTGATTCAAGCCTAAATTCGATTTTGGATCAATTCTGCCTATAATGGAGACAGCGCCCTCAACCTCTGCACCGTCTGACTTACCGATTTTGCTATCACCGGTATCTGATCCGGATTGTTATCCTTTCCTAAGGTCATAACCATAGATCCGTGGGCTTGCTCGTGCTTGAGGCCTATTGCCAGGAGGACGTGGCTAGGCTCCAGAGTCCTCGATGAGCATGCCGATCCGGTTGAGACCTGGATGTTGAACATGGCGTCCATGGTCAGGAGGATGCTCTCGCCTTCTATCCGGCTGAACCTGAAGCTGGCGTGGTGCGGCAGCCTGATGATCGGATGGCCGGTTAGGTAGGCCTCCTCGATCTTCAAGATCTCCTTGATCAGGCTGTCTCTGATGAGCCGCAGCCGCTCGCTCTCCAGGTCCATCTCCAGCTTCGCAAGTCGGGCTGCCTCGCCCATACCTGTTATGGCGAACAGATTCTCCGTCCCGGGCCGCAGCCCTTGCTCCTGGCCGCCTCCCACAAGCGCGGGCTGGATCTTTACTTTGGAGCTCACGTAAAGAGCCCCAGCGCCCTGGGGCCCGTACATGTCGTTCGACGAGATGGTGAGCAGGTCTATGCCGTCTTTCTGGACATCTATGGGAATTCGCCCTTGAGCGGCAACTGCATCCACGTGAAGGAACATGCCTTTATCGTGGACCAGTCGGCTGATCTCAACAATTGGCTCTATCGTGCCAATCTCGCTGTTGGCGTACATCACCGAGGTTACCACAGTGTCTTTTGTGAGCATTTTTTCAAGAGCCGAAAGATCAACGATGCCGTCTGAATCGACTGGGGCTAGATTCAGCTGGAAGCCTCCCTTTTGCAGATCTTTCATGGCGTTGAGGACAGAGATGTGTTCAATTGCGCTTGCCAGAACCTTCTTTCCTTTGGCGGCGTTTCTTTGGGCCACTCCCCTGATGGCCAGGTTGTTGGCCTCGGTAGCGCTGCCAGTGAAGATTATATTCGATGGATCTTCGGCATTGATCAGCTCTGCCACCTTAGCCCTGGCCTCTTCAACCGCTGATTTAGCCTCCAAACCAACAGAATGAAGGGCCGATGGATTCCCGAACTCTATGGCGAGATACCTCTTCGCAAATTCCATCACCCTGGAGTCGACGGGCACGGCCGACTGATAGTCCAGATATATCCCGCTCATTTTGGCCTACACCTCCTAATCTTCTCTAACTCTCAATTCGCAATAAGCCTTCTATCCATCATTAGAATGTAATTCAGAAAGTAATTACCGAATCGGCGTCCAGCGCAAGGTCATTCAGGGTTCCCGCTCCAGCGATCTTCGCCTCGGGTATGAAGTCGCCCCTTGCCATTCCAAAGAGCTGGGTGCTCTGCTCGCAGAGGTACAGCTTTACTCCTGCCTTTACCGCCTGATCGATGACCTCTTTGAGGCTCGGGAAGCTCCCGATCTTCACCTTCTCAGCCTCGCCATTTTTGAGAATTGTGATGCCCTTGATCATGAAGAAGATCTCTGCCTCAATATCCATAGCCCTGGCGGTCATACCTAAGATGAAGGGAGCATAGGTTCTCTCAGGCGTGTCAATACCACTGGTTTGCACATAGAGTATGGCGCTCAATTCTTTCACCCCTTGCTTATTTCGACTTGTTACTTCGTTCTCTTTATCCAGAAGGCGATTACATTTCCGGACTTTTCGAACTTTAGAACCTGGTGGCCTGCCCGCTTTGCCCACCTGGCAATATCCTCTTCAGCCGCCGGATCATCCGCTTCCACCTTTAGAACCTGTCCAACCGCGATATTCTCTATCTCCTCTTTGGTCCTAGCGATCGGCATAGGGCAGAATAAACCTACGCAGTCTAGCTCAGCATCGGCAATAATATCTGGCATATTTCTCCATCGAGATTATTATCTAGCTCTCCAAGTAATTGTAACTGCCGATCTGCTCGTGAAGGGGCAGAGGGTCCCAGGCTCTCGATCTTATGGGCCTTGTCTTCATCAGCCAAGGCAGGGTCATGGCGGAAATCGCCGTTGTCGCGAGCGCCATGACGACTAGAGCGACAAATATGCGGTCATCTATCAATCCATAATCGAGAGCTGCAGAGGCGAGGACGATTTCCATCGCGCTCCGAGCGTTCAGACCGGGTCCTATGGCCACGGCCATTCTCTCAGGCATCCAGGCAACAATCGCTCCCAGCCCGGACCCGAAGATCTTACCCACGCATGCCACGCTGAACACCAATGCAACTATCGTAGGATCAAAATTGGCTGCAAAGTTGGTTTTGAGCCCTATCGATGCGAAATAGATAGGAGTGAGCACTATCATGATAGGAAGATCTTTTTCAGTATGAGATCTTTTTCAACGAGACGCTCTGATAGGATGACACCCGCCAGAAATGCGCCATAGATGCCGTGAACACCTATTAACTCGGATGCCATTGCCGCCATCAGCATGACCATTGCAGAGAGATCGATGAAGGCTCCAAAGGTAGCGTACTTCAGCTAGGGTCTGTTTTGATCCAGTAATATAAAGTATGCAGGCAGTCACGAACAGCGAACCAATGGTGAGCCCCAGATTTAAACCGAGATTAGTATTCGCGTTCAGGCTGCTGAGTATAACGGCAAAGATGGACCAGCCGACAATGTCATCGACGGTCGCAGCTCCTACTATTATTCCTCCCAGCTCTTTCTTCAGTAGGTCGAGGTCTATCAGAATCCTGGCGATGACTGGAAGGGCGGATATGGACAGGGCAGTTCACATGAACAGCCCAAATATCCAGAATCTCTCGGGTGAAGTTCTCCATAGCCCAGGCATAAGAACAACCATTCCAAGACCAGAGATGAAAGGGAGAAATATGCCTGATATGCTCGTAATCAAAGTGCTTCTGCTCTGCAGTCATATGCAGGCCAGATCCATCTCCAGGCCCGCTGTGAAGATAAAGGCTATCAGTCCCAAATAAGCAATGCTGTGGAGGATTTGAGATGATTCTCCGGCGCCAGGAAAAAGCTGGGTTTGAATTCCAGGCAGAACGGCACCCATGACGGTAGGGCCAAGGACTATGCCGCCGAGGATCTCCCCCAGAACGGATGGCTGATGCAGCCTTTTAGCCGCGCCGCCAAAAATGAGAGCAAAAATGAGCATCAGGGTGATTTGTTGAAGAATCAATATCGGGCCGCTCCTGATGCCCGGAAACCAGAGAACTGCCAGCGTCAGTGATAAACCCACCAGAAGCAACTTGTGGTTCCAGCCCATCCGGATCTCATTTCTCTATCCATGGTCCGCCCTGCTTTGCTTTGCCCGCTTCGCTTTCTGACATGGAGGAGGCTCACTCCAAACCGATATGCTCTCCTGATAATGTTATAACTGCGAGCCAAAGGTGCCGAATATCTCTTTTGGTAATTTAACGATTGTTATCATATAAGCATTGCGGGTCAACATGTTTTAAACAAGCGTGAATGCGCTTTGTTCAAGGTCATTTTTGCCTCAATGTATACTATTACATAATAGACCAATTCTTACTATCCTGAGCGAGGAAGAATCGTTTCGAATTGACATCAAATAGACTCATCAAAGAAAATTAAGGAGAAATAAAATGAGCAAAAAGAAACTTGGACTTGGCACACTGGCGGTCCACGCAGGCCAGGAAGCGCCAGATGCCACCACCGGATCAAGGGTAGTACCCATCTATCAGACATCATCATATGTTTTCAAGAGCACTGACCATGCAGCAAATCTGTTTGCTCTCAGGGAACTCGGCAATATCTACACCAGGATCATGAACCCCACCAATGATGTCTTCGAGCAGCGCATAGCAGCTTTGGAAGGCGGTGTTGCGGCCTTGGCCGTGGCCTCAGGTCAGGCCGCCATATCCCTGGCGCTCCTGAACATCACCCAGGTCGGCGATGAGATAGTCTCGGCCAACAACCTTTACGGCGGCACCTACGAGCTATTCCACTACACTTTCCCGAAACTTGGGAGAAAAGTCATATTCGTCGATTCAACAAAGCCGGAGGAGTTCAAGAAGGCCATCAACTCAAAGACCAGGGCGATTTATGCTGAGACCATCGGCAATCCCAAGCTGGACGTTCCTGACTTCGAGAGGATTGCAAAGATAGCCCATGAAGCTGGAACTCCCCTCGTCGTGGATAACACAGTAGGCATCGGCATAGTCAGGCCGATAGACTATGGTGCAGACATAATCGTGGATTCGGCAACCAAGTTTATAAACGGCCATGGGAACTCGATCGGAGGTGTAATTGTCGACGGAGGAAAGTTCAACTGGTCAAACGGCAAGTTCCCCGAGTTCACTGAGCCCGACCCCAGCTACCACGGCTTGAAGTACTGGGATACTTTCGGCAACTTTTCGGGTCTCGGGAATGTGGCCTTCATCTTCAAAGCGAGAGTTCAGCTCCTGCGGGATCTCGGGCCGACACTGAGCCCCTTCAACGCCTTCCTATTCCTGCAGGGAGTAGAGACTCTGGCTCTGCGCCAGGAGAAGCATTCAGCAAACGCCCTGAAGGTTGCTCAATTCTTGAAAGGCCATCCGGCTGTAGCCTGGGTCAATTATCCCGGCCTGGAAGAGCATCCCAGCCACGCCCTGGCAAAGAAGTATCTGAAGGGTAAATACAACGCGATCCTGGGATTCGGCATAAGGGGCGGACTTCCTGCAGCCAAGAAGTTCATCGAGTCCGTCAAGCTGCTGTCCCATCTGGCTAACATCGGCGACTCCAAGAGCCTTGTCATCCATCCGGCGTCCACAACCCACCAGCAGCTAACAACCGAAGAGCAGGCTGCGACCGGTGTCACTCCAGACTTCATAAGAGTCTCCGTGGGAATAGAGGATGTCGAGGACATCATAGCGGATCTGGACCAGGCATTGGCCAAGGCAGTCAGATGAAGAGAGAGTCTGTCGGATTAGTCGAGACGGAAGAGCATAGGTTCTCCGAGGAGATAGTCCTCGAGCACGGCGATCGGCTTGGTGGAGTGACTGTTGCCTATGAGATCTACGGCAAATTAAACCACGAAAAGAGCAATGCCATCCTGATCTGCCATGCGCTCTCCGGAGATGCCCATGCGGGTGGCTGGCACAAAGGCGAAGAGAAGCCCGGCTGGTGGGACATAATCGTCGGTCCAGGCAAAGCCCTGGACACTGATAAGTTCTTTGTGGTCTGCTCCAACGTCCTAGGCGGATGTAAAGGAACGACCGGCCCCTCTTCCATCAATCACAAGACCGGCAAACCCTACGGCCTGGACTTCCCGTTCATCACAGTGAAGGATATGGTGGACCTCCAGAAGAGGCTTCTGGACCATCTGGGCATCGACAAGCTCTTCGCCGTAGTGGGCGGCTCTTTCGGAGGCATGCAGGTTCTCCAGTGGTGCGTATCGTATCCTGAGATGGTTCGCCTTGCTGTGCCAATAGCTACAAGCGCATACTCCTCTCCCCAGCAGATAGCCTTCAATGAGGTTGGGAGGCGGGCCATAACCTCTGATCCCGACTGGAACAGTGGAAGTTATTATGGCAGCTTGCCGCCGGCACGTGGCCTCTCAATAGCCAGAATGATCGGCCACATAACCTACTTGAGCGACGAGTCGATGCACCAGAAGTTCGGGAGAAGGCTTCAGGACAAAAGCGACTATGGCTTCGACTTCTCATCTTCGGATTTCCAGGTCGAGAGCTACCTGCGCTACCATGGCGAGGCTTTTGTCAAGAGGTTCGACGCCAACTCTTATCTCTACATCACCAAGGCCATAGACTACTTCGATCTGACCAGGAAAGGGACACAATCTCTGGCCGAGGCTTTCAAGGATGTAAAGGCGAAGTTCCTGGTGATATCGATAAGCTCAGACTGGCTCTACCCGCCCTATCAGTGCAAAGAGATCGCTGAGGCTCTGAGCGCCAACGACATCGATGTGCAGTACTGCGAGATCAGATCCAACTACGGGCATGATGCTTTTCTCCTGGAATCGGGCCAGATAAACTATATTATAGGCAACTTCCTTTCAAGAACATCAGTAGCAGACGTGATGATAAAGGAGGTTGTGACGATAAAGCAAGGGTCGAGCGTCGAGGAAGCTGCAAGGATCATGATGAATGGAGGGGTCACTCATCTGCCTGTTATATCTGGAGATGGCAAGCTCGCGGGCATCGTGACGGCCTGGGATGTGTCAAAGGCTGTGGCTCTGAAGTACACAATGCTCGAAGAGATCATGACCAGAGACGTTGTGACCTCATGGCTGACCGACCCTATCGAGCGCGCTGCCAAGAAGATGAATGAGCATAACATCTCAGCCTTGCCTGTGGTGGACGAGGAGCATAGGGTCATAGGACTCATAACAAGTGATGGAGTCAGTAGGCTTGTGAGCGTCTGCAGGTGATGATGCTCCAACGGCTTATCAAGCGGTGAGGTGTAAAAGTCAGTGCCTGTCAAGACTTTTGGGAAATTCAGGGAAATTCAAGGAGATTCTCGAGAAAGAAACCTAGTCTTCCTGGAGTCATCAGAAAATTTGGGTAAAAAGTTAAACTAGGGAATCGATCAGGCGGTAGTTACTTCCATGATTTGAGCATTCAGCCCGTAGAGGCTCTGGCGTGCATCCTGGAAATAGAAGCGTCTCTGAATTAGATTCTCTTTTCTGAGACGCTCCAAGGCATACCTTACGGTTCTGGCCGGAAGGTAAGTCCTATTTATGATATCCTTCTGCGTTAAAAAGTCGCCTGACTCCAGCGCTTTAATAACCAATTTGGCTGAAGGCGGAAGACGATCAAGATTCGAGTTAGGCTGTTCGAATTCAGCATCGGCAAAGGCGATCCCTCATTTTCATTTCACCGATCACAATTGTTAACCAGGCGGTATATGTAGCTTTTTGTAGCGGCAAGACGACTGTCATTTTTCAATTATTAGCGTATGAGTACAAAGATGAGTCTGCTTGAAAATCAAGACCAAAACTGCCTGAGGAGGCGATAAGATCGGACCAATATCTGGCCCGATCCTTGGATGTTAGGTCATTCGAGCGCTATTTGCCGAACATGACTGCGGGACCTATATATAAGTCGCATTGCCATTAGTCTGCCATCACCCCCACGGTTTCAGGATTTATTCCATAAAGGCTCTGGCGCGCATCCTGGAAATAGAAACATTCCTGAAGGATATGCTGTTCCTTCAGCCTGTTCAGGGCATACCTTACAGTTCTTGCAGGAAGATACGTCTTTGCCACGATATCTTTCTGAGTAAGAAGGTTCCCTGATTCCAGCACTTTATAGACAAGCTTTGCCGATGGCGGCAACCGCTCTATCTTCGTGCTGGTTGGTTCATTTTTGGTTTTGGCAAAGTAGATCCCTCATTTGTGGTTCACCAAATGGGCAAATACCTTCTAATAGATCATTAAGCTTCTTATTGCGGCAAAAATCTCCTTAAGATCGGGACGAATTAATCCCATTATTCATGCAACTTCAATAGAGATCATTTTATTGAATGGCTCTCTTCTTCGTCCCGGCTTAATGTCGACTTGCCGTGAGGCTAAGCTTTATACCCATTCGATGTGTATACGCCGCTCAAAAAAAAGTCATGGACCCAATAGACCATGAACAGGCAAAAATGGATTGAAATTTGCCAAGAGATTGAGTCGCTTTCCAGACTGCACGACGAGGCGGTTGCCAATTATGAAAAATGCAGGGAGTTGCGAATCCAATGTCTTTGCTCCTGTCTAAGCTGGAAGATTCAAACTGCTATCAACTGGCAAATAGGGCCATGGATATTCTCATCAATTGCAATCCCAAGGTCGCCTCGCATTGCGAAAAGTCCAATATGGAAAAAAATCTACTAGAGCAAATGAGAGAGGAAATAGAGAAACAGCTCAAAGAGTACAAATAGATATCTTGCGCCAAACCTTTCCAGGAGTAATGTGACCTTTTCAAATATGCTAATTGCATTTCTTGCTCAATAATACCGAAATGGTCTTTGAATATCAACGAAGCCTTAAAGGATTAAGTTCTAGAATAAAAAGTGCTGGGTCGATTTTTCCAGCATTTACTCGAGCGTTATCCCATTGAGACCATACAGGCTTTGGCGAGCATCACGGAAGCAGAAGCGCTCTTCAAGCATGTTCTCATCCCTGAGCCTGCTCAGGGCATACCTGACCGTCCTAGGGGGCAGATCCGTCTTGTTTATAAGCTCCTTCTGAGTTAGTGGGCCATTTGTTGCCAGAACGTCCAATACCCGCTTCGCCGAGGGAGGAAGATATTCTATCACATCAAGATCGGGAGGTCTGTCATTGGAATCAGTTTGGGAAGAGCCAATGAATCTGCCTTCGGCAGCGGAAGATGAGCCGATGGTTGATGGACTCTGTCTGCCGTAAATGCGAGGTCTCGCCTCTCCATTGCCAACGCATCCGAGATCGTAAATATATATGCTGGATGTGAATGGAGCCAAGTTCATGCAGCTGCATGGCTGGGATATGCTGGACTTCTCGGCGTGTTCCATGCAACAACAGCTTAATCCGCTTGAGCTATGGCAGTCTCGAGGTCCAGACGTGCACGTGCAGGTCTTTTGGATCTGCTCTGAATAAGCTGGAACCATCAAGAGGCAGAGAATCGCCAATACCACAAGGAATCTTGAACTAATTGCTCTACCCACTCCTTCTTCTTTCCGGTGATTCACAATTGTGATCTAACTAAATAAAATCAAACGTGATTATATAAAAAGTTATCTGAGGCGCTCATGTCAAAGCCTCGACAAGAGGCTATTGTGCAAAAAAAGCAAATTCTGCTGAATAATATGAAGTTTAATTAGATATTATTACCAAATTGCACCAATAATCGTTCCTTGAACACGAAGGCATTTGCCCAAAACCAAATAGCCATAAGCAACAAGGACAAAGCATGCATGAACTGTGAGCCAGTTCAAAGAAATGGAAAATGGGTGTTAGAATGATGAAAACAGGACTTATACTAACCGCCCTGCTATTTGCAGGAATTGGATTGTCTTTCGGACAATTGTGCGGAGGAAACTGTAGTTGCCCAGTCGGGACAGCATGCTCGCAAGCGCTCTGCGGCGCGAACTGTGGTGGTTCATGCGCCCTTAACGCTTCAGTGCCACAGACTAATGATACACAAGAGAAGGCTTATCCACCCCCCTCCGTCCTGGCAGCGTTGCCCTGTGCAACTCACTGCCCGAAGGGTGGATGTTCAGTGCAAAACGGCTGTACAGGCTGCTGCGGCAGTAATTGCGCTGGTTGCTGCACATAGTTTAGCAGTTGATGAAAAGATAAACTACGAGATGAAACAGGGCCACCTGCTTCATCACCTTTGCCTCTTTCTCAATCTTTAAATGAGTATACAGCCCCTAATTCATTCACACTTGTGAATCAATGGATTGGGTCACGAATATGCATGCGTATGGATGGGGATTTGACTCTGAGTCGTTCAGACTGAAGTTGCGGTGGAAATGGAACGGCAATCCATCCCAAAACCAATTTCTATCTGACAAAATTCGTGGGCTCAATTTGAGGCTTAAATATGGAGATGAATGCCGAGATCAAGGCGTTTCTGATCAGCATTGGGAGCGCAAATATCGACGAAGAGCTCCTGCATGAAGTCGAAGGCACGACCATACCCAGCGCAGGACCCGGTGCGGGCCTGGAATCTTTCTTCATCAGATCCGGCGGTCACAGAGTGAGGCTTTCCATAAACAAGAACTCTCCACTCAATGTCGTGAGATGCTGCTCCGAGATCGCAGTGATCAAAGACGGCAAGCCGATAGTCACAGGGAAGTTCGAGCCCGCCCTGAGCCACTGCCCGGAACAAGCATATCTGACCATAAGCGGCCGCTGCGTCTACGATTGCAGATTCTGCCCTGTGCCCAAGCTGGACGGCGAAGTTAAAGGTCTGGACAAGATACTCCAACTCGTTGAAGAGGCAAAAAGAACGGATAAGCTCAGGGCCATCTCTCTGACCAGCGGAGTTGAAGAGTCCCCCGAAAAGGAAGTAAAAAGGGCAGTGGAAATAGTTAGGGCCCTTCGGGCACTCTACAGCGAGCCCATTGGAGTCTCGGTTTATCCCACGGATACCTCCTCCGAAGACCTCAAAGAGGCAGGTGCAACTGAGATAAAATACAATGTAGAAACCATGGACCCAGAGATCTTTGCTAAATACTGTCCTGGGCTGTCGCTGGATTATGTCATAAATTCCCTGGAGAAGGCTGTGAAGATCTTTGGCAGGAACAGAGTCTCGTCCAACTTCATATTAGGTCTGGGCGAGAGCGATGAATGCGTGATTTCCGGTGTAAATCATCTGGCAAAGATGGGCGTGATCCCTATATTGAGGCCGATCTCCACACATCCTTTGCGTGCAAAAGAGATAAGGGTGGAGAGGCCATCGCCGGAGCGATTGCTGTTGCTTTCGAGAGCAGCCAGAAAAATATTGGATGAACAAGGTCTAAGAGTTGATCGTGCTGAGACTATGTGCCTTTCCTGCACAGGCTGTGATTTGGCACCTCACTGGGATGTTTAATACTTCGGGAGCGCGGAGGGTCACGAATTCCCCGACCTTTAGGTTGGGGATGAAGTGAACCCTCGCCCAGTTTTCTGTTCTTGAATCCATAAGGTGCTACTTATATCGAAAATGAAGTTGTTTTTGGCACCTTAGCCACAGGTGGAGCCACCCACCTATGGCTAGGATGTGATAAGCTTGGAATTGCGCAGCTTTAGCCATGGCTATAGTCAGATAACCTACTACATCGTGTTGGTGCCGAAGTATCGATACAAGATATTCTACAATAAACGAGTTAAAAAGGATTGCGAGTTAGTCCTCAACAATATTTGCATGGAGCAAGGATATAAAATTTCATGCAATGGAAGTAGTAGCGGATCATGTTCACTTGTTCCTGGAATTCCACCCGAGTACTTCCCTATCAAAAGCTATACAATACCTAAAAGGAGGCAGTTCCTACAGACTGTTCAAGCTCCATCCCGAATTGAAAAAACAATATTGGGGCGGGAATTTATGGTTCAATGGGAAATTCTTTCGATCTGTTGGAAATGTGACTGCTGATACGATCAAGCATTACATCAAGGAATCTCAGGAAAAACCAAAAACAAAGTCTCAATTATGCAGAAGATGGCCATCAGAGCAACGAAGACTAGATGATTTCTGATTCCAGCTAACCGGGGCGCGCGGCCCGAAGCATACCCCGTCCTTTAGGGCGGGGTGGCCGCGCGCAACTTGATTTTGCGGAGGGGCAAAAGGCTGACGATTCACTTCTAGGCCTCGCATCCTGTAGAT
>Ga0335081_10017280_pt1 | contig 11680 bp, 8 predicted proteins | sample Lox_Sample_35_FD_206713 | JGI IMG/M metagenome (GOLD analysis project Ga0335081, IMG submission 206713) | Soil microbial communities from Loxahatchee National Wildlife Refuge, Florida, United States - Lox_Sample_3.5 | ecosystem: Environmental > Terrestrial > Soil > Wetlands | place: USA: Florida... | reverse complement strand
AGCGGATCCACCGCATCGGCCAGGACCGGCCCGTCGACTACTACATCACCGTCGCCGAAGGCACCATCGACGAGCACCTGTGGCAGGTGGTCACCGCCAAGCAAGCCACCCTCGACGCCGTGCTGGACGGCCGCTCCGACCACGGCGCCGGAGACGACGAGGCCTCCGTAGCCGCCGAACTGACCTGGCGGCTCACCCAGCAAGGCCTGTCCGGAGCCCAGCCCGCCGGCATCCCGGCAGCTCCTGCCGCGGCACCGCCCAGGCACGCGCCGCAAGCCAGTAACCAGCACCGCGGGCGACGCGAGGACCGGTCCGGCGCCGACACCGACCACCACGGGGCCGGATCGCTCGCCCAATCGCCCGGCACGTGCGCAGTGTGCGGCACGGCGATGACCATCATCCAGCCCGGTCAGATCGCGCACCCGCTCTGTGAGGGAGACCTGGGCGGCGGCGCCAAAGCCGCCACCAGCCAGACCTCCGGCACCGGCACGCGGCCAGCTACTGACAGCGGCCGCGATGACCAGGAACAGGCAGAGGTCGGAATCAGCGTTGGGCTCCGCGAGTTCGCGCACCGCTATCTGGACCAGGGCTTGTGGCCGGTCCCGGCGTGGGGCGCCCGGCCGGGCGGTGAATGCTGCTGCCCGCGCGGCGCAGACTGCCCGCGGCCGGGCAAGCATCCCCGCTCGGTGCACACCGGCCCGGGCCCGCGCGATTACTCGTGGAAGCCGCTGGTCTGCCGCACCCCGGCCGAGGTGGACCAGCGGTTCGCTCCCGGCAGCCGGTATGCGACCGGGAACCTGATGGTCGCGATCCCGCCCGAGATGATGGCCATCGACCGCGACGACGATGACGGCGGCCGCGCCGCCCTCGCCGAACTAGCCGCCGAACTGGGAGAGCTGCCGCCGACGCTGGCGCACCGCACCCCGCACGGCGAGCACCTGATCTACCGGACCCCGCCCGGCTGGCAAGGCCGGGCATGGGTCGGCAAGGACCCGGCCAACCCGGTTCCCGCCGGAGTGGACCTGCGGATGCCCGGCCAGATCCTGATGGCCGCACCATCGGTGGTGCCCGGCCCGGGCGGGCAGGCCCGCTACGGCCCGGTCGACTCGAGCCGCGTCGTCGCGCTCCCGGCCGCCTACCTGGCTGCCTGGACCCCGCAGCTCGCGCCCCGGACCCCGGCGCGGCCGGTACCGATCCCGCCAGACGGCGCCGGCCGGGCCGCCCGGTACGTCCACGACGCCATGACGGACATCGCCGCCGAGCTGGCCCGGCGCCCGCCCGGAGGCCGTAACAGCGCCGCCTACACTGCCGGGCTCAAGGCCGGTTCCCTGCTCGGCGCGGCCCGCGCCGCTCAGGGCGGTGAACAGGCAGACGCCGCCTGGACCGATGAGGCCGCCGAGCAAGCGCTCGTGGACGCGGCGCAGCGCAACGGCTATGTCGATAAAGACGGCGAGGCCGAAGCCCGCCGCGCGATCCGCTCCGGATTCCGCAACGGACTGCGCCGCCCGCGCGCCCTGCCCGACTTCACCGCCTCTCGCCCCGCTCAGGCCATCTCGCCTCGGCCACGGGCGGGCCACGAGCGGGAACCGGCACTTGCTCGCGCCACCCCGCCGGATGAGCAACAGGATCCCGGGACTACGATCCCTCAGCCTGACAGTCCCCGCATGCAGGCCAACCGCGCCGCGATGGCCGCCAACCACGCTTACCAGGCTGGGGACCTGGACGTCGCCCGGCAGTTCACCGAGCAGGCCGCTGCCCTGGACCCCTCCCGCGCCGACCTGTGGCGGCAGCACAGGGAGCAGATCGCCGCCCGCAGCCTGATCCTGGACGCCCAGGCCGCTCACGCCGACGGCGACCACCAGCGAGCCCAGGATCTCATCGGCCAGGCCGGCCAGATCGACCCGCGGATGCCAGCCATCTGGGGCGGCGATCTGCCTGGTCTGCCTCCGGCCCGGACGGCCCGCCACTCCGGCGGGCACGGGGCCGCGCCGGGACCTGACAGCCTGGCAGACAGCAGCCGCGCCATAGTCCGGAGTGCAGGTACCAGGCGAACTCGCGCCGCCGCAGCTCCAGCTGACCGGGGAGCGCCCCGGCCGTCATGGCCGGGATCACCTGCCCGCGGCCAGCCGGGCATTCCCGCCCCGCGATCAGCGGAGCAGGCCAGCGCGCAGGCTTCCCCGCAGGGTGATCCCGCCGTAGTCTCGCGCCAGCCCGGACCACAGGCAGGAATCGCCGCAGGCGACACGCAGCCCGGTGCCGAACCGGCCCATGACGACCCGTCAACCCGCTGGCCCGCGCCCAATCCTCGTGCCGCCCGGGAACCCAGCCCGCCAGGCCGCCAGGACGCCCACGTGGTCGCCGCGGGCCGCGCCACCAGGAGACCCGAGCGGGCCGGTATCACGGCACACGCCGAGGCCGACGGTACGACGGCCGTCGGAGGTCCTGACGCCCCGCCGGACTGGCGCGACCGGCTTCTCGCCGATGCCCGCCGGTCATGGCAGCCCGCCGCGGGGCAGCCCCGCGACCCGTCCGCATCCGTACCGCCCGAACGCCAGGCATCACGCCCGGGTATCGAGCCAGGCACATGACCCGGATGATACTTGCGCACGGACTGTGAACTCGGCGCCAGCCGCTGAGAGGGTAACCGGATCGCATGCTGTGCGCCGACCGCGATCCGTCCCGCGCAGTATTTTCGGCGTGACGGGCGCCTCCTAACAGGATAACAACGGCAATTGCCGTCACCGGGAACACGCGAGGAGAGGGTTCCATGTTTATGCATCATCGGTGGATCACCAAGGGATTCGGCCCGAACGAGCTGGTCAGTACGGTGGAGAACGCGTTCCAGCACGCTTCGGTCCGGCTGGACGGCAGCGGTGACGGCTGGCGCCTGGGCGACAGCGGCGGCGCGCTCGTGCTCTGCCAGGTCATGCCGATCAACGACCAGGAGTGTCACATGATCACGGTGGGAGCATCCGAGAATCAGCAAGCGCTGGGAATCGTGGACACCGTCTCATCATTCGTCGAGCAGACGGTCAGAATTGATTAGCGCTGATAGATCACTCACGTGGCCGGGGGACGCCGGCGGCATCAGCCGGCCTGAGCCCTGGACATGGCCGAACGAGCCGTGGTCACGCTGTCATCGTCGATGACCATCCTGCGGTAGCCGTCAAGCGTGGCGTGCCTGACCGGCCACGGGCGGTGGCCCCTTCCTCGTGCCCTGGGCCATGGCAGGCGTGCGTGCGCCAGTTTATTTCCTGGTCAGCGGCTGTACCAGGGGTGACGGAACCGCTCGGCGGGGCATGGTAATGAACAGCTCTGCGGGAGGGTTGCGCTCAAGCCCGGCGAATACCGGGTGAAGTCCGCCGACTGGCAGCGTCACCGCAGGTCGGGAATCGGCGGGAGCGGTCTGCGGGACCGCCCCCACCGACCCAGGAGGTTGTACGTGGCCCTGGACCGTCTCCAGTTTGTTTCTTGGTCATTTCAAGCATCTTGCGGGGCGGTTGATCTGGGGGATCCGATGTTAGGCGGCCGGTCCAAAGTCTTGGCGGCTGGGTGAATCGGGCTCAGTTTGCGAGCCGCCGGTCCCGTCTGGAGGTGTACGTGGAGCTGGCACATGCACGGTCGGATGACGGGGTCGGAAGTTGCCTGGCTGGGACTGGCTGGGCGGCCGACGCCGGATCACGTCGAGGGTGATGAGCTGCGCGAACCGTTCATTGCCGCTGACCTGGATGTCGCGGGCCCAGCAGGCGGCGGTCAGCAGCGGCCGTGCGCTGGTGAAGTCGATGGCGCTGGTTCCGGCTCGGCACCATAGGTGCACTCGCTCGCCGAAGGGCTGACGGGTGGTGAGCAGCACGATGGGGATCTTGCCGCGGCGCGAGTGGATCCATGCCTGCGCGCAGCCGACGCGGACCCTGTGCTGGGTGATGATGCACCATGCGCGCGCGATGAGGTAGCGCCGGGTCGGGGCGTACAGGAGGGCCGCGCCGATTGCCACTGTGATCGCGGCGAGGGTGCCCAGCATGACCGGTATGCCGCCGAGCACCGCCAATGCCGCGGGCAGCCCGATCCCGAGGATGAGTTCGTACCGCCACCGCCAGGCGAGTACCAGCGGGTTGGCGGGGGCGACTGTGCCGAGCGCGTACTCCAGGCCTGCCAGGGCCTGCCTGGTGCTGCGCGGGCGGGGCGACGGCATCATGGGAATATCACCTGGGTCTCGTGGTCGAGGTTCTGTCGACGTTCGCGGATGATGGCCGCGATGTCGGTGCCTGCCTGTGCGTCCAGCGGAGGATCTGGGCGGGCGCCGCATACGGGGCAATCTGCCTCTGGCTCCACTCGCACCCAGACGCTCTGGGGTGCGTGCTGATGGTCCATCCCGGCGAACACGGTCTTGAAGAACCCCCACGTGGGCGTGGTGGCGATCAGGCCGAGGGTGCGCCGCTGACTGAGCAGTCGCTTGAGGTGCCTGCCGGCCTGCGATCGGGGGCCTGCGAGCAGCCCGAGCGCGGCGGATGCGGCGACGCCGGCGACAAGGTGTATGGATGGGCCGAGTGCGGACTCGCCGGCCAGGCGGCCGTGCAGACCGTAGTCCCGGCCAGGCCGGTAGAAGTCCGATGGCGTTCCCGCGCCCACTGCGCACCACCAGCATGCCGTCCCCGCCGCGGGCACGCTGAGCACGACTTCCCCGGCGGCCGCCTTCTTGTACAGCGCGCACGCCACCAGGGATACCCCGGCGGCGTATGCATGGTGCGCGAGAAGGGCCTGCTCCGTCATGTCGTCGGTGGCCGCTACGACCAGCGAGACCCCGGCCAGGGCCTGCGGCAGGTCGGCCGCTCCGAGCGCAGTGGCGTGCCGATCCACCATTACCGCCGGGTCGATCGCCCGCAGGCGCCGGGCCAGCGCGTCCGGTTTGGGCGCGCCGATATCGGCGGCGCTGTATACGGTGCGAGCCAGGTTCGGCGCGTCGACCCGGTCCGGGTCGATGATGGTGAACGCGCCGACACCCGAACGAACCAGGTCTTCGGCGATGCGGCTGCCGACCGATCCGGCGCCGGCGATGAGAACCCGTCGGCCCGACAGGGCGCCTGCTACCGGCCAGACCCGTTTGGTGGATCCGGCGATGCGGCGGCCCGCCGCCGCTCTGGCTAGCGCCGTAAGCTGCGGACCTGGTTCAGTTACTGGATCCCACGGGGAGGGGAGCGGCTGCAGCACCGCCCGGCTGCCCGCGTCCTGGTGGCCCGTCACCGCGATTGGGCCGACCTGCGGGTAGGCCGGGTGGATGAGCAACGCGGCGGGCCGGGCCGAACGTACCTGGACAGCGAGCCGCGGATCGTGGTTCAGCATGACGACGGTGGGCAACTCGGCCCGCGGCCGTGCCGTCCTGCCTCGCCTCGTCCTGCGCCATGAGGTGATGCTGGTGGCCGAGGCGATCGTGATGCCGGCGGCGGCGAGATCAGCCGTGAGGGGGACCACCGCGCCCCGGGCCCGGGCCAGGGACGGCTGCCCGGTGTGGTTCCGGCGCAGCACGTGCAGGGACATCCGGTGGCGGGAGCCTACCGGGAGGTCATGCTCGCGCGGGGTGCCGTCGGTGACGATGGCGATAAGCAGCTCATCCAGGTGCGGATTGAGGCCGAGAGCGTCGCGGGTGGTCGCGATGTCGGTGCAGGACGGGTCGGGGACGCCCGCCGGGTGGGTGTGCACCGTGCCGGCCAGCGTGCCGTGCCCGGCGGCCTCGATCTCGCCCACGGTCGCCGACAGCGCGGCGCTGATGTCCCAGCTGGTCCGGCTGTAGCGGGCTGAGGTGTCCTCGACCAGCACGTGCACCAGGCCGCCCGCCGCCAGCAGCGCGCCGCCCCGTTCCGGGGGAATCGTCGTGAGCCGGGCGAGGATCGCATCGATCAGGCCGTCGGTGATTCGGACAGGCGCGCCGGTGACGTCCCCTTCGGACTGGCCGGCCGGGATGGCGCTCACAGGCTGAACCCGGGGTTGCGGCCCGCCATCCGAGCCGACGTATAGGCCATCCATTTCGCCGCGTGTGTCCTGACCATGGCCAGGTCTGTCGCCGGCCTGCCCCCCGGCCCGCAGATCACCGGGATCAGTCGGCCGCCGACATAGGCGCTGATCATGTGCCGGGCATGCCCGTACTCGGTGTCCATGTCTGGCTCAAGTACCGCGATGCGGAACGCATTGCCGTCCGAAGGGCAGCGGAACGCGAAGAATACGAACGGCCGCTGGCCCGAAAACGGCGGCATTAGCCGGAACGTCCAGCCCGTGATACGCGCCGTAGACACCGGAGTCCAGTCCTCGGCGTTACCGGGATCCAGCCGCCGCAGGATTTCGACGTCGGCAGGCGACGGGCCTAGGTTGGCTGCAGGCATGCCATCCGTCCCTTGGGTAGCTGCGACAGGGGTTGCGTCGGCTGCTCGCGGCCGGTCAGGACAAGCTCGCCGCCAGGCCGGAGCTCCACATCCACAGCTCCAGCCCGCCTGTCCTCGGCAGTGCGCAAGGTCTGCGCGATGTCTTCCCACGTCGCCGTGGCCATCTGAGATGTCATGATTCCTCCTCGGAGAGATGGTTGATTCCATATAGACGCATGGCTCACCGCCCCAGCAGGGCAAGCAGGCAGCGCGCGATCACGAGCCCGACCGCCAAGGCCAGCACGCCCACGACCACCGTCAGGCCGCAAACCAGCACCATCGGCCCGGCGCCCAGGACCGCGGCCATGGCTCCCGCCGCCACCAGTCCGTTCTGACGCGACCCGGGGTGGCGCCATCCGCCGGTCAGCATGCCGACAACGCTCAGGACCAGAGCGCCGGCACCGGCGAGGATTGGCTGAATCAGGGGCACAGGCCATGCCAGTAGTGCCGCCGCCGCGCCCCGCAGGCCCGCGCCGTGCGCGCTCGCGAGGGCACCGGCCAGCATCTGGTGAGTGAGCGCGACGCCAGCAGACACAATGGTGAGCGCAGCCAGGACTTGACGTACCCTGCCGCTCAGCGAGTCGGCCGGGTACCTTTCCCACCTGGCGATGTCCGGGCTCGGCGTCGCCGCCCGAGACACCGGCTCGCCCGGATCAGGCCAGTTGGCGGCAGGCGCGGCAGGACGAAGGCCGATCGCCTCGCGGACCTCGTCGAGTTCCGCAGATCCCTGCTGCAGGTACGTCCGCCGGATCATGCTCGCCTCGTGATTTCTTCCTGCCCGCTCCGGGCTGAAGCTTCACCTTCAGCATGACCGAACGTGCATGGGGAGTCGCGATCCGCACGCAAACCTTGACTGCTATGGACACCTTTGCGTAACTCTTAGTTGAGGTCCATTACGCGGACACCGAGATTCTGTCCAGGGGTCGCGTACAAGGCGGGACGAACTTGGACATAATTGGGGGATCCTAGGAGGTTGATGCAGGGGTGGGAGCAATCAGGCGCGAGCCGACGCCGCCAGGCCCGATCACTGATCTCTTTGTCCGCCTTGATCGCCTGCACTCGCAGGCCGGCCGTCCTTCGATGCGGGAGATCTCGCGGCGGGCCGGGCGGGGCAAGATCAGCTCTTCCACGGTTCACAATCTTTTCCGCAGTTCACGGGTGCCACGCTGGGAATTCCTGGAGCAGGTCGTCCTCGCGCTGGGCGGTGCCGGTGATCGCGAGGAATTCCTGGCCCTCTGGCAGGCGGCCTGGCAGGCGGAGAACGAGGTCGAGACCTCGCGCGCTGGCCAGGCTAACGCCGTGCCGGCCCAGGCCCGAGGCGGGAACCACCATTCAGGACTCGTGCCGGGCCCGATCCAGAACGGGAACAAGGACTGGGCAGAGGCCACGCCGCGGCAGTCGCAGCGGACCTGGTCGAACGAAATCCCTCCCCGCAATGTCTATTTCACCGGACGAGTGCCCGAACTGGAGCTGATGCGCGACAGCCTTAATAGCAAGCAGGCTCCGAATGTGCAGGTCATAGTCGGCATGGGTGGGATCGGCAAGACTGAGCTAGCGGCTGAATATATTCACCGCAACAGAGACGAATATGAGATCATTTGGTGGATTCGCGCAGAGCATCACGACCGGGTCAGGGACGCGCTGGTCAAGCTGGCCCAGCGGCTGGGGCTCCGGGAGGCGGCCACGGACAGCGGCCGCGACAGGACGATCACGGCCGTTCTTGACGCACTTCAATCAGAAGCCCAGTCAAGCTGGCTCCTGGTGTACGACAACGCGGTCAGCCCGCTTGAGCTACAGGAATACCTCCCCGCCAGCCGGCCGGGAGGTCATATCATTGTCACCTCCCGGCAGCTGAACTGGCCCAGCTACATCATCGCGGACGGCATCGAGCTGTCGCCGTTCACCAAAGAGGAGGCAGTCAGCTTCCTGCGGGGTAAGGTGCCCGGCCTCGCTGAACGTGACGGCCGGAAGCAGCTTTCCGAGGAAGAAGATGCGCGTAGGGCGGGCGAAGCCAGGCGGCTGGCCGCCGAACTTGGCCATCTGCCCATCGCCATCGACCACGCTGCGGCATATCTTGCCGAAACCAAGCTGAGCGTCGACGAGTACCTCATCCGATTCGCGGAGAACGCTCACCAGCTACTCAGCGAGCAGCCCGGGGATCCGGATCTGCCAGCCCACATCTCGGGTACCTGGGCGATGTCTGCAACGCTCCTTACTCCTGATGCGGAGCAGCTGTTCAACTTGTGCGCGTTCTTCTCCCCAGAGCCGATCGCCGCCGAGCTCTTCCTGCATGACACCGCGGGCATCGACCATCCACCCGGACTAGGGGAGTTCCTCTCCTCGCCGCAACGATTCCGGGCCGCAACAAGCCAGCTGCACCGGCTGTCCCTGGCGAGGGTCGACGGTGCCCGGGACCTGATCCAGATGCACCGCGTTGTCCAGGCTGTGACCCAGGGACGGCTCCGGCAGGGCCGCCCCGAAATGTTCGATGCGTACCGCACCGCCGTCGACACACTGCTGGCCAGGTCAAACCCCGGTAACCCGGATCACAGCAGCAGTGACGCGGCCTACGATCTGTCCCTTCAGCATCTTGAGTCCGATCACAGGTTCCTGCGCACCGATGACCTGGCACTGCGCGACCTCATCATCGACCAGGTACGGCGGCTGCGGCTGCGCGGCGCCCATGTCGAGGCGCTGCAATTCGGTCACGACGCGCTGCGAGTATGGCGGGAACGCCTCGGCGAAAATGACCTGCAGGTGCTCACCATGGCGGTGGAGGTCGCCATCGCGATGTACATAGGCGGCCGCGCCGCCGACGCTCATGAGCTGATCCTGCAGATCCGCCCCTTGCTCCAGCAATATACCGAGGGGGACGGGTTCAAGGTATTCCTGATGTGTGAGTCCTTTTACGGCGAGGACCTGCGCGCGCACAGCCAGTTCCGTGAGGCGCTGGAACTGGACCTGAGCATTTTGCCAAAATTCGAAATGGCCTTTGGCGTAGATCACGAGCGTACCATGAACGTACGGAATAATATCGCAATGGACCACCTGCGGCTCGGCCGCTTCCGAGATGCCTTGCAGGTCGACCAGAGTAACCTGGAGGACCGCCGCCGGGTCTTGGGGCCCGACGACCCGATCACCCTCAACTCCTACAGCGCGGTAGCTCGCGACCTGCGCAGCCTGGGCCGTTATCAGGAATCGCTGGACATAGCGCGCAAGGCCGCCAAAGCGTTTGAGGCGATCGGCGGCCGGGAGAACCCCTTCTGGCTTGACGCGTGCGACGGGTTTGCCACCGCGTTGCGCAAGGCCGGTCATCACTGGGACGCGATGCAGGAAAGCGAGCATGTGCTCTACCGGTACCGCGACTATCTGGGCGACGATCACATGAACACGCTCCGGGCCGCCGCCAACTTGATCAACGCCCGGCGCGCTGTAGGTGATCTTGCCGGTGCCGAGGAACTCGCCCGCGAAACCCATGAGGTGTGCCTGCGGTCCGGCTGTCCGGAGGATCTTCTCTACGCGGTACTGGTGAACCTGGCGTCCGTGCTCCGCATGGTCGGCCTTGCCGAAGAGGCGCGGGCGTACGACGAGCAGGCCAGAAGAGCATTCATCCGGATCTATGGTGAGCTGCATCCGTTCACGCTGGCGGCAACGATCAATTACGCATCCGACCTGGCCGAGTGCGACAGGCTGGGCGAAGCCATTCACGTCGGCCACCAGACGCTCGCCCAATGCCGCCGGTCACTCGGCGACAATCACCCCGACACGCTGATAGCAGGAACCAACCTGGCCGTCGACGAGGCCACCGCGGGAAATCAGGCTGACGCGGAGCAGCGACTTGACGACCTTCTCCGGAGGTATGAGGAGACGCTGACCCTGGAGCACCCCGAGGCGCGGGCAGCAAAGAACTGGACACGGCTGACCGCGGAGATCGAGCCGTATATATAAGACGTTGAGCTGGCGCACATCTTTGACGACACGGTCCCGGACATGCGTGATGAGCCGCAACAGGTCGGCGCAATACACCGAGGGGTTGCGGAAGCCTGCTCCCCCCCGGTACCGGTGCGGGTATAGGCCGCCGCCGCAGATCTCCATCACCGGACAGGCTCGGCATTGCTGAGACAACGCGCCGGCGCCGATCTGCCTGGCGACCGTCGTGGGATGGTCCAGCGCGTCGTCGAAGCTGCTGGACGTGACGTGCAGGCCAGTGTCCGCGGCACCGGGATAGGCGGAGCTGAGCGAGTCGAGTTGCTTGATAGAGCCATCAGTGTCGACCACGACGACGGTGCTCGGCAGGAGGCCCAGTCCTTCGACTGCGCCCGGCTGGCCGAGCACGAGCTGGATGAGTTCGCTGAACAGGCGGATCCGGGTTTCCTGCCGGGGAGCGGAGTACCAGCGTTCGAAGACGCTGATCAGCCAGTCCGCATAACCGGTGCCAGGCGGAGGGCAGCTCCAGTTGGCGTGCGGCAGCAACAAGTCAACCGCGGGCGGGTTGAACTTCAGCAGCGCCTCATAGGTGACAACGGGGTCGTTGCCAACATCGATCGTGCACAGTATGCCGCTGTAACACTCGCGGAACTCCGGTGACTCAAGGAGGTACAGGCCATCGGCGACCGCGCCGAAGCTATTGCGGCCGTTGGCATAGCGCCGATGCCGCCCCGTCGCTTCGGCGTCGCCGTCCAGGCTGACGCCAACCTGGACATGAAGGCTCTTGAGCGTCTTGAGCATCGGCCGGTCGAGGAGGGTACCGTTGGTCTGCAGCGCCAGGTTCACCTGCGCCGGTACCCGGGCATGGAGTGCTTCCGCTAGATCTGCAAGCCACTGCGCTCCCGCGAGTAGCGGTTCGCCGCCGTGGAAGATGATGTCGATGTTGTCGAGACCGTGGTCTTCCACGTGCTCGGCAATGCGCTCGACGGCTTTCTGGGCTACATCCCGGCTCATGCGTTTCGGCATTTGCCGCCAGGCCTGATCAGCCATCTCGTAGACATAGCAGTATGAACACGACAAATTGCAACGGCTATGTACTTTCAGGATGAATTGCCTGAAAGGGATGGGCTGGTGTCCTGCCGCGCGTATCGCCGCTATGTCCAGGTCGAGCAGCGGCCAGGGAGCGGGATGTCGCGCTGTCCGGATCGATGTCATGTGAACCAGGCCGCCCGCTCTACTGGACCACTCGCGGGTCCTTTTACCCCTACCACCATGGCAGCGGCGGCATGCAGTGGATTACGGAGGGCGGCCCTGTCAACAGATACGGAAGCGGGTCGCCA
>Ga0335081_10017279_pt1 | contig 11680 bp, 8 predicted proteins | sample Lox_Sample_35_FD_206713 | JGI IMG/M metagenome (GOLD analysis project Ga0335081, IMG submission 206713) | Soil microbial communities from Loxahatchee National Wildlife Refuge, Florida, United States - Lox_Sample_3.5 | ecosystem: Environmental > Terrestrial > Soil > Wetlands | place: USA: Florida... | reverse complement strand
CCCATCACCAGCGGATTGCGCCACTCGCCCTCCGCCTGTTTGTTGAACAGCAGCCCCGCGATCCCCACCGGAATCGATCCGACCGCCAACAGCCAGAGCAGTCCGCTGTTGCGCTCCAGGTCGTCATCGCGTCCCCAGCGGATGCCGAAGCCGTGCGCGATGATCTGCACCCAATCGCGCGCGAAGTAGATCACCACCGCCAGCAGCGTGCCGATATGTAACGCGATATCGAACGTCAGGCTCTCGGTGTGCCAACCCAGAAGCCACGAAGTGAGATAAAGGTGTGCCGTGCTGCTGACCGGCAAAAATTCCGTGAGACCTTGCACGATGGCGAGCACAATCACTTGATAGACGGGCATAGCGGGGCAAAATGGAATGGTACCTGATTTCGCGCCCGCCGAGCGAGTGTCCTTGGCCCTAAAATTCTGGCCCTGGAATTCTAAAAATTCTAAGTTTCTGCTTGAAGAATCGAGCGGAACTTTGTATACTGTCCCAACACCCATCGGGGAATGACCAACCGGGCGAACCGGAGGGAGTCATGAAGAAGGTCGATTTGAATCGTCGCGCTTTTCTAGGGAAGCTGGGCGTCGCCGGTGCGGCCGGCGGAGCCGCGCTCACAGGGATGCTGAAGCATTCCGCCAGGGCCCAATCCCCGAGTCAGGGGCCGCCGATGCCGGCTGCGGGCCCCAGTAATTCCAATCCCAACATGCCGTGGCCGTCGGGGGGGGCGATTCGCCTGACGGATGCGTGGCATGGCAAGCGCCACCCGCCATCACCAGCGCCCCTAATATCTTGATTATCCTCGTCGACCAGTTTCGCCAGCCGTTGTGGTTGAACTCCACCCAAGCGGCCTACCTTCAAGAGACCGTAGTACCGAACATCATTCAAAAGATACGCAACAAATCATACGTCTTCCAGCAGTACTTCGCCTGCGCCAATAGATGCACGCCGGCCCGGGCCACCCTGCTCACCGGCCTTTATGCGCCGCAGACCCATATGTACGCAGGGGAGGATAGCGTCTCGACGCCGTCCCTCCAGACCGCCTTCCCGACCTGGGGCTGGGCCATACAGCAACCAAACCTCTTCGGGAACAATCCCAGCCCTTATGCCAACAACGTCTGGTGGTTTGGCAAGTGGCACCTCTCGGACGCATATCCCGGGGCCACCAAGCCCTTGCTGGGGTACGGATTCAACACCGAGCTGTATCCAGGCACCAATGCACCCTCCCCCAATGGCTACCCAAACGAAGGGGTCAACGGCGGCTTATACCAAGGCCACACCTACGCCAGCGATTCGGAGATCGCCGGCGACTTCACCTCCTGGCTGGGCGGCGCAACCGGGCCATGGTGTGCCACTGTGAGCCTGATCAACCCCCATGACATCGCCTTAGCCCCGAACTGGCTCAATCCGGCCCTAAGCTTCCCACTGCCCGGTTGGACACCTCCGTGGTTTCCGCCGACCAACCCCGATAACCCACTGCCGGTCTTCACCTACCCTATGTTGCCGTATCCCGACCCTTGGAACTACGAAAAGCCAACCTATGGATGCTGGGGCGCAAGCCACCACAAGCCTACCCTCCAGTGGGAGTACTATAACAGCGTAAACACCTCATTTGGTTATGCGAATGACAACGTCACTGACATCACGCTGTTCCTGAACAACTACTACTGGCTGCAGTATTTCGTGGATCAACAGGTCGGAAGCGTGCTCAACGCGCTCAGCAATTCTCCATATGCCAACAACACCATCGTCGTTTTCACGTCCGACCACGGGGAGTACGCCCTCTCGCATGGGCTGCACGACAAAGGCAGCGCGGTTTACGACGAGGGCATTCGCGTTCCCTTGTACGTCCAGTTCCCAGGGCAAAGCTATTACGTAGACATGGAACAGATGTGCTCCAGCGTCGATTTCTTCGGCCTGGTCTGCGACCTTGCTACGATTGCCCCTGGGAATACGGGCTCTTGGCGGGCCCCCTACCCCTCCCTCGGCAACCGGGAGTCCATCTACAATTACCTATCCAGCAATAGCGCCGAAAACTACCGGTTGGTGAGCTCGGCCTGGGGGAACGTCGGCAATTTGGCCGGCCAGCCCTACATCATGCACACCTTCGACGAGACTACGCCCAGCGAGGACCCCAATTCGCAATACAACGGCCAGGACACATGCAGCGCCGTTAAGGCCCATATCGTATGCCTACGGACAAAGTCCCAGAATACGTGCGGTCAGACCAGCGGCTTCACAGGTGGCAAGATCGCGTTCTACTCGACATGGGCCCAGTGTTCTACGGCGCCGGACGGCACTGCCGGCGACTACGAGTGGGAGTTTTATGATTATCAGTACGGGGGGTCCAGCGGCGTTGGTAATATCGCCGAGCTGGATAACGACTACTACGTTGCACCCACCAACTTTGGCAACTTCCAAGCAGCTCTCGGAGTGTCTTTTACCGGTGGCGCATGCGCCCTCGTCGACGAGCTGAACGCGCCGCTGCAGGGCAACGGCACTGACGGCAACCCGCTGACGGACGCGCAATGCACCGCGCAGCAGGCGTATTTCACCTATAGGGGATGGACTGGGTGCGGGAGCTGCCCGTAACGAATCCTGGGGGGAGGGAGGACACGCCATGCCTAAAGCCATCAAGAGCGGCAGCGGTTTCTCCGCATTCGCCGCCATTCTGCTGCTTCTCCTGCCACTGGTGGGCACTCTAACGGCGCAGGCCACGAGCACTCCTCCCATCCCCACCTTCGCAGCCAGGCCGGTCTATGGCTGGGAGGGAATCCGCTGTACTGGGATGGCCGATTTCAACGGGGACGGCAACTTGGACGTCGCGGTGGGGGGATCGAACGGAGAGCTTCTCATCTTTTTTGGTACCGGCAAGGGGACCTTCCGGGTAGGGCCCGAGACGCTTATTTCCACGCAGATCAACCGGCAGCTAGACTTCATCGTGGCCGCTGACCTCAATGGGGACGGCAGGCCGGATGTCGTGCTCGTTGGCCCGAGTGACGTCTACGTGGCGCTCGGAAACGGCGACGGCACCTTCGGCCCTCCTACGGTGATCCCCATGGCCAACGCCAGCGGAGGCCTGAGCCTCGGGGATTTCAACGGCGACGGGAAGCTCGACTTGGCTCTGAGCACGAACACTTATACCGCGCCGTTCGTCGGCGGGGCGGTGATCCTGCTAGGCCGGGGAGACGGTACATTTGGCCCTGCCCTGAACACACCCCTGCTGCCCTACGGCACGTGGAGCATTGCCGCCGCGGATCTGAACGGTGACCGGAAGCTGGACCTCGTGGTCACGGAGGCTGGCGCGGCGAACGGCTCACCCGCGTTCAACGGCCTTTCCGTGCTGCTGGGAAACGGGGACGGAACTTTCGGCACCCCGCAGAATATCCCGATCAAGAACGGCGCTGTGGCCGTAGCCATCGCCGACCTGAACCACGACGGCAAGCCCGACCTGGCCGTTGCAACACCCGGCCGGCTGGCTATCCTGTTGGGCAACGGAGATTGCACCTTCCGGGCCCCGTCCTACTATCCGGGCGGGGGGGTGGCTTCTGTAGCGGTGGCCGACGTCAATGGGGACGGCATCCCGGACGTGGTCACCGACTTGGTGGCGGTCTACTTCGGCAAGGGTGATGGGACCTTCCGCCAGGCGGTCTATTATGAGGCGGCGAACGGTCCAGAGGGTTCCGCGCTGGGGGATCTGCGGCATACTGGTAAGCCTGACATCGTGACGGCGGCCCTGGCGGGTGAGAGCTTCAGCGTGCTCCTCAATCGGGGTAACGGCACCTACGCGGACGGCGTCCAGGTTAACCTCGGTGTGCCCTTGCTGAACGTGGCGAAGGGCGATTTCAATGGAGATGGCAAGCCCGACCTGGCGGTGGCCACGAGCAATGGTTTGACGATCCTGCGGGGCACCGGGCAGCCGGCCAGCCCCTTTCAAGTGGGCCAGACCATCACCTTCTCCCTGGCGCCCCTGTTCGTGACAGCCGCCGATTTCAACGGGGACGGGAAACTGGACCTCGCCGTCACGCTCAACAACAACGCGGGCACTTACCAGGTCGCGGTGGTCCTGGGGAATGGAGACGGCACCTTCGGCGCGCCCCTGCTATCCGAGGGCGACTCGCTGATGTTCTCGCTGGGAGTGGGCGATTTCAACGGGGACGGGAAGCTCGATATAGTCACCTCCGGCGTGTCCATACTGCTGGGCAACGGAGACGGAACGTTTCAACCGCCCGTCCCCATCGACACCGTGGATTCCAAGTTCGTAACCGTCGGGGATTTCAACGGGGACGGCAAGCTGGACTTTGCGGTGGCGGCGCCCTCTGACAACGTGTACGACGCCATGATCTATCTGGGCAACGGCGACGGCACCTTCCAAGCACCGCTGCAGGCCTCCACTGGCCGGCTGCCTTCGGCTGCTGCGGCTGCCGACCTCAACGGGGATGGCAACCTGGACCTGGTGGTGGTAAACGGCGTCTATCAGGGTGGGTGCACCGCCGCCGGCTTCGCGGTCCTGTTGGGTAACGGAGACGGCACCTTCCAGCCGCCGCAAGAGTACTGTCAAGGTTTCTGGATCACCCTGTGGGGTGTGGCCGTAACGGACCTCAATGGGGATGGCAAGCCGGACGTGGTCATTGCCGACGATGGCGGCGCCGCGGCCAGCTTCTATGTAAACCGCGGCGATGGCACCTTCGAATTCACCGGCAACTTCGGTACGGATTACGGCCCGACGTATATGGTGACCGGCGCCTTCCACACCGGCAGCGTGGCTGGCAAGGCAGACGTGGTGACCATGAACTCGGACGGCACGCTGTCGCTGTTGATCAATACAACGCGTTAGCCGTGCGCCAGGGGCGTTCACAGCTTTCATCCAAAATCTTGCCCGCCCCTCCGCCCCACAGCATCAGCCACTTACAGCCCACGCAAAACCGCTGTTGCGCTCCAGTTGTTCATCGCGCCCCCCTGGATTCCGAAGCCGTGCTGCTGACCGGCAAAAATTCCGTGAGACCTTGCACGATGGCGAGCACCATCACTTGATAGACGGGCATAGCGGGGCAAAATGGAATGGTACCTGATTTCCATGCATAACACCAAAATTGTCGCCACCCTGGGACCCGCCACCAGTTCGGAACCCATCATCCGGCAACTCCTGCTCGCCGGAGTGGACGTCTTCCGCCTGAACGCTTCGCACGGAACGCCGGCCGAGCGGACCGGCCGCATTGCCGCCATTCGCCAGGCGTGCGCCGAATCGGGTCGCCGGGCCGCCATCCTGCTGGACCTCCAGGGTCCCAAAATCCGCCTGGGCAGGTTCGCCGATGGCGGCTGCACGCTCAAACCCGGCGGCATTTTCACCATCACCACCGAACCCATCACGGGCGACTGCCAGCGCGCCGCCACAACCTACACCGGACTGGCGGGCGATGTGAAGCCCGGCGACCGCGTGCTGCTGGCCGATGGCGCCATCGAACTGCGCGTTCTCTCGGCCGATGGCGCTTCGGTGCGGACCGAGGTTGTCTGCGGCGGACCGATCGGAGATCACAAAGGCATCAACCTGCCGGGCGTGGCCGTCAACTTGCCATCGCTGATGGACAAGGACCGCGACGATCTGCAGTTCGGCGTATCGCAGGGCGTCGACATGGTGGCGCTTTCGTTCGTGCGTACGGCGGCCGACGTGCGCCAACTGCGCGAGGCGCTGCAACCCCATCCTCTGACTGTGCTGGCCAAGATCGAAAAGCCGCAGGCCTGGGACAACATCGATTCCATTCTGGAGGAAGCCGACGGCGTGATGGTGGCGCGCGGCGACCTGGGCGTCGAGGTGGCCCTCGAAACCGTGCCCCGCATTCAAAAGTCGATCATCCGGCGCGCCCGCCGCCAGGGTAAGTTCGTCATCACCGCCACCCAGATGCTGGAGTCCATGATCGACAAACCCACGCCCACCCGCGCCGAAGTCAGTGACGTGGCCAACGCCATCTACGACGGCACCGACGCGATCATGCTCTCGGCGGAGACCTCCGTCGGAAAGTACCCTGTGGAGGCCGTGAAATTCATGGCGCGCATCGCCACGGAGACGGAGAAATCCATTCGCGCCCGCGGCTTTCAGGAACTGCCTGCCGGACCCAATCCCACCAACGCCCAGATCCTGGCCGATGCCGCCTATCACGCGGCGCGCGACGCCAAGGTCGCCGCCATCGTGGTTTTCACCGCCACTGGATCGAGCGCCCGGCTCGTCTCTCGCTACCGCCCGCCGGTCTGTATCTACGCCATGACGCCGCGGGAAAATGTCGCCCGCCAGTTGATGGTGAATTACGCGGTGAATCCCGTGCTGGCGCCGGACGTTGCCTCCACCGACGAGATGCTGGCGCAAATGGACCGCCTGCTCACCCATTGCGGATACGTGCAGCCGGGCGACACGGTGGTCTTCTTGGCCGGCCAGCCCGTAGGCCGCCCCGGCACCACGAACTTGATGAAGCTGCACCGCATTGGAGATGCGTAGCTTGGTGATACCGCTTGCTAACTCTCAAGCGCTGATTCTGAGCCGCGACCGTAAGGGAGTGGCACAAAGCCCGCAAAGGCGCGTGACGCACTATAATATGCCTGTAAACTAAGGAGGTCGTGGTATGAAAATCGGTCCGGAAGAAGCCCTCGCTTACCATTCCTCATCGCCCGCGGGCAAACTGGCGACCACCCCCACCAAGCCTTGCCGCACGCAGCGCGATCTGAGCCTGGCGTACACTCCCGGCGTCGCCGTGCCCTGCCTGGAGATCGCCCGCGATCCGAGCCTGGTGTACAAGTACACCGCCAAAGGGAATCTCGTGGCGGTGGTCAGCAACGGCACCGCTGTCCTCGGCCTGGGCAATATCGGCGCCGCCGCCGGCAAGCCGGTCATGGAAGGCAAGGCGGTCCTGTTCAAGCGCTTCGCCGATATCGACGTCTTCGATATCGAGCTGGACACCCTCAACCCCGACGACATTATTCGCACCTGCCAGTTGCTCGAGCCCACTTTCGGCGGCATCAACCTCGAAGACATTAAAGCCCCGGAATGTTTTTACATCGAGGAAGAGCTCCGGCGCACCATGAAGATCCCCGTGTTCCACGACGATCAACACGGCACCGCCATCATCTCCGGCGCCGCGCTGCTGAACGCGCTGGACCTGGTGGGCAAGCCCATCGGCCAGGTGCGCGTGGTTTTCAATGGCGCCGGCGCCAGCGGCATCTCCTGCGCGCAACACTACGTGAGCCTGGGCGTGCGCCGCGAAAACATCCTGATGTGCGATACCAAGGGCGTCATTTACAAAGGCCGCAAAGAGGGCATGAATTCTTATAAGGAGCGCTTCGCCGCGGAAACCGAAGCGCGCACGCTGGCCGATGCCCTGGCCGGAGCGGATGTGTTCTTCGGCCTGTCCACCGCCAACTGTGTCACGCCCGAGATGCTGCTGACGATGGCCCGCGACCCCATTGTCTTTGCGATGGCCAACCCCGATCCCGAAATTCCCTACGACCTGGCGGTAGCCGCCCGTCCGGACGCCATTGTGGCCACCGGCCGCTCGGATTACCCGAACCAGGTAAACAACGTTCTCGGCTTTCCGTTCATCTTCCGCGGCGCATTGGATGTACGCGCCACCACTATCAACGATGAGATGAAGTTGGCCGCCACCCGCGCGCTGGCCGCCCTCGCGCGCGAAGATGTGCCGGATGCTGTGCGCCGGGCCTATGGCGTCGAGCGCCTGGAATTCGGCCGCGAGTACATTATCCCCAAGCCGTTCGACCCGCGCGTGCTCACGTGGGAAGCCGCCGCGGTGGCCCAGGCCGCCATGGAGACGGGCGTGGCGCAGTCCCCTATCGACATCCGCGAATACCGCGAGCAGCTTGAGCGCCGCTTGGGCAAAGCCCACGAGGTCATGCGCGTCATGATCCACAAAGCCCAGCGCCAACCCAAGCGCGTTGTGTTTCCGGAGGGCGAAGAACCCAAGATCCTGCGCGCCTGCCAGATCCTCCTCGACGAGAGAATCGCAACTCCCATCCTGCTGGGCGATGAAGAGAGAATCACCGCCACCGCATCCGAATTGCGCCTGCACCTTAACGGCATGTCAGTCGTTGACCCGGCCCGCGCCGGCCGCCTGCCGGCTTACACCGAGGAATTGTACTGCGTTCGCCAGCGCAAAGGCGTCACGCGCCGCGAAGTCGAGCAACTCATCCTCGACCGCATGATCTTCGGCTCGATGATGGTACGGCTCGGCGATGCGGACGCCCTGGTGGCCGGCCTGACCCAGCATTACCCCGATACCATCCGTCCCGCTCTGCAGGTCATCGAAGTGCGCCGCGGGCTGCGCAAGGTATCCGGCGTCTATGTCATGATCACGCCGAAGGGCGATATCTACTTCCTGGCGGACGCCACCGTCAATATCGAACCGAACCCGGAGGACCTGGCGGAGATTGCCGTCACTGCCGCCGAACTGGCCCGGCGCTTCAACGTGGAGCCGCGCGTGGCCATGCTCTCGTTCTCCAACTTCGGCAGCACCCGCCACCCGCTGGCCGAAAAGGTCCGCCGGGCTGTGGAACTCGTGCGTCAACGCGAACCCGGGCTTATGGTGGATGGCGAAATGCAAGCCGACACAGCCGTGGTGCCGGAAATCATCGAGACGACTTATCCGTTCTCCACCCTCAAAGGCGGCGCCAACGTCCTGATCTTCCCCAACCTGGAAGCCGGCAACATTGCTTATAAGCTGCTCAGCCGCGTCGCGGGGATCGAACCCATCGGGCCCATCTTGATGGGAATGTCCCGCCCCGTACATGTCCTGCAGCGCGGCGCCGAAGTCAACGACATCGTGAATATCGCCGCCATCGCGGTGGTGGAGGCGCAGGATGCCGCCGCGCCCGTTCACACCGCGCAAAATAAAGACGGTATGGCGCTGGATTCTTCGCGCACCGGTGTATAATGGCGGCTCTGAACCAAAGACCGCACATGTGGCGCGCAACTATATTTACGTCGTTGTTGTGCGTGTTTGCGCTTTGCGCTTCCGCGGCTTCCAGTACCCGGAAACCGAAGGCGCACTCGCGCACGAAGTCGAAGGCCCGGCGCCGTCACGCGCGCCACACCGCGCGCCGGCTGCGGCCCCGCCCCATTGTGGGCCCCTTTGATCCCACCGCAGGCGACAATGTGGATGGCGACGATCTGGCGGTGCGCCGCGCGGCGGTCGAGGCCCTGGGTCCTTATAATGGCTCGGTGGTGGTGGTCGATCCTCGCACCGGCCGCATCCTCACCATCGTGAATCAGAAGACCGCGTTTGAAAGCGGCTTCACTCCCTGTTCCACCATCAAGCTGGTAACCGCCTTCGCGGCGCTGAGCGAAGGTCTGGTTGCACCCGGCGAACCGCTCCGCCTCACCCGCCGCACCAGCCTCGACCTCGACTCCGCCATAGCCTATTCCAACAACGACTATTTCCGGATCCTGGGCGACCGCCTCGGCCTCGAGCGCATCGTGCACTACGCCCGGCTCTTCGGCCTGGGTGAAAAGGCCGGATTGGAGATTCCCGGCGAGCGTCCCGGCCTGCTGCCCGAGGCCGCGCCGCCACATGGAGACGTGGGCATGATGACGGCCTACGGCGAAGCCATCCAGTTGACGCCTCTGGAACTGGCGGCCCTGGTTTCGGCCATTGCCAACGGCGGTACGCTCTACTATCTGCAATATCCCAAGAGCAAGGAAGAAATCGAACATTTCGAGCCGCGTATCAAACGCCAGTTGGATATCGCGCCGTGGATCGGCGACGTCGAGGTCGGCATGCGCGAGGCGGTGGATTTCGGTACCGCTCACCGCGCCGGATACGACACGGCCATGCCCATTTTCGGCAAGACCGGAACCTGCCACGACTCCCGGGCGCTCAATCACCTGGGCTGGTTCGGCTCGTTCAACGACGTGCCGCATAATCAACTGGTGGTGGTGGTGCTGTTGACCGCCGGCTGGCGCATCAACGGCCCCATCGCCGCGGGTGTCGCGGGATCGATCTATAAACAACTCTCCCAGCAGAACTTCTTCGCCAGCTCCCGGATCTTATCCACGCAGTCTTGCTGCACCTGGTAGTCAACCTACTGAGTACCAGCATGCCCAGGCGCTCGAATTGGCCGGCAGGCACTTATCCTTAGTTATTATGGCCGCTGCCGCGGCACTAACAGCCCGCGACAGACGTCGTAAAGCGCCGCTTACTTACGTGTGCGGCTCAGTAGATTCAGCACGTTACAGAGCCGCGACCGTAAGGGAGCGGATCCTTCCACGGCCCCCTAATCATGCTGCGCCAGTAGCTTGGCGCGAGCGGGTGCCGGAACACACCCCAGGCCGAAGAGGCCACACGCAAGGCGCGGAGAGCTGTCTGTAGTTATTCTCGGTTTGCTAACCATAGTGATTCTGGTACCACCTTACGACCCGATTGTATTATTTACATCCAGCGGGTCCGCTAGTACACTGAGTCAGACGGGACGGACCCGTCGGAGACGCGCAATGAAAAGAGCTGCAATCCGGGGAGGGAAGCGCTCAGAGCGGGGCTCGTACATCGTGGAAGCTACCGTCACGACCATGCTCCTGTTCGGAATCATCTTTCTCACCATCGATCTGGCGCTCGCCCTGTTCACCAAGTCAACCCTGCAACAAGCCGTGCACGCTGGCGTGCGGTTCGCGGTCACCGAGCAGCTCGGCTCCGGCCAAACCTATCTGAACGACTCGATTGTGCAGGTCGTGCAGCAAAACGCTCTGGGCATGTTGAACGGCACCAGTGGCGCATGCAAGATTTCGATCAGTTACTATAATCCGAACACGGGGCTGGCTGATTCCGGAACCGGGGGCGATGTGGTGGAAGTCTCGATCGTGGGCTACACTTACTCTCCGATCGGGATTCTCAAAAGCAGCAGCCCCATTCCTATTACAGCCAGCGCGTCGGATGTCATGGAAGATTGTCCGGTCACCGGCTGCCCCCCGGCCGCCAACCCGCATCCACCCGTATGCCCATGACCAGACAATATCCGAAAGGAGGAGTAAGAGCCGTGCCTGTCAACCGCCGTGAGCGGGGTATCGCCTACATCGAATTTGTCCTGATCGCCTCCTTTTTCTATGTGCCCATCATCCTGGGCATGATTACGGTCGGTATTGCCGTCCTTCGCAACTATCAGGTGAACGAAGTGACGCGCGATGTCGCCCACATGATGGCGCACGGCGTGGACTTCTCGCAACAGGCCAACCAGAATCTGATCGTGAACGACCTGGCGAACGGCCTGAGCCTGCAGGCCAACAACGGCAACGTCACCGGCAGCACTGCGGGCAACGGCGTGCTGGTGCTCTCGGTTTTCCAGAACCTGTCTTCATCGTGTGGTTGCACCAATGGAGGCCACGTGGTGGTGACGAACCGCATTGTCATCGGCAATAACACGCTTTACTCCAGTCCGTTCGGCAACCCCGCTTCCATCGATTCGTCGACCGGCCAGATCGCCGGTTATGCCACCGATACCGGGGCGCGGGCCGACAACCTGACCAATTTGATCTCACTCCCATCAGGCGGTCTGGCTTACATGACCGAGGGATCATTCGCGTTCCGGGACCTGGGTGTGGCCGGATACATCACCAATTTGGGCGCCTTTAACCGGGCGGTCTTTTAGAAAAATCGATAGACGGAGAGTCCATATGCGGAATCGTAAAAGT
>Ga0335081_10017278_pt1 | contig 11681 bp, 9 predicted proteins | sample Lox_Sample_35_FD_206713 | JGI IMG/M metagenome (GOLD analysis project Ga0335081, IMG submission 206713) | Soil microbial communities from Loxahatchee National Wildlife Refuge, Florida, United States - Lox_Sample_3.5 | ecosystem: Environmental > Terrestrial > Soil > Wetlands | place: USA: Florida... | reverse complement strand
CAGCGAGGCTGTCCAGTTCGCGAGCGCGGCGGCCGAGCTGTGCGGCCTGGCGGTAGCGCGCGCACGGACATACGAGGCCGAGAGAGGGGCGCGGCTGGACGCGAGACGCGCCACCCAACGTTTGTCGCTTTCCCAGTCGATCACCGCGGAACTGTCCAGGGCCCGGACGCAGTCCGAGGTCGCTCGCATTGCCCGGGAGCGGTGCATCGAGGCCGTCGGCGCGAAGGCGGTGGGCGTCTTCGTGCCGATCTCATCGGAGGAGCTCGACCTCGCGAAGGGGGTCGAGTGGCCCTTTCCAGCAACAGCTTCCTCGCGCGTGCGCATCGACTCCAACACGCCGTGCGCCGAAGCGTTTCGGAGCGGGAAACCGGTGTGGATCGCGTCGCCGCAGGATGCGGCTCTCCATCACCCGGGGCTGTCGCGGGAGGAGACGGGAACCGGGGCGTGGGCCGCCATCCCCCTGGTCGGGGATCGGTGGTCACACGGAGTGTTGACCCTGACCTTCTCGGAGCCGCACCCGTTCGGCACGGAGGACCAGCACTTCATTTCCTCCATCGCTGGGAAGCTGGGGCAGGCTTTCGAGCGGGCTTCGCTGTACGAGGCCGAGAGGGTGGCGCGGGCCAGGGCCGAGGTGGCGAGCGTGCGCGCAGAACTGCTCGCGTCGTTCGGTGCGAGTCTCAATGCCGGGCAAAGTCTCCCGGAAGTCCTTCGCGCTGCCACCAATGGAGCCAAGGTAATTCTCGGCGGAGACGACGCCGCGCTGTGGATCGCGGAAGGCGACGTCCGGCATCTGAGGGGAGCGTTCGAGACCGAGGCGATGGGGCGAGTCGAAGCTCGTCAGGATCTCGATCAGCTTCCGCATAGCCGTGAAGCGGTGTCGCAAGGTCGGGCCCTCTACTTCACGGTCGGAGAGGCGGAGGGGGCGGAGCGAACATGGTTCGAGAGGCTCGGCATGGAAGCTGCGGTGGTGGCACCCCTGCTCAGCGAGGGCCGTTTCGTCGGCGTCCTCTTCGTCGATTACCTCGAGGACCGCTTCGGCCGATCCGAGGAGGATTTCCGGTTCGTGGGTTCGGTGGCGGGTCTGTGCGCGCTGGCGGTGACGCGGGCCCAGGTATTCGAGTCCGAGAAGAAGGCTCGGGTTCGAGCCGAGGCCGCCGAGAATGAGGCGAAGCAGCTCGTCGCTCTCCAGGAGCAGCTGGTCGCCGTGGTGGGCCACGATCTGCGCAATCCCCTGGCAGCCATCGTGATGGGAGTCCAGCGGCTGTCCCGGCGTCGCCGCGAAGTGGAAGCGTGGGAGCAGTCGGTGATCGCGCTCTTGTCGCGAAGCGCCGACCGCATGCAGGGCATCATTCGGGATGTTCTCGACTTGGCCAACGCAAGGCGACACAGGGGCATCCCGGTGAAGCCGTCGCCCGTGAAGCTGGCGGATGTGTGCCGACATGCCATCGCGGAGCTCGCGGAAGCGCGATCGGACCGCAGCATCCTGTTGCGCGTGGAAGGCGACGACGAGGGAGAGTGGGATCCCGATCGCATGATGCAGGTCGTGTCCAACCTGGTCGCAAACGCCCTGGAACACGGCTCGGAGGATGCGACCATCGAGGTGCGGATCCGAGGATCGGCGCGAAACCTGGTGCTGGAGGTCTACAACTCCGGACCGCCCATCCCGAGCGAGCTGCTCGCCAAGGTATTCGAGGCATTCACGACCGGCGCATCGCCTGTCGATGGCGCAAAGAACCTCGGTCTCGGCCTCTTCATCGTCAGGGAGATTGCACGAGCGCACCGGGGTACGGTGGATGTCTGCTCTCGTCCCGGCCACGGGACGAGCTTCGTCGTGAAGCTGCCGCGCTGGCAGAAGGAGGCACGGGCCTGAACATCTCCACGAAAGGAATCCGGGGGGTCCAAGAGCCTGATGCTGGCGCATCAGCACACCGAGAAGTGCGCGGGCTGGTGGGGCAACCCCGACTGTCTCGCGGCGGGCTGGCCAGGGCCGGGATTCTTTTTCGTGCATGTGTTGCCTTCCCGCCCCGCCCTCTTCGTCAGGTCGACCTCCACGCCGCTGCGCTTCCGAAGCTTGCTCTCGAGCGATCCCCAACCCGTTGAGCTGGGCCCACGCCTCCTCGGTCTCGAGGCGCTCCATCCGCTCGATAACGGCGAGCAGGCGTTCCCAGGACGCCGCTCCGCTCGAGCAGGGCGGTGCTGACCTCCTCCAAGAGATTGAGGACCCGCACCAGCTCGCGCATCGAGACGTCGTACAGGGCGTCGAGGAGCTCTTGCGCGATCGCCCCCTTGCCGATGGGCTGGAGGGAGCAGGCCAGTCGGTCCATGAAAGTGGCCCGGACCGCGGCGGCGTCAAGCAGTGGGTTGTCGAGGCCGCGCTGGTCGTCCGAGGCGAACAGCGCGAGCTGAAGCCAGCGCCGCATCTGCTTCCGGCCGAGGATCGAGATGGCATGGCGGACGCTGGCGATCCCGCAAGCCGAAGGCGACTGAGTTGACGATGACGAGCAGCTTGTCGGTGAGGCCCTATCGGAATGCCAGTTCAAGTTCGCGGATGTCGGCATCCTGGGCGAGCAGGCGGAGCATTTTCAGGAAGATCCCTGAGGACTCGATGACCCGCCGTCGCTCCAGTACCGCAGGGCGCGCGAAGTAGTACCCCTGGAAATAATGGCACCCAAGGTCGAGGTATCGGCGGAACTGCTCCCGCGTCTCGACCTTCTCCGCGAGCAGTTTGACGGGGTAGGCTGAAGCTGGGCTATCGCCTCCGCAAGCCTGTCGACGGGCGAGAGGACCAGGTCGACCATCACGATCTGGGCGAGGCGGTACAGTCTCTCGGACGCAGGGTCGAACTGGTGGTCGTCCAGGGCAAGGTGGAAACCGGCCGAGGCGAGGTGGCGACAGCGCTCCACCACCTCGCCTCGGTTCCACGGTTTCAAGGATCTCGAGGGCGGTCTGCTCTCGCGGCATGAGCTCGATGGCGTCGCTGAACAGGAATTCCCGATCCACGTTGAAGAAGCTTGGGTGTCCCCCCAAGGGTCTGCTGCACGCCGAAGCCCTAGAGAACTGACCGTCGCGTAGGACGGATCGTCGATCTGGGCCTGTGGGGCCAACGGGGTTTGAGAGAGGCGTTCTTGCCCCGATACCCTCTCCTGCGGATTGAGGATGGGTTGCTGACATGAGCCACTTCACTCAAGTCATCCCAGGTGAGGGGGGCAGAAGGCCACAGGGAAGGTGGCCACGGCGGCTGCCCAAGAGCGAACATGCGGCGAGGAGCCGGTATCCCAAAAGCTTGCTGAGCGTCCCCGGGCGAGGGTTGGGTCCCAACGGCATCCGTGCCGAAGACTGCGCTTGCGCCAAGGCTGCCCGGTGGGTATCGCGGCTGAGGGCTCGAGCGGCTGACGGGAAGGGGTCTACGCGAGGAGCCACTCGATCTCACGGCCGCGTCCAGTGGCTTCGATACGTGTCCATGGAGCCCCGCGTCAACGCAGGCATTGACCGACAGCATACAGCCAGCCGAACATCTCATCCACGGGCAGTCTCCGCTGGCGCACCCGGTGGCCGCCGTTCCTCCCGACGCCCAGAGGCGCGGGCTCGCGGGCGCGTCGTCAGCCCTGTACCGCGGCCGGGTGCGCGACTGTCCGTGTTTTCGGAAGGCGGGCCAGCGTCATCGCGGCGGTCCCGATTCAGCCGCGAAGGGTCTGATCGCGATCCCCTCGGCCTCGAGTCCGGCGCGGATCGCCAACAGGAGCGGCACGCATCCCGGCGTGTCGCCATGGACGCAGAGGGTTTGCGCGGCGAGCGGAATGACAGATCCGTCCACTGAGATGACGCGTCGGTCTCGGGTGATCATCACCGCTCGCTGTGCCGCCTTCTCGGGATCATGGATGACAGCGCCGGGCGCAGCTCGCGGCACGAGTTGGCCGGCGCTCGTGTACGCGCGGTCCGCAAAAGCCTCCTCCAGGCAGGCGAGGCCGACCTGGCGCGCGATGCTGGCCATCCGCGACCCCGCGAGGCATATCATGGCGAGCGAGGGATCGATGGCACGCACGGCCTCGCAGATGGCGCCCGCGAGGGCGGCGTCTGTCGCCGCTGCGTTGTACAGCGCGCCATGCGGTTTCACATGCGTGAGCCGGACACCTTCTGCCCGACAGAATGCCAGCAGGGCGCCCACCTGGTAGGTGACCTCGTCCCGAACCTGTTCGGGCGCCAGGCGAAGTGGACGGCGACCAGCCCCCTCGCGATCCCGGTACGAGGGGTGGGCCCCCACCGCGACGCCGTGCTCCCGCGCGAGCCGAACCGTGCATCGCATGGTGGCGGGATCCGAGGCATGGAATCCGCAAGCGATGTTGGCCGAGGTGACGAGGGGCATGAGGTCGGAGTCGTTGCCGGCCCCTTCGCCCATGTCGCAATTGAGATCGATCGTCATGGTTCATTCCGTGGGCGGGGCGGGACCCAGCGTGGCCGCGATCGCGTCGAGTCGCTCGCGCGCCCTGCGGAGGGCCCGGACCGCCTCGGCGTGGCTGCAGCGTGCAAAGCGGACCGCGTCGCCGCGACGGGCCTGGGCGATCTTCGGCAGATCGGCCCCGATCACCGCGGCGATCTTGGCATAGCCGCCCACGGTTTGCGCGTCCGCCGTCAGGACGATGGGCGTACCGCTTCCCGCCACCTGGATGGCGCCGGGGAGCACGGCATCGCTGACGATCCCTGCCCCATTCCGGTGGTCGATGGCGGGGCCCTCGAGCTGATAGCCCATGCGATCGTTTCGGTTGGTGACGGCATACGGAGAGCCGAGAAAGTGACTCAGTCCCTCGGATGAGAAGCGGTCATCTTGGGGGCCCATGAGGACGCGCAGCCGGATCTCGCGAGGGTAGCGTGGAATGGTGCGCCCAGGGAGCATCCTCGTCCTCCGCGGGGAGCGCGGTGCTCGGCCGATGGGCAGGACATCGCCCGCCCTGAGCGGACGTCCTTTGAATCCGCCCACGGCAGCGCGGGTGTAAGTGGAACGGCTCCCCAAGAACAGTGGCACGTCGATCCCTCCATGCACGGCCAGATAGGAGCGGACGCCGATCGAGGCCGAGGCGAGGGCGAGCACGGCGCCCTTGGGGACAGGAAAGGCGGACCAGCTGGGCACGCGCACGCCGTCGAGCGTTCCGTGCATCTCGGCGCCCGCGAGGGCGGCGTAGGCGACCTCCTCGAACCGGAAGGCGCCGCCGAGGAGCGTCAGCTCGATCGTGGCCGCGGTGGACGGGTTTCCCGCGAGCAGGTTTGCGACGGCATGCGCATGCGGATCCATCGCGCCGGAGAGCGGCACGCCGAGCGCGAGGTAGCCGTGCCGGCCCTGGTCCTGGATGGTGGAGAGGAGCCCTGGTTTCAGGACCGTCATCACGGGCTGCCCCCAAGCTCGGGTGCGTCGCTCCCGGAGGCAAGCCGCGCGTCGAACTCGTCGCGCGAGATCGGCGCGAAGCGGACGCGGTCTCCCGGCGCGAGGAGGAAGGGTGTCGCCAGGGATGGGTCGAATATTCTGAGCGGCGTCCGCGCGATGATGCGCCAGCCCCCGGGACTCGCCACGGGGTAGATGCCGGTCTGTTCTCCCGCGATGCCGATCGAACCTGCCGGGACCAGCGGCCGGGGGGCGAGGAGCCGCGGAGCAGCGATCCGGGAGCACATCCCGCCCAGGAACGGGAACCCCGGCGTGAAACCGAGCATGCAGACGGTGTAGGTTGCGCCGCAATGAAGCGCGATGATCTCCTCGGGCGCGAGGCGGCAGTGCGCGGCCACGAACGCGAGATCTGGCCCGAGATCCTCGCCGTAGCAGGCCGGGATGTGCACGAGCCGGCTCGCCGCCGCGGCCTCGTGGGTCGAGAGCTCCGCGAGAAGCGGTGCGATGTCCCGGACGAGCCGGCGGCGTGGCACGCGTAACGGATCGTGAATGACGAGGAGCGAACGGTAGGTGGGTACTACCTCGATCACGCGATCGCCGAGCCGAGAGGACACGGCGCGTGCCAGGCGGTGAACCCGCTCGTTCACCGCCAAGTCGATGCGATCGCCGAACTCGATCACGAGGCCACGTTCACCCACTGAGCGCAACGACGCCGCCTCGCCGAGGTGGACAGGGCTCTTCATGCTCCGGTCTGGTCCGAGCTGGACAGCTTGCGGGATGATATTCCGCCGGCGCGGGTTGAGGGAAGACCAGCCGGGGGGAAGGGTTTGACTCGTCTCGCACAGGAGGCGAGCCCGGCACTCCCCCTCGAGCCTTTGCCCATCTCGAAGGGGCAAGGCCATCGGGGATGGTGGATGGCGGGGGCCCAGCGTGCTGGCGCGCGGGTGACGCTGGTCTTGCCGGCGTCACCCGCGCGGTTTTCCCTCCTCATAGCCGGCGCCGCTCTGGACGCCGATCACGGCTTTGCGGTGAAATTCGCCGGGGGAGCTGGCACCCGCGTAGGTGAATGCCGACTGCAGGCCCGTGATCATCTCGACGACGATCGCACTCACACTCTCGCGACCTTCCTGGATGTAGATGCGGGAAGTCGAGATTCCCTCGCGGAAACAACCCTTCTTGGCGCGCTCGAAGGCGTCGAGCCCGGCTGTGCGCTCGTTCACCGCACGCCCGCTCGCCATCCCGTAGTTCTCCTTGTAGAGCCGGCCGTCGCGATCCTCCTTCACGTCGCCCGGGCTTTCATACGTGCCGGCAAGTGCGGTACCGATCATGACGCGCGATGCTCCCGCCGCGAGGTACAGCGCCACGTCGCGCGGATCGCGCACCCCCCCGTCGGCCCAGACGTGGCGCTCGCGCTGGTGCGCTTCGCGGGCGCAGGCCAGCACGGACGAAAAGGTGGGCCGTCCGGCTCCGGTCTGCATGCGGGTCGTGCACATCGCGCCCGGGCCGACGTTCACCTTCACGATGTCGGCGCCCGCGTCGAAGAGGTCGCGGGCGCCCTCCGGCGTGCACACGTTGCCGGCGATGAGCGGCAGCGCGCCGACCGCGCGTCGCACGTCCCGGATCGCCTCGATCATGCGGCGCTGGTGACCATGCGCGGTATCCAGAACGATGGCCGACACGCCATCCTTGGCGAGCCGCTCAGCCGAGGCCGCCGCATCGCCGGAGATCCCGACGGCAGCCGCGACCATGAGCTTGCCGCTTGAATCGAGCGCCGGGCGAAGAAGCGCAAACCGCACCGCGTCCTCGCGCGTCAGCACACCCACGAGGCGCCCGTCTTGATCCACCACCGGTGCGGCTTTCACGCGATGAACGTCCATGAGAAGGAAGGCATCCCGGTTCGGGGTGCCGCTGGCAATGGTGACCAGGCGCGAGGACATGCAGGACTCGACGGCCAGGTACTGGTCGCGATCGCGGAAATCGGCGTGCGTCACGATCCCGAGCGGACGCTGGTCGTTGTCGATCACGATGACCATGTCATGGGCGCGCTTGCGGATGATGCCTTGGACGTCGCGCAGCGTCGCCCGCGGCGACACCGAGAGCGGGGTGTCGTAGCGGGAATCAGCTGTCTTGATGTGTCTGATGATGCGGGCGGCGATCTCGGGCTCCATGTCCTGGGGCAAGACCCCGAGCCCGCCCAACCGCGCCATCGTCTCCCCCATCCGCTTCCCGGTGACGGCGCTCATGTTGGCAGAGACGATGGGGTGCGCGCTGCCAGGGAAGTCCCGCGGCCTCAGATCGACCTCCAGTCGCGAGCTGCCATCGAAGTATCCGGGGAGGAGGAACACATCGTCGAGTGAGAGCTCAAGCGTTTCATCCCGATCTGGGTGCAAGAACCGCATGTCGTCATCCTCGCTGATCTGGCTTGTCGGATTTCCAGTTCATCCGGGCAGGGAAGGTCGCGGCCAAGGGGCGCCGGAGAGGGCGCTCCTCCGAAGGCGCCCGCGCGCCATTCGGGGTGCCACATGCATTGTCACCCAGGACGACCAACTCCGCACCGTGTGTCGGAAGCAACGGCGCCGTTCCAGGCACCATGCCGGCTGCCTTTGGTGCTCGCCTGGTTTCCCCAGCAAACGATTCGTCGAGGGCGGACTCGGATGCGGCGTCTTGCCGCTCCCATACTGCCGCATCGCAAGGCGCTCACTTCGTGTTCGGCCCCTCCTCACGACGCCCTGGTGAGGATCGCAGCGAGGTCCGACATGGCGTGACCGGCCCCTCGCACAAGCCCTTGCTGCATTGGCATTCCCTCGTCGACTGGCGATCTTCGCTCGAGTTGCGTGGGCGGCGCCTCGCTCCGCGCGAGGCGCCGCCCTTCGCGCGTTGCGACCTCGGATCGGTATCCGCTGGGCGCTCTTCTCTCTGCGGCCTCGCAATCAGATGAGGCCATCCCTCGCCAACTCGGCAGACACCGCATCGTCGATCGCGGCGATCGCCTCGAGTGCCATGCCTGGATCCATTGCCTTGGAGCACGCGCTCCAGAGGAGGCGTTCATCCCCGGAAACCTGGAATAGGCTCACCTCGACGACCACAGTGGGCTCCTTCGCCGCGACCGGTGCTCCATAGCTGGCCGAGTAGAAGGGGCCGAAGAAGAGTGCGGCCTTCCCCACCCTCCCTTCGCGAATGTCCTCGGATGTGAGGCGCGCCACGAGGACTCCGTCCATTCTCGCGCGCTCGAGTGCCGCGCGAGCATCCTGCTGGGTGGGCGGAAGCTCACCGCCCGGGAAGACAGCCGAGCTCGGAACGGCCGTGGCGCCCCGCTGCTCTATCTTGGCTGCCAGGTCTCTTTCGAAAGCGAACCGCAGATCGCGGTTGGCGGTGAGTCCCACGGTGGTCACCCGACGCAGCTTGCCCGGGTGCGGGACCGACTCCAGTCGCACGTCGTGGAGCTGCGTCCCCGGAGCGCACGACCAGGCCACGACAGCGGTTGCCAGCGCTGTGCTTGCTGCAAGCTTCCCCGCATTCATCGGTCACCCTGGCCTGCCACGCGAAAACTCTCAAGGGAAACAGCGGGAGGACTCCAGCCTGAGATCCGCTACCCTGCGCGGGGAGACTTCCCGCGAACGTGGGCCTAAAGCCACATTCTATCCACATCGCAGGTTCGCGGCCCCTCCGCTGCGTGCTCTGGCGCGTCAGAGCAGTCTCGGGAGAAAGCGTCGGTGCGGTCGGCTGGATTCTCTGGGGGTGGTGCTTGCCTGCGGATGAGGCCGTCCCTTCGAGGTGCCTACTTGCCGCGGATCAGCGTGTCGCAGGAGGGGTGGGTCAGCGCATTCCGCCGCTCAGGGGTGAATGCGTGTCAGCCGCGCCGCGGCGCCCCGAAGGCGGGCCGCTTCGATCAGAAACGCGCGACAAGCCCCGCGCCTTCGGGGAAACGGGGCTCGTGCCGTGCTCCTTCGGTTCTCCTCCATGGAGTGCATCGTGTTCCTCGCTCGCGGAATGCTGCGAGCCGATGGGCCGGACAGGATGGAGGCCTCCATCGGGTGCGCAAGCATCGCCCGGGATCGCGTGTGAGTTGGGCGATGCGGCGATGACGCCAGCTCACCGCCGTGATCTCTGGTCGCGGGCCCGAGCCGGAATCGCAAGCGGGAAAGGATGTCAAATGCTTGGAGGCCGGGAGAGAGGGGACGCGCGGGGGCCGCTCCTCGTCGGGGTCGAAGAAATGTTTGCTCGCCTGTCGGAGATCGGTGCTTGGCCGGAAGAAGGGTGGAGGACGGTCTCCGGCAGGGCGGTCGACGGGGCCCGTTCCGGCGCTCGATGGGGCTCGAGGGCGGCAGTTCCGCCAGGGCAGCGCGAAGGACCATCCCTGCCTCGACTCGGGACTTGCTCATTGGCGTCGGGAGGTTGACAATCGCCGGCGTTCGACATGCCGTTCAGCCCGATGCGGGGTTCTTGATGAGTGGGGGCTTCCGTATCTCGATGCTGCGGACGGGGCTGTGACGAGCGCCTGAAGGGAATGGTAGCGCAGCGCCTCGTGCGAGGAAGACATGAAGAAGATCGCCACCCTTGCGACTGTTGCCGCGATCATGGCCTGTACTGGCAGTAACCACAACGGAACCGCCACCGTCACGGGAACCGTGGGCGGACGAACGCTGAGCGTCGCGGAGGCCCTCTCCACGCCCATCGATGGCCTCTGCCAGCAGGTGTTCGGAAACTTCGTGGGCGCGTCGGGATTGGGGATCTGGATCAGCAACGTGGCCGGGACCTGCGGCCTCAATAGTACCTGCAGCGTGCAGGCGAACACCGTCACGCTCGCGCTCGCCGTATGGGTCAATGGGTCGTCTGGGTCGAACATTACGGTGAACACCTATCCCGTCTACACGGCGACGACCGTCCCGCCCGGGGCGCAGTTCGGGGCCTTCGCGGCAGAGTTCGAGACGGACCTCGCATGCGCTCTGACTCCCGTTGCAACGGCGAGCGGGGGGAGCGTCACCGTCACCTCCGTGAACGGATCGGCGGTTGCGGGAAGCTTCACCCTGGTGATGTCGGACGGGTCGAACGTGAGCGGCAGCTTCAACACCGTGAGTTGCGTCATCAACACGGCTCCAATTTGCTCTGGATCCTTTGGATGTACCGGTCCGGTGCAGTGCTCGTGATCCGGCTGGCTCCTTCGCGGCGCTCTCCAGTCCCGCGGTGACCTGCTGCCCGACGGGCAGACGAAGAGCAGCCCAAGGGCCTTGCGGCCCTTGGGCTGAGGTTTTCGGTTCCCGGTCCCTGCCTCAGGCGAAGATTGCCTTCAGATCGTCGGTAGCGGTGGTGGTGGGCTTGAGGCCGAACTTCTGTACCAGCACATTGAGTGTGGACGGTGTCACGAAGGCTGGCAGCGTCGGGCCCAGCCGGATGTTCTTGATGCCGAGCGAGAGCAACGTGAGCAGGATGGCGACGGCTTTCTGCTCGTACCACGAGAGGACGAGCGAGAGTGGCAGGCCGTTCACGTCGGTGCCGAAGGCCTTGGCGAGCGCTGACGCGATCTGGATGGCCGAGTAGGCATCATTGCACTGGCCGATGTCGAGCAGCCGCGGAATCCCGCCGATGGTGCCGAAGTCCTTCTTGTTGAAGCGGTACTTGCCGCAGGCGAGCGTCAAGATGACGCAGTCGTTCGGAACGGACTCGGCGAGCTCGGTGTAGTAATTGCGCCCGGAGCGGGCACCGTCGCAGCCACCGATGAGGAAGAAGTGCTTCACGGCGCCCGACTTGACAGCCTCCACCACCTTCCCCGCCACGGAGAGCACCGCCTCATGGCCGAAGCCGACGAGGATGGTCTTGTCTCCGCCGTCCCTGGCGAAGCCAGGAGCGGCCAGCGCCGCCTGGATGACGGGCGCGAAGTTGCCATCGGCGATGTGGCGGACGCCCGGCCAGGCCACCAGGCCGCTCGTGAAGATGCGGGCCCGGTAGCTTTCGCGAGGACGCTGTATGCAGTTCGTGGTCATGAGGATGGCGCCAGGGAACTCATCGAACTCCTTCGCCTGGTCCTGCCACGCGCCGCCGTAGTTGCCCACGAGGTGCGGATGCTTCTTCAGGCCCGGGTATCCGTGGGCGGGCAGCATCTCGCCGTGAGTGTAGACATTCACGCCCTTGCCGGCGGTCTGTTCGAGGAGAAGCTCGAGGTCCTTGAGATCGTGGCCGGAGACGAGGATGGCCTTGCCCTTCTTCGGCTCGATCCGGACCGGCGTTGGGACCGGGTGCCCGTAGGTTCCGGTGTTGGCCTTGTCGAGAATCTCCATGACCTTCAGGTTCACCTCTCCGCAGCGCATGC
>Ga0335081_10017277_pt1 | contig 11681 bp, 11 predicted proteins | sample Lox_Sample_35_FD_206713 | JGI IMG/M metagenome (GOLD analysis project Ga0335081, IMG submission 206713) | Soil microbial communities from Loxahatchee National Wildlife Refuge, Florida, United States - Lox_Sample_3.5 | ecosystem: Environmental > Terrestrial > Soil > Wetlands | place: USA... | reverse complement strand
CATCGGCACCGATCTGTCACACACGGCCAACGACCAGCCTGCGGCACAATTGAGTCATCCCGCCAGTACAGACCTCAGTACCTCAACCACACAACACCATGTGCGAAGGACGGGGCTAGACACAGACGCCGGGGCCACCCCGCGTGATCGTGATCATCTTTAGCCGAACAGCAGTGCGTCTAGGCGTCGTCCTCGGCGGGTGGCCAGGTACCTAGCTGCGGCAGCTGGTACAGGCTGTCCAGGTTCAGCTGCTGGGCGTCCTTCAGCACGACGTCCTGCTGCTCCTGCGCCTTCTCCGCCGTCTGCTTGGCCAGTTCGGACGCCAGGCCGCCGAGCTGGCGGACGCCTACGTCGTTGATGACCACGTGGCTGCTGGCGAAGATGACGATGCCCTCCACCCGCCGGTTCTCCTGGTCCGGCGGCGACAGGGCGGCGCCGACCTTCGCGGCGCCGGACGGGTTGGGGGCGCGCGCGGCGAGCTTGTCGCGCTCCTCGAGCACCCAGTCGTGGAATTTCATCACCGCCCCGTGCAGCGGCAGGTTCTTCACGTCCCCGGCCGTCAGGGCAAACCGCTTGCCCTTGCCGAAGCAGCGGCCGTAGGCCATCACGGCAGACGACCACAGGGCCAGCGGCATCAGCGGATCCCGGTCTTCATCCGGCTTGGCCAGCTCGGTGAGCAGCTGCTTGGAGCAGTCCATGACGAACTGAAGATCCTGGATGATGGACGCCTGGTCGGCGAGAACCCGCGCGGACGGCACGTCGAGGGCAACGGTCGGCATCGCCATCCTCGGATCCTCCCACCGGGGACAGCTCACGCTCGTCTCACAAAGCGTCAGCTGGCCCGGGCGGCGGGCGGCGCGCTGGTGGCCCACCGGATGGCGCGCACCATGGCGTGCCCGGCCGGGCGGACCAGCACGGTCTCGGTCACCGGCAGCCGGGGCAGATGCAGCGGCCGTCGCGCCCACCCGGGCAGCAGCGACACTGCGGCCGCGGCCAGCACTCCGTAAGGCGCCCGCGCGACCGCCGGGAGCGGCGGGTTGAGCAGCAGGAACCGGGCGGCCTCGCGCGCCTGGGGGGTGGCGGCAAGCTCGGCCCCGTACTGGCCGATCCGGCCGGCGAGCTCGGCCTCGGTGCGCGGCGGGTCCGGCACGCCGAGCTCGGCGCCGATCCGGGCCAGGTCGGCGACGTAACCGTCGCGCCCCGCCTGATCCAGGGGCTGGACGCCGAACCGGGCGTGGGCACGCAGAAAGCTGTCCGCTTCGGCGATGTGCACCCAGGTCAGCAGGTGCGGGTCGGAGGCCGCGTACGGCCGCCCGTCGGGCGCGGTCCCGGTGACGTGCCGGTGGACGGCGCGGACTCGGGCGATCGCGTCCCGGGCGTCATCGGCCCGGCCGAACGTGGTCACGGCCAGGAAGTAACTGGTCCGCTGCAGCCGTCCCCACGGGTCGCCCCGGTAATCCGAATGTTCCGCCACGGCGGCCATGGCCAGCGGGTGCAGCGACTGCAGCAGCAGGGCCCTGATCCCGCCGATGAACATCGAGGAGTCACCGTGCACCCGGCGGATCGGCCGGTCCTCGCCGAACCAGCGCTCACCTGAGGCCTGGTGGATCTGCCGCCGGCGGTCCCGGCCCTGCGGCCCGGCGACCCGCTCGAAGATGGCCGCGCCGATCCGGGCGCGGAGATGATCGGCGGCATCCAGGCTTCCCACGTTCTCATTATCGGCACCCGGGAAGGCAGAATGTGACTCGTGGCCGCCAGCAATCCGTTCGGGACCCTCCCGGTCGTCGACGTGTCGCCGCTGGTCACCCCCGGGCCCGCCGACCTCACCGCCGTGGCACGGCAGATCGAGGCGGCCTGCCGCGAGCACGGTTTCTTCTACGTCGCCGGCCACGGCGTCCCGCCGGACCTGCTGTCCCGGCTGGCAAAAGCCTGCACCGCGTTCTTCGCCCTATCGCAAACAGAGAAGATGGAGATCGCCATGGCCCGCGGCGGCCTGGCCTGGCGCGGATACTTCCCGCTCGGGGCCGAACTCACCTCGGGTCGGCCCGACCTCAAGGAGGGCCTTTACTTCGGCGCCGAGCTCGGCGAGGACGATCCCCGGGTACGCGCCGGCCTCCCGCTGCACGGCCGCAACCTGTTCCCGCGGCAGGTGCCCGAGATGCGCGCCGCCGTGCTGGCCTACATCGACGCGCTGACCGGCCTGAGCCAGGCGGTGCTGCGCGGCGTCGCGCTGAGCCTGGGCCTGCACGCGGACTCCTTCGCCGCCGGGTACACGGCCTATCCGACCGTGCTGTTCCGGGTGTTCCGCTACCCGGCTCCGCCGTCCGGTGACGGCGGCTGGGGCGTGGGGGAGCACACCGACTACGGCCTGCTGACCCTGCTGGCCCAGGACGCCAACGGCGGCCTTCAGGTCGGCACGCCGACGGGCTGGATCGACGCGCCGCCACTGGAGGGCACGTTCGTGGCCAACATCGGCGACATGCTCGACCGGCTGACCGGGGGCTGGTACCGGTCGACCCCGCATCGGGTGCGCAATGTCAGCGGCCGGGACCGGCTCTCGTTCCCGTTCTTCTTCGACCCCGCCTTCACCGCCAGGATCCCCCCGCTGCCCGGGCGGGCGGCGGTCACCGAGGGCGGCCAGCCGCGCTGGGACGGCCAGAACCTGCGGGCCTTCACCGGCACCTACGGTGACTACCTGCTGGGCAAGGTGTCCAAGGTGTTCCCCGAGCTCCGCCGCGAGGTGCTGACCGACACCGAACCCTAGGCGGGCTGCTCGGCCTGCAGCTTCCTGACCACCTCGAGCGCCTCACCCACATGCCCGTCGATGTTGGTCATCGAGTTGAAGATGTGCCGGACCGTGCCGGCCCGGTCGATCACGTAGGTGACCCGGCCGGGGATGAACCCGAGCGCGGCGGGCACCCCGTAGGCCCTGCGGACCCGGAGGGTGAAGTCGGGTGCCTTGTCACCGACCTGAACGCGCGCCATGCTGGGCCTGCCTCTCTGCCTGGCCCCCCGGAAAACCATAATCCCGAACGGACCTGGCGCGTGCTCCGGCCAGGCCGTCGCGCCCCGGTGGGCCGGCGCGGCCATGGACCATCCGCTGTTTCCCGTGGTCTGGCCGGCCTGACCCGGCGGACGCGGACCTACCGCACTGGCCATAGGGACCAACGGCCCCTTCTGCGCCGCGCCGCGGCCGGGCTAGCGTGGCCGCCGTGAACGCACGGTCCTCCGTCGATTTCAGCCAGCGCCCGATGCTCGTGTTCTGGGAGACCACCCGGGCCTGCCTGCTGGCCTGCCGTCACTGCCGGGCCAGCGCGACCACGCAGGCGCCGCCGGGGGAGCTGAGCACGGAGGAGGGCTACGCGCTGATCGAGCAGGTCGCCCGGTTCGGCCGCCCCTACCCGATCCTCGTGCTCACCGGTGGCGATTGCCTGCTCCGGCCCGACCTGTTCGACGTTGTCCGCCAGGCCGTGTCGCTGGGCATCCCGGTATGCCTGTCGCCGTCGGTCACGCCGCTGCTCGACGCGGCCATGATCGACCGGATCGCCGCCAGCGGCGTCCGGGCCGTCTCGGTGAGCCTGGACGGCGGCCGCGCGGCGACCCACGACGGCGTGCGCGGCATCCCCGGGCACTTTGCCAGCACGGTCACGGCCATCGGCCGGCTCGCCGCCGCCGGCCTTACCGTGCAGGTCAACACGACCGTGATGGACGGCAACGTCGATGAGCTGCCGGCCGTGGCCGCCCTGGTGGCCCAGTCCGGCGCGCATATCTGGGAAGTGTTCTTTCTCGTCCGGGTCGGCCGCGGGACCGGGGCCGACCCGGTCTCGCCGGCCGCCCACGAGGACGTCTGCCACTTCCTGTACGACGCGTCGGCGTACGGCTTCATTGTCAGGACGGTCGAGGCGCCGTTCTTCCGCCGCGTCGTCCAGGCCCGCCGGGCCGGTGCCGCGGCGCCCGGTAGCGACCTGTACCGCCGGCTGTCCGCCGGCCTCACCGGGCTGCTCGGCCCGGGCAGCGGCCGTCCCAGCGCGCATACCGCGCCGACCCGCGACGGCAAGGGCATCGTGTTCGTTTCCTACGATGGCGAGGTGTACCCGGCCGGGTTCCTGCCGCTGGGCCTGGGCAACGTGCGGAGCCGGCCGCTGCACGAGATCTACCGCGACGACCCGCTGCTGCGGTCGATCCGGGCGGCCGGGTTCACCGGGCGGTGCGGCGGCTGCGAGCACGCCGACCTGTGCGGCGGATCGCGGGCCCGGGCGTACGCCGCCACCGGCGACCCGCTCGGCGAGGATCCCGCCTGCCCCTACGTCCCTGGTGCCCTCGTCACGACGTGAAGACGATGTGCCCCTCGGCGTGCGCGATGGCGGGCCCGGCTGCGACGTAGCGGACGGTGCACGCCGCCGCGCACCGCACGTCGATGGTCCGGGCGCCGCCCTCGGTCGCGACCAAGAGGTCACCGGCCCGGATCCCGGCCCGGGCTAGTTCTGCCGCCGTCAGCCGCAGGATCGCGTTGTCGCCCGGGTGCCGGTTGTGCGCCGAGAAGCGGTCGGCCAGGTAAGCGGCAGCGGCCCCGGACGGGACGAACCCCGCGGACTCCACGCCGATGTCGCCGCCGGCTGGCAGCCCCGACCGCACCAGCGTGACCACCTGGCCGTCCGGGTCCACCGCGTAGAGGCGGCCGGTTCCCTCATCCGGCGCGATGAGGTCGCCGCCGAACCGGCCGAACCCCGGCGGCGCCACGGCGATCCCGCCCTCCACGGCCGGGGCGCCGGCTGCGACCATGGCCACCTGGCCGTCGCAGCCGATGCCGAACACCGTCGCCCGGCCGCGGAAACCGGCCGTCACCAGCAGCCGGTGCCCGAACCGCCCGGCGCCGTCGAACGCGATCCCGGACGGGGAGACCCCGGGCGGCAGGCTGGCGAACCGCCGCGCCCGGCCATCCGGGCTGATCGCGATGATCCCGGGGTTTGCGCCCGGCTCGAGGGCGAAGGCCGTACCGTTCCCGAACGAGCACCGCTCTCCGGCGACCGGATCGCCGTTGACGAGGGCGATATACGGCTCGGTACCCATCGTGGTCAGGTAGCCGCTCACGCCCCGAGCGAACGGGCTCAGCGTGCCGCCGGGCGCCAGGACGAACAGCCGCCCGGCTGCGGCGACCAGGAACGACCCGTCCGCGCGCGGCCCGGCTAGGTCGACCACGCCCGGCAAGTGCCGGAACACCGCCCAGCTGGCGGGCGGCGGCGGGCCGGCTGGCGCGGGCTCAGCCGGCCCAACGCTGCACGCCGCCAGCGCGGCCGCGGCCAGGCCGAGCGCGAGATTCTGCCGCCAGCGCACGGATAACTAACGTACGCCTACCGCTCGCCGATCCGCTCCTCGGTAAGGCAGCAGTCAGCTTGTTCCGAGCCAGCTCCCCGGAAGCCGCTGGTTAGGCCGATAGGGCGCGGGCGCCCGGACCGGTGCCAGGGGTTCGGCCGTCCGCGTGGAGGTGAGCCGGTCCGTGCGCTGGGAGCGCATCGGCTCGGCGAGTTCCATGGCGGCGAAGGCGGGCGGCCAGTCGCCCGGGGTGTACCCGGCGCCGAGGTCGCAGTGATGCAGTTCCACCTCGACCAGCCGGCGGACCAGCAGTTCGGCGGCCGGGAAAGCGGCCGAGCCCGGGATCAGCACCGGGTGCCGCCATCGCTCGCCGGGCAACTGCCTGGCCACCGTGCGCAGGGCCATCGCCGCGTCGGCCAGGTCGTCCGCGAGCTCCTGGGGCCGCAGGCCCGCCCGGTACTCGATGTCCGCCTGCCAGGCCTCCGCGCTGGCGTAGGCGGACCGGTCCTGGCCGGACCGCACGCCGACCAGCAGGTGCCGCATCGCGTCGGCACCCCGGGCCACGTGCGCCAGGACATAGGCCCGCGTCCACCCCGGCAGCAGGGACGGCGCCCGCAGATCCGGTTCGGTGATGATCCGCGCCGTGCCGAGCAGCCGCTGGGTCGCCTGGTCAATCTGGTCACTCAGCTCACGCTGTGCGGCATCCATCAGCTCACTCTAGGCAAGCCGCGGCCTCCGGGAGAACCTGCGCGTCCGCGGCGTCCCGCCGGCCGCGCGCTGGTCGCCTGTCCTTGCCAACGGTGCCGTCACCCGGAATGCTGGCCCGTGTGATCGACCCTGACTCGGCGGTGCCGCCGTATGAGCAAGTCGCGAAGATGCTGCGAGACGAGATCGCGCAGGGGACCATGACCGGCCGGATCCCCTCGGTTCACACGATCGCCGGGCATCACCACGTCTCGCACCGCGTGGCCGCCCGGGCCCTGGAGATGCTCGAGGGCGAAGGCATGATCGTCAAGGTGCCCGGCGAGGGGCACGTCGTGCGTCATCCCTCGGCCTAGGGCCGCGGCGGCGCCGAACTGCCGCGCGCCATCAGCTCGAGGGCCAGTTCCTGCCGTACCGGGTGGACCTTCTCCCCGCGCAGCAGCGCCACCAGCCGCCGGGCACCCTCCGCCCCGCTGAAGGCCAGCGGCTGCCGGACGGTGCTGAGATCGAGGAAGTCGGCGGACTCGATGTCGTCGAAACCGACCACGGAAAGCCGCCCGGGGACCGCCACGCCGAGCCGGTCCGCCGCGGCCAGCACGCCGATGGCCTGGGTGTCGGAGGCCGCGAAGATCGCCGACGGGGGATCGGGCGCCTTCAGCAGCTGCGCCGCGTGCTCGGCCGCTACGGCGGCGTCGTGCGGCCCCCGCCGGATCAGGCCCGGTTCCACGTCGATGCCCGCCGCGGCCAGGGCCTGCTTGTACCCGCGCAGCCGGTTGGCCGCCGAGCTGAAGCCGAGCCCGGCCGGCGGCCTGCCGAACGGCATATCGCCGACGAAGCCGATCCGGCGGTGCCCCAGGGCGATGAGGTGGTCGGTGGCCAGCCGCCCGCCGGCCACGTCGTCCACGAGCGTCTGCGGAACCCCGGGGTTGGCCGCGTCCACGCTGACCAGCGCGACTCCGGCCCGGATGAACTGGTCGAGCTGGCCGCGGGACAGCGGCAGGCAGACGGCCAGCACCCCGTCGGCCCGGCGCGTGGGCAGCAGGGCCTCCAGGTGCCTGTCCCGTTCCTGCGGGCTGTCGACGTTGTACACGATGGTGTCGTAACCCTGCTCTTCCAGGACGGCCAGCGCGCTGGCCACCCGGGCGACGTTCGACGGCCTGGTCAGGTGGGTGACGATGAGCGCCACGGTGCGCGGCGTGCCGCGGACCAGAGCCGCCGCGGCGTGGCTCGGCCGGTACCCGAGCCGGTGCACCGAGTCGAGTACCGCGCGCATGGTGGACTCGCGCACCTGGTCGCTTTCGTTGAGGACCCGGGAGACCGTGCCCACGCCGACCCCGGCGTCGGCGGCCACGTCCGCGATCGTGACCCGGTGCTCTCCCCCGGCGGGCGCGAGGGGAGCCGCGCCCTGGAAACGTTTCCACGCCGGATCGGCGAACCCCCCGGTGCTCTCGCCAAGCTGCAGCGTGGCCTGCACCACCTCGCCGGGCTGCCGGTCGGGTCCGTGCTCGAGTTGCCGCAGCGCCCGGGCCACCACCCGCTCGGCGATGTCGTCGACCGGGATGGCCACGCTGGTCAGCCGCGGGTGCAGCAGGCCAGCCGCGACGCTGCCGTCGAACCCGGTAACGGCGAGGTCCTGGCCGATCCGCAGCCGCAGTTCCATGGCCACGCTGTAGATCACCCCGGCGAGCCGGTCGCTGCTGGTCACGATGGCGTCGGGTCGCAGCTCCGGTCGGCTCGCGGCCAGCAGGGACCGGATCTTCCTGTGCGCGCTGACGTCGTCCACCAGCAATATGTCTGCCTGGGCGGCCGCGATGCCGTGGCGGGCCAGCCCCGCGGAGAACCCGGCGGCCCGCTCGGTGTCCCAGTAGCTCGGCGACCGGTAGCCCAGGAAGGCGATGCGCTCGAACCCCCTGGCCAGCACGTGCTCCACGACCGAGGCGGTGGCCGCGCGGTTGTCGATGTCGACCCAGTACTGCGGCAGCCCGTGGCCGGTCCGGCCGAAGCACGCGAACGGCATTCCGGCCTCGGTCAGCAGCCTCACCCGCTCGTCGTCCTGTTGCAGTTCGGAGAGTACGAACGCGTCGACGCTCCGGCTGGCGATCAGCCGGCGCATCTCCTCCTGCGGGTCCCCGTCCGGGACCACGATCACCATGCTGTAGCTCTGCCGCGCGCACGCCGCCGCCAGCGACTGGAGGAACTGCTGCATGACGTAGTTGGCGGACAGCACCTGCACCGGGGGCATGACGTAGGCGATCTGCCTGGTCCGGCGGGAACGCAGGCTCCGCGCGCCGTGGTGCGGGTGGTAGCCGAGCGCGGCCACGGCTTCGAGCACCCGAACCCGGGCCGCGTCGCCCACCCGCCCGCTGCCGTTGAGCACGTTGGAGACGGTTTGCCGGGACACGGCCGCGACACGCGCCACATCCTGGATCGTTACCTGGCCGGCGGCCGCGGGTTTGGCCTGTCCCGGTCGAGACCTGGTCACGTGGTCACCGTACTGCTATCCAGATTCCTCTTGACAGGGCATCGCTGGAGCGCTTGGATTGGTAGATCGTTCCATCATCATACCGCGGAAATCCGCCTCGGGACCGGATCGCGGCCTGGGTCTGCGGCGGGCCCGGGCCGCGATCCTGCTTGGTGAGACCGCCTCACGAGCCCGCCAGTTCGGTCGCGGGGCGCGCGTTGATCACCCGGTCGGGCATGATCCCGGCCTGCTCGGCCCGGGCGGTGCCGTTCGCCAGCCAGTCCAGCTGACCGGGCGCGTGCGCGTCGCTGTCGATGGCGAACAGGCAGCCGGCCTCGGCGGCCAGGCGCAGCAGCCGGCCCGGCGGATCCCGGCGCTCCGGCCGGCAGTTGATCTCCACGGCCACCCCGGCCTCACGGCAGGCGCCGAAGACCGCAGCGGGGTCGAAGGCCGACTCGGGCCTGCGGCCGCGGCCGCCAAGCAGGCGGCCAGTGCAGTGGCCCAGCACGTCGACGTGCGGGTTGCGCACCGCGGCCACCATCCGCCTGGTCATCGGCCCGGCCGGCATGCGCAGCTGGGAGTGCACGCTGGCCACCACCACGTCGAGTCGGCCGAGCAGGTCCTCGCGCTGGTCGAGCGAGCCGTCCTCCAGGATGTCGACCTCGATCCCGGTGAGGATCCGGAACGGCGCCAGCTCCTCGTTCAGCATGCCGACCAGCTCGAGCTGGGCTTCCAGGCGTGACGCCGACAGCCCGTTGGCCACGGTCAGCCGCGGCGAGTGGTCGGTCAGCGCGATCCACTCGTGCCCGAGGTCGCGAGCAGCCTCGGCCATCTCCCGCGGCGGGCTACCGCCGTCGGACCAGTCCGAATGCGTGTGGCAGTCACCGCGCAGCGCCGCGCGCAGGCCGTCCCGCGGCGCGGGCGGCTGATCGGCGAGCAGCCGGGCCAGGTAGCCGGGCTCCTGGCCGACGGCTGCCTCGGTGATGACCTGGGCGGTGGTGTCGCCGATACTCTTCAGCGCCTGCAGCGTGCCCGCCTCGATCCGCCGCTCCAGCTCGCCCGCGGGCAAGGCGGCGAGCACCGCGGCGGCCCGGCGGAACGCCTGGACGCGATACGTCGGCGCCCCGCCCCGCTCCAGCTCGAACGCGATCCGCCGCAGCGCCTCCTGTGGATCCACGTGCCTGGCCGTCCTTACGCTGTCCCGATGCGCTTGTCCTGGCCTGCCCATTCGCCGTCGCGCAGGACGAACTTCTGGATCTTGCCTGTCGAGGTCTTCGGCAGCGGCCCGAACGTGACCGCGTCGGGGCACTTGTAGTGGGCCAGGCGCTCGCGGCAGAACGCGATGATCTCTTCCTGGGTCGCCACGGCGCCCTCGTTGAGCGTGACGAACGCCTTCGGCCGCTCACCCCAGTGCGGGTGCGGGATCCCGACGACGGCGCATTCGAGCACGGCGGGGTGGGCGGCTATCGCCTGCTCCACTTCGATGCTGGAGATGTTCTCGCCGCCGGAGATGATGATGTCCTTGCCGCGGTCACGCAGCTCGATGTTGCCGTCGGGATGCCACACGGCCAGGTCACCGGAATGGAACCAGCCGCCGGCGAACGCCTTGCCGGTGGCCGCCTCGTCGCCGAAGTAGCCGCTCATGACGTTGTTCCCGCGCATGACCGCCTCGCCCATCGTGGTCCCGTCCCGCGGCACGTCGTTCATCTGCTCGTCGACGACCCGGACGAGGTCGGCGGAGGGGTAGGCCTGCCCCTGGCGCGCCAGGTACTTCGCGCGCTGCTCCACCGGGAGCTCGCGCCAGGCCTCCTGCTCGGGACACACGGTGATGGGGCCGTAGGTCTCGGTCAGGCCGTAGACGTGCACGACGCGGAAGTTGAGGTCGCTCATCCGGGCGAACAGCGTCGGGGAGGGAGGAGCCGCGGCCACCATCGCGGTCACGGGCCGTTCCAGGCGGTGCGCCCGCGGGTGGTTGAGGACCATCAGCTGGACGGTCGGCGCGCCGTTGTAGTGCGTCACGCCCTCGCCGTCGATCAGCTCCCACACGCGCTCGGGGTCCACGGCGCGCATGGTCACATGGCGGGCCGCCACCGCGGTGACGGCCCACGGGAAGCACCAGCCGTTGCAGTGGAACATCGGCAGCGTCCACAGATACACAGAATCGGTGCCCAGGCCGGCCACGATCACCTCGTTCAGCGCGTTCAGGTACGCGCCGCGGTAGGTGTACTGCACCCCCTTGGGTCGGCCCGTGGTGCCGGAGGTGTAGTTGATCGAGATCGTCTCCTCTTCGTGCTCCAGCCAGCTGGCCGGCATGACCGGCGAGGCGGCGGCGAGGAACTCCTCGTAGGAGTCCGCGCCGGCCCCGGGGCCCGCGCAGCGGATCACGGTCACGCCGTCTAGGTCCAGCGGCGCGGTCAGCGCCTCGAGCCCGCCATCGAGCAGCAGGTACCGCGCGCCGCTGTGCCGCAGGATGTATCCGACCTCGGCGCTGGCCAGGCGGTGGTTGACCGCGACCAGGATCCCGCCTGCCGCGGGCACGCCGAAGTGCGCTTCGAGCATGGCTGAGGAGTTGAACAGCAGCGCGGCGACGCGATCTCCCTTGGCCAGCCCGGCCGACCTCAGCGCGTTGGCAAGCCGCCAGGAGCGCTCCGCGAGATCGCCGTAGGAGTACCGCCGGCCGCCGTCCACGACCGCGACCTTCTCCGGGTAGATGTACGCCGCCCGGTGCAGGAAATCGACCGGGTTCAATTCGGACCGGAACACGCTCATCAGACCACCATAAAGGCTGCACCGGGACCCGCGGCGGCCTGGTCAAATGCTCCGCCCGTCCGGCCGGGCAGTCACAACCTGAGACAGGGGACCAAAGGGTCTGTCTAGCACCGGCAGGAACCGCCTATGGTCTAGACATGACCACGAATGACATGCTGCGAGTGACCGACTCACGCACCGGCCGCAGCTACGAACTCGCTATCGTCGACGGCGCTATCCGCGCGGTTGACCTTCGGCAGATCAAGACCTCCGATGAGGATTTCGGGCTGCTCTCCTACGATCCCGCCTTCCAGAACACCGCCAGCTGTCGCAGCGCCATCACCTTCATCGACGGTGACAAGGGCATCTTGCGCTACCGCGGTTACCCGATCGAGGAGCTGGCGAGCCGCGCGTCCTTCCTGGACGTGGCCTGGCTGCTGCTGCGCGGAGAGATGCC
>Ga0335081_10017274_pt1 | contig 11681 bp, 13 predicted proteins | sample Lox_Sample_35_FD_206713 | JGI IMG/M metagenome (GOLD analysis project Ga0335081, IMG submission 206713) | Soil microbial communities from Loxahatchee National Wildlife Refuge, Florida, United States - Lox_Sample_3.5 | ecosystem: Environmental > Terrestrial > Soil > Wetlands | place: USA... | reverse complement strand
GAAGAAGTCGTTGGGGCCAATGCCATCCAGTTTGCCTTTCGTGGAGATCGGCGGGAGATGATCCCTCCCTTTCAAGGAGAGGCGATGAGCTGTATCGCTTGCGGTGCCTGTGTGATCGTCTGCCCCGTGGACGTCATCCGGATGAAGGAGGAGAAGGACGAGCGAACGATTGTCCGTTGGAAGCGGACTCTGAAGATGAAGCAATGCAGAATCTGCGGGAACTATTTTGCCCCCTGGTTTCAGCTGGAGAAGTTTAAGGAACAGGCCAAGCTTTCGAAGGATTTCTTCGACGTCTGTTACACCTGCCGGACTTGAAATCTCCACTCGATTCGAGTATATTGGAAACAGGGAGGCGCGTTCTTTAGGAGGTGATCGGTATGACCCTGGTAAAATGGGAGCCCTTCCGAGACCTGATGGCAATGCAAGACCGGATGACCCGCCTCATCGACGAAACCCTTTCCCGCATTTGGAAAGAAGAAGTGGCTCATGGGGTCTGGTCGCCGCCTGTGGATATCGTGGAGAGAGGGAACGAGGTGATGTTGAAGGTTGACCTGCCGGAAGTGAACCAAAGCGAAATCGACATTAGAGTGGAAGAAGGGACCCTAATTATTCAAGGAGAAAGAAAATTCGTCAAGGAGTCGCCCGAAGAGAATTACATCCAGATTGAAAGACCTTATGGGACCTTTCGCCGGACATTCAGCATCCCGAGAACGATTGACCAGGAGAGCATTATGGCATCTTACAAAGACGGGGTGCTCCGTATTGTTCTTCCCAGGAAACGAGAGGTTCACCCCAAACAGATCACAGTAGAACCGAAATAATATGAGTATGCCGCTTTCTCCCCCTGTACCTAGCATGGCACAGGGCAGGAGTGTAGTCCATGTTCCTAAAAAAAGAGGCCCTTTCTTAAAGAGCCTCTTTTTTTAGCCTTCTTAGGGGGGTAGGAAACTCTTTCCTGCCTCCAAGTTTCTGCCTCTAAGCGGGTCTATTAAGGAATGATTCTTATTTCCACTCTTCTATTCTTGGCGCGGCCCTCTTTGGTGCTGTTGTTGGCGATAGGCCTTGAGCTTCCATAGCCCTTGACAACCATCCGGTCGCTAGAGATGTTAAACTTATCCATGAGATACTTCTTCACGCTCTCGGCTCTCTTTTCAGAAATCTTCTGGTTTGCCTTCTCCGAGCCGAGTGAATCCGTATGACCTCCGATTTCCACCTTGATATTCGGGTTCTCCTTCAGCATCTCCCCGTCTCGGTCCAATGCCTTGGCAGCCAAAGGATCGATATTCGTCTTGTTCTCATGAAAGTAGATATTTTCAAACACGGGAGCCGGCTTCGGTGCTAGAGGCGGCGGTGGAGGCGGTGGTGCTGGTTTGGGCGGCAGGGGTGGCGGCGGAGCCGGCTTTTCGCAAGGCGTCAATTTCAGAGCCTCAAGAGATTTTTCTTTGGCCACCTTGATCGCTATATCATATTTGGACGAACTCTCATACCACCGTTTTTGCAGCCCATGTTCCGCCATCGCCAGAGCAGCCTCCGCCGTGGCATATTGACACGGGGCACATTTCTTTGCGCCCGCTTCAGTCGCTTTTTGAAAGAGCCCTTTCGCTTCGTCGTAGGCCATCATCGTTTCTTTGCTTACGGCACATCCTGAAACAATCATTGCTCCCAAGATGAGCGCGAATAACATCATCCATCTTCTGCTCATATTCATATGTCACCTCCTCTCTTCCTCTCTCCTATTTTTTCTTTTGAATTTCGGCTAACCCGGCATCTGAAGCTGAGATTGACCGCTTTGCAAATCCCTCCGCAGCCTTGAAATCGTTGCTGTTAAACTCTATTTGCGATTCCTCCAAGAATTTCTCGGCACTGCAGTATTCGTAAGGGACCAGCTTCTCGCCTCCCTTCCCTTTCATGTCGGAGAACAACCTCTCGGCGTTGGCGATCTCCTTCTTGGCGCTGAAATAATGGCATCCGGAAAGGGCAAAGGACAAAAGAACGAAGACCACTAACAACTTTCCAATCTTTCTGCTCATGGGTTCACCCCCTTTCCAATTATAGTAAACGACCTCCCTAATTATTTACGATATTGAACAGGTCTTTGGTTGTCAACACTTTTGCATTTTCTGATGCTAATAGGTACAGATTATCGCTGAAGGTCTAAGGAATAAATGGGGTCCATCCTGTATTTAGGAGGTAAAAAGACTGTATTTTTGCATCAATCTCTGCGGCCACACTCTTAGCTTTTCATAAGGCTTCTTTCTTCAAGAAATTTTCTCAGACATTCCTTAGTGCAAAAATAATAGTTTTCCCCCTTTACTCTTTTTCTAATGGCCGTTCGCTTGGGAACATAGGTATGGCAATAAGGGTCTTGAACGAGTTCTTCCGGCTCAGACGCTCTGCTCCATTTTTTCCTCCCCACGGTCATGTCTTTGATCAGGTAGTAAAGAATCGCGTAAAGGAGGAGGAGAAGAACGATGAATAGGAGGAGTCGAGCCATGATTAGTCCAATATTAAACAATCGCCAAATCCCAAGCACCAAATCTCAAATAAGTCCGAATTTCCAAAACCCGAAATCCCAAACAAAATCATCTTGCTCATTCAGAATTGGTGCTTGGAGCTTATTTGGAATTTGTCATTTGGGATTTGGAATTTAAATTTTTTCTACCCCCTGGTCTTCTTTGGAGTCGTTCAAGAGCTGTTGGACCGTTTTTTTCAAGACAGGATGGATGAGGTTTCGGTCGATTTCGGCCAAGGGGATAAGGACAAATTGACGATTTTCGATCCGCGGGTGGGGGATCTGGAGCTCTTCGGTGTGAATTTTAATATCATCGAAGAAAAGGATATCCAGATCAATAGCCCGGGGCCCCCATCGAAAGGTTTCAGTACGACCTAACTTAGATTCAATGGTTTTTAAGGTCCGGAGGAGTTCAAGGGCTTCCAGATCGGTCTCGATTTTTAACACTCCATTTACAAACCAATCCTGGGGGGTGTAGCCAATCGGTTGAGTCTTAAACAGGGAGGATTTCGCCAAGAGTTTGTGGCGGTCAATTCTTAAGATCTCCGAAACGGCTCTTTCACACTGGGATAGTTTGTCGCCAAGGTTAGAGCCAATCCCAATGTAAGCAATGTGTCCCATTCTGGTCGGGAATAAAAAGCGGCCGGTCATCCGGCATCTTCTACAGCCTTTCGACAGGCTTAAGGCCCTGAGTTTATCGAAGGGTTCAAAGCCCTTAGAGTTTACCGAAGGGCTCGGGTCGAAAGCGAAGCCGCGCCATTTGGGTCAGCAAAGGCACCATCCCGGTGGAATCAACGGATAGGCCAAGGAGTCGAAAGGTTCACTTTTTTTCGGAAATCTCTTCGGGCTTTTTCGGAGTGACGTCGATCTCCTCTTTATCTTTGGTCGCCTTTTTGAAATTCCTAATCCCTTTGCCAAGTCCTTCGCCAATCTGGGGCAATTTCCCGGCGCCAAAAATAATCAGAACGATGACCAAGATGACGATCAACTCCGGCAATCCTATTCCTCCAAGCATCTTTTTCTCCTTTTGATTTAATAGATAAATTAGGCGGTGCATCCTGTTTAGGCCATGAACTAAGTATGTCACAGGGCAGGCCCTGCACCACGCTCCGTACAGGGCCTTGCACTGGCAAACCGCTGTCCCATGGAGCTTGGCGGAAGTGCATGGGAATCGAACCCACCACGGGCATCTCTACCCGCCACTGGATTTGAAGTCCAGGAGGCCCACCAGAACCTGTCCACTTCCAAAATATAAACTAATGGATTTTCTTTTTAAAGTCAACCCCTTCGACCCCTTCGACAGATGGGACTACTGCGTGGCTCAGGGTTGACCCTGAGAATCGTCGAAGGTGTCGAGGAAATCGGAAATCAACGCAAGGATCTGCTTGTTCCCCCTTTATCGGCCACATTTAATTATGAAACGATTGCCGCATTTACAAATACCGTTATTTTCTGAACAAAATACATATTTTGTCCCATTATCTTCTGAGCATCTTCGAGATATTCTAATATCATCTGTCCTGTTTTCTGTGGCTTCTCAAAATACCAATGATACCGTGGAGATGGAAACGTGGACTTCCCCAGAAGGAGAGGAGCGGAGCGAACGTGGCAAAAGATCAAAGGTGACCCGGAGACGATGCATGGAAGAATTGAGAGAAGGGGGATAATATGATATGGCAGAGCTGAGAGACGAAACTGAGCTTCTCGTCATCGGCGGAGGACCTGGAGGCTATGTAGCTGCGTTTCGGGCAGCCGACCTGGGGATGGATGTCACCCTGGTAGATCTGGAGAAACGGCCGGGCGGTGAATGCTTGTTTCGCGGGTGTATTCCATCCAAAACGCTTCTTTTCCTGGCGGAGCTTCTGCACGACGCCCAACGCTCGAAAGAGATGGGGATAAGTTTCGACAAACCTCAGATCGATCTTGACAGAATGCGGAGGTGGAAGGATCAGGTGATCGATAAACTCACCAACGGGCTTCTCACCCTGAGCAAACGACGCAGGGTCCGGTTGTTGCAGGGAAGAGCCACCTTCGAAGCGTCGGACCGGGTGCGGCTGGAAAATTCCGATGTAAGCCAGATTCGGTTTCGCCATGCGATCTTAGCAACTGGATCTTACTCAACTCCCTTCCACAACATTCCGTTCATCAAAGGGAGTCGCATCATCGATTCCGCCGGTGCGCTGGAATTGCCCGATATCCCTCGGTCGCTGCTCATACTGGGTGGGGGTTATGTCGGGCTGGAGATGGGCACGGTCTACGCGGCCTTGGGAAGTCGTGTGACCGTAGCCGTGCGGGGAGACAGGCTCCTCAGAGGGGCGGACCCGGATCTTGTGGACATCCTGATTTCCAGACTCAAGGAGACTTTTGAAGCGATTTATTTCAACACCAAGGTCGCATCCCTTGAAGAGCGCGAGGAAGGGGTAGACGTGAAATTCGAGGGGGTGCCGGGCAAGGCGGAGCAAACCTTTGACCGGGTGCTTGTCGCCATTGGCCGAACGCCGAATACGGGGAAGATCGGTTTGGAGAAAACAAAGGTGAGGCTAAATGAGCAGGGCTTCGTGGTTGTAGATGAACAGCGCCGAACGACCGATGAAAAGATCTTCGCCATCGGAGACGTCGCAGGGCCTCCTCTGCTTGCTCACAAGGCTTTCCGAGAGGGAAAGGTGGCGGCCGAGGTGATCAATGGAAAACCGTCGGCCTTTGATGTGCAGGCCATTCCGGCGGTCGTGTATACGAACCCCCAGGTTGCCTGGACGGGTTTAACAGAGGAACAGGCTCGAAAAGAGAACCGCAACGTCAAGGTGGAGCGGTATTTATGGAAATTTTCCAGCCGCGCGAGCACCATGAACGTCACGGACGGGGTAACGAAGATGCTCTTCAGCCCTGAATCGGGTCGTCTCTTGGGGGTAGGCATTTGCGGTCCAAATGCAGAAGGGATGATCTCGGAAGGCACGCTGGCCATAGAGATGGGAGCGGTTGCCCGAGACATCGGGCTGACCGTTCATCCCCACCCGACCCTTTCGGAGATGGTGGGAGAGACAGCCGAGCTTTTTACGGGCACCGTCATCCATGTCTTGCCGGAAAAACGTTTGGGGCCGGAGTGAGAGGGCATGAGGGCGATTTTGTCATCGGTTGCTTTTCAGAATACAACTATAATTGGGGAAGCATATTATGGACGGGAGATTTAACCAAAGAAAACAAGGCCAGGATGCTGGCAAGCCACAGATTCCGCGTATTAACTGGATGGTCATTTTTTGGATCTTCCTTATTTTATTGTTGATCGGCCCCTGGATATCGAAACAGTATGGGAGCAAGGGGACCCAGATCAGTTACAGTGCTTTTCGCAAACAAGTGGAAGCGGGAAATGTGACCAAGGTGACCGTAGAGGGAGAAAAAATTTCAGGAGAGTTTAAGAACCCGATCGAGAAGAAGGGGTCGGACAATGACACGGTCTCCTACAAAGAGTTTTATACTTATTTGCCCTCTTTTGGCGATGAGAAACTTCTCCCCATGCTCGAAGCGCAGAAAGTCGATATCATCACAGAACCGAGGAAGGATGTTTCCTGGTGGGGACAGATTCTGATGCCCGTTCTCCCGTTTCTTCTCCTGATCGGCATTGGCGTCCTTCTCTTTAGGAATTTTCAAGCAGGAAGGGGACAAAGCATTTTTTCCATCGGGGGGAGCCGGGCGAAACTCTATGAAGGGTCGAAGGAAAAAACCACGTTCAAGGATGTGGCAGGTGCCCATGGGGCCAAGGTTGAGCTGCAGGAGATCATCGAATTTCTCAAGAATCCAGAACGGTTTCAGCGCCTCGGTGGAAAAACGCCGAAGGGGGTGTTGCTGATAGGACCTCCGGGAACGGGAAAGACACTGCTGGCCAGGGCCGTGGCTGGCGAAGCAAACGTGCCCTTTTTTAGCATCACGGGTTCGGACTTCATGGAGGTTTTCGTCGGCGTCGGGGCTTCGCGGGTCCGAAACATGTTCAACGAGGCAAAAAAAATGGCTCCCAGCATCATTTTCATCGACGAGTTGGACTCGATCGGGCGGCAGCGAGGCGCAGGGATCGGAGGCGGTCATGACGAGCGAGAGCAGACCCTCAACCAACTTCTGTCTGCCTTGGACGGCTTTGAGCCAAATGAGAATGTCATCGTGATGGCGGCCACCAATCGCCCCGACATCCTTGATTCTGCCCTGTTGCGGCCGGGACGATTTGATCGACGCATCGCCGTTGACCTGCCTTCGCTGAAGGATCGGACAGAGATCCTCAAGATTCATGCGCGAAACAAACCCCTGGCCGATGATTTAAACCTGGAGGAGGTTGCTCGGGGGACGCCCGGTTTCAGCGGCGCCGATCTGGAAAACCTTCTGAACGAAGCTGCCATCCTGGCCGCGCGGAAGAATAAAGAGAGGATCGAAGCGGAAGATATCGATCAGGCTACCGATAAAATTTTGATGGGCCTGGAGCGAGAAAACATCGTGGTTACGGACGAAGAACGGAGACTGCTCGCCTACCACGAGGCGGGTCATGCTGTGGTGGCGGTCCTGCTGCCGAATGCCGATCCTATCCACAAAGTCACGATCGTGCCTCGCGGACGGGCGATGGGGGTGACTCAGCAACTTCCCAAAAGGGAAAAATATATCTATCCGAAGGAATACATGATGGACCGTTTAGCGGTGATGATGGGCGGCCGGGGTGCCGAGGAAGTCGTGGAGCAAACAGCTACCAGCGGCGCAGAAGAAGACCTGAAACAGGCAACGCGGCTTGCCCGCAAAATGGTTCTTGAATGGGGGATGGGTGAGAGCCTTGGGGAGATGGCGATGGGAGATAGCCATGAGACCGTTTTCCTGGGCCATGAAATCGCCCAGCGGCGAGAATATAGTGAAGCAACGGCAAAGGAAGTGGACGAGGAGATCAAAAAAATTCTTCACCAGTCGTACAACCAGGCGAAGGATATATTGAGAAAACATCGTGAAGGACTCGACCGTGTCGCAGAAGAACTTATCGAAAAAGAGGAGATCTCCGGAAAGGAAGTTCTCGAATTGGTAGGGGTGGAGAAATCGGAGGCAGCGTCTGAAGAAAAGGAAAACGTGGCAAGCCCCAGCCCACTTTCCGTTACAGGGTGATTTTTCTCTCCGGCGGATGACCGGCCATGGGGAGCATTTTTTTCAACAATTTCTGGTTTACATTTCCTGAGATTTTCAGAATTTTCTCTCTACTATGGTGACCCCTGGTCATTTCAATAGAAGACGGGGAAATCCCAAATTCCCTGGCCAGGAATCGAATGAGAGACTCATTCGCCTTTCCTTCAACGGGTGGAGCAGTCACTTTCACCTTGATTCCGTCTCGATAGGCGCCCACCACCTCGTTTTTTGAGGATTTGGGTTGAACGTAGACCTTCAGAATGATTTTTTCCATTTAAAACAACCTCGATCGCTGAAATGAGCCCTGATTTTTAAACGGATGAAAATTCCAAATCGCAATCAACAAATCCCAAATAAGTCCCAATTTCAAAACTCCGAAATTCCAAACAAACCCGTTTTAGTCATTTGAAATTGGTGCTTGGAATTTATTTGAGATTTGAAATTTGTAATTTGTCATTTGGGCTCATACGATTCCAATAAACGACAATTGCCTTCCCGTCCGGCCTTCTCTCCGGTACGAAAAGAAAAGGTCGCCGCAGCAACGAGTGCAGAGATTGATCCAGGAAATCTGCTCCTCCTCAATCCCCTCTCCCTTCATCTGAGCGATATTGACCTGAGCCAGATCCACCATCCACTTGCCCTTTTCTCTTGAGGTCGAAAAGAGTTCCCACTCTGGCCGAAATACCTTCGCGTCAATTTCGTAACAACAGACTCCGATCGACGGACCCAGAGTGATGAGGAGGTCCCCGGATGAGCAACGAAACTCCTCGTTCATCTTCTTTAAGACCTTTGCTGTGATGTGGAGGGCTGTTCCCTGTCTTCCCGCATGAATCGCAGCGATGACTTTCTTCTTTCGATCGGCCACAACGATCGGAAGGCAATCTGCGGTGAGAATTGCGAGGACGATAGCCGAAGAATTCGTGATGAGAGCATCATATTCTAAAAGAGAGGGAAGAGTGACGACGGGCTCTTTGAGGAAAAGGATTTGGTCTTGTTGCATCTGATCGAGGAGAACCAGGCGGTTCGGATCGAAGCCGAAGGTCCTGGCGATCAGATCTTTATTGCTGGAAACGCATTCTTTTTCATCGCCGTTTTTATCGCTCAGGTTGAGCGAATCATACGGCAGAGGGCTTACGCCACCCCGGCGAGTGAAAAAGGCGTGCCGGATCCATCGGAATTTTTCGAGCTCAGGATTTTGAAAATAGCCGATGCCGTTTTGAACTCTTAGATAAGATCGACCAAGAGTATTCATCGTCAAAAAAATCCCCTCCCCTTTTGGAGGGCCTGTCTGCCCTGCTTACTGGAAGCGGGAGCAGGCAGGGATAAAGAGGAGGGGAAAAGGATTGCCTGACCGCGGTACATACAATAATAATAATTATACCATTTTTTGCGATCGCAAGCACTCCAGCAGTGTTTTGATGTCTTGTGGAATGGGCGAAACAAACCGGACCCGTTCTCCTGTCCGAGGATGGGTAAATTCCAATTGTCGCGCATGGAGGGCTTGGCGATTCATTCTCTTCGTGCATTCTTTCAATACCGGGTCACGGATCGCCCCGGGTCCTGCTTTTCTACCGTAGAGAGGATCTCCCAAAACCGGATGACCAACAGAAGAGAGATGCACCCGGATCTGATGCGTTCGGCCGGTCTGGGGAAAGATCTCGAGGAGAGTGGCGCCGTCGAATTCCTCAAGCTTCTTCCATCGGGTGATCGCTTCCCTTCCTCTTTTCGTCCGAGTGGACATCCGTTTCCTCTGGGTCGGGTGTCTTCCGACGGCCGAATCGATTAAGCCCTCCTCCTGGCGCATGCTTCCGTAGACGATGGCCGAATAGACTTTTTTCACAGTTCGGTTTTTAAACTGTTTGGTCAAACCGAGAAATGCCTCGTCATCCTTAGCGACGACCATCACACCCGAAGTATCCTTGTCCAGTCGGTGCACAATGCCCGGCCTCAAGACGCCATTGATGCCTGCGAGATCTTTACAATGATAAAGAAGGGCATTGACCAATGTGCCAGAAGGATTTCCATAAGCAGGATGAACGACCATACCCGGAGGCTTGTCGACCACGATGAGAGATGAGTCTTCATAGAGGATGGTAAGAGGAAGGGGCTCGGCCTGGAGTGAAGGTGGCTCGGGCTTGAGAAGAGAGCCTGAGACGGCGTCTCCTGTTTTTAAGCGCGCACTGGGCTTCGTTGGCTTCTGATTGAGAAAGATAAGATGTTTCTGAATCAGATTCTTCGCCTGGGAACGGGAGAGGTTGAGGTTGGCCTCGAATAGAAATTGGTCAAGGCGCCTTCCCTCGCTTCCTTCTGCTACGATGATGGAAAAACGTTTTCCCCGTTCAAGCAGATTCTCACGTCTCATGGTTCTGTAGTCTCATAGTCTTGTAGCCTTTTGACTAATGACTAAGCGACTATTCAGCTAACCACCTTCTTCTCCGCTCTGCGCTTTGGCCTTCGCGATGTGCGTTAAGGCTTTCTCAATTCCAGCAGCGAGCAGAGGGATTTCTTCATCGAAGACGGTTCTCATATCTAGAATCAATTCCTCTTTGCTGATTCGAGAAATAATCGGAGGATCACTCTTCCTCAAATTTTCCTCAAGGCTGTTCACGGAAACGTCGAGAGGTTTGATAGCGACGACCACGGTCGGAAGTTCCTGAACAGGGAGGGCTCCCCCGCCCACCTGAGAAACATCTTCTTTCAGGGTGAATGCCGCCTTTTTATTCGTTCTCCCTGAGAATCTCTTGACCAGACGTTTTCCTCTCCTTTTCAACTTGCTTGTGTCTAAGCTCAACATCTGAAGGGTCGGAATCTCTTCCATTGCCTTTTTCTCATCGAGGTAGAGAAGAAGGGTCGACTCAAGAGCAGCCAGCGTCAGCTTGTCGATGCGAAGGGCTCGGGTCAAGGGATTGCTCTTGAAGCGTTCCAGAAATTTTTTCCTTCCTAAGATGATCCCCGCCTGCGGACCTCCAAGGAGCTTATCACCGCTGATGGTGACTGCATCCACACCCGTTTTGATTGTCTCTTGTACGGTAGGCTCCTTCTCCAATCCGTATTGGGCGAGGTCTATGAGACAGCCGCTTCCCAAATCATCCGCCACAGGAAGCTGATGCTCTTTTCCCAATTGGACCAGATCTGGGAGAGAGACTTCGGAGGTGAACCCCATCACTCTAAAATTGCTGGTATGCACCTTCAGAAGCAGAGCGGTTCGGGGGCCGATGGCGTTTTGGTAATCGGTAAAGTGGGTTCGGTTCGTCGTCCCGACCTCCCTAAGCAACGCCCCGCTTCGTTTCATCACATCGGGGATTCGAAAAGCCCCTCCAATCTCGACGAGTTCTCCTCTCGAGACGATCACCTCCTTGCCCTCTGCAAGAGTATTCAGAACGAGCAACACGGCTCCGGCATTATTGTTTACCACCAGGGCTGATTCCGCCCCCGAAAGGCGGCAGAGAATCTCTTCCACGTGAGCGTATCGACTCCCCCGCTCCCCTCGATCCAGGTCGTATTCCAAATTGGAATAGGTCTTGGATACCTCAATGAGATGTTCGATCGCAGAAGGATGGAGCGGCGCCCTTCCCAGATTCGTGTGGATCACCACTCCGGTGGCATTGATGACTCGACGGAGTCGTGGCTGGGTTTGATCTTCAATCTCGTTTTGGAAAAGGGGATAGAGGTTTTCGAAAGAGAAAAGGGTTTCTGATAATTCACGGGCTCCGTCTTCACGGAGGATTTCTTCGCGGAGCCGTCCCAATCCCTTCCGAACGGCTTCAACCACGAGATGACGGGGATGGATCTTTAATAAATCGCTCATCTCGGGCCTGGAGACGATTTCATCCACGCTGGGAATCCTACGGAGAAGCTGTTGACGAAGCGATGGAGACATATCTTAACTCTCATTGAAAACTGTAAAGTGCAAAGTGAAAAATGCGAAATTTAAAAGAAATTTAACAACCAAGGTTAGAATTGTAGTTCAGGTTAATGAAGTTGGGAAACCCGCTCTCAGAAAATTAAAATATGTAAGAGAGATTTT
>Ga0335081_10017273_pt1 | contig 11681 bp, 12 predicted proteins | sample Lox_Sample_35_FD_206713 | JGI IMG/M metagenome (GOLD analysis project Ga0335081, IMG submission 206713) | Soil microbial communities from Loxahatchee National Wildlife Refuge, Florida, United States - Lox_Sample_3.5 | ecosystem: Environmental > Terrestrial > Soil > Wetlands | place: USA... | reverse complement strand
CCAAACTTATCCTTGTCACCGGCGCAAGTGGATACATCGCGAGTCGCCTCATCCCGCGTCTACTGGAACAAGGATACCGGGTGCGTGCCATGGCGCGCCGACCCGGACAACTAGCCGCGCGTTCTTGGAGAAACCGTATTGAACTTCTACGCGGCGAGATAACCATTCCAAGCACTCTCGAGGCAGCACTGAACGGAGTCGACATTGCTTATTATCTCGTGCATAACATGGCGCTTGGACGCGGTTATACGCGCATTGAAATTGACAGCGCGCATAATTTTGCATTGGCTGCAGAACGCGCTGGCGTTGAACAGATCATTTATCTCGGAGGGCTTGCCGATCCAAACGACAGACATCTTGCATTGCATCTTCGTTCGCGCATGGAGACTGGCGAAATATTGCGGCGCGGCAAAGTCCCCGTGACGGAATTCCGCGCAGGAGTCATTGCGGGTTCTGGCAGTATTTCGTTCGAGATGATCCGGTTTATGACCGAAGCGTTTCCTATGATGATCGGGCCGAGGTGGTTGAAAAATAAGACCCAGCCGATTGCCACAGAAAATGTCATTGACTATTTAATTGCCGCGCTGGAAAACTTTGATAAACAGAATCGCATATTTGAGATCGGCGGCGATGAAATAACCACGTACGGGGATTTGATGTTGCGATATGCCCTTGTGCGCGGATTGAAACGTAAATTAATCTTATTGCCCGGCATCCCGCTTGGGCTCATGGCAATGGGTGTGGGAATGCTCACGCCAGTTCCGCACCGGATCGCGTATGCGCTCATCGGCGGTCTCGCCAGCGACAGTATTGTTCAGCACAATGAGGCACGGAAAATCTTTCCAAACATCGAGCTGATCAATTTTGAGGACGCGACAACCAACGCATTGCGTCATCTTTCCCCATCTTCGATTGAACGCGTATGGGAAGGCTTGGATTGCGACGCGACCCGCATTAAACATGAAGGCTTCTTCATAGATTATCGCCGCATTGAAATTGACGCTTCAGCCGAATCTGTTTATCATATCTTAACATCCCTCGGCGGACGGCATGGCTGGCTTTATGCAAATTGGCTCTGGCAATTGCGCGGCTGGATGGATCAAATATTTGGCGGGCCCGGCTTGCGCGGTCGAAACGATTCCTTAAGAGAAAATAGTATCGTTGATTATTATCGCGTTGAAGCAATTGCGAATCGACTTTTGCGTCTCTATTCCGAACTGCGCGCTCCCGGCGAAGGCTGGATGGAATGGAAAGTTGAAGCACTGGAAAACAGATCACTATTAACTCAAACTGCATTCTTTGCACCGCGCGGCTTACTTGGTTTTCTTTACTGGCATTTGCTCGATCCGTTGCATCGGCTTGTATTTCGCGGTCTAATCCAAGCAATCAAATCTCAAAGCGAGACACAATGAAACTTTCTACGAAGATCATTCTGTCTGTATTTTTTATTATCCTGTTGTTAGCATTGATGATCGCGGTCGCGCTTTATATTCCAAATTCTCTTCATACAAATTCTGATTTCCTGGCAATCTACGACGCCGACTTGCGCTTGCTCCAACACATCAAGCCTTATGACTATCAAAGCCAAATCCGTTCGATGGCTGAACAAACGGGAACATCTCCTGAAAATATTTATGTGCCCCAATTTCCGTATCCGCCGTGGTATGCGCTCAGCACATTTTATTTAGGTTTATTCCCAATCCAGTCTGCCGCGCTGCTGTGGTTTGAGATCAACTTGGTGATGTTGGTTTTGACCATTTGGTTTCTCAGCGCCGATTGGCATCCGCGGCTTCGATTGTTTTCATCTTTGGCGCCGTTCTTTTTCATACCGATCATTGGGACTCTGGGCGTTGGTCAATACGACTTCCCTGTTTTGCTGGGAAGCGCGATGTTGATCTACGCCATCCGGCATCAACGCCTTGCGCTGACTTCAGTCGGCGCGGCGTTATTAACTTTCAAACCGCACGTTGGCATTCCCATCTTCCTTGTTGTATTGATATATTTCCTCTTTCTACGCGATTCGTTTTGCCGCCGCGCTCTCATTTGGGTTTTCGGCGGCCTAGCACTTCTCTGCGTTATCGGCTTGATTGCCGATCCTTTATGGTTGATTGATTACCCTCTTTCTTTTCTAACCTATCAAACCGGCGCCGATATTTCGGCTTGCGCTGCATGTGATAGTTTGCCTGCATGGTTGGCAATTCATTTAATTTCGAGACCGACCCTCGCACAGATGACTTGGATTGGTGGAATATTATTTGTTATTCTCATTCTTTTGTTTAGCACAATTCGTCCCCGTCTTTTGAAATCATCGGATTATTTAATAAACGCTTCAGTACTAATCGTTTTGTTGGCAAACCCTCATCTTTATAACTACGATTTTATTCTCCTGCTCATTCCCTTTGCTTTATTGGCAGAAGAATCACGTTCTTGGATTGAACGAATCGGTTTAATCATTCTTTATCTGTTTCCTTTCTCTGCTATCGTGATCGTTGGACGTTTAGGAGATCCATCTTTGATTCTTATAACATTGGTGCTTCTCGTGCTCATTTATCTTCACGCGCTTAAACTTCCACAGCTTGACGTTTCCCAGCACTCGGCATAAAATCTATAATACAGATTAATAAATGGTCAGTCAGCGGCGAAGCCGGTGTAACTCCGGCGCTGTCCCGCAACTGTGAGTTAGCTAAGCTAACAAGTCAGGTCGCCCGCACTGATCGGTTTGCCACACTCTCGTGGAAAGGAGGTGGAAGACGGCAGAATCGGATTGCCTCTCCAACCTCCCCAGTCAATGACTGGGGAATTTGATTCTATTCAGGAGAAACTATGTTACGCAAAATTTTTGTTTTGACTTTACTCACTGTTTTATTATTCGGATGCGCGCCCATCAATAAATCAACAAACGCCGCCACCATAGTGACAGTGGATGATGGGCTCGGACGAACCGTCAAATTAAGCGGTCCCGCGCGACGAATCGTTTCGATGGCTCCATCGAACACCGAAATTCTTTTTGCGATTGGTGCGGGGTCGCAAGTGGTCGGACGCGATGAGTTCTCGGATTATCCCGCGCAAGCTAAATCTTTGCCAAGCATCGGCGGATCGATGGGAAATTACAGCAATGAACAAATCGTCGCATTGAAACCCGATTTGGTATTAGCCGCGGAAATTAATACGCCTGATCAAGTGAAGTCGCTCGAAGCGTTGGGCTTGACCGTTTATTATTTAAAGAATCCCACAACGCTTGAAGAGATGTATAAGAATTTGGAGATCGTTGCGCAACTCACCGGTCACGAATCGGACGCGGAGGATTTGATCACATCACTCAAAGTGCGCGTCGCGGCAGTGGATGCGAAACTTGCCAACGTGACAAACAAACCAATTGTTTTTTATGAAGTAGATGCAACCGATCCGAACAAACCGTATACATATGGACCAGGCACGTTTGGTGATGCGCTGATTACGGAAGCAGGTGGAGTCAATTTTTCGGATGCCGCAGGAATCACCGATCAATATCCACAAGTGAGTTTGGAACAGATCGTGAAAACGAATCCGCAGATCATTATCCTTGGCGATTCGGCTTATGGCGCAACATCTGATGCAGTGAAAGCGCGTGCTGGTTGGGGAACTATCGACGCAGTGAAGAACGGCATGATCTTCCCGTTCGATGATAATCTCATCAGCCGACCTGGTCCGCGTTTGGTAGATGGACTGGAACAATTGGCAAAACTTTTACATCCAGAATTGTTTCAATAATTTATATGGGCGGACATCGTCCGCCCATATAATCAACATGAAAATTCGCCCGTATCTTTTTTCTCTGCTCGCCCTCGGCATCGCGCTGATAATGAGTCTCGCTATCGGATCAGTGTTTCTATCGCCCGCGCAATTGTGGAACACATTGATCGGTCATGGCACACAAGTCTCGAATGCGATTCTGTGGGACATCCGTTTGCCGCGCACGGTATTGATCGCGTTGACCGGCATGGCTTTGGGCGGAAGCGGCGCAGCATATCAGGGTTTGTTTCGCAACCCGCTCGCAGATCCGTTTTTGATCGGCGTTGCATCCGGTGCGGGTTTGGGCGCAGTGGTTGCGATGAGCATCCAATGGCCCTATTCATTTTGGGGCTTGATGGCAATTCCGATGGCGGCATTCGCGGCGGGCTTGCTGACCATCTTCATCGTTTATTCTTTGGCGCGCGTCGGAAAAACGATTCCGACAACGAATTTGATTCTTGCCGGAGTTGCGTTTTCATCTTTCGCGACATCACTGACTTCATTGTTGATGCTTCGCTCAACGGACGATATGCGACGCGCGTTGGGATGGTTGTTAGGCGGCGCGACTCAATCAGGATGGACAGCGGTTCTTGCCATTGTGCCGTATCTCATCATCGGTCTCGGCATCTTGACCTTTAGCGGACACGCGTTAAATTTGCTTCAATTCGGAGATGACCAAGCTCAACAACTTGGACTCAATGTGACGCGCACCAAAACAATTTTGTTGATCGCGGCTTCGTTAGCAACTGCCGCGGCGGTTGCATTCTCCGGCATCATTGGATTCATTGGACTCATTGTTCCGCATGTGATGCGCTTGTGGTTCGGTGCAGACTATCGCCGCTTGATTCGGTTATCGATCATCGGCGGCGCGGCGGCGTTGATATTGTCAGATGTGGTTGCGCGCGTCGTGATTGCGCCGCAGGAAATCCCGGTTGGAATCGTCACAGCGCTGGTCGGCGCGCCGTTCTTTTTATGGGTCTTGCGCCGCGCAAAAAATCAAGGCTATTGGTAATCTTTTGCGGAATATTAGCTATGCTGTTCCCTTGTCTCAAAAGAAAGATGCCTTTAGAATATATTGGTCGTTAAGAATAATTGTCCTTTCTGAAAGGGTGCAAGCCTGGAGGAATCGAGTGGAGAAAGTACTTGTTTCCTGGAGTGGCGGCAAGGATTGTGTTCTGGCGCTTCATGAGATTCTTGCAAGCGGGGAATATCAGGTTATTGGGTTGTTGACAACCATAGTGGGCAATCGCGATCGGATCGCCATGCATGATGTTCGCTGCAGTTTGCTCGAAAGACAAGCCGAGTCTCTCGGCTTTCCCTTGGAATTGGTAACTATCTCAAGTCATACTTCCAATGCCGATTACGAGCCCAGCCTTGTACAAGCCTTGAGAAAATATAAAGAATCAGGAGCGACCTCCGTTGTCTTTGGCGATATTTTTCGAGAGGACCTGAGAAAATACCGGCTGCTGAATCTAGCCAGGCTGGGAATGAAGGGAATCTTTCCATTGTGGAAAAGAGATGATTTCCAACTTATGGAGACATTGATTTCGCTGGGGTTCAAAGCCATTGTTTCTTCTGTGAATACGCGGGTGCTCGATGAACGTTTCGTCGGCCGGATCATTGACTGGAAATTTATGTTCGACTTTCCCAAGACCGCAAATGTTTGCGGAGAATACGGTGAATATCATACCTTTGTCTATGACGGTCCCATCTTCAAACAAAACATATGCTTTAAGATAGGCGAAACTTTCGTGAGAGACAGTCATTTTAAATATTGTGATTTGATACCTGGATAAACAAACCATGCTGAAGATCAAAGAACTATCTGTCTCCTATGGTAGGCGTATTGTGTTGCGCAATGTTAGCCTGAACGTAGAGTCGGGGCAAGTCGTTGCACTGATCGGACCGAACGGCGCGGGCAAATCAACGTTGATACGCGCGGTGAGCGGCGTGATTCCTATCGCAAGTGGACACGTCCGCACTAACGGAGATGATTTCCATGCGCTGACCCCAATGCAACGCGCAAAATATCTGGCGGTGGTGCCGCAAGCGGTTTCACTTCCGCCTGCGTTCACGGTTTGGGAAACGGTGCTGATGGGGCGCACGCCATATCTCGGCTTCATCGGTCAGACTTCATCTGCCGATGAAGAGGTGGCGCGCAACGCATTGAAGCGCGTCGACGCGCTCGGTCTCGCGGATCGACGCGTAGGCGAATTATCGGGTGGCGAAGGACAACGCGTGTTGTTGGCGCGCGCGCTGTGTCAATCCACGCCGATCCTGCTGCTCGATGAACCGACCGCGCATTTGGATTTGCAATATCAAATCAGTTTATCGGAATTGGTTCGCGATCTTGCGCATCACGACAAGTTAGCAGTGTTGATTGCTTTGCATGATTTGAACTTAGCCGCGCGTTATGCGGATCGCATCGCCTTGATGGTGGCAGGCGAGATCAAGGCCATCGGCGCGCCGCGTGAGGTGCTGACGCCTGAATTAATATCCGATGCATATTGCTTGTCGGTGCAAGTGGTCAAGCATCCGTTCATGGATGTTCCGCTGGTTTTGCCCGAGTTGCAGAAGTAATCGGATGTTGCCCATAGAGATGATGCTTCATGGGATTGTCAAATCCGTTTCTCCTCGTTATAATGTCCGTCTCCCGGGCGGGTAGCTCAGCTGGTTAGAGCACTGCTTTGACATAGCAGAGGTCGCAGGTTCGAGCCCTGTCTCGCCCACAGAGAATAAGCCCTCCAACCGGGGCTTTTTTGATTGCTTTTATCATATTTCGATTGTGACAAAAAGTAGTAACCAAATAATCGGAGTTGTGTTATCCTATTTGTAATGATCAGCGTTTATTGGAGCTGATCCAAATCATGCACTACACAAGGAGCATCAGTATGTTTATTGACTTTCTCACTCTCGTTATGATCAATCTGGTTGCCGGCACTGTTCTTCTGGCTTATTATTTATGGAAGGGCATGGACGAAAAAGATCAGCGTCCCTACGCGGCCGCCTTTTTCGTAGCTGGATTGGTCGGCTTGGTCACCGGCCTGCAAATCTCATTCACTTGGCCTCTACCCGGCAGTTTTAACGTGGCTTACGGAGATGCCGCCACTCTATTCGGCGTTGTTTTCCTGGCCACTTCAATTGCACTTTGGCAGGGGTGGAGCCTGGTACCCGTTTCCATCTATGCTTTCTTTGCCGGTATTGATGCGATCATCGGCGGCATCCGCCTTTACTCGCTCAATCTTGGCGCAGAACCGCTGGTGGCTGCAGCTGGTTTTATTCTGGCAGGCCTGGGCGGCGTGGGTGCTTTCCCTTTCCTGCAATGGTTCAAGAATAATAAAGCCGTCCACTGGATTGCGATTGCAGTTCTGGTGGTCACTGCCGCGATTTGGGCTGTCACGTTCTACAGCGCGCTGTGGGGCCACATGGCCAGCTTCGCGAAATGGGTCCCGGCTACGATGGCGACCCCTGCAAAGTAATTTATACCTTGGTTAGAAGAGATCGGGAAGAAGTTTCCTTCCCGATTTTTATTTTCTTGACAAAGCTCGAATCGCGCATATAATAACGATATACTATTGAAACGCCTCGACCGGGACGAGTAAGCGGCTCCCGTTTCTGACAGAGAGAACAAGCCGATGATTGAGAGTTTGTTCCAGAAGCCTCCGTTGAAAACCACCCGCGAGCGTAAATCTGAAAGCGATCAGCATTTAGCTGATAGCAATTAGGAAGAACGGCTGGCTCCGTTATCAGCTTAAAGAGATATATCGAAAGATATAAACTCGGGTGGAACCGCGTGAATCAAATTCTCGCCCCGTATTCGGGCGAGAATTTTTTTATTTATCACCCCCTCTGCCGCTAACGCGGTACCTCCCCCAAATCCTAAGGATTTGGGGGAGGCAGGTGGGGACTGAAAGGAAGCGAAAATGTCACAACAAGAAATACAGGAACGATACGAAGATTCGCATCTTTATCGAATCCGTCACTCTGCCGCGCATATCATGGCTCAGGCAGTCATGGAGATGTTCCCGGATGGGAAGGTCACGATTGGTCCGCCAGTCGAGAACGGCTTCTATTATGATTTCGATTTGCCGCGCAATCTGACGCCGGAAGATTTGGAACAAATCGAAAAGCGGATGCGCCAAATTATCGCGGGCAAGTTTGAGTTCGAGAAGAAAGTTGTCTCGGCGGATGAGGCGCGCAAGATCTTTAAGGATCAGCCGTATAAAATCGAATTGATCGAAGGACTCGAAAAAGTCGGCTTCGACGAATATGGTAATCCGCTCAAAGAGAAGCCCGAGATTTCAATCTATCAGCACGACACGTTCGTTGATCTGTGCCGCGGTCCGCACATCCAGAATACGAAAGAGTTAAAACCGGATGCCGTCAAGTTGATGAGCGTGGCGGGTGCGTATTGGCGCGGCGATGAACATAATAAAATGTTGCAGCGTATTTATGGCACGGCTTGGGAAAGCAAAAAAGATTTGGATAATTATCTGTGGCAACTCGAAGAAGCTAAGAAGCGCGACCATCGTAAGTTGGGCAAGGAACTCGAAATCTTTATGTTCGATGAAGAAGTCGGTCCCGGTTTGCCGCTGTGGCTTCCGAACGGCGGCGTGCTGATCGAAGAGCTGGAGAAGCTCGCGAAGGAAATAGAAGAGAAAGCCGGCTACGTGCGCGTGAGTACGCCGAGCGTATCGAAAGAAGATTTGTTTATACGCTCCGGACATTTGCCTTACTATGCTGAGACAATGTATCCGCCGATGGAATTGGAAGGCGTGAAATATTACGTCAAGCCGATGAACTGCCCGATGCATCATAAGATTTTCGCATCGAAGGGACGATCATATCGCGACTTGCCGCTTCGCCTGGCTGAGTATGGAGCACTCTATCGCTATGAAAAATCTGGCGAATTATTTGGTTTGATGCGCGTACGTTCTATGAAGATGAATGATGCACACATTTATGTCGCAGAGGATCAGTTCGAGCAAGAATTCATGGCTGTGATCGGACTATATTACAAATACTTCAAGCTCTTTGGCATTGAGAAATATGTAATGCGGCTTTCCCTGCACAGCAAGGAAGGACTTGGCAAGAAGTATGTGGACAACGAACGTTTATGGCTCAAGACGGAAGAGATGGTACGCCGCGCAATGAAGAATGGGAATGTGCCATTTGTTGAAGCAGATAATGAAGCCGCGTTCTACGGTCCGAAGATTGACGTGCAGATTTGGAGCGTGATCGGCAAGGAATTTTCGCTGGCAACAAATCAAGTGGACTTTGCTCAACCCGCGCGTTTCGATTTGAAGTTTACGAACAAGGAAGGCAACGATGAAGTGCCGTTATGCATTCACCGTGCGCCTTTGTCAACGCATGAACGCATGATCGGATTTTTGATCGAACATTATGCCGGTAACTTCCCGGTCTGGCTTTCGCCCGAACATGTGCGCGTCATCCCGATCACGGATGGGCAAAACGAATATGCACAAAGCATTGTCCAGCAATTGCGCGACCAAGGCATTCGCGTCAGTGCCGATATTAGCGCGCAACGCATGAATGCTAAAATTCGTTCTGCGCAATTGATGAAAGTGCCGTATATGCTTGTCGTCGGCGAGAACGAAATGAAGGCCGGGCAAGTTTCATTGCGCGTGCGCGATGGAAGTCAGCAAAACAATATTGCGCTCGGTGAGTTTATTGCCCGGGCGAAGGATAAAATTTCAAATAGGTCAGCGGAACTTTAGAGTGGGCATGGAGGATGAAACCTGATTAACGGTTCATCCTCTGTCCTTATTTCGTTGACGATTCACGTGCCTTCGTGGTATCATTCGCCCGCTAAAAACCAGCCGCAGGCTGGGTTTGTTTCATAAAGGAGAAGATTATCAGCGCTGTTGAATTTCGAGTTAATGACAATATCCGGGTTCCCGAAGTCCGACTGATCGGGCCGAATGGCGAAAACATCGGGGTTGTTGCGATCAAACAAGCTTTGCAGATTGCGCGCGATGCCGAATTAGATCTGGTGGAGGTTTCGCCGACCGCCACACCGCCCGTCTGCCGCGTAACCGATTTTGGAAAGTTCATTTATGAGCGCACAAAAAAAGAGCGCGAAGCGCGCAAGGCGCAGACTAAGATCGAAGTTAAAGAGATTCGTCTGCGGCCCAAAACCAATGAAGCGCATCGCGGTTTCAAAGTGGAAGATGCCCGCCGCTGGCTTTTGCAGGGACATAAGGTCAGAGTCACGGTTAAGTTTCGTGGACGCGAAATGGATTACCCTGAAATAGCGCTTGAAGATCTGAAAGAGATTGCCGCCTCGCTAGCGGATATCAGCACGATTGAACAATCTCCGATGATGGAAGGCCGAACCATGTTAGTTGTGCTTGCGCCGGGAAAACCGTCAGCAAAGAAAAAAGACAAAGCTGAGACTCCGGCTGAAGCCCAAGAAGAAGCGAAGTAAGTTTAATAATGTTTATATCCGCGAAAGTAATTTAACACGCGGTTTATTTTGTCCGAAAGGAGTAAGTTACAGTGCCTCGTAAAGCCAAATCCGGCAAATTCAAGCTCAAGACCCATAAGGCGACATCCAAGCGATTCCGCTTGACGGGCGCGGGCAAACTGGTACGCACCAAAGGCGGCAAAAGCCACTTGCGCCGTAATACATCGAAGCGCACCAAGAAGCAGCTCTCTGAGATGCAGACCGTTAAGGGTCGCAGCATCATCAAAAACGTGAAGCGCCTCGCGCCGAACATGGAATAGTATCGGAAGCATTTTTTTATTGCGGCTCCTGGATGTACACAACTGACATAACTTGTCGACGTTCAGAGGTTTGCAGGAGATAATCAATGACAAGAATTAAAGGCGGTCCGTACGGACATCTTCGCCACAAGAAAATTTTAAAGATCACCAAAGGTCAGCGCGGCGCAAAGCACTTTTTGTTCAAGCGCGCCAACGAAGCCATGCTGAAGAGTCTGTGGTATGCCACGCGCGACCGCAGAACCCGCAAGCGTGACCTGCGCAAGTTGTGGATCGCCCGCATCAATGCGGCGGCAAGACTGAACGGCACTACCTACAGCCGCTTGATCGCGGCGATGAAGAAATCGAGCATCACCCTAAACCGCAAGATGCTGGCAGACATTGCCGTCCGCGATCCGAAAGCATTTGCGGCGGTGGTTGCAAAAACGAAATAAACTTTTTTGGTCGGGATGACATCCCGACCAAATGTTTTAACGGGGTAAAATAATCGTATGAACAAAGTTCTTGTTGAACGCGTTCTCTCAACTGGTCACACAATTCAAATCGTTCAGGGTGATCTCACTACCGAGACAACCGATGCAATCGTCAACGCCGCGAATGAACATCTAGCGCATGGTGGCGGCGTGGCGTGGGCAATCGTCCGAGGCGGAGGAGAAAGCATTCAGCAGGAATCAGATGAATGGATTCGTAAGCACGGGATCGTTTCTCATGCGCGTCCCGCCTGGACTTCGGGCGGGAATCTGCCTGCAAAATATGTGATCCACGCGGTCGGCCCGGTGTGGGGCGACGGAGATGAAGATGATAAATTGGCAGCGGCAATCACTGGTTCGCTGGAAGTCGCGGATGAGTTGAAATGTTCATCCATATCTTTTCCCGCGATCTCAACCGGCATCTTCGGTTTCCCCAAAGAACGCGCGGCGAAGGTAATATTCTCTGCCATCGAAAATTATTTTTCTAAACATCAATCGGAAATCAAATTAGTGCGGTTGGTCTTATTTGACGAATCTACGATCAATGCTTTTCTTGGAGTATGGAGAATGGATCATGGCTCATAACCATTATCTATAAACCATGAACCATGATCTCTTCTAATCAAAACCCCAAAATCAAACTTGCCCGCGCATTGATCGGTCGTCCGCGAAGTACCCGAGGGGTGAAAGAACGGC
>Ga0335081_10017272_pt1 | contig 11682 bp, 10 predicted proteins | sample Lox_Sample_35_FD_206713 | JGI IMG/M metagenome (GOLD analysis project Ga0335081, IMG submission 206713) | Soil microbial communities from Loxahatchee National Wildlife Refuge, Florida, United States - Lox_Sample_3.5 | ecosystem: Environmental > Terrestrial > Soil > Wetlands | place: USA... | reverse complement strand
GGCGGTCCGTAAGTTGTTGAAACTTCGTTTCAGGCGGAAGGCTCATTTGGTCCGCAATCGCCAGTTGGCTGCGCGCCGGGCTCACCGTGGTTTCCGATCCTGCTTCTCGAAGTAGTAGGCGGCTTCGGCCGGCCGCACCGCCCGATTGAGCCATAAGGGGCGACGCAGACCGCCGGGGCCGGGGGCTGGGCGGGCAAAAGCCTTCCATTTCAAGTAGATAGCGTGAGCGAGGTTTGTGTCCACGAAGATGTCGCCGTAGTGATCGTCGGGGCCGGCCCTCTCCACACGAACCATCTGGTGCCAGCAATGCATGCCGCTGACCGGATCGGGGTGCACCGCGAAGGTGAGGTTCTGGTGCACGCCGGCATCGCTCCACCACACGCGCCCGGTGTCGGGGTCGCGGGTCTCGTAGGGCTCGACGTCCGCGGCGTGGCGCATTTTCCATTGCCCCGGGCCAGTTTCTCGCAGGCTTACCCAGGAGCTCGTAAGTCGCTCAATCTGATCGTCTTTGCTCGTGCGCCATCGGCCCAGGTGGTGCGAGCAAGCCACCACCCCGGGCGTCAGGCCCTCGGTCACCCAGGCGTGCACCACGAAGTATCCGATTTCGGTGTGCACCTTCAGTAGTTCGCCCGTGCGGACGCCGCCCAGCCGCGCGGCGTCCGCCGGGTTCACCCAGAGCGGGTTCTTGTGAGCTATCTCATAGAGCGATTTGGCGTTGCCCGACCGGGAGTGGATCAGCACGGGCAGTCGAAAGTTCGGCAGCAAGGTGAGCACCTCGCCACGCGCCCCCGGGGGCCATTCGACGGCCGGCAGTTGGGCGGGGTCGAAACCCTCCGCGGCCGTGCCCGGTGACGGTGCCCTGCCCAGGGAGGCCGCCCGGGCGGAGATGTGAATGTGGCTGCGGCAATACTCCGGCAGCGCCCACTCCGGCCACTTCCACTCTGCCAGGGTCTTTGAAAAGATCTCGAGCCGGCGGGAAGGCGTGTTGTAGCCTACCACGGCCTTGCCCTCCACCATCACGCCCACGGGCTTTCCGGCCCGGGTCACCACGCCGTTCGGCCTAATGCTGGAGCCCTCCAAATCGGCCTCGGCCACCGGCTTCCGATGGGGGCTGTATACATCGGTGGTGACTTCAAAGGCCCCGTATTTGCGCATGTAGGCTAGTGGCGTGAGGCCTTCGCGGCGCGCGGCCTCGGGCAGCCCGGGAACCGAGTTCTCGAATATCCAGCCGTAGTACTCATCCACGGTGATCTGCTGTCCGGGCCGGTAGGGCGATTCGAACCACCGCCGGATGCCCAGCGAGCCGTCCGGATCGATGGCCCAGGAGAGGCTGATCCAGAACTCGTCCTCTTCCCACACCTCGCCCGGATTGGCCTCGTAAGTGTGTTCCGCCGGTTTCCCCTGTTTCTCGCGGAAAACCCTCAGCACGGGCTGGCGGAATCCGATCCATTGGCCGGCGTGCGTCTCCTGGCTCATCAAGTCGTGCCGTTCGGGGCTCTGGCCCATGGGCAGGACGTAGTCCGCATACCAGGCGGTTTCGCTCCAGGTGGGGGTGAGCGCGGCGTGCAGCCCGATCAGCTTATCATCGCGCAGCACTTCGATCCAGGAGAACCCGTCGGGGAAAGTCCATACGGGGTTCACCACGCGCGTAAAGTAGGTGTCGATGCGGCCGCGTCCCTCCTTGAGGAAGTGGGGCAGAAGGAACGACATCTCGTAGTAGGCGAGCGGCCACTCGGGCGGGTAGAGCAGCTCGTTCCAGCGCGGCTGCGGAGGCGGCACCGTGCAAGGCTTTGGCACGAACTTATTCGCCGTGTTTAAGTTGTGCCCGCCCTCGGTTCCCACCGAGCCGGTGAGGACGTGCAGCAGCATCAGCGCGCGCGCTGTCTGCCAGCCCCCGAGGTTTCCCGAGGCGCTGCCCCGCCAGAGGTGCGACGCGAAGCGGGTTCCGGCCGCGGCGATTTCTCGCGCGATCTTCACGATAACGCCCGCCGCCACGCCGCTCTCCTGCTCGGCGTACTCCGGGGTGTAGGGGGCGTAGTGCCGCTTCAAAGCGTCGAGGGCGGCCTCGAAGCTCTGCCCTTCGGCCTTGAATCCGTCTACCTCCAGTTCCTGCCAATTCGTCCAGTTCTTCACGAACGCGGCGTCGAAGCGGTTTTCGTCGAGAATCACCTTGGCCATCGCCAGCAGCACGGCGGATTCCGTCCCGGGGTAGGTGGGTAGCCACGCGTCGGCCATGCTAGCGGTGTTCGAAAGGCGCGGATCCATAACGGCGAGCTTGGCCCCGGCCATCTTGCCCTCGATGATGCGCTGGGCGTGGGGGTTGAAGTAATGCCCCGATTCCAGGTGCGCCGAGAGCAGCAGAATGAAGCGGGCACGGGCGTGATCGGGCGACGGCCGGTCCGCGTGATGCCAGAGCGCGTAGCCTAGGCGCGCTCCACTGGAGCAGATGTTGGTGTGCGAGTTGTGCCCGTCGATGCCCCACGCCTGCAGGGTGCGATCCATGATGAAGTCGTGGCCCGGCCGGCCCACGTGGTACATCACTTCCTCGCCGCGTCCCTCCTGGATGGCCTTCCGGATGCGCGCGCCCAAACTCTGGAGCACCTCGTCCCAGCTCACGCGCTCCCACTTGCCGCCGCCCCGCGGTCCCACCCGCTTCATGGGGTAGAGGATGCGGTCGGGGTCGTGAATCTGGTTGAGGGTGGCCGGACCTTTGGCGCAGACGCGGCCCCGGCTGGCCGGGTGCCTGGGGTTGCCTTCGAGCTTGTCGATCTCCCCCGTTTCCTTGTTCACGTAGGCTAAGAGTCCGCACCCCGACTCGCAGTTGAAGCAAATCGTGGGGATAAGCTGGTAGTGGCGCGGCACGCGGCGTGGCCAGGCCTCGGGGTCGTACTCCACCCAGTCATCCCACTTCTCAACTGGCGGACAAGACGACAAATACATGCCGGGCGGCCTGGAATCACTCATATCAAAAGCTCCGTGCGTCTCTCAACTGTTGGGTACGCCTTGCGCGGCCATCACAAAGCACCCTTCGAAGGCGAACAGACCCGCGAGCGCCAGCCCGGCGGCGAGTCCCAGAAAAATGGGAGATGCCGCAGACATGGCCAAAAGCAGCGCTGGAAGCACGCCGCCCACCAGCACCGCGCCGATCCAAAACAGGCCGCGGTAAGGTCCGTTCGTGATCAGGCGGGCCGCGTACCGGGTGTTGGTGCTGCCGTGCGGCGCAACCTCCCCGGCCACGATGAAGAAGTGAACACCCAGACCGATGCCGAGGGCCCAGGCCGCGAGCCACCGGGTGGCCGGCGCGCCGCCCCAGGCCGCCGGCAACAGCGCCAGAACCGCCGCGCCCGCCAGCGCCGCCTGCACGATCAGGTGGAACGGGAGCAGCGGCGTCTGCCAGAGCTCGCGGCCCTTGCATTGGGCAAACAAAAATGCCGTATAGACGGCGGCCAGCAGCCCGGCCAAGAGCGTGGGCCAGAGCAGTAACTCTGAGAGCGTCGCCAGGTTGGCGAGCCGGGCCAGCAGAAAGAGCCCGCACAAAACGCTGTAAACGGACAGAATGAAGCCTCCCCGCGCCAGCCAGGAGCGGCGCTGAGGCCTCAGGATGACGCGGAGGAAGCGGTCCGGACGCTGCAAGTCCGCCACCAGCATCGCCGTGGTGGCGGCCGTGAAGATCAGCGCCACTACGGCCAGAACGACATCGCGGATCCGGTCGATTTGCAGTCTGCCCAGCGCTACGGCGAGGGCGGGAAGCAGGAGCGGAGCGGAACCGATGGATTTCAGCCACAGGTAAGCCGGCACATGCCAGCCCCAAGGCCGCTCGTGGGACACGTCGTAAGCCGCCAGCGCGTCCCGTTGCAGAAAAGGGCTGTCGGGCGGGTACACCGCACCGCCACCGTGGACGCGCTCGTTGCGCTCCGATGCCATGTAAAAAGGCTCGTGGCGCGCCGCTGTGGGTACAATGGCGCTCTCTTCGGCTTCGATGTAGTAGAGTTTCGGCCGGGTCCCGGCCTCCGGCCTGCGCACACGTACGGTCTCGCGTTCCAGGAGCTGCGCGATGGGGCTCTCCCGCCGATCCAGGTCTCCGGCCACGATGGCCTGTTCCGGGCACACGATCACGCAGGCGGGCTCCAGGCCCACTTCCGTCCGATGCGCGCAGTAATTGCACTTGGCCGCCGTGTGCTGGTTGGGGTCGATATAGACGGCGTCGTACGGGCAAGCCTGCATGCAGGCTTTGCACCCGATGCACATTTCGGAATCGAAGTCCACGATTCCGTCCTCGCGCTGAAACATCGCGGTGACGGGGCATATCTCAACGCAAGGCGGGTCCTCGCAGTGGTTACAGCGCGTCACCTGAAAGTAGCGCCGCGCGTTCGGGAACCGGCCCTTTTCCACATACTTCACCCAGGTGCGGTTGACGCCCAGGGGCACGTGATTCTCGGTCTTGCAGGCCACCGTGCAGGCGTGGCAGCCGATGCACCTGCGATTGTCGATGATGAACCCGTATCTCACGTGCGAAAGCCGGCCCGGTGAAGATTAGCATGTAAGCGGCGCCATTTCGACGCCCGCTCGCTGGCGCAACCGGATGCCCCACCGGCTCGGGGCCCTCCCGGCGGTTATCAGCGGGCACGAGCGGTAGCGGCTCCCGGGCCGCATCAGTTGATTCAACGCCGATGGGGGGTGGACCGCCGGAGGGCGATCCGAAGGGCTCTCTTCCGTCCGGTGAGCGCCCCGTCCCAACCCCAGGCTGACCCGCCGCCACAAAATGGGTATGATATCGAGTGCCCGAGGACGGCCATCGGAGCTGCTATGAGCTGCGAAAAGCGGAGTGACGCGAACCGCCCGGCGGCCGCGCGGACCGGCGGCCCGCTGGCGTTTCGCATGAAGATGGCGAGCGATCCCCGCCTTCTGCCGGTGGTGCGGAGTACCGTGGCGGAGCTGGCGTCGGTGTGGGGCTTTGAGGACGAGCAGTGCCGGTGCATCACGCTGGCCGTGGATGAAGCGCTGAGCAACGTCATGCGCCACGCTTACCAGAACCGGTGCGATCAGGAGATCGAGCTGAACTGCCAGGCGCACTCGAATTGCCTGGAGTTCAGCTTCGTCGATCGCGGCGAAGCTCCAGACCCCTCCCGGTTTTGCGCCCAGCCCCTGGACGACGCCGCTCTGGGCGGGCGCGGCACTCACCTGATCCGGGAGATCATGGACGAGGTTTTGTACGAACGGCTGCCCGGGGCGAACCGGCTGAGCCTCAAGAAGTACCTCCCCGGCGCCAAAAGCAAAGGCTGACCGCAATTCCGCGAGGGTGAGGACGATCGTCATGAAGACTGCAACCCGCGAGCAGCCGGGGACCACCATTGTAGACGTGACCGGCGACATCGATATGGGCACGTCGCCCGGCTTTCGCAAGACCCTGCTGGATTCCTTGAAGCACACTGCCCGGCTGGCCGTCAACATGCGCGAGGTGCGCTACGTGGACAGTTCCGGGATTGCCTCGCTCGTGGAAGTGCTCAAGGAGGCGCGCAACAAGCACAAGATGTTGGTGCTGTTCGGTCTGAACACCACCGTGCACGAGGTGCTGCAACTCACCCGGCTGGCCACGATCTTTGAAATTCGCGAGACCGAAGAAGAGGCGCTGCAGGCCTGAAAACGCCCGGCCGGCCGTGGCCTCCCCTCCGGCCCGGGCGGCGGCGCTAGAGCCTGAAAACGGTCAAATCCCCAGCGCGGGAGCTGTCCACGGTGAAGACGGGAAGGATTGCGGCGCTGCCGGATCGCGTCGGGCTCGAAACCCTGAAGGGCCTGGCGTACGTCGGAGGATTGGCGCGCCTCGCCGGCGAGTCTGCTTACATCACGTTCATCGGGCCCTTCAGGGGGCGGCGCCTGCGTCCGCAGCGCGCTTTTCACCAGGCCATGGCCGTGGGTGTGCAAGCCGTACCCATCGTCTCGCTCATCAGCTTCTTTGTCGGCCTGATCATGGCCCTGCAGAGCGCCTACGAATTGCGGCGCCTCGGGGCCATTCAATTTGTGGCCAATGCGGTGGCCATCTCCATTGTCCGGGAATTGGGCCCGCTGATCACCGCCATCATTGTCATCGGCCGGTCGGGCTCCGCCTTTGCCGCCGAGATCGGCACCATGAAGGTCACCGAAGAGGTGGATGCGCTGAAAACGATGGCGCTGCGCCCGGTGGCCTTTCTGGTGGCGCCGAAGTTCCTGGCCATGCTGGTGATGGTGCCCTGCCTCACCATCTGGGCCGACTTCATGGGCGTGATGGGCGGATGCCTTTTCGGCGTGGCGGGGGCCAACTTCACCTTCATGTCGTATTTTCTCGCCACGCGCGACGCCCTGGTGATGCGCGATCTCTCCACGGGCCTGGTGAAGAGCGCGCTGTTTGCCCTGGTCATCACCGCCGTCGGCTGCCAGGAGGGTTTCTCCACCGGTGCCGGCGCCGAGGAGGTGGGGCGCTCCACCACGGCGGCGGTAGTGACGTCGATCTTTATGGTGATTGTGGTCGATCTGGTGTTCACGGCCCTCTTCTACGTTACCAATAGTGGCTGATTCGGAGCCGGGGGGAGGGCTGGAGTTGCCCATGAACGAATCTCCCATTGAGCGTCCGGCGATTTCGGTGGCGAATCTCCGCGTGAGCTACGGCGACCGCGAGATTCTGCACGGGATCAGCTTCGACGTGCAGCGCGCCGAGACGCTGGTGATCCTGGGCGGCTCAGGTTCGGGCAAGAGCACCCTGCTTCGGACCCTGGTTGGGCTGGAGAGGCCGAGCGGCGGAGAAGTGTGGATCAAGGGGGTGAACATCGCCCGGGCCTCGGCCGACGAGCTGGACGAAATACGAAAGAAGATGGGCGTGTCTTTCCAGGGCGGGGCTCTTTTCGGTTCCATGACGGTGGGAGACAATGTGGCCCTGCCGCTGCGTGAACACACCCGTCTCGAAGAATCCACCATCGAGATCATGGTGCGGATCAAACTGGAGCAGGTGGGCCTGGCGAGCTTCGAGGACTTCATGCCCTCCCAATTGAGCGGCGGCATGAAAAAACGCGCCGCGGTGGCTCGCGCGCTGGCCATGGACCCGGAAATCCTTTTTTTCGACGAGCCCTCCGCAGGGCTTGATCCGATCATTGCCGCGGGCATCGACGAGCTGATTCTGAATCTCAAGAAGGCTTACGCCATCTCCATGGTGGTCGTGACGCACGAACTGGCCAGCGCCTTCCTGATCGCGGACCGCATGCTCCTGATCGACCGCGGCGAGATCATCGCCATGGGCACCCAGCGGGAACTTGCTGCCAGCACCAACGCGCGCGTGCGCCAATTCCTCGACCGCGTGCCGGAGCCGCAAGTGGAAGATGAGTTGAATTACCTGCAGATGCTGACCGGGGACCGAAAGGCCAGGCGCTAGCGGAGGGCCGCGGTCCGGCACGCCCGGCGCCTTGCGGCGAAGTGGGCGCCTGGCTCCGGCGGTTCCGGTTCTTCGCTCGGGTGGGAGAACAGGCATGGATTCGAGAAGCGAGCAGGTGTGGGTGGGGTTGTTTGTGCTGGTGGCTGCCGCCCTGCTGATCGGAACGGTGCTCGCCCTGGCCGGCACCTTCAGCCGCGGCAACGTCCCACACCGCGCCTATTTCAAGTTTGCGGGTGGGCTGGAGCCGGGCGCCGCGGTCCGATTCGGAGGTATGAAGGCGGGCTCGGTGCAGGCGGTGCGGGTGGACCCGGACGACTCGACCCGCATCGAGGTGGACTTCAGTGTGGCCCGCGACATCCCGTTAAAAGCCGACAGCGTGGCCAAGATCGCGAGCCTGGGCCCGCTCGGCGACAACTACGTTGAACTCACCACCGGGACGCGCCAGGCCGCCGCCGCCGCACCGGGCAGCGTGGTGAAGTCGGCCGAGTCGGCCAGCTTCAGCGATCTCGGCGACATGGTGGGCGGGCTCGAGCCCAAAGTACAGCAGGTGCTGGAGAGTCTCAACCAGCGTCTCAACGAATTACAGGTCACCGTGGCCCGCGCCAACGACCTGCTGAACGACACGAATCGTGCAAGGATCAGCGCATCTCTGGGCAATGTGAACGCGATGCTCGCGGAGGACCGGCCCAAAGTCTCCGCGACCCTGAGCAATGTCCAAACGGCCAGCGCGCGGCTCACGCCGCTCCTCGATGATTTGAAGAAGACGATGGCGCAAGCCAACGATGCCTTGAGCCATATCGACGCGGTGGTGCTTGAAAACCGGCAGGATCTCCGGAGCTCCGTCACGGAATTGCGGCAGACGCTCCTCACCGCGTCGTCCGTTGTGGACCGGCTCGACCGGACGCTGGACTACAATGCCGACAACATCGACCAGACACTCGAGAATGTCCGGGTGACCACCCAAAATTTGAAGGAGCTCACCGAGACTCTCAAGCGGAGGCCTTACGCCCTGATTCGGGCCAGCAGACCTCGGGAGAGGAAACCCGGTGAGAAGTAGGAAAGGGGGGCGATTCCTGTGCGTCGGTTGAGTCGTTTCATCGCGGTCTCGCTTGCCGCCGTGGGCCTGGGCGCCTGCGGCGGCGGGCGCCCCATCCGGTATTACACCGTTGAGCTGCCGCCGACGCCCCAGCCTTCAACCAAGGTGTATCCCATCACCATACTCATCGGCCGCATCGGCGCCCCTGAGATCCTGCAAGACGAGCCCATTGCCTACCGGACCGGCCCGAATGAGATTGGCACCTACGGCTACCACCACTGGGTTGAGCCGCCCGTGCGGATGGTGAAGGTCATGTTGTTTCGCGAGCTTCGCGCCTCCGGAAAATATCAGTCGGTGGCTGAGCTGGGCAGCTCGGCGCAGGGCGAGTTTGTACTGCAAGGCAGGCTATACGATTTTGAGGAGGTGGACGCCGGCAGCATCGCCGCCCTAGTGACGATGGAGTTCGAGTTGGTGGAGCGGAAGACCGGCCAGGCCGTCTGGACGCACTTCTACACACATACCGAGCCCGTGCCAGGCAAGGAAATCCCGGACGTGGTGTCGGCGCTCGATCGCAACCTCGAGCGGGGCGTGGGGGAAGTTGCCTCCGGGCTCGACGCGTATTTCTCCACCCACCTCCCCGGGAAGTCGTGAAACGGGTGCGTTCAGGATACATCCAATGGTCTGGACCCTCGTGAACGCCCATGAACCAGATCAGTTCCCGATTGGCATGCTTTGAGCTTTGGGGCGGCAACTGCACAGCAGACCATCCTGTAGAATTACCGGGTCTCGAAGGGTGGGTCTATTCCCAGCCGCTGGAGCCGGTGGCGTGCGGCGGAGACGTTCATTACTTCTCCGTTTGCAGCAAGGGCATGGTGACACGTGTGGCTCTGGCGGACGTGGCCGGGCACGGCGAGGGCGCCCGTTCGAGGGCAGAGGCGCTGCGCCACGTGCTGCAAAGGCACACGAACAACTGGGACCAGTCCGCGCTGATGCGGGAATTGAATGAGGCTCTCGTCCGCGAGTCGGCGGAAAGCCAGTATGCCACGGCTGCTGTGCTCGGCTTCTACCTCGATACCGGAGAACTGCTGTTTAGCAGCGCAGGCCACCCGCCGGCGCTCTGGTACCGCGCCCGCCACAACTCCTGGGACTTGCTGGAGGACACGACGCCGTTCGCGGTGGACATCGAAGGCCTGCCGCTGGGCCTGATTCCGGGCACGACGTACTCGCAGACCGGCGTGCGGCTGGGCGCGGACGACATGCTGGTTCTCTATACCGACGGGATTTCGGAAGCGATGAACGCTTCCGGAAACGAGCTCGGGCACCGAGGTCTGCTGGAGCTGGCGCGCGGATTGCCCATCGAATCGCCGGCTCAGCTCAGCCGGGCCTTGAGGTCGGGCGCGCAGGCTTTTCGCGGCGACGGACCGCGGCGCGACGATGAGACCCTTGTGGTGCTCCGGCGCGCGATGGAATAGCGTTCGATCTGCGGGCGGAATAGAATGGCGAAACCTATCCTGCTGACTGTCGACGACGACCCGGAGGTGTTGCGCGCCGTGGAGCGCGACTTGCGCCGGCACTATGCCGACCGCTACCGGGTGTTGCGCGCCGACTCGGGTAGCGCGGCGCTCCAGGCCCTCGAAGGGCTGAAGACGAGGAATGACGCCGTAAGCCTGCTGCTGGCCGACCAGCGCATGCCGCAAATGACCGGCGTCGAATTCATCAGCCGGGCGATGGTGCTATACCCGGACGCCCGGCGGGTTCTGCTCACCGCCTACGCCGACACCGACGCCGCCATCCGGGCCATCAATCAAGCCAGGATTCATCACTATCTTCTGAAGCCGTGGGACCCTCCTGAAGAGCAGCTTTATCCGGTGCTCGACGACCTGCTGGACGACTGGCAGGCTTCGTTCCGGCCGCCTTTCGAAGGTGTGCGCGTGCTGGGCAATCGCTGGTCGCCGCGGTCGCACAGGGTTCGGGATTTTCTGGCGCGCCAGCAGGTCCCTTATCGCTGGATTGACGTGGAGACCGCCGGCAAGGACGCGGAGGTCCGCGCCATGACCGCGGCCGCCGGAGGGGACGCTTCCAAATTGCCGCTCGTGCAATTTGCCGGCGGAGAGCCTCTGGCGGACCCGTCGCTGGCGGAGTTGGCCGTCCTGCTCGGCCTGAAGACGCGCGCCGAAACCGCGTTCTATGACCTGTTGATCGTGGGCGGAGGGCCGGCCGGCCTTGCGGCCGGCGTGTACGGCGCCTCCGAAGGGCTCCGCACCGTGATGGTGGAACGCGAGGCGCCGGGTGGCCAGGCCGGGCTGAGCTCCCGCATCGAGAACTACCTGGGCTTTCCTTCCGGACTGAGCGGCAGCGACCTGGCCCGGCGCGCCGTGACCCAGGCGCGGCGCTTCGGCGTGGAGATCCTGGCGCCGCAGGAGGCCATGGGCTTGCGAGTCGAAGGTCCGTCGAAGATGGTGACGCTGGCCGATGGAACCGAAATCGGGTGCAAGGCGCTGGTGATTGCCACCGGAGTCTCGTACCGCAAGCTCGAGGTGCCTGGCATGGAGCGGTTGCAGGGCGCGGGAGTCTACTACGGCGCCGCCATGACGGAAGGCGACTCGTGCCGCGGCGAGGACATTTATATCGTGGGCGCGGCGAACTCTGCCGGCCAGGCGGCCATGTATTTTTCCAGGTACGCGCGCCGCGTGGTGATTCTCGCAAGGGGCGCTTCCCTTTCCGCCACGATGTCGCAGTATCTGATCGATCAGATCCGCAACACGGAGAACATTCACGTGGAGACGCGCAGCCAGGTGACGGAGGTGCACGGCGCCGAGCGGCTGGAGGCGCTATCCATTCTGTGCTCGGAGAGCGGCGAAATCGAGACGGTGCCCGCCACATCGCTCTTCATCTTCATCGGCGCCGCTCCCAGGACGGAGTGGTTGGCGGGCGTGGTGGAGCGCGATGAGCGCGGCTTCATTCTGTCCGGGCCCGACCTTCTGCATGACGGCAAGCGCCCCAACGGCTGGAGGCTCGATCGAGACCCCTGGCTGCTCGAGACCAGCGTGCCCGGCATCCTGGTGGCGGGCGACGTGCGCCACGGCTCCATCAAGCGCGTGGCTTCCGGGGTGGGCGAAGGTGCGAACGCGGTTCAATTCGTCCACCAGTACTTGACAACGGTCTGACCATGGCACAGGAGCCCAAAACCGGCGGCGAGCAGAGCCAATCCGTCGTGGACGAACTTCGGAAGGTGGCAGTGTTTGCC
>Ga0335081_10017271_pt1 | contig 11682 bp, 16 predicted proteins | sample Lox_Sample_35_FD_206713 | JGI IMG/M metagenome (GOLD analysis project Ga0335081, IMG submission 206713) | Soil microbial communities from Loxahatchee National Wildlife Refuge, Florida, United States - Lox_Sample_3.5 | ecosystem: Environmental > Terrestrial > Soil > Wetlands | place: USA... | reverse complement strand
GGCGTTAGGTCTGCATGCGCATGATCTCCTGATAAGCGTCCACTACTTTGTTGCGCACCTGCAGAAAGAGTTGAAAGGCCAGTTCGGCTCGTTGCGTGGCGAGCACGGTGGTATGCAGCTCTCCGCCCTCGCCCCCCAGAAATTTTTCCACCGCCTGCGTGCTTTCCTGGCGGATGTTTTCGACGCCGCCAATGGCGCTCTCGAGCAGCGCGCCGAAACCAGATCCCGCGCCTGTGCTTCGGGTCGCGGAAACCGGAACCGCGAGCGGCGCCGCGTTCGAGACGGAGGTGAGAGGGGCAGGCATCGGATCAGCGGAACAGATCGAGCGAGTGATTGATCATGTCCTTGACGGCCGAGATGGCGGCCACATTGGCTTCGTAGTTCTCGGCCGAGCCCAGCAGGTCCACCATGTCTTCGGCGGGATTCACGCGCGGGAAAGCCACGTAACCCTGCGCATCGGCGTCGGGATGCCCGGGGAGGTAGCGCCGCTCCGGCTCGCGGTCATCCACCACGATGTCGGCCACGCCCACGCCTTCCGGTCCGTCGCCGGCTGCGCTCATCTGCGCTTCGAAGACCGAGGCAAAGGGCGACACGGTGTACTCCGTCGCGAACACCGCATCTTTGCGGCGGTATGGCCCCCCTTCCGGAGTCCGGGTGGTTTCCGCATTGGCCAGGTTCTCCGCCAGCAGCTCGGCCCGAGTCCGTTCGGCGCTCATGCCCGAGGCACTGACGGAGAGCGCGGAGAACAGGCTCATCCGTTCTTCCCTTCGGTGATGGCCGACCGCACCGTGCGAAGTTCGGAACGCATCAGCTCCGTGGCCATGTGGAAACGCATGGCGTTTTCCGCCAGCAGGCGCGCTTCACGATCCACACTGACATTGTTCCCGTCATTTTTGACCTTGAGCCCGGGTACTTCCACGGCCGCCGGCTGCGGGCTCGAGGTCTGAGAGGTGGCGCTGCGAAATTCCGTCTGAAAGTCGAGGTCCCGCGTTTTATATCCAGGGGTGTCGGCGTTGGCAATATTTGCGGCGACCAGCTTCTGGCGTGCGCTGAGCAGGTCCATGTAACGCTCGATATGTGTGGCCACGGGATCCAGCATGCCGACCGTGGGAATGCACGCCCGCTGCCATCACGCCACACTGATTCCAAATAGGATGCCGGTAGGCCGGGGCGCCAAAGAATTGGCGCGGACAGAATCTTGCCGCTCTCCGGCTAACCGTTCACGCGCCGTTCCCGCAGGCCGCCGGAGGCGACGGTTTCGACGTACTCGAGCGCCTGCCGCGCCAGCTCGGGCGCCAGCGGATCGGGGTGCCGGAGCAGCGTGACCAGCAGGCGCACCCACTCCATCTCCTCGGAGCTCAGCCCGATCATCGAGCAGCGGCAGGTTTGCTTTTTCACGGGCATATCCCTCCCCCATTCCTTTTCGGCCCGTCACGGGAATCTTTGAGTGGTTTTGTGTTGTTTTGCGGAAGGAGCATGGTGTACCCAAAAAGTGCCGATGGATTCTCAGGGTCCCATGCTCTGGACACTGCTTTTGGTGCTGCTCGAGACGCCGCCCCCGGCGGGCAATCCGCTCGCTGTCATGGACGCGTCGCTGGAACGGCAGCGCTCCGCCATCCGCAGGCAGGTCGGCGAATCCGCCGGGGCGTTCTTTATCCTGCCTCCACCCGCGCCTTTATTCCCTCCCGCTCGCTTCGCAGATCTCGCCAACTGCCCCGCCCTCAGTGATCAGGAATTGCAGCCCCTGGTTGCAGAGCCGGCGCGCACTTACGGGCTCAAAGCCGAAGAACTCGCCGCAGTGGTCCGGCAAAAATCCGGCGGCCGGCCCTGCGCGGTCTCGCCCAGCGGCGCTCTGGGGCTGGTGCAGTTGATGCCCGAAACCCTCGAGGTGTTGGGTGTGGCCGATGCCTTCGATCCCCGCCAAAACCTGGCCGCGGGCGCTCGCCTTTTGAAACAGCTTCTCGACACCTATCACGGAGACTGGGGACAAGCGCTGGCCGCTTATGACGGCAAGCCGGTTCGAGCCGCATCTCCAGCGGCTCCAACCCCAGTGCCGCCGGCTGCAGCCACCCCTGCCCCGGCCGATAAGACCCGATGAGGGGAAAGGGATCCCACCCGCCATTCTCGACTGCGATTCCGAATGCGGCCGAGAAGGCACATGAACGTCGCACTCTTCAAAACCATGCCCCTGGCTGCGACGTCGGCTCCCGTAGCCGGCCGGCCGAAATGCAGGCTCAAAACCGGCAAAATGGATCCACGCCGTTCCAGCCAACCGCACGGCGGAACTCTCCGGCGAAGCCGGCGAGCGTACGGATGTTCTCGAGCGCGGAGCGCTTGTCGTTGGCCGGGTCCGGCGCAAATCGCGCGAACAGGTCCGGCAGATGCAAGAAGTGCGAGCTGGCGCCCGGCACCGGAGGCGACGCCGGATAACTCCCTCAAGCGTTGTGCCCGTTGACCGATATGAGTGGTGGAGGCCGTACGAATGTCGATGCGAGCGCTTGCAGCATACCGGATAGAAAAGATCCTTTCAGCAGATCCCCTGGATCTGGTGCGCTTGCTCTACGGAGGGGCTATGGAAGCCGTCGAAGAGGCGCGGCGTTGCCTCGCGGCGCGCGACATCCGCCGCCGTTCCGCGGCTATTTCCAAAGCCATCGAGATTCTGAGTGAACTGATCGTTTCGCTGGATCGCGAACGTGCTCCGGAACTCAGCCGCCGTCTGGCCGACCTTTACGATTACATGCAGCGCCGGCTGCTGGCGGCGAATTTCGAACAGGCCGATGGCCCGCTCGCCGAAGTGTTTCGGCTTCTCGAGACTCTGGCCGAAGCCTGGAACCAGGTGCCGGCTCCGGCGCCACCTAAGCCGGACCCCCTACCGCATGCCTGGAATCCGCAGGCCGAGCCCGCGCCCGCCGCTCAGGGCTGGAGCTTCTGAACGGGGTGCGTGCCGGCCGCCGGGTCGGCTTTCTGCGAAAGGGATGCTTTCTGCAATCCCGCCACCACCAAGCGCGCCAAGCCTAAGCCGCCTCGTTGCGCCAGCGCCTGCGCCATTTGTTCTTCCGCCAGTTCCATCGCCTGAGAGCCGGCTTCATCGTCCCCCGTGCCCAGCCATCCGCCCGCACCGGACTCGCGCACGGATTTCAGAAGCTGGCCGATCAGCAGCGATTCAAATTGCTGGGCGGCATCCGCCACGCGTTTGAGGTCGTCTTGGGGTTTGGGACCCGCGGACACCACCGGCGCCCGGCTCACCCCGGTGATCCCGTTCATCAGATGACCTCCAGCTCGGCGTCGAGCGCGCCTGCGGCTCTGAGGTTCTGCAGAATCACGATGACATCGCGCGCCGTCGAGCCAATGGCATTCAGCCCGCGGACCAGTTCTTCCACCGTGGCACCCTGTGGGAGCACCACATTGCGCGCCTTTTCCTGCTTGGCCGATACCCCGACTTGCGGGACGACCTCGGTGGTTCCGCTCCCCATCGGCGCGGGCTGCGAAACCGCAAAGGTGGTTTGAATCTCGACGGTGAGATTCCCTTGCAGGATGGCCACCGGCCCGATTCGCACGTCTTTTCCCATTACGATGGTCCCGGTTCGTTCGTTGATCACCACCCGCGCCGGGCGATCGACCGGGACGGCCAGCGTTTCCAGCTCCGCCACGAACTCGGTCGTGCGCGCCGCATACCCGGGGGGCAGCTTCACGCTGACCATTCCTGCGTTGTCCGCCCGCGCCACGGGGGCTGGCGTTCCGAACCTTTCGTTCACGGCCCGGGCGATGCGCGCCGATGTGGTGAAGTCCTCCTGGCGCAGTTGCAGCCGGATCGGGTTGTCCGGCGCGCGTGAGGGCGCCGGCCGTTCCACGATGGCCCCGTTGGGCACTCGGCCGACGGTGGGATGATTCACCGTCTGGGTGGTTCCGCCTTTCCCCGCCACAAAGCCACCGGTAACCAGCGGCCCTTGCGCCACCGCGAAGGTCTGGCCGTCTACTCCCTTCAGGGGTGTGAGCAGCAGCAGCCCGCCCTGCAGGGTCCGGGCATCGCCGATGGAGGACACCGTGATGTCGATATGCATACCCGGCTGCGCAAAGGCAGGTAACGTCGCGGTGACCATCACCGCGGCCGTGTTTTTCACCTGGATCGACTGAACCTGTGCGGGCGAAATGGACACGCCCATGCGTTGCAACAAGTTCGTCAGGCTCTGCAGAGGGAACATGGTCTGCTGCCGGTCGCCCTGACCCGCCAGGCCGGCCACCAGCCCGTAGCCAATCAACTGGTTCTCGCGCACGCCTTCGAGCGTGACCAGGTCCTTCAGGCGGGCGGCCGCGGGCGTCACGGGATCAGCCGCTCGCAGCCCATCGAAGGGAACCAACAGGAGAAACGCAACGGCAAATGAAGAGCGCATAACTTTAGAAAGGCAGGATTCCCATCAGCAGGCGGTAAAGGATGAACGGCCGGCGCACGGCATCGTTGATCACGCCCTTGCCGTTCAGCCGGATCTCCATCTGGCCCAGGTGATCGCTGGGCACCTCGTTGGCCGTCGATAGATCGGCTGGCCGCACCACGCCGCGCACGGTGACCGTCTGATGTTCGGAATTCACCTGGATGACCTTGGATCCCTCGATAGCCAGGTAGCCGTTGGGCAGCACGTGCGTGACGCGGGCGGTTATGGTGGTGGTCAGAGTGACATTCCTGCTGGTCGTGCCCGAGCCGTCGAGCGACGAATTGCCGCTCATGTTCGCCAGGTTGGCCCAGGGCCCGCCCGCGTTCAGCTTGCCTCCCAACGCGTTGATCGAGGCGGAGGCGGCGGACGCGCGCGCCGTCTTGGTGGCGCCGGTGGCCACCGCCGAAGCCGCCTCGTTCACCAGGATGGTCACCACGTCATCCACGCGGCTGGCGCGGAGGTCGCGGGTCAGATCGACGAACGCGGCATCCGGCGACCAGATGGCGCCGGGCGAAGCTTCGGCGGGTACACCCGAACGGGCGCGCATGGCCTGTTCCACGTAGCGGTCGAACGCGGTCGGCTCCGGCGCCTTGGGCTTCTTGGCGGTGCCGGCTACGGCCGTGCACGCCACCAACAGAAGGATGCATTTCGACGGCATTCTATTTCTCTCCTTGCCCGGACACCCCAAGTACCGCTCTGCCCGCGCCTTCCACGCGCACGCGCAAAACTTTGCCGGTTACGGGGTTGCGCACCGGAATCCAGTCTCCGCGGCGTCCGCCTGCCCCGGCCCGGGCTTCAAAGCTCAGCCGGGCCTCCCCGCTCGAGACCTCGACGGCCACCGTGTCCCCGCTGTGAATCTCCAGCGGAGGCTCCAGTTCTCCGGAAAAGAGGGGCTCGCCTGCGACCAGGGAGCGGCGCGCCACCTGCCCCACCACGTCATCGAGCGAGGAGGCCGGCTGCGTCCCGAAGGGAAACGCGTCGACTTCTTCCACCGCCACCTGCTCGGCCCGGATGGCCTTGCCCGCGGGCAACGCGACGCGCGCCACCACGCGCTGGCGGCGCAACCAGACGCGTACGCGCGCCCAGATCTCGAACCTGAGGTTGGTTCCATACCGCACGTATCCGCGCCAGATCCCTACGCCCGCGCGAAATGCCTCCATCCCGCCCCGCGGGAATTGAATCTCGCCGCGCGGAACGGCCACGCGGCTCCAGTCCAGCAGTTCGATGTGTGCCTGCGGACTTCCGACGGCGGCTCGCAAACCGGCCTCGAGCGCTTCGGGCGTCAGCGCTTCCGTGGCGCGCTGGATGCAGATTGGGCCCACTTCCCCGGGAATGCCGCCATGCCGTGCGATCATCCGCGCGAGTTCCGCGGCGTGAAGGATTCGTTTCACGCCGGGAGCGGGCACATAGCCCAACTCGGTGTCCGGCGCCAGAGCGGCGAAGGCCGGTGAGGCCGGCGCCAGATCGCGCGCCCGAATTTGATCTCCATCCACCGCCAGGCACGAGGCGGCCGCCGCCACCAGGATCGCCATCATTGCCGGAGGTTGTTGACCATCTGATACATTTCGTCGGAGGCCTTCACTACTTTGGAGTTCGCCTCATAGGCCCGCTCCGCCACGATCATGCCGATGAACTCTTCGACCACGCTCACGTTGGACTGCTCGATGTATCCCTGCTGCAGCGTGCCCATGCCTTCCTGCCCGCCGGGGTTGCCCACCGTGGGATCCCCGGACGAGTCGGTGGGCAGATAGAGATTGCGCCCAATGCTGTTCAGCCCGGCGGGGTTGGGAAAGTTGGCGAGCTGGATCTGCCCGGCGACCTGCGCAGCCGTCTGGCCGGGCAGCGAGTAGCTGACCGTGCCGTCGGTGGCGATGGTAATGTTTTGCGCCGCGGCCGGCAGCGTGATCTGCGGCTGGATGGGGTCGCCGTCGCTGGTCACCACATTGCCGTCCCGGTCCAGTTGGAACGAGCCCGCCCGCGTGTAGGCCACGTCGCCCGCGGGCCGGCGGACCTGGAAGAACCCTGGACCCTGGATCACCACGTCGAGCGGGTTGTCGGTTTGCTGGAAGTTGCCCTGCGTGAACACGATTTCATTCGAGGACGTGCGCGTTCCCAGGCCTACCTGCAGGCCTGCGGGGACCACCGTCTGCTGTCCCGCCGAAGCGCCCGGTTGAATCATATTCTGATACAGCAGGTCCTGAAACTGGGCGTGCCGCGCCTTGAAGCCCGTGGTGTTGGAATTGGCCAGGTTGTTGGCGATACTGTCTACGTTTAACTGCTGCGCCGTCATGCCGCTGGCGGCGCTGAAAAGAGCCCGTATCATGAAAAATCCCTCCTGATCATCTTCGGCGCGGCTCCCACTAAGATACGCGCGCCACTTCTTCCACCGCTTTGCGATTCATCTCACCGCCCAGAGCCGCCGCCTTCTGCAGCATCTCGAACTGGCGCATGACGCTCACCAGGCGAATGGCGCCTTCGGCGTTCGAAGCGTTGGAGTTTTCCAGCTTGCCCTGTTGCACCTCGTAGGCGGACGCCGGGGCCGCGCTCAGGTCCGCTGCCGGGCGGAAGTAGTTGTGGCCCTGTTTGCTCAGCCCCGCCGGATCGGCGAAATCGACGACGGCAATCTGCCCCGCGGTCTGCCCGTCCTGGACCACGGTGCCGTCGGGCGAGATCTCCACCGGCGCCGATGAAGGCAATTCGATCGGGTTGCCGTCCACCCCGCGCACCGCGTATCCCTCGGCGGTGACGAGTTGTCCACCCGCCGAAACGCGGAAGCTGCCGTCGCGCGTATAGAGCGGTCCCCCCCGACCATCCACGGAAAAAAATCCCTTGCCCACCAGCGCCAGATCGAGCGGGTTGCCGGTTGGCCGCAGTTCGCCTTGCGAAAAATCGGTCCACGGCCGTTCGACGAGGGGCAGCGTGTCGGGGCCGGAGATCACGCCCGCGGCTTCGGGCGCCGCATACAAGCTGTAGAACTCGCGATCGGCTTTGTAGCCGCTCGTGGAAGCGTTCGCAATATTGTTGGCCAGCATGTCGAGCGATTCCATGCGCGACCTCATCCCCCCGGCAGCCGAAATGGTCAGTGGATCCATGACAGTTCCGCCAGGGAGAAAGCAAATGTGGGACCGGAGCGAAAAAGCGTCATAACTGTCTAAAAATTCACGGGCTGGTGCCGAAGAGAACCATGAAGCGAGGCGCCAAGATCCTGTCGAACCGGCGCAAGCGGCATGATCTTGCCGCGCGCCCCCTCGTCTAACCAAATGAAAAAGGGGTCTCACCCCTTTGGCTTGCCATCTGCAATACCCCCAGCGTGAACATCTCGGCGCCTCCCTCCACCGCGCTCCTCATCGCCGCGGCGTCCCATCCATCGACCGGCGCTGCGCCCCAGTCTGGCTTGGCCCTTACGGGCGGGCGCAGGACCACGCCATCCTCCGGGGCTCAGCCCAGGCCGCGTTCGAGCGAGCGGAGCCACGTCATGTCCGGCTCGACACCCGGTGTGCCGCCCGCACCGGAGCACACGGAGGATTCCCTAGCCGCCGCATTCTCCGACGTGCTGGACAGTTTCTCGGCTCCTCCAGGCGTGGAGAATCCCGCAACCCGCCCCCTCTTCTCTTCCGCACCCCTTTCGCCGGCGACCACGCCCGGCACGGAAGCCGCAGTCCAGGGCGGGTATTCGTCTGCCCAGGCCGGTGGTCTGGCAGTTTCGGTTTCCGGCTCGAAATTGCCGAACACGATCTCGGAAGCGGGGTTGGCGCCGCAGCAGCCGGCCTCCCTAACCCTGGCGTCTCCAACCCGCTCTGACAAACCGGCGGCTCTGAAGAGGAGTGACCCGGCTCTCCCGTTGCAGGCACTCGTACCTCGCCGGCTGCCGTCGAAACTCGAGGCCGAAAAGCAAATTCCCGTTTCGCTGCCGGCGTGCCCTGCGGCCCCGGCCGCTGGGAGCATGGCCCGGCCAACCCCCCGCATCACGGCTACTGCGGCGCCGGGGCCGCAGGCCGAAATGCGGCCGCAGGAAGCCGTCAGTCGCCGCCTCGATTTCGGGAATGCACCGCTTGAAACAGACTCCGGCGCTAACGATTCCATCCGTCCCATCTCGACGCCGTACTCGCTGGCTTTCGCGGCGCGACTGGTGGAGCAGCCCGCGAACCGAGCGGAGCCAGACGGGATCCGCACGCCGCTCCCGTCATCGAACCAATCCCTCCGCCCGCTCTCCCCGCCCCCCTCGATTCCGGTGCCAACGGTTGAACAGCCGGCGACCGAAGTTGCGGGCCTCGGCCATGCGGCGCCGATTTCGCAAGGGGAGCCGCCGGAGGCGCCCGAAGAAACCGTGGCACACATCCCAACGGAAGGGGAAATCCAAGGCGTTGCCGCTTCGGCTGGGCTGCCGGTGACTGGGCCTATGGCTCCCGTGACGGTGCCTATGGCTAAGGATGCCGCGGCGCCGTCTTCCGCGCTACAAACGGGATCGGAACCTGCTCAGGTTGCGGTCACCCCCGCCAAGGATGTCCACGCGCCCGCCGTCGAGCCTGAGGATGCCGACAGCGTGCCCTTGGCGCCCAGAGTCGAGCACCGCGACGCGGCAGCCAATCTGGGGAGGGCCGACGGTCCCTCCACCCCAACGGGGGGCAGTGCGCAGCAGACTCCGGCATTCGAGATGCCACAGACCCCCTCGCGAAGCGTTGCCGCCGCTCCTCCCGAACCCGGCAAGCCGGACCCAACCGCCATGGCGCAAGTCCTGAGCGGCAGTCCACCTCGCGAGACGGCGGCCTCGGGACCTGCGCAGAACATCTCCGTCCGGCTTTCCACGGACCAGAGTCCGGCGGTCGAAGTGCGCGTCATGGACCGGGGAGGGGAAGTGCATGTCGCCGTGCACTCGCCAGACGCGGCCACCTCCGAGTCGGTCCGCGCCGGTCTCCCGGACCTGGTCGCCAAGCTCGGCCAGCGGGGTTATGAAGCCGAGATCTGGCATCCGCCCGCCGGGCCGTCCGCATCCTCCACAAATACCCAGCGCGAGTCCGGTGGCGCATTCGGGCGCGGAGAGCAGCAGCAGCCTGGCGGCCAGCAACCGCGCCATCACCCGCGCCAGCAGCAGCCTGCCTGGATCGAAGAGATGGAAAAGAATATGAACCACACCACTGAGAGGAGTCCGTTTACATGGCCACCGCAACCAACCCGCTGACGTCGTCTAACCTCGCACCGCTTAACGCACAAACCGGTACCCAGCCGTCTGCAAGCTCGTCGCAGCCGGATCAGACCGCGGATCCATTAGCCAATGAGCAGACGTTTCTCACGCTCCTGGTGTCTCAACTGGAAAACCAGGATCCGGAAAATCCGCAAGACCCCACGCAGTTTGTGACGCAACTCGCGCAATTCACTCAACTGGAGCAATCCATCGGTATGAAACAGGATCTGGACGGCGTTAAACAGGATCTGGACCAGATCACGCAGAACGCCACGCCGCCCGCGGCCACGCCGGCGCCGTAGCCCTTCAGGACAATACGTAAAGGAGACCTATCGCCATGCCATTTACTTCGTTTTCCTCCGCACTATCCGCACTCAACGCCAACACCACGGCCATTGACGTGGTGGGCAACAATCTCGCCAACCTGAGCACCACAGGATTCAAGGCCAGCACCTGCTCGTTTCAAGACCTGGTGACACAATCGCTGGGCGCCGGTCTGGGCGAGACCCAGGTGGGCTTCGGCACCGGCGTGCCCTTAACCACGCGCCAGTTCACCCAGGGCGCTCTGCAGGCCACCTCCGGTGTCCTCGACGCCGCCATCCAGGGCGACGGGTTTTTCGTCGAGCAGGATTCCTCCGGTGCGCAATTGTTCTCGCGCGCGGGCAACTTTCAGGTGGATGCAGAAGGCCACTTGTTGAGCGCCACGGGGAACTCCGTGCTGGGCTGGACCCAGGTGGACGGCCAGGTCAACACCAACGGTGCGATTGGGGCCATCACCGTGCCCGTAGGCACCCTGCAGCCGCCCCAGGCCACCGGGACGTTTTCACTGGACATGAATCTCAATGCCGCGGCGACCGTGGGCTCGACCGATGGGACGTTCTCCTATCCCGTGACGGTGTATGACTCTCTGGGTACCTCGCACGTGTTGACCCTTACGTTCACCGATGCGGGCGGTGGCTCGTGGAACTACTCGGTGAGCATCCCCGGCGAGGACCTGACGGGCGGCACCGCGGGCACGCCCACGGTGCTGACTACGGGCAGCCTGACCTTCGATTCCTCGGGCAATCTCACCTCGCCGGATGCCACCGGCCGGCTCATCAACATTCCGGCCACGGGCTTGGCCGACGGTGCGGCGGACTTGAACGTGAACTGGGACCTTTTCTCCGGCAGCGCGAACCCCGCACCCCGCCTGACGCAGTTTGCGTCGGATTCTGCGGTCGCCTCCAGCACGCAGGACGGCCAAGCGGCCGCGCAACTGGTGCGCGTGGGACTGGCCGACGGGGGGCAGATTCTGGCGCAGTATTCCAACGGCCAGCAAGCCGTCGTGGGGCAGGTCGCCATGGCCGGAATCCGCAATCCCGACTCCCTGATCGCGGTGGGCAACAACGACTACCAGGCGAGTTCGCTCACGGCCACGCCAGCCATCGGTGTACCCGATACCGGAGGCCGCGGCAAAATCCTGGGCGGCCAACTCGAATCTTCGACCGTGGATATCGCCACCGAGTTCACCAACATGATCGTCTACCAGCGTGGGTATGAAGCCAACGCCAAGGTGGTGAATACCGCCGATCAACTGAGCCAGGACACCATCAACCTGATCCGCTAGCTCAGTACCCATGCGGGAACTCAGGCGATGGCCCTAAACGAAGTCACACGTTTTGCCGATGTACCCATTGAGGTCGAAGTCGAACTGGACCGCCGGGTGCTCTCGGTCCGGGAAATTCTGGAGCTGGAAGAGGGCAGCGTGATCGGTATGTCCCGGTCGGCGGGGGAGAACATCGATCTCTACGTGGGCGGCAAGCTGGTGGGCTACGGAGAAATCGTGCTCATCGAAAGTCGCATCGGCGTCCGCATCACGGATTTCAACATCGAGGATTGAGCTATGGAGATGACGGACCCCATGCCGGCGGTGCTCGGCGTTTTGGCGGTAGTGGCCGCGGCCCTATGGTGGCTTCGCAAGAAAGGGGCGGTGCGATTCTTCCGCCCGCAGGCGCGTCACCGGGCGCGGCGCCTGGAGTCGGTGGAGCGGTTGGCGCTCGCGCCGCATCACACGCTGCATCTGGTGAGGTT
>Ga0335081_10017270_pt1 | contig 11683 bp, 7 predicted proteins | sample Lox_Sample_35_FD_206713 | JGI IMG/M metagenome (GOLD analysis project Ga0335081, IMG submission 206713) | Soil microbial communities from Loxahatchee National Wildlife Refuge, Florida, United States - Lox_Sample_3.5 | ecosystem: Environmental > Terrestrial > Soil > Wetlands | place: USA: Florida... | reverse complement strand
CTGGTCCGGGTCGCATTCCACGATATCGTCGTCCTGGAGCGACGCGCGCAGCTCGACCGCGTGCATCCGCGCGTGATGGTTCATCAGGAGGACACACCGCTCGATGAGCGGCCCCATGTGCACCTGCTGGAACGCAACTCCCCGCTGGCGGGCGAATACCAGGAGGTTCTTGACGATGTTTCCGCACCGGAGCGCCTCGTCCGCCATGAGCTTCAGATCCTCGGTCATCGAGCGCGCATCCTCCGGGGGAAGTCCGAACCGCTGTACCCGTTTCATCAGGAGCCGGGCGAACGTGAGGATGCCCTCGAGCGGATTGTTGAGCTCGTGGGCGACGCTGGAGGCGAGGTTCCCCAGCGAGGCCATTTTTTCCACGCCCACCATCTGCCGGTGCGCGCGCTCCAGGTCCGCCGTCTTTTCACGGACCTTCTGCTCGAGCGTTTCCGACCACGCGGTGATCTCTGAACGCGCGCGGGCCAGCTCGTGCGTCATGGAATTGAACGTCCCGGCCAGCACGCCCAGCTCGTCCCGCGAAGCCGCGGGGAGCCGCTGCGTGAGATCCCCGGACGTCACCATGCGCATCCCCTCGGTGAGGCGGCTCACGGGACGGCGGACCACGAGCCAGATGAACCCCCCCGAGACGAGTCCGACCAGGAGCGCCGCGGCGAGCGACGCGCTCAGCAGCTCGCGCCGCGCGTCGGCCAGGCGCTCGTCGGCCTGCGCCAGCGACATCTTGACGTCGAGCACGCCCAGGATAGTCCGGGACGCGGGATGCGCGTGGCAATCCGCTTCCGAGCACTGGGGCTCGTTCCTGATCGGCGTGATGAGACCCATCACCCTGTGCCCGTCCGGCGCGGTGAAGAGCCGGGAGAGCTCCTGCGAGGGACTCCGCGGGTTGGCCAGGTTATTCCCCGCGTGGCAACTCACGCACGCCTCCGCATTCATGTCCACAGTCGTGTGGAGCTCCGACGGGATCGTGCTGTAGGCCACCTCTCCCGTCTTGCTGTAGACGCGTATTCCCTCGATCCCCGGCTCGCCGGCCATCGCCGCGAGTATCCCGTCCACGTCGGCATTCCGGTTGAACATCATGCTGTGCCTGGTCGCCCGGCGTATCATCTCGCTCACGCGCACCGCGCTCGACTGGACGTTTTCCTTCAGCGCGGATTCCTGGACACGGAGGAGGGCGAACGTGAGGAGGGCGAGGACAATGGTCTGCACCGACACGATCAGCAGGAATAGCCTGAACGCGATGGTTCTGGTGATGCTCATGGGGGTGCGCTCACTCGCACGGTAATTGCCGCGGGGCAATTTTCACAAATCATGCCATGGCATGAACTACGCGACTGATCAAATTGACAGATTTTTTACCGATTGCGGAGGTGTAACGAGAATTGAGGCGTTGAGGATTCCTACGGGTAAGAAGGTGTGTTGCAAAATTGAACAAAAAAGGGGGGCAGTAGCCCCCCGGTAGAATTCCGAATTCTGAGTTCAGAGCTCTGAATTCAGAATGGAATTCTGAATAAGTTCAGGCTCTTCCTCCATATGCGGCGCCTCTCCGAACACATTGAAGTACTTCGCGACGAATGCAAAGGCCGTGAAACCGAACGCCGCAAGGCCGAGCGTGACCGCCAGTTCCTGGAACGAGGGGACGTAGAGCCGGTCGGGCCAGTGCTCCATGCTCGTGATCGCGGTGTTCATCCGGTGCGCCACGAACCCGAGGAGCACCAGCGCGGCCGAATAAAAGAGCCCCGTCCTGCTCTCGCGGACCCTCCTGACGAGAAGGAGGCCGAAGGGAAGAAGGACGCCCAGGAGGATCTCGACAAGGAACATGGCGCTCTGGTACGTCGGCATGAAGACGTAGCGGAGCGCGTCACGGCTCATCAGGTCCTGCACGCGCACCGTGAAATAGAGGGCGAGCACGACGACGATGACGCGGCCCAGCTCGGAGAGGAGCGGCAGCTCCACCTCGCGGCCGAACGCGCGCGAGGAGAGAAACGACTCGACGATCGTCATGGCGAGGCCCGCGGCCACGCAGGAGATGATGAAGAGGAAGGGAATGATGTTCGAATACCAGAGAGGGTGCATCCTCCCCGGGATGATCAGGAACAGCGACCCGAGCGACGACTGGTGAAGCGTCGAGAGGATGACACCGAGGATCACGAGCGGGATGGTGATCGCCCTGATGACCCTGAGCGTGCGGTGGAGCCGGAATCGCTCCAGGACGACGGGGCTGAATTCAAGGGCCAGCACGGTGGTGTAGAGCATCACGCACCACGCGACCTCGAACATGACCGAGTGGGGATTCCACATGATGATGGCGTGCCAGATCGCCCACGGCCGTCCGAGGTCGGCCATCAGTCCCGCGATCACCAGCAGGTACCCCAGGAACGCCGTCAGGATCGTGGGGCGCAGGATCGGCCTGAACCGTTCGATGCGGAAGATGTAGACCGTCGCGGCAATCGTGAACCCTCCCGCGGCGAGACCGACGCCGACGAGGATGTCGAACCCGATCCAGATCCCCCAGGGAAACGTGTCCTTCAGATTGGTCGTGGCACCAAGCCCGAGCGCGTAGCGCTCCACGGCCGCCCCTGCACCGAGGGCCATCAGCACGATGGCGACGGATTTCCAGAAGGTGAGCTTCAATGCGCCGGCAAGATTCATGCTCGCACCTCGCTTTCCCGGGAGACCTGTTTCCCCGCGCGGCGCTCTTCGGCTTCGAAGCGGGCCACTTCAGCCCTCCGCGCGGTGATCCAGTTGATGCCGAACAGGAGCACGCCCGCTGCCACGGCATATTTGGGCACCTGCGAGAGCACGCGCCACGACAGGTCAGGGATCGGCTCCCGGGGAACATTCATGGGGAACCCGAGCTTCTCGAACGGGATCGCGGAGAGGAAGAGCACGGACGTCCCTCCCGCCTCGCTCAGCCCGTAGATGTAGTCGATGTAGGAACCTGGGGTGGCGTCGATCCGCGAGCGCGCCTCCCTGATGAGGTCGTCCCTGTCGCCGAACACCGTCGCCCCGGCCGGGCACGCCTCCGCGCACGCAGTCTGGCGGCCGGCGGCGACCCGCTCGTAGCACATGCGGCATTTCTGGATCTTCGGCGCAAGGCTCCCCCATTCGTAGCGTGGCACCTCGAACGGGCAGGCCTGCATGCAGTACCTGCACCCGATGCACTTCGATTCGTCGTACAGCACAGCCCCGGTCTCCATCTTCCTGAACGCCCCCACCAGGCACGCAGAGACGCACGTCGGCTCGTTGCAGTGCATGCAGAGGCGACGGACGAAGACGGTCCCGTCGTTGAAGCTCCTGAGAAACGTGTAGTGCGTGGCCGAGAGATCGGTGGCCTCGTCCTGCGGGAGGTTGTTCGCCTCCGCACACGCCTGCTCGCACGCGTGGCACCCCACGCACCTGGTGATATCGATCAAGAGACCCTTCGGTTTCATCGTCACACTCTCCTCTCACTCTCCGTCGGCCGGCATTGCGGCGCCGATCGACGTGAAGCGGCGCTCGAACTCGCGCCACACCGCTGCGTCACAGTGCATGAGCGCTCCTTCCACAAGCTCGCCGCCGTCGGGGAGCGAAGGGGAGAGCGCGCCGTGCGCCGCGGCGGTGAGGAACTCGCGCGCCGAAGCGAGCTGCCCGGCGAGCCACGCCCTCGCTCTCTCGCCCGTCAGGGCGGGCATGGCAGAGCGCCGCCGGTCCGGGGCGATCCTCAGCAGCCAGCCGCCGCCGTAGGGGTCCATCCGCGCCAGGGCGGGATTGTCCACGAGGCGCCTGTTCACCTCCAGGACCCTTCCCTGCACGGGGGATGCAAAACGGATGTGCCGCCCGCCGCGGGCGAGGGCGAACGAAGGGCTCCCGGGGGAGACCGTTGCGCCCGCGTCGGGGAGCATCACCGAGGAGGCTGCGCCCACGATGCGGGCGATGAATTCGTCCACGCCGACCAGCACCCCCTCCTTCTCCTCTTTCACCCATGTGTGGTTCGGCGCGAGCAGGAACCCCGCCGGGGGACCCGCCGGGAGGGCTTCGCCTGCGGCCGAACGCCGGGCGCGGGACCTCTGGACGAACCCCTCCAGGGCGAGAAATGTCACGATCATGCTGAGCATCAATATCACGGTCATCGTCGTATCTCCTGTTATTTCGTACGGACGTCGGACAGAAAGAATGTGTTCACCAGCCGCTCCCACTCCTCGTCCGAGCAACGGTCGCCCAGGTTGGTCATCATGGTGCCGCCGTCCTGGTACATCAGTGCGGGAGTGCCCGAGAAGAAACCGGCAAGCTGGCTGCGGACTGCATCGAGCCACTGCTGCGCCGGCTTTCCGGTGAGGAGGTTGTGGAGCTGCGCGTTCAGCCGCCGGGGGCGGACCCTGATCAGCCACCCGTCGCCGTAGGGGGAATCCCCGATAAGGGAGGGTGTCGCCAGGACCATTTCGTTCTTCCCCACCACGCGCCCGCTCACGGGAGAGATGAGAGGCACCGTGCGCGAGCCGTGCCGGACGCTCATCGCGATCTCCCCCTGCCTCACGTTCCTCAGCAAGCGAGGAAGCTCGACGCCGTCGACCGGACCGATGAGCGCGGCTGCGAAGTCGTCGATACCGACAAGGACTTCCCCGTCCGGCGTTTCCCTGACCCACGTATGTCCCGGGTGCATGTAGCGCTTCACAAATACCGCCGGGGCCATCGCCGGCTTCTTCCGCCGCAGAGCCGAAGCGATCAGCAGTATGATCACGGTCGTCAAGGCGAGTATGGCTGACATTTCTTTATCCTTCCTGTAGTTTCCTGACTGCTCCGTCATGTTTCAGTATTCGTGCCAGAATGCTGATTAGCGAGTGATGAATTTTTCAGGCGCGTGAACGACTGAAGATCAATCAGTTAGCGGAAAACGAACCGATTTGGCTGCAATTCCAACAGATTGTTAACAAAGAACAAAGTTGCATTCCTCAACAGCCCCCCGGACTCTCAATGGCTTGTATGCTTGCAACTCCCAATATCGCTGTGAGTTGAGTTTATTGTGGAAACTTTCAGCGCCTATGTTGCAACTCGCAACACATCGCCGTCCCAAATTCTCCAATCTGTTTCTACTTTTGGGAATGCTTCTCCTGGCAATCTCAGCACATCAACAGGGCCCTGGAGAGGGAAAATGTCAAAGCAGTGTTTAAATCATTTAAACCCCAAGTCCATCTGGCATTCTCCTGAGGTGCAGGACCGGTTTTCTGGCACGGCTGGTGCACATCCTTGCGCAACGCGCACATTCCCCTGATGCGTCTCGACAGGCGTGCGCCTTGTAAGTTCACGCAAAACCTAATAATTTGAGTACACAATATTCCAGCCACATCGTGAGGAAGGTATGTCAGAGTATGTAAAGAGCCTCATCGCTCAGGTGAAGGCGAAGAATCCGAACGAACCGGAATTCCACCAGGCAGTCCAGGAGGTCGCCGAATCGCTCGATGTTGTGCTCGAACGGCACCCCGAATACAGGGCGGCGAAGATCCTCGAGCGCATGGTCGAACCCGAGCGCGTGGTCATGTTCCGCGTCCCGTGGACTGACGACCAGGGGGAAATCCACATCAACCGCGGCTTCCGCGTGCAGATGAACAGCGCAATCGGTCCCTACAAGGGGGGGCTCCGCTTTCACCCCTCGGTGCACCTCGGCATATTGAAATTCCTCGCGTTTGAACAGGTGTTCAAAAACAGCCTCACGTCGCTCCCGATGGGGGGAGGCAAGGGAGGCTCCGACTTCGACCCCAAGGGGAAGAGCGACGGCGAGGTGATGAGGTTCTGCCAGAGCTTCATGACGGAGCTGTTCAGGCATATCGGCCCCGACATCGACGTCCCCGCGGGAGATATCGGCGTCGGGGGGAGGGAGATCGGGTTCCTCTTCGGGCAGTACAAGCGCCTGACGAAGGAGTTTTCCGGGGTCCTCACGGGGAAGGGGATGAACTGGGGTGGATCGCTCATCCGGCCGGAAGCCACGGGTTACGGGGTGGTCTACTTCGCCCAGGAGATGCTCAAGTCGAAAGGACTGTCGTTCGAGGGATCGACGGTCGCCGTCTCCGGGTTCGGCAACGTCGCCTGGGGCGCAGTCGAGAAGGTGACGCAGCTCGGCGGGAAGGTCACCACGCTCTCGGGACCGGACGGGTTCATCCACGACAAAGAGGGCATCAACGGCGAAAAGATCCATTACATGCTGAAGATGCGCGCCAGCGCGCGCGACGCGGTGAAGGATTACGCCGACAAGTTCCACGTGCCGTTCTATCCCGGGAAACGCCCGTGGGGCGTGCCGGTGAACGTCGCTCTCCCCTGCGCGACGCAGAACGAGCTCGACGCCGCGGATGCGCGGGAGCTGATCAAGAACGGGTGCAAGTGCGTCTGCGAGGGGGCCAACATGCCGACCACGCTGGACGGCGTCAAGGTGTTCCTGGACGCGCACGTCCTCTACTCCCCCGGCAAGGCATCGAACGCGGGGGGCGTCGCGACCTCCGGTCTCGAAATGAGCCAGAACTCGATGCGCCTCCCCTGGCCGAAGGAAGAGGTGGACCACCGGCTTCACCAGATCATGCAGAACATCCACCAGACCTGCGTGGAGACCGCGGAGAAATACGGCTCCCCCGGGAACTACGTCACCGGCGCCAACATCGCCGGCTTCCTCAAGGTCGCGGACGCGATGCTGGACCAGGGGCTGGTCTGAATGGGACGCGGCGGGGCGCACCTCCACCCGGCGCGCCCCGCCGCTTGCAGGTGAAGTGGCATTCACGTATGTTCCTGTGAACGTATCTGACCTTGGTTCTTTAGAGAGACTGCCCGGGGATCGGGTTCCCTCAGGATCGGATACGTTTTTTTCTTCCCACGGCGCCCGGCACGGCTCGTCCATGGACAGAATCGACCACCTGCAGATCGAGGACATCTACGGGAGCCGCCTGAAGTCCTTCCAGCGGCTGATGCACTTCAAGATCCGCGACATCCTCCTTGTCGCCAGCCTGTACGACAACTACCTGTTTGAGGAAGACGGCCGCCTCTACGAGCTGATCCGCCAGGAATTCCAGGTCCTGAACCTGAGCCAGCCCCCCGAGATCACGCACGTCACGAGCGCCGCGGAGGCGATGGAGCTGCTCGAGGGGGAGGACCATTTCGACCTGATCATCACGACGCTCCACATCGAGGACACGAACGTCGTCCGCTTCGCCCAGAAAGTCCGCCAGGCGGGGATCGCCGTGCCGATCGTGCTCCTGGCGTACGACAACAGGGAGCGGCGGGAGCTGGTGACGAACTACGACACGTCGATCTTCGAGCGGATATTCATCTGGCAGGGGGACTACCGGCTCCTCATCGCGATCATCAAGGAGATCGAGGACCGGCGGAACGTCGAGAAGGACACGCTCACCGTCGGGCTCCAGTCGATCATCCTCATCGAGGACAACGTCAGCTTCTATTCCTCCTACCTCCCCCTCATCTACACCGAGATCCACCACCAGTCGCAGCGGCTCATCGCCGAGGGACTGAACATCTCCCACCGGTTCCTCCGCATGCGGGCGCGCCCCAAGATCCTCCTGTGCACGAGCTACGAGGACGCGCTCGCGCTGTACGAGCAGTACCAGGACTTCATCCTGGGCATCATCTCGGACGTCAACTTCAAGCGCGGGGGGGTCAAGGACCCGGAAGGAGGGTTCACGTTCGCCTCGCTCGTGCGCAGCCAGCACGCCGACATCCCGATCCTCCTCCAGTCGAGCAACGCCGAGTTCGCGGACCGGGCCCGGGAGCTCGGCTTCGCGTTCGTCCGGAAGGGATCCCCGCGACTGCTCCACGAGCTGCGCCAGTTCATGATGGATCATTTCGGGTTCGGGGATTTCATTTTCCGCACCCCCGACGGGCGCGAGGTGGGGAGGGCGACAAACCTCAAGACGCTGGAGGAGCAGCTCCACCACGTCCCGGACGAAAGCGTCCTCTTCCACGCGGAGCGGAACCACTTTTCCAACTGGCTGAAGGCGCGGACCGAATTCTGGCTCGCCCACCAGCTCCGCCCCCGGAAGGTCTCCGATTTCCCCTCCGTGGAGGAACTCCGCAAGGGACTGATCCTCTCGCTCCACGGGTACCGGGAGGCGCAGCAGCGGGGGGTGATCACCGAATTCTCGCGGGAGACGTTTGACCCTGCATCGAGCTTCGCGCGGATCGGGACCGGCTCGCTCGGCGGCAAGGGGCGCGGGCTCGGGTTCATCAACACGCTGATTGCAAACTACAGCCTCAGGGACAAGTACCCCGACGTGGAAATCGCGGTCCCCTCGGCCATCGTGGTGGCCACGGACGTCTTCGACCGGTTCCTCGCGGAGAACCAGCTCGAGACGTTCGCGCTCTCGGCCACGGACGACGCGGAGATCCAGCACCGGTTCCTGGAGGCCCCCCGGTTCCCGCGCGAAGCCGCGGCGCGGCTCCGCGAATTCCTCGAGATCATGGAGGAGCCCCTCGCGGTCCGTTCCTCCAGCCTCCTGGAGGATTCCCAGTACCAGCCCTTTGCCGGCGTCTACCAGACGTTCATGATCCCGAACAACCACGGGGATCTCGACGTCCGCCTCGACGGGCTGCTGAGGGCCGTCAAGCTCGTCTTCGCCTCCACGTTCTCCTCCCGGGCGAAGGACTATATGAAGGCGACGTCGTACCGGCTGGAGGAGGAAAAGATGGCCGTGATCATCCAGCGCATGGTGGGGGCCCGCCACCACGACAGGTTCTATCCCGCGTTCGCCGGTGTCGCAAAGTCGTACAACTTCTACCCGGTCCCCCCCCAGAAGTCGACGGACGGGATCGTCCAGGTCGCCCTCGGGCTCGGAAAAACCGTCGTCGACGGGGGAAACGCGGTCCGCTTTTCCCCCCGCTACCCGCGGCACCTCCTCCAGTTCTTCTCCACGCTGGAGACCATCCGCAATGCCCAGCAGGATTTCCTGGCGCTGAACCTCGCCCGCGGGGGGACGCGCGAGGAGTCGCCCGAGGCATACGTGGAGCAGTACGACCTGGGCAAGGCCGAGGAGGACCAGACGCTCTACTACGTCGGCTCGACGTACTCCCCCGAAAACGAATCGGTGTACGACGGCGTCTCGCGCGAGGGGAAGCGCGTGGTCACGTTTGCGCCGATACTCAAGCACAACATCTTTCCCCTTGCCGAGATCCTGGAGCTGATCCTGGACATGGGGACCTGGGGCATGGGAACGCAGGTGGAGATCGAGTTCGCCGTCACGATGAACAGAGGTCCCGGGCGTCCCAAGGAGTTCGCCCTCCTGCAGATCCGCCCCCTGGTCCTCTCGCTGGAGATGGAGGAGCTGGAGGTCGATTCCGTCGGGCAGGAGGACCTCATCTGCCAGAGCCAGCAGGTGCTCGGCAACGGCGTCATCAGGGACATCCACGACGTCGTGGTGGTCGATATCCAGCAGTTCGAGCGGAATGCGAGCAAGGACGTCGCCGTTGAAGTGAGCCGGTTCAACGCGGACCTCCTCGCCCGCAAGCGCCCGTACGTGCTGATCGGCGTCGGCCGCTGGGGCTCGCTGGACCCGTGGCTCGGCATCCCGGTCACCTGGGACCAGATCGCCGGCGCCTCCGTCATCGTCGAATCGGGCTTCAAGGACTTCAACGTGACCCCCTCGCAGGGGTCCCACTTTTTTCAGAACATCACGTCGTTCCGCGTCGGGTACTTCACGGTGAACGCGTTCAGCCACCTGGGGTACATCGACTGGGACTGGCTCCGGCAGCAGGCCGCGGCGGAGGAGCTCCGCTTCACCCGCCACCTGCAGTTCGAGGAGCCGATCGTCGCGAAGATCAACGGGCGGAAGAACATCGGCATCATACTGAAACCGGGCCGGTGAGACGCGTTTTTGAAACGTAATCGTTCCGATTACGTCGGCGGCAGAACAAACAGACACACTTCAATCCGGAGGTATATATGTCTCAGTACGTCAATGACCTCATAGCGGAAGTGAAGGCGAAGAACCCGGCGGAACCTGAATTCCACCAGGCGGTGCAAGAGGTCGCGGAATCTCTCTCGCTGGTGCTTGAGCGCCACCCGGAATACCGGACTGCGCGCGTGCTGGAGCGGATCATCGAACCCGAGCGCGTGATCATGTTCCGTGTTCCCTGGGTGGACGACCAGGGAGACGTCCAGATCAACAGGGGCTACCGCATCGAGATGAACAGCGCCATCGGACCGTACAAGGGGGGGCTCCGGTTCCACCCCTCGGTCACGCTCGGCATCCTGAAGTTCCTGGCGTTCGAGCAGGTGTTCAAGAACAGCCTGACCACGCTCCCGATGGGGGGCGGCAAGGGGGGATCGGATTTCGACCCGAAGGGAAAGAGCGACCTGAAGATCATGCGCTTCTGCCAGGCGTTCATGAGCGAGCTCTCCCGCCACATCGGACCCGACACGGACGTCCCGGCCGGGGACATCGGCGTCGGGGGGCGCGAGATCGGCTACCTGTTCGGGCAGTACAAGAAGCTCCGGAACGAATTCACCGGCGTGCTCACCGGGAAGGGACTGAACTGGGGCGGCTCGCTGATCCGCCCGGAAGCGACGGGGTACGGCGCGGTCTACTTCGCCTCCGAGATGCTCGGCACGCGCGGCAAGACGCTCGAGGGGAGGCTCTGCCTGGTCTCGGGGAGCGGGAACGTGGCCCAGTACACGATCGAGAAGATCCTGCAGCTCGGCGGCAAGGTGCTCACGGTGTCCGATTCCGACGGCTACATCTTCGACGAGGCGGGCATCACGGCGGAGAAGCTCGCGTACATCATGGAGCTGAAGAACGTGCGCCGCGAGAGGATCCGCGAGTACGCCGCGAAGTACAAGGGCGCGGTGTACACGCCGGTCAACCCCAAGAACGACTACAACCCCCTCTGGAACCACAAGGCCGATTGCGCGTTCCCGAGCGCGACGCAGAACGAGATCAACGGCAAGGACGCCCAGAACCTGGTGCGCAACGGCGCGTACCTGGTGGCCGAAGGGGCCAACATGCCCACGACGCTGGACGGGGTCCGCGTGTTCCTGGACGCGAAGATCCTCTACGGCCCGGGGAAGGCGGCCAACGCGGGGGGCGTCGCGGTCTCCGGCCTGGAGATGGCGCAGAACAGCATGCGCCTCCCCTGGACGCGGGAAGAGGTCGATAACCGCCTGCGGATGATCATGAAGAGCATCCACGCGACGTGCGTGCAGATGGCGGAGCGGTTCGGCACGCCGGGCAACTACGTCAACGGCGCGAATATCGGCGGCTTCCTGAAGGTGGCGGACGCGATGATGGACCAGGGCGTCGTCTGAGCGCGCGCCGCCGGCGCGGGGGGACGCGCGCACGCGGGCGCGTCTCCCCGCCTCCGGGCGGGAGCGCATGCAACGGCAGCGTGACGTGGACCAGCACATCGACAGCATCACCAGGACGCTCGACACGCTCCTGGTCGAACACGGCTACGGGAACAGGTTCCAGGGCTTCCAGAACCTGATGCGCCTGCGCATCAGGGACGTGCTCCTGGTCTCCAGCCTCTACGATCTCTACCTCTTCGAAGAGGACGGACGCCTCTACGAACTGATCCGGAACGAGTACCAGGGGTTCAACCTGAGCCACTCACCGGAGCTGACGCGCGTCTCGAGCGGCCGGGAAGCGATCGCGCTCGCCCGTGAGGAGCGGCGGTTCGACCTCGTCATCACGACGCTGCACATCGACGA
>Ga0335081_10017269_pt1 | contig 11683 bp, 10 predicted proteins | sample Lox_Sample_35_FD_206713 | JGI IMG/M metagenome (GOLD analysis project Ga0335081, IMG submission 206713) | Soil microbial communities from Loxahatchee National Wildlife Refuge, Florida, United States - Lox_Sample_3.5 | ecosystem: Environmental > Terrestrial > Soil > Wetlands | place: USA... | reverse complement strand
GTGGTCGCACAACCGGCGCCAGCGCTGTTCCCGGCCGTGGCCGCCGAGGCGAGGCGGGCCCAGTGAGCGAGGCCGCCGACCGTCTGCGGCGCCTGCGCCGCACCGGCTCGCAGGTCAAGACCGCCCGGGTGCGAGCCGCACTCGACGCCGCCGCCACCGCTGGAGAAGCGATGCCGGTGACGCAGATCGCCCGCATGGCCGGGTTCTCTGAACAATCAATATGTGCTTTAGGGTTCGGGCATCGCCGCAGGTCAGCACGCTTTCGTCACGCTCAAGGTCGATCGGGGCTGGGGCATGAAAAGCGGCAGCGAGGAGAGGTGAGCGACCCGTCCGGCACCCTATGTCCGCTTTCTGTAGTGCCGAGCCGGAGGCCAGAGCTGCTGCGACTCGTCGATCAGGACATTTCGGTCAGCGTCGCGGCATCGGTCTTGCGGTCATTCAGTTCTCTGAGCTGCGGCAACGTCTCAGTGGTTCAGCTAACAGGGCGTATCCCGCCGCTTCATCTACGACCACCCCGAGCTTCGCGCAGAAATCGAACTCAAGGCGGCACATGCCGTGGCGCAGTTCTCCGGACGCCTCGCGGCCTCCGCCCGGGTCAGCGCCGCCTCGCTTCGAGCCGATCAGGAGAACACCAGAGCCGAGAACCGCCGGCTCCGTGAGCGCGTCCGTCTGCTCGAAACCCGCCTGAGCGAGGTACTCGGCGCCGAGGTCGCCGCCGAGGTCACCGGGCAGGGCGTGCTGGCTGGCGAGAAGGCGCTACAGGAGCAGATCGGAGCCCTCCGCGCCCAAGTCGGCGAGCTCACCGACGCCCTCCGCCGCAAGGACGAGGATCTCGACGGCGCCCGGCAGGCCAATCGCGACCTGATGGCAGAGCTCAACCGGAGAATGCCGCGGCCATGATCAGGAGCCCGGCATGCCACGCACCCCAGGCCGCCGCTGTGGCACACAACTGTGCAACAAACATCGATGCAGCTCAGGCCACTTCTTCACAACTCTTCTACTCACAAAATGCGCGTCCTGCTCGATGCCCGGCTGCTGCCGCGCCGCGGCTACGCCGTCGCCCTGATCGGCACGGCCCTGCTCGGCGCCGCCTCCGGGTCCGGGCACCGGCCGGTCGCCCGCGAACTGGCCGTCCCGGACGGCACCGCGCGGGGCTGGATCCGCGCTGCCCGCCGCTCGGCCGCCCGGCTGCGCGCCGAGGCCATCCGCACCATCGTGACGCTTGACCAGGACGCGTTCACCATCCGGGTCCTGCCCAGCGAACTGGCCGGGGCGCTGGAATACCTGGGGACCGCGGCGATGCTCATGGCCCGCCACATCAAGCTGGAGAACGTCCATCCCTGGGCGATGGTCAACGCCTGCACCCGCGGCCGGCTGCTGACCGCGGCCCCGGCCGGCTAAGCCGCAAACGCCGTTCCTGGCCCCCGCCTGCCCGCAGGCGGCCGGACCCGCCACGAATCCGTCTTCAGCCCGGCACCTCGCCCACCAGGACCGGCACCACCACCATCAAACCGCCCGAATTGCCCGGTTCTCCATCGGCGTCGTGAACGCCGCCTACATCGGAATCTTCAGCGCCGGGCAACAGTCGTATGGGGGACCAACGCCTGCCCACTGCGGCGGCGGCGAATCCGGGTGCGGCTACTGAAGACCCGGCCGCCGCGGAGGTCTTCCTTAAGCTGCATTGATAGGACTACGCAGGCCGGTAGGTGCGAAAGGCTCGCCGCCGAGCCCGGTTCGCTGGGATTTCGGCCGAACGGGCCCGTGGTTGCCGGGCCCCCGCTCTCCGCACGCCCGCGACGGCGGCCGTGCGCGGCGCTCCGGGCTGTGGTGGAATGTGGAATGTGGCTGCGGTTGCCGACGCCCTGCTGCGCACGGCCGAGTGGCGCCGGGTCCGCGACTTCGCCCGGGAGGTACGGGCCGCGCCGACGGCGCTGGCCATCCAGGGTGAGGCCGGCGCGGGTAAGTCCACGCTGTGGCGCGCCGGGATCGAGGCGGCCTTGGCGGCCGGGCATCGCGTGCTGCGCAGCGAGCCGGCGGCCAGCGAGGCGGACATGGCGTTCGCGGGATTGTCGGACCTGATGACGGGCGTGCTGCCGATAGTGTCCGCGTAGATCCCGGATCCGCAGCGGGAGGCGCTGGAGGTCGCGCTGCTGCTGCGGCCCGCGGGCGGTGAGCCGCCGACCGCGCGCGCGGTGGGCCTTGCGGTGCTGGCGGCGCTGCGCGCCTGCAAAGCCGAAAGCCCGGTGCTGGCTGCGATCGATGACGTCCAGTGGCTTGATCAGGCCAGCCTCGAGGCCCTCGCCTTCGCGCTGCGCCGGGTGCCCGGCGGGCCGCTGTCCCTGCTGGTATCGGCGCGCTCCGACGCGGCCGCGGATCCGCTGACCGCCGGGCAGCCGCCACCGCCGCACGACTGGCACGCGCTGCTGGCCGCGCTGCCTGCGACCGACGTGATCGACCTCGCACCGCTGGACATGTGGCAGATACAGAACCTGCTGTCGGCGAACGTCACCGCGGCGCAGGCCCGGCTGGTGGCCAGGCAGTCCCGCGGAAACCCGTTCTGGGCCATCCAGATCTCAGCGAACCTGGACTCGGCGCCCGGCGCGGTCCCGCCGCTGGCGCGCACGCTGACCAGCCGCCTGTCCCGCTCGCTCAGCCCCGAGGCCAGGGACGCCCTGGCCGTGGTCGCGGCGGCGGGCCGGATCGGGACGGCTGAAGCCGTCGCGGTCCTTGACCACCTGCCGGATCCCGCCGCGGCCGTTGATGCGGCGGTCGTGGCCGGGGTCGTGGCCGAGACCGGGGACCGGCTGGTTGTGGCACATCCGCTCATCGGTTCTGCGGCGGTGGAGTCCCTGCCGCCCGGCCGCCGCCAGCAGCTGTACCGGCGGCTCGCCCGGGCCGCGTCTGGCGCGGAGCGTTACGCGCACTTCGCGGCCCTGGCCGCCGGGCCGGGACCCGACCCGGCCCTGGCCGATGCCCTGGAGACCGCCGCTGCCGCGGCGCGCTCCAGGGCCGCGAACTCCGAAGCCGGGCAGTTCGCGGCGCAGGCGGTGCTGTTTACTCCCGAATCCGGCGAACAGGCGCTGGTGCGCCGCCGGATCCGCGCGGGCGAGCTGCTGTTCCTGGCCGGCGGCCTCCAGCGGTCACTGGAGCACCTGGCGGTGCTCGACCTCGACCAGCTCAGCACGCCGGACCTGGAGCGTGCGCTGCCGCTGCTGCTCGACCTGGTCGACTTCGTCGGGGGCACCGCGGCGGCGACCGCGATGATCACTCGTGCCGCCGGCGCGTGGGAGTGCGACCCGCGCCGCCGCGCGCTGGTGCTGGCCCTGGCCTCCGATGTGGTCTACGGCATCCCTGGCAGCAGGGGCGCCGCCGCCACTGAGGCGATCAGCTGCGCCGAGGCCGCCGGCGCGCCGACCAACGCCGCGCTGCACCGCGCGCTCGTCAACCTGTTCATCGCCAAGGTGACCTCGGCTGAGGGGCTCGATGCCGGCCTGCTCGACCGGGCCGCCCGCTTGGAGCCCGGCCTGCCGTCGGGCTGGCTGCACGACAGCGCCGACATGCATCGCGGGTGGTCCCGGTATACCGAGGACCTGGACGCCGCGCGGGCTGCGCTGCAGTCGTCCATAGCGCGGGCCAGGGATCTGGGTGACGATCGGGCGCTGGCGACCTTCTTGAACTTCCTGGCGACCACCGAAGTGCTGGCGGGCGATTATGCCGCGGCCGCGGCTGCCGCGAGTGCGGCGGATGCGGCGGCCGCCTGGTATGACTGGCCGCCGCATCCCTGGCACGTCGAGCCGCGCTGCGAGCTGCTGATCAGGGATGGCGACCTGGACGGCGCGGCCCGCCTCATCGAGGAGATGCTTCCCGACGGCGCGGACGCGGTTATCCCTCCGCGTATCACCGCGCGCTTCAAGGGAGCCTGCCTGCGGGGCAAGGTGAGCGCGTGGCGCGGCGATCACGCGGCCACGGTGCAGCACCTGGAGCGTGCCGCCTGGTGCGCGGACCAGCTTGACTGGGCCGATCCGGGGGTGCGGGGCCGCCTGGACATCCTGCTGGCCGAGGCCTACGTCGCCGTCGGCCGCCCCGGCGATGCCCGGCGGATCTCCGGCTGGCTGCAGGAACTCGGCGGGAGGCTGAGCCGTCCCGCACTGACCGGCGACGCCGACCGGATCGACGCCCTGCTGTGCGCAGCGGACGGCGACCTGGACGCGGCGGCGGGGTCGGCCCGGGCCGCGGTCACCGCGCACGAGTCCTGTCCGCTCCACCTGGAACTGGCCCGCAGCCTGCTGGTGCTCGGCCAGGTCGAGCGGCGGCGCAAGGCCCGTCGGCAGTCCAGCGACGCGCTGCGCCGGGCGCACGCCCTGGCCGCCGAGATGGGTCACCGGCCACTGCTCGCGCAGATCGAGCGCGAGCAACCGCGGGTCGCGGCTGTGCGGTCTGGCAGCGAGCTGACCGCGACCGAGCGGCGGGTGGCGGACCTGATCGCGGCGGGCGCGACCAACCGGGAGGCGGCCGCGGCGCTGTTCGTCAGCGTGCGGACCATCCAGACGCATGTCGCGGCCGTCTACCGCAAGCTCGGCGTGCGCACCCGCGCCGAGCTGGCCCGCAGGCTCCCGCCTAAGTAGTTTGGCGGATACGAAGCCCGCCCGGCCGGCTCCGGGCGCGGCAGATATCGGTTCGGGCGGCGGATTTGCCCGGGGCTGGTGATCCGTAGCGTCGAGGACGAGCAGGCAGACCTGCCCAGACCCGACCAAGGAGCTTCCATGCCCGCCGTTCTGGCTTCCCCTACCACCACCATCCTCACCCCCGGCGACCCTGGCTGGGACGACGCCCGCCAGGCCTGGAGCCTGTCCGTGGACCAGCATCCCGCTGCGGTCGCGCTGCCCGCCTCCGCGGAGGACGTCATCGACGTCGTGCACTTCGCCCGCCGGCACGGCCTGCGGGTTGCGGCGCAAGGAACCGGCCACAACGCCGCCCCGCTCGGCCCGCTGGCGGACACCATCCTGGTCAAGACCGAGCGCATGCGCCGGGTGAGCATCGATCCCGCGGCCAGGATCGCCCGGGTCGAGGCCGGGGCCGTGTGGCTGGAGGTCGCCGAGGCGGCGGCCGAGCACGGCCTGGCCGCGCTGGCGGGTTCCTCGCCCGATGTCGGCGTGGTCGGCTACACCATCGGCGGCGGGATGAGCTGGCTGGGACGCTCGTGCGGCCTGGCAGCGAACAACGTGGAGGCCGTCGAAGTGGTCACCGCCGACGGCCGGATGGTACGCGCCGACGCGGGCACCGAGACCGACCTGTTCTGGGCGCTACGCGGCGGCGGCGGCAGCTTCGGCGTGGTCACCGCGATCGAACTGCGGCTGTTCCCGATCACCGAGATGTACGCCGGCCTGCTGTGGTGGCCGGCCGGCCAGGCCGCCGGGGTACTGCAGGCCTGGCGTGAACTAACCCAGTCCGGCGTGCCCGAGGAGTTCACCACTGCTGCCCGGCTGCTGAACGTCCCCGCCACCCCGCAGATGCCCGCTCCGCTGCGCGGCAAGTCCTTCGTCGTCATCGACGTCATCCACCTCGGGACCCCGGCCGAGGCCGGCCGGCTGCTGGCGCCGCTGCGGGCGCTGCGGCCGGTCACCGACACGGTCGGGATGATCCCCGCCAAGGTCCTCAGCCACCTGCACATGGACCCCGAAGGGCCGACGGCCGGCAGTGGCGACGGGCTCATGCTGGCCAGCCTGCCCGCCGAGGCGATCGACACGATCGTCCGCGTCGCAGGCCCGCAGGCTGGTACGCCGCTGGCCGTGGTGGAACTGCGCCTGGTCGGTGGCGAGATGAAGCGCGCCCGGCCCGGCAACGGCGCCCTGGCTGCTGTGGACGCCGATTACGTCCTGTTCGCGGCGGGCCCGGCGCCCTTCCCGCAGGCGGCCGCGGCTGTGGCCCGCAGCGTCGCCGAGGTGCACACCGCGATGAGCCCGTGGACGGCCCGGCAGATGTACCTCAACCTCGCCGAAACCCATCGCGACCCGGCCAGCTTCTGGCCTCGGGAGGCCTTTGAGCGGCTCCGCCGCATCAAGGCCGCAGTCGACCCTGATGACCTGATCCGCTCCAACCACCCCGTCCCGCTCCTGCACACCCGCAAAGGAACCTTGTCATGACCACCCGCACCTCGCAGGACATCCCGTTCATTCCCGCGCCGCGGATCACCACGGTGGCCGGGTACCTGCTGACCCGTCTGGCCGAAGCCGGCGTGCGCTCGGTCTTCGGCGTGCCCGGCGACTGCAACCTGCCCATCCTGGACGCCATCGCCGACCGGGCGGGCCTGGCCTGGATCGGCATGGCCACCGAGCAGGGCGCCGGCTACGCCGCCGACAGTTACGCCCGGCTGCGAGGCCTCGGCGTCCTGGTCACCACGTTCGGCGTCGGCGAGCTGTCCGCGGCCAACGCCATCGCAGGTGCCTGCGCCGAATCCGTTCCCGTGGTGCATATCGTGGGCACCCCGGCCCTGGGCGTCAGACAGTCCGCCGCCACGCTGCATCACAACCTGCCGGGCCGCGACTACGGTCATTTCGCCCGGATGGCGGCCGAGCTCACCGCGGCCCAGGCCGACCTGCGCGCCGCCACCGCCCCGGAGGAGATCGACCGCGTGCTGAGCACCGCGCTGCGCACTTCCCGCGCGGTGTACCTCGCGATCCCCGCCGATGTCGCCGACCTGCCGGTGCTCGCGCCGGCCGGGCGGCTGTCCCAGGCCGGTCAGGATCCCGGCCCGGCCCTGGCGGTCGCGTTCACCGGGCATGCCCGGCGGATGCTGGCCACCGCGGACAGCGCGAGCCTGCTGGTCGGTCACCTGGCCGCCCGCCACCAGGTGAGCTCGCAGGTGCGTGACCTCGCCGTTGCGGGAAACCTCCCCGTGGCCGTGCTGTCCATGGCCATGGGTGACTTTCCTGAGTCCGATCCCCACTTCGCGGGCCTGTATGCCGGCCCGGCCTCGGCCAAGCGCGCCCGGGTGGCAGTGGAGGACGCCGAGGTCCTGATCACCGTCGGGGTCGCGCTGGCCGACACGATCCTGGGCGGCGCGCATCAGCTGCCCGGAGACCACCACATTGACCTGGCGCCAGACCAGGCCCGCATCGACGGCACCGTCTACCCCGGCATCGGCCTGCGCCAGTCGCTGGCCATTCTCGCGGTGGCGGCCCGGGCCGTGCCGGATCGCACCTGGCTGGCCGGCTTGCCGCCCTTCGAGGCCGCGCCGGACGCCCACGAAGGCGCGCTCAGCCAGGACAGCCTGTGGGCTCACGTGGAGAGCTTCCTGCAGCCGGGTGACCTGCTGATCGCCGACCAGGGCACCGCCTTCTACGGCGCCGCCGGGCTCACCCTGCCCGACGGGGCTCAGCTGATGGGCCAGCCGCTGTGGGCGTCGATCGGCTGGAGCGTGCCGGCCGCGCTGGGCGTATCGCTGGCCGCGCCGGACCGGCGCGTCGTCCTGGTCGCCGGCGACGGCGCCCTGCAGCAGACCGCGGCCGAGCTCGGCACCCTGCTCAACCAGGGCCTGGCCCCGGTGATCATCGTGCTCGACAACGCCGGCTACACCACCGAGCGCGCCATTGGCCATCCCGACGCGGACTACCACGACATCCCGGCCTGGGACTGGCCCGCCCTGCCCGCCGCCGTCGCCCCGGCGCGAGCAGCGGTCACCTCACGTGCCGGGACGAGCGATGAACTGGCCCAGGCCCTGGTCGCGGCCAGCCACCACACGGACGAGGGCCGGCCGGTCCTCATCCAGGCCGTCCTGCGCGCCGGCAACACCCCGCCCCTGCTCAGGGACCTGTCCCGGGCGCTCGCCCACCGGTGAATACCGCAGGCCGGCGCTGTGCACCGGCCTGCGGCGCGGAAGAAAGAGGACAACATGCCCGCCACCGCCAGCCCGGCCGCGGACCCGGCAATCCGCACCCCCGACCAGCGGGTCCGGGTATTCATCAGCTCGACACTGCAGGAACTTGCCGCCGAACGCGCGGCGGCCCGCGACGCGGTGAGCACGCTGCGACTGGTCCCGGTGATGTTCGAACTCGGCGCCCGACCGCACCCGCCACGCCAGGTCTACCGCGCCTACCTGGCGCAAAGCCAGATCTTCATCGGCATCTACTGGCAGAGCTACGGCTGGGTCGCGCCGGGCGAGCAGGCCTCCGGGCTGGAGGACGAGTACCGGCTGTCCGCCGGCCTGCCCAGGCTCATCTACGTCAAATCGCCCGCACCCGGCCGCGAGCCGCGGCTGACCGGCCTGCTGGCCCGGATCAAGACCGACGACAGCGTCTCCTACCAGCGCTTCGCCGACCCGGCCGAGCTGCAGCGCCTGATCGAGAACGACCTGGCCGTGCTGCTCAGCGAGCGCTTCGAAATGACCCGGCCAGCCGGCCCCACACCGGACACGGCACTAACCGGGGCGCTCCCCGTACCCGCGACGCCACTGGTCGACCGCGAGTCCGAAACCGCCGAGGTCGAAGACCTCGCAGTCCGGCAGGACGCGCGGCTGATCACCTTGACCGGCCCGGGCGGAGTGGGCAAGACCCGCCTCGCGGTGGCGGCCGCGGGCCGGCTGGCCCCCGCCTTCCCCGACGGGACACGGTTCGTCGACCTGGCCCCGGTGCGGACCGCCGACCTAGTTCCGGCCGCTATCGCCGCCGGGCTCGGCCTGAACACCTCCGGCGACCAGCTGGTCCGCGACGTGATCGCCTACCTGCGGGCCCGGCGGCTGCTGCTGGTCCTGGACAACTTCGAGCAGGTCGCCGGCGCCGCCCCGGTCATCGCCCAGCTGCTGGCCGCCGCGCCGGGCCTGGTGGTCCTGGTGGCCAGCCGGACCGTGCTGCGGCTTACCGGCGAGTACGAACTCGCCGTGCCCCCGCTTCCGGTCCCGCCGCCCGGCGCCAGGCACCCGGCGGCCTACCCCGCGGTCCGCCTGTTCGCGGACCGGGCCCGCGCCGCCGCGCCGGGCTTCGAGCTGACCGGGCGCAACGCACAGGTCATCGCCGAGATCTGCCGGCGGCTGGAAGGCCTGCCGCTGGCCATCGAACTGGCCGCGGCCCAGGTCAGGCTGCTGCCGCCGCGGGCCCTCCTGGCCCGGCTCGATGACCGGATGAACCTGCTCACCGCCGGGCCGCGCGACCTGCCCGAACGGCAGCGGACCCTGCGCAACACCCTGGACTGGAGCTACGGCCTGCTGTCCGCCGGCCAGCAGGCGCTGTTCACCCGGCTCGGCGTATTCGCCGGGACCTTCGGCCTGCCCGCCGTCACCGCCATCTGCGGTGATGACGTCCACGGGCCGGTGATGGGCACGCTCAGCTCGCTGGTGGACAGCAGCCTGGTCCGGGTCGAGCCGGGCGAGGACGAGCCCCGGTTCAGCCTGCTCGACACGATCCGGGAGTACGCCGCCGAGCGCCTGCGGGACAGCGCTGACTGGCGGGTGGTGCATGACCGGCACGCCGCCTATTTCGCGGCTCTGGGCAAGCCGACCGAGGCCGAGCTGCGCGGCACGGGGCAGCTGGCCTGGCTCAACCGGCTGGAAACCCGCCGGGACAACCTCAGCGTCGCCCTGTCATGGCTGGTCAGCAGCGACCAGGCCGGGAAGGCGCTGGACCTGGTCTGGGCCACCTGGCGGTTCTGGTGGCTGCACGGCCACGTCGAAGAACTGGCCCGCCACGTCGACCAGATCCTGGCCAGCAGCGGCAGCATGGCACCGCACCAGCGGGCCCTGGCTCTCAGCGGAGCCGGCTTCGTCCGCTTCGTCGGCGGCGACCAGGCCCAGGCCCTGCGGCTGCTCAAACGCAGCCTGCCGCTCTACCAGCAGGCCGGGGACCGGCTGCGCCTGGGCCTGACCGCCGCGGCCCTGGGCCACCTGCTGGCCTCCACCCCGCGCGGTTCCGCGTACGCCAGCGACCTGCTCGACCAGACCCTCGCCCAGCTGCGAGACATCGCCGGCCAGCAAGTGACCGAACCGGACCGGCTCCAGTACCTGTCCGACGTCGCCCTGGCCTCCAACTTCCTCGGCCAGATCAAACTCAGCCGGGGAGATCACCACGGTGCCGCGGACCTGTTCACCGACGGGCTGAGCGCGGCCCACGCCGCGGCCGACCGGGTCACCATCCTGGTCTCCCTGTATGACCTGGCGCTAAGCCGCCAGGCGCAGGGTGAACTGGACGATGCCGCCGACCTGCTCGGCCAGGGCCTGCAGCTCGCGGCCGAAGCCGGCGACGAACCCAGCCTGGCCTACTACCTGGAGGCCATGGCCGACCTGGCCGCCCGGCACGACCGCCCGCAGCGCGCCATCACCCTTCTGACCGCCGCCGACGCGCGACTGGAGGCCAAGGGCAGCGGGTGGCTGCACGCCTACGTGCCGCGTGCTCCCCACGGCCCCGACATCCTGGCCGGGCTGCGGACCCGCAGCACCGACGCAGACTTCCAGCACGCCCGGGCACACGGCCACTCCCTCACTGTCCCCGGCGCCGTCCGGTACGCACTCAACCAGCAGGAGCAGACATGATAGCCGTCCGCACCACGGCCAGCCCGGCACGCATCCCGCTGCACCTGCTCCGGATCGGCCCGCCGCCGCTGCGCACAGCCGACGGGCACGAGCGCGACCAGCGCCGCGCCAGCCGGGTCGAACTCTTCTTCGACCTGGTCTTCGCCGGCGCGGTCAACCAGCTCGCCGGCACCCTCCAGCCTGAGTTCCGCATAATTCAAGGGTTCTGGAGGTACTGGACTAGCAAGTTCGCAGGTCAGAGCTGGGCGGCCTAGTGGCACGGGCTGAGAAATCATAGAGATACGGTGGCTTGCTGGCAAGTCTCCTCAGCAAGGATTCCCGGTATAATCGCTAGAGCGATGTACGTGAAGACGTCGACCCGGAAGACCAAGAACGGCGCGGTCCGGTACCTGCAGCTGGCGCACAACGAGTGGGACGCCGCCGCCAGGCGGTCGGTGCCGAGGGTGGTCTATAGCTTCGGCCGGGAAGACGAGCTGGACAAGGACGCGATCCGGCGATTGGTCGCGTCGCTGTCGCGGCTGCTGGAGCCCGGCGGCGCGCTGGCCACGGGCGCGGACGGCGAGCTGGCGTTCCGCGAGTCCCGGCCGTACGGCGGCGCGTACGTGCTCGACGCGCTGTGGCATCGGCTGGGGACCGGGAGCATCCTGGCCGGGCTCGCGCCCTCGCGGCGGGGCCGGCCGCGGGATGCCGCGGCGGCGGAGCGGGTGCTGTTCGGGCTGGTCGCCAACCGGGCGCTGGCGCCTTTCCCCGAAGCTGGCAGCCGCGGAGTGGATGAGCCGGGACGTGCACATCGACGGGGTCGCAGACGTCAGCGATGACGCTTGCTACCGGGCGATGGACTGGCTGCACGCGGTGCGCGGCGAGCTGGAAAAGCAGGTGTACTTCGCCGTCGCCGGCCTGCTGGACCTCGAAGTGGACCTGCTGTTCTTCGATTATCCGGCTCTGGCATATTCAGTTAACCGGAGTGACCACAACATCTCGTGGATGGTCCGATGGTGCTCTACCAGATATTGCGGTCGGGGAGGCCAACTCCGCTCAAGTGAATATCCCCGATCCGGCTAATCAGGTCCAGAACCTGGCGCTGGCAGCGTAGCTACTTCGGCTCTGCTGGCGCGGCTGGCCCTGTTCAGCGATCGGATCTGTTCTTCGTGACGCCGGACGCTG
>Ga0335081_10017268_pt1 | contig 11684 bp, 7 predicted proteins | sample Lox_Sample_35_FD_206713 | JGI IMG/M metagenome (GOLD analysis project Ga0335081, IMG submission 206713) | Soil microbial communities from Loxahatchee National Wildlife Refuge, Florida, United States - Lox_Sample_3.5 | ecosystem: Environmental > Terrestrial > Soil > Wetlands | place: USA: Florida... | reverse complement strand
CTCTTTGATCGCTCACCCCAAGCGTCGATGCCACAATGGAGGTCATCGCCTTCGTGACCCAACCTAAAATCAGACAGTTCATCAGCAGCCCGAGGTAGAGTGCCCGGAAACCACGAAGGAATGCGGCGGGCTTGCCGGAATAGCGCATCTCAGCAAACTGCACATCGGTGAGCAACCCCGAGCGGCGCCAAAGCCGCGCGAAGAGAAACACCGTCATCATTCCGGAGAGCAGGAAACTCCACCAAATCCAGTTGCCGGCAACGCCCTGCGCGTAGACAAGTCCCGTCACGACTAGCGGAGTATCGGCAGCAAACGTAGTCGCAACCATTGAAGTGCCGGCAAGCCACCAGGAGACGTTTCGACCCGAGACAAAGTAGTCGTCGACACTTCGTCCAGAGCGGGATCGAAAATAAAGACCAAGAAGGAGGGTGATCAGCAAGTAGGCGATGACCGCCGACCAATCAAGAAGAGTGAAGTTCATGAATAAGACACCCTGCTACGAGAGACGTTCAACGAATGTCGAACAACCCTAACGATAACGACGAATAAATAATGAGTGACGTTCCGACCGATAAAAGCCGATGACGTAAATAACAGGTTTGGTTTTGCTTGAGTAAATGACCTGCCGCATTCGGAGCAGGGGCGCTCCCGGCCGCAGGTTCAGAAGGTGGCCCACACGGCCCTCGGCCACCGTGGCGTCCACTTCTTCGTCTGCATAGGCCAGTTCAACACCGAAATCGTGCTCCAGGGTCGCGAAAAGGGAACTACGGCCAAGAGGAGACTCAACCAGAGATGAGAACTCCTCGGCCGGAAGATAACAGGTCTCCAGAGCAAAGGGTTCATCGGCGGTGTGCCGGACGCGCTCAATCTTGACCAGGCGGCTGGTGCCTGCGAGACCGAGGCGCGCGGCAATCTCTGGCTCGCCATCGATGATTTTTGCAACAACAATTTTCGAGCTGGGAGTTAGACCGCGACTTCCCATCTGCTCGGTGTAACTCATCAGCTTGTTGAAATGAATGCGCGGCGGGGCGACGAACGTGCCTGCGCCGGGCCTGCGTTCCACAATCCCTTCGCGCTCGAGACCGGCGAGAGCGTGGCGGGCGGTCATCAGGCTAACGCTGTGAATGCGAGCCAGTTCGCGTTCGGAGCTGACTGGATCGCCTGGCCTTAGCTGCTTCGCTTCGATACGTTGGCGTACGGCTTTCTGGATTCTTTGATAGGCCGGCAGTCCGTTGGGGCGGGTTTGAACCATAGCAATATCCTAATCAGGACAGTGTAGCGACAAACCAATTGCCGCGCTGCCCGAAGCGCGTATCCTACGTGCTATATAGCTGAATATCCCGAAGAAGTAAAGAGCCGACTCGTGGAATGTCAGCAGCAGAGCGATTGCGGGTCGGTTTGACGCTATATAGCTGGAAGGAGGGAGCTAAAGCTCCCCGGATATGTCAGGATCAAATCTCCTGTCCGCGACGAATGCGGGTAGCTTGTGTAAATCCAGTTTATTGTAGTTCCAAGTTGGGATTCTTCGATTCCTTGTATTGCCGGGGAACCGGGTGTTGCCAAAATGCCTGCTATAGCGGTCGAGCTATAGCACCTAATGTTTTTTCGGCTGCCGGAGCACACTTTTTACTTGACTCAATAAACCACCTGCTATATAGCATATGGTCGATAGAAAAGTGCTACCCGGAGGTTCTGTGATGGAGGCAACGAAATCATCCACGCTGATATTGGTCATAGTACTCTTGCTCGCGGCATTGACCATCGTGCCCTCGGCTTGGACCCAGGAAGTAACGGCAGCAATTGTTGGTACGGTGACGGATCCAAGTGGCGCGCCGATTAAAGGCGCAACCGTTACCGCGAGAAACGTTGACCAGGGCACTATATGGACAGCCGAGACAAATGACACGGGCGATTTCGACATATTGCGTCTTCCAATCGGCACCTACACGGCGGAGGTCTCCGCCTCGGGTTTTGAAAAGGCTCTCTATCCAAAGTTCACCTTGGTGTTGAATCAAACGGCCCGCCTTGATTTCAACATGAAGGTGGGACAAATCTCGCAAACAGTGGAAGTGTTGGCCGTCGCCCCAATCCTGCAAACACAGGATGCCCAGGTGGGCACAGTCATTAATAATGTAGTCACTGAAAACATTCCGCTGATAACCAGAAACTACGGCGAGCTCGCGCTGCTGACCCCAGGTGCGGTGAGCACCAATCCAGGTGCTTTTACATCGGGGCAGAACACGTTCCAGGTGGGGCGTCCCTATATCAACGGCAATCGCGAACAGACCAGCAACTACATTCTAGATGGCATCGACAACAATCAGCACGACAACAACGAGGTGGCCTACTCGCCCAGCCCAGACGCGATCCAGGAATTCAACCTCATCACCCAGAATCCCTCAGCGGAGTTCGGGAACTTCCTTGGCGGCATCCTGAATGTGAGTGTCAAGTCGGGCACAAACTCCTATCATGGAAGCGCCTTCGAATTCCTGCGCAACGATGCTTTCAACGCCAATAACTGGTACAACCCGACCCGAGCCAAAAAGGAGAGCCTCCGTTTCAACCAGTTCGGAGCCACCTTTGGCGGTCCGATCATCAAGAACCGGCTGTTCTTCTTTGTCGATTACCAGGGAACCCGGAATCCCACGGGTTCGACACAAACCGTGCAGGTGATGGACGCGAACCAGCGGGCCGGGAATTTCGCGGAACTATGCACGAACGCCGGTGGCACCTTTGACGGGAGCGGCGCATGCTCCAATCCGGCGGGTCAGCTTTGGATGCCGGGAGCTAGCACAGCACCTGGGAGCCGCTCAATCATTCCCAATAACAACCTGACGGCCGCGGGTCTCACTTTAAGTCCCATCGCCCTGTCGATCGTTAATTCTCCGCTCTATCCGGCCGCCAATGTTTCCGGCACAAATTTGTTGAACTACTCGCAGCGCATCTTGAACAGTGCGGATCAGGGCGACGCAAAAGTCGACTGGACGCCGAATGACAAGGACCATTTCTTCGGACGCTATACCCAACAGTCCGTGCGCAATCCAACCACGGAAACGTTTCTGCTGGCGAACAACGGCTTCACCGATTTCGAGTACCCTCTAAAAAATGGCGTAGTCGATTGGACACGCACCATCAGTCCCTCAATGATCAATGATTTGCGCGTTGGGTTCAGCTATTTCCCGGTCAGCCAGGGTTATACCAATCCGCCGGGCGTAGATTTCAAGATTCCCGGAGCAACAACTTCATTTCTTCCGTCTATACAGGGTCTATTTGGCAATGTCGCCACCCTCGGGAACAATCTTTCAGCATTCAACACCTTTGCCGATACCGTGATCCAGGCGAGCGATTCGCTTCTAAGAACGCACGGGAATCACGATTTTCGAGTGGGTTTCCAGTTTAACCGTTATCGGGACAACTTCCTTTACCCTGGCAATGAAGGATTGGCAGGCTTTTTCAACTTCAATGGTCAATACACGGCATTGGGAGGCATCCCCGGGACGACTGGTGGGGGATCGGGTCTTGCCGATTTCATGTTGGGCTATCCTAACAACTATGGCATCGGCGCCGGGACCGGCAACCGCCATATGAGGAACAACCTTTATTCAGTGTACGGGCTGGATAACTGGCGAATCCGAAGCAACGTAACCCTGAACCTCGGACTTCGCTGGGAAGTCAATACACCGCGTGCCGCCGCCGATGGCAACGCGGTCAACTATGCGCTACACGGCGGACAGCTTATTACCCCAAGCGTCAATAACAGCGGACTGGGCCCTGCCTTGTATTATCAGTATAACGGGATTACAAACTTCCAGCCGCGCATCGGAATTTCCTGGCAGCCTGCGTTCGCGAAAAATACGGTTTTGCGCGCCGCCTATGGTATTTCCAACTTCCTGGAAAGCAACGGCGTGAATAACCTGCTCACACAAAACCCACCGTTTGAAACGGCTCACAATGTTACCTATCAGCCCACTACAAACCTGCCGGGTAGCACTCTGGATCAAGGCTTCACGGGATTCCCCACGGGCTGTACGATTGCGCTGGCGCAAGCGTTCAGCCCAGTCTGTTTTCAGGGAGTGAACATTCACGCTTTCGACGTTCACCTCCGGCCCGCCGTGCATTACCAATGGAACTTTAGCGTGCAGCACCAATTCGGCAACGCTACGACTTTGCAACTCGGTTACGTCGGCCAAGAGAATCAGCACCTGTCGAATATCATTATGCTGCAGCAGGGAATGCTGAATTCGGATGGGACAGTTTCATCGAGTCCTTACCTCAATCCCACTCTAGTGGGTACTTTTTCCTGTCCAGGTGGTGTACCACCATGCACGCAAACTCCGGGATTGGTTGGCCAGGCACGATACACGCTGTCTAATGGAGTCTCGAATTACAATGCCCTCCAGGTAGTCTTGCAGGAGCGTCTCACCCGGGGTCTGCAGGCACAGTTTAATTACACTTGGTCCAAATGCATGAGCGATACGCCAGGATTCTACGGACAATACGGCGATAACGTACCAACCGAGGCGCAGACCATCGCGGGATGGGCCTTCCCGCAGAATCCTTATAATCAAATGGGAGATTACGGGCGGTGCGCACAAAATGTTGCGCAGACGTTTAATGGGTACCTAGTATACGAGTTGCCGTTTGGGCACGGGAAGCAATTTGGCGGGGGAATCAGCGATCTTGCGAATCTCGCAGTGGGAGGATGGCGGGTGAGCACCGCTTTTATCTTCCACACAGGGCTCGCACAGACCATCTTTGCTGCCGCCGACACTTCCGGCACGGCAGGCTTTTCTACTCGAGCGGATCGCGTCGCGGGCGTGTCCGGTAGAGTTCCGATTACGTTTGACTCAAGTGACAATGGATATCACTTTCTGAATCCAGCCGCAGTTACGGAGCCAGCCACTGGAACCTTTGGTAATTCCCAGGTGGGAGCTTTCGATGGCCCTGGATTCCAGGAAGTGGACCTCGGCATCGGAAAGAACTTTGCCATCACCGAAAGGCATCAGTTCGAATTTCGAATGGATGCCACAAATATTTTCAACACGCCGATCTACGGATTTGGCGAAGAGTACAGTGGACAACACACGGTTGGGGCGTCCAACTACGGCGAGATCTTCGCGTCGCAAGGGGCACGTCAAATCCAGTTCGTTTTCAAATATCACTTCTAAGAAAAGAATGCCGCGCTGCTTTTCTTGAGCAACGCTTTTTCTCTGGTAACTCGAGCGGGGGCCGTTATGGTTCTCATGACGGCTCCGCTTTTCTGCTGGGTCGCCTTCGATGGCCAAACAATGGAAGCAAGGCGGGACGCGAACGCTAGCAAGCCCCCATCGCCAGCGCCTCGTATGCCGCGCCCAGCACCGGCGCGTCTTCGTTTAGCACCACGTAGATCGGAATCCGCGCCAGTTCGCGGCTCAGTTTTGACTTGTCGCTGAACACGCGAACAAACGTCCCGTCCTTCATTTTCGGAAGAATCTTCAGGGCGATTCCACCCGCCACGTAAACTCCGCCAAACGGCAACACGCGCAGCGCCATGTTTCCGGCCTCAGCGGCATAGGCTTCCGTCCACATCTGCAAGGTTTCAACGCACGCCGGGCAGCCGCCCTCCAATGCCAGATGAGTAATCTGCACCGCCGCATCGACAGACGGATCGTCAAACCACGCATGCTGCACGCCGGGGAAAATAATCTGGTGGATGGCGCGAAACCCGCGCCCGGATACGACTTCCTCGCAGCTCACCCGCGACATTCGGTCTCGTAGAGAATGCACGAGGAGCATTTCACGGTCATTGCGCGGTGCGAAATCTGTCAAACTCGCCTCTGACGGGAAAATTCGATAACGAGTTCCGTCCCAGAAAAGAAGCGCTTCACCCAGCCCTGTTCCCGCCGCAATTAATGCCTTCGGAGCACGCTCTTTCGGCACCGCATTGTTGAGGGGCAGCAGGTCGTCATTCGAAAGATGGGGCAAGCTTGCTGCGGCCGCTACGAGATCATTAATCAGGAGAATGCTTCTTGGCTGAAGCTGTAGTGCCCTGGCCAGCGAAGCTGCTTCCACCACCCAAGGAAGGTTATTTGTCACCACGCGGTCATCAATGACGGCTCCAGCACAGGCGAAGGAAGCCATCCCTATGTCATGGGTTTCGGTGCCCTCGGCGCGCGCCTGTTTGAGGACGTGCCCAAGAAGTTCAACCGGGCTTGCGAAGTCCCGCGTGCCCACGCGCAATCGAAATCTCACACCGAGGGACCCTCCCGCTACCGAGAACAGGATCACGGTGGTTTTCGTTCCGCCAACATCACCGGAGAGCAGCAACATGGGAACGGAAATGTTAGGACTCAAGGCCCGACAAGTCAATCACACAACTGAGAGGCAACGGCCCGTTTCAACAAGCCCGGCAGAGCATGTATCGATGCGGCCGGATTACCCCAGAGAAAAGGCTACGTCTTGTTCCGGTAGGCAACCATCCCGAGCTTGTTCTCGTCAGTTATACTAAGTACAAGATTATTGTCCGCGACGATCGGAACGAAGTACCTCTTTGCACGACCGGCCTCGGATCGGGCACGCCCAGATTTGAATCAGTGCGCGAATTGACATCGTGGCATCGAGCTTTTTATGCTTGTTTTGCCCCGTACTGTTCAATCGCGGTTCTGCCCCAACACAGTTGAGTGTTCTCACTGTTGATAAAAACTATTTATGATTTCGGTCAAAGAGCTTACCAAGCGGTATGCCCGCAACACCGCTGTTGATCACATTTCGTTTGAAGTGGCCAAGGGCCAGATAGTCGGCTTTCTCGGCCCCAACGGCGCTGGCAAGACAACCACCATGCGCATCCTGACGTGCTTCCTGCCGCCTTCGGCGGGTACAGCGAGCGTCGCCGGGTTTGACGTCCTCGAGCAGCCACTCGAGGTCAAGAGGCGGATCGGTTATCTGCCCGAAATGCCTCCCATCTACCCGGAGATGGAGACGGTTGATTACCTGAAGTTCGTTGGCAAGCTCAAGGGCCTGCGCAGCGCCGATCTCGACAAGCGGGTTGAATACGTTTGCCAGCGCTGCGCCATTTCAGATGTAAAAACGAAGCTGCTCGGAAAGTTATCGAAAGGATATCGTCAGCGCGTCGGGCTGGCCCAGGCCATCATTCACAATCCAGATGTTCTGATTCTCGATGAGCCCACGGCTGGCCTCGATCCGAAACAAATCAACGAAACTCGCGACCTGATCAAGGATCTCGCCGGTGAACACACGATCATCCTGAGCACACATATCCTTCCCGAAGTAGAGCAGACTTGCCAACAAGTGATCATTATTAATAAAGGGAAGCTAGTCGCGACCGATTCAGTCCGCAATCTGCAGGCTCGTGCTCGCGGTGCAGAATCCGTGCTGGTCGAAGTCGCTGGACGCAACGGGAATCTTGAGACCTCAATCGTGGAACACAAACTCCAGCAGGTTCCTGGGGTGAGCCGCGTCGTCCAGAAACAGCAGATCGATAGCCGACTTCTTTTCGAAGTGGAAAGCCAAAAAGGCCGCCTTGTCCGCGGCGATTTGGCACGCGCCGTCGTGGAATCGGGTTGGGACCTGAACGAACTTCGCTCCGCCGCAATGAGCCTCGAGGAAATCTTCTTGCAGCTTACGCAGAGCGAAGCGCCGCAAGGACCCGAGACAGCACCAGCGAAGGAATCGCAAGCATGAGAAACATCTGGATTATTTGCCGAAAAGAGCTGGGCAGCTATTTTGTTTCGCCCATCGCTTACATCCTGCTCCTGATTTTCGCAATCATCGTCGGTTACATGTTCTGGAACATTCTGGGCATCTTCGTAATTGAAGGCATGGAAATGCAGATGCGCGGGCAGATGATGCCAATGAACATTAACGAGCAGGTCATTCGCCCAGTACTCTCGAATGTTGGCGTCATCGGGCTTTTCTTCATCCCATTGATCACCATGCGCCTGTTCGCGGAAGAAAAACGCACGGGCACGATTGAACTGCTGGCGACTTCGCCGGTTCGCGATACGGAAATCATCATTGGCAAGTGGCTGGCCGCGACCATCCTCTATGCCTGCCTGCTTCTGTTCACGGCGGCGAATTTCGCGTTTCTTTTCAAGTACGGCAACCCAGACTGGAAGCCGCTCGCGATTAACTATCTGGGACTCTTGCTCGAAGCGGCGGGCCTGCTCGCAATCGGAACTTTCATTTCCACATTAACCAAAAATCAGATCGTCGCCGGCGCCGTAACTTTCGGTGTCTGCCTGCTCATGCTGATCTTCGGATGGGTAAGCGCGTACGAGACGGCAACTTGGGCTCGCGTCCTATCCTACATGTCTCTGGCGACGCACATGGAGTCGTTTGAGAAGGGCGTACTCTCAACAAAAGACGCGATTTTTTATCTCACGGTGATTTTCCTTGGGCTCTTCTTCACTGCTCGTTCCATGGAGTCCCTGCGGTGGAGGTCGTGATGGTGAGGCAATGGCTCAAAGCGAGACAGACCCGATATGTGGCTTACGCAACCACTTACATTCTTGTCGTGATTGCAGCGATCGTGATTGCCAATATCCTTGCCGATCGTTTCAATAAGTCGTATGACGCAACATCAAACAAGCGCTACAGTCTCTCAGAACAGACCGCCAAGATCGTCAAGGGCCTGAAGCAAGACGCGACGATCACCTATTTCGATCAAAGCACCCGATTCCGCGATGGCAAGGACTTGCTCGACCAATACGCGACCCTTTCGCCAAAAGTAAAGGTCGACTACGTCGATCCCGACAAGAATCCGCAAGCCGCAAAGGAAGCGGGCATCCGGAACTTCGGAACGGCGGTTGTGCAGATCGGCGATCGAAAAGAAGAAGCCAAGAGCATGACGGAAGAGGGCATTACCGGCGCCTTTATCCGCGACCTCAAAACCAGTACCAGGACTGTTTGCTTTGTAGCGGGCAGCGGCGAGCACAAGCTTGACGATAGCGAGCGCGACGGACTTTCGAAGTTCAAGGATCTGCTGGGAAAAGACAATTACGAAAGCAGGACTGTCAGTCTATTGGAAAAAGCTGAGGTGCCGAGCGACTGCACAACTCTAGTCGTCGCAGGACCGACAAGAAATTATGAGCAACCTGAGGTCGATGCGATCAAGAAATACGTAGAGGATGGCGGCCGCGCGCTCGTGATGCTCGATGCTCCGATTAAAGCCAAGCATTCCGAAACCGCCGATAACGACGCCCTTGCGTCTGTGCTCCAAGGCTGGGGTGTAACTCCAGGCAAGGACCTGATTCTCGACCTCAATCCTATCGGTCAACTAGTTGGACTCGGGCCAACCGTCGCGCTCGTTACTCGCTACGAATCACAACCGATCGTAAAAGATCTGAGCGGAACAGCGACGGGTTTTCCTTTATCTCGCTCCCTGGAAGTAAAAGGCACCGACAAGACGAGTGTCGATAAGTTGTTCGATTCCTCTAGTAGCAGCCTGGCAACCTCGAATCTAAGTGCCGCGGAAGTCAACGTCAACGATCCAAACAATAAAAAAGGCCCACTGACCATCGGGGCCGCCGGCACATACAACACCGGCAAAGAAAATTCTCAGGGACGTTTCGTGGTCGTCGGTAGCTCATCATGGCTCGGCAACGGTTTTATTAACTTCAATGGCAATAGCGATCTCGCGCTGAACACGATTAACTGGCTTTCGTCCGACGAGGATCTTATCTCGATCCGCCCCAAAGCGCGCGACGATCGCAGCGTAACTCTTACTCAGTCGCAATTGCGCCTGGTGCGCGCCACCAGCCAATTCCTGCTGCCCGCGCTCGTTCTTGTCGTCGGCATCGGAGTTTGGTGGAAGCGAAGATAACAACTTCTTCTCACGAAGCATTATGAAAATCCGCAGCCTGATTCTTGCCCTCGTCGTCCTGCTTGCTCTCATCGGCACTTACTATTGGTCAGAACACAAGAAACCAGATGATGATACTGCGAAGGCGTCCGCCTCAGCACCGCCCTCAATCCTCAAGTTAGATGGATCGGCAATCACTAAGCTTGAACTCAAACGAAAAGATATAGCGCCGGTCGTTTTAGCGAAGAACAATTCTGGCTCATGGCAGATTACCGAACCTTCAGAACTCAATGCCGATCAGAGCACGGTGTCTGGTGCCGTCTCCACGCTATCGTCACTGAATTCTGAGCGGCTGGTCGACGAAAAGGCATCCAATCTGAAGCAATTTGGTCTCGACCAACCCAGTCTCGAGGTCGATGTCACAGAGAAAGATAACAAAGGACAAAAACTCCTGATTGGCGATGACACGCCAACAGGAAACGCCGTGTACGCGATGCGGGCCGGTGACCCGCGCGTGTTCACGATCGCCACCTACACCAAGAGCAGCATCGACAAGAGCCTCAACGATCTGCGCGACAGGCGATTACTCACCATCAGTGCCGACAAGATCAGCCGTTTGGACCTCACCAGGAAAAATCAAACAATCGAGTTTTGCCGCGACAAGAATGAATGGCAGATCATCAAACCTCAGCCTTTGCGCGCTGAAAACACGCAAGTCGAGGAATTAGTCACGAAACTAACCGATGCCCGAATGGATCTCACCGGATCTGACAAGGACACTAAAGATGCCGCATCGGCCTTTGCCCGCGCCACGCCCATTGCGGTCGCAAAAATCACCGATCAGTCGGGTTCGCAGGAGCTTCAGGTTCGCAAAGAGAAAGACACCTACTACGCAAAGTCGAGTTTGGTCGACGGCGTCTATAAGGTCGATTCAAGTCTTGGCCAAGCCGTCGACAAAGGCCTTGAAGATTTCCGTAACAAGAAACTATTCGACCTCGGCTTTAGTGAGCCGAGCAAGGTCGAGATGCATGATGGTTCTAAGTCTTATTTCTTGACCAAGGGCGGCCCGGATTGGTGGTCAAACGGAGTGAAAATGGATCCTGGCGCCGTCGAATCCTATATTTCGAACTTGCGTGACCTCGCTGCCAGCAAATTTGTTCAAACTGGATTTACGAATCCCACAATTCAGATTTCAGTTACATCGGAAGACGGGAAGCGTACCGAGAAAGTATCAATTGCGAAATCCGGCTCCAATTACATAGCCAAACGCGAGAGCGACCCGACATTCTACGTATTGGATGCAGGCTCGGTAAATGGCCTTCTGAAATCCGCCGAGGACATTAAGCCGGCGACGAGCCACAGTTAATTAAGTTCCAGGGTTAATCAGCGGCGACAGCTTGCCTGGTGGGTAGGGTGACAGAGAACGTCGTTCCTTTTGCGGAACTACTCTCGACCTCGATGCGTCCGTGATGACCTTCAATAATACGGCGCGCCAGCGACAGTCCCAGTCCTGTTCCATTTCCCTTGGTTGTGAAAAATGGGCGGAAGATATTTGGCAGCGCTTCGGCGGGAATGCCTCGGCCCGTATCCGCAACTGTGATTACTGCTTCCTGATCGTCGTTGTGGGCAAAAACCGTTACCCGCACCAAGCCAGAATCGGGGATGGCCTGAACCGAATTAAGGAGCAAGTTAAGCAGTACTTGATGGATCTGATCACTGTCGTGATCAACCTCTGGCAAATCGGGGTCGGGAGCGAAGTCGATTCTGATCGGCTTCGATAGCACTTGCTGGCGGGCCAGCATTACCGCGTGCTCGACCGTGGTATTGAGGTTGCTCTGGCGCATTTCTGCCGCGCGTGGCCGCGCGGTTCCCAGCAGGTCGGTGA
>Ga0335081_10017267_pt1 | contig 11684 bp, 19 predicted proteins | sample Lox_Sample_35_FD_206713 | JGI IMG/M metagenome (GOLD analysis project Ga0335081, IMG submission 206713) | Soil microbial communities from Loxahatchee National Wildlife Refuge, Florida, United States - Lox_Sample_3.5 | ecosystem: Environmental > Terrestrial > Soil > Wetlands | place: USA... | reverse complement strand
ATAGTAAAAAAAAAAAAAAAAAAAAAAAAAAAAATATTCATTGATGATGTAGATTATCATGTGTTAGAAGTAGTAGAGACGATTGTCTATAGCAATAAATGATATGTCTGGTTTGAGCAAGCTCCATCCTCCTCAACCTCGGGGACTCGTTTCTCATCTGTCATCGTATGCCGGCCTTGTTTCTCCCCTATTGAATCGACTCAACCTGCCGATCCAGAATGTTGGTTCTGACAATCTCATGTACCCCGGCGACCCTTGAATTCGGATATTGCCAGCCGAGACCCACCTAAAGCTGCGTTGAATTCGCGTGCACATGTTTCACGGCAATTGTGGATGGTCTCAGTCGTGATGGATGAACGGAAACTTTCCCATCCCAGTCCCGTGTGGGTGTTTCAAGGTTGAATCAAACTTCCACTCGACCCCTTTGCGGACGAAATGTAGCCAATAAGGGGCTTGTTTTTGTTCCCCTTCCTTTCTCCCATCGACTTCATTCTCAAGCCATTTGACTTAAATAGGCCTTCTTCCCCTACCATGCTCACTCTCCTTGAATTAGGGGCGTTAATATTAACATTTGATCGAGGTACGATGCAAGAACGGTCTAGTGAATATACACTCCCTCGAATTTTACAGTTTGTAACCCGAAAGGATCGTCATACGTCCTGCTCATCGTCCCTATCGTCGAAAGCCTTGCGAAGGGAGTCCAGTAGACGATTTCATGTGACCTTGTCAATATCCTCAGTCCAACCTCCCGAGTCGGAACCTCAAGAACAGGCTTCACGAGTCGAACTAGAAGACCAGAGAGAAGTCCGGACCGAAACGTTAGAAGAGCGATCACAACGTTCCCAACAGGTTTCCTTGGAAGAGCGTCCGGAAACCCGGACGCCGGACGCCGGAGATATTGTTCCTACACCACCTGCCAGGCCACGATCCCTACACCGGGCCAGTCAATTATCGCTTGCGCAACGACTCGATGGCATGTTTCGGCCCGTCGCACTCCCTCGGCATGAGGTAAAGCAAACGAATAAGGTAGGCAAAGGAAGTCCGCTGGCCGTTATCTTCTGTCTAATTGCGTTGCTCGGCACCGCAAGCGTCTGTACGACCTGACCTCTTACCCGCATCCACTGACTGTTCAGACGTTGCGTTGGTGGCTTCACTTGCCCCACTTCCGCATTATGGGCATCTTATATTCGTTGCGGCCCTCGTGTTGGAGTTCTTGGTTTTGGTGAAAGCGCTCAAGGATCACGCAACGCATATCAAGTACAAGAGAAATACCGCGATCTCGGATGCGCCACCGCCTGGGTCAATTATCCAAGGAGCACGGAATTGGGCATGGGAACCGGATCCCGTTGGCCCCTCCCCGGATCTCGAAGCCGTCGTTGCTGTCCCCCCTGCGTATGGGATCTATAGAGGATCTGTTCGAATAGACGACAACGACATCAGGTATATCTTGAATAAATTTGGGATGGTTGGCTAACGATAATAGTTGGGCTCGGCCAGGGCAGATGAGGGAGCATCGGCTTTATAGCACTTCAGCAGTATCGCAAGTAGCTGGGAGCCGACCTCCACCGTATAGTTAAGTGGAAGAAGCGAGAAGACGACGGATTCTTGGTTGGGGCGATTTATCTCAGTGGTTTTATCTTTGGGACTGGAGGACTCAAGTAAGACAGTGGCTTCGAGATTCGCCTCCGACGTCGGCATAAAGCAGACAATGTCAAAACAATGGCATCAATATTATCGCCTATCCTCCCTCACAAGGCGTACAACTTATATAGGCAATGGCATATGCTAACGACATGAAGTCCACCACTCCCTCACAATCTCTAACATCGCCTTGTCACCCAGGTATCTCACAGCCGTTCGACAAAATTTCCTCCTTTCTTCAATGGAACCCTTGACAACATATTTCTCTAGCAAATCTAACCACATTCTCGGGTATTCAGGTTCAGTTCTTAATAGCCATCTGAGCAGAGAAGAGAGATTCGGCAACGCCATACTCGGTGTCGGTGCTGAAATCGTCTATCGTTAGATTAAAATGCATTGGGAACGACCATGATGATCTGGGCGAAGATGGCTTCGCGGTAGTAGGCAAAGACAGCCTTGACAGAATGGGAAGGGCGGCCATCGACAGCAGTGATCAAATTCATCTGACTTTAGCTATTGGATGAAGGAATGTACCAGGAAGTCTGTCGCTCCCTGGAATGCAAGGCCACTCTCGGGGTATCCCAGTGCGACAAGAATGCAATACATCCATCTTTGAACGTTATGCTGCGACCACGTCATTGAGTACCGTGAGATCGTCTGAGAAATAAAGCGGAAGAACTGGGAAAACACTTCTGGATTTGAAATGATGAGAGTGTGAAAGGGTTGGACGATGGGTTGTTGCAGGATCTCGGGCATGAAATGTTGCATTTCGGGAAAGCCAATGGCAGGAAACAAGGCGTTGCAGAAATGCTCGGTGAGCAACGCTATCTGCTGGGAAATATCAGGTCGACTATTGTTTGTATAGATCTTCGTGAGCGAGGCCGTAAGAGACAGAAGCAGAGTCGACGCATTTGAGGTCAGCACATTCTTTTGATTGACACTCGCGATGATGAGCGCGAGGACATCTGCCGGAGAGAAGCTGAGTAATCCTCCGGGATGCGACAAGGAGAAATCGACAATGCTTGTAACCATCTAAGGTCATTCAGATTCCGTTGGGACAAAATGCCTCTATGACTTCAAAGTCTTCGGAAAACCGGCGCGAAAACGTCGCAACGCTCTTCCCTATCCGATTCGCCATATCAAGACCCACGCCCTCTGTCCATGCCCTCGCACCCAATTCCCCCGGAGAAGCAGTATACAAAGACCGTCCAACCGCAAAATAAATCTTCAACGCTTCCAACGCCACCCCGGAGGTACAGGAATCGATGTCTAGATTTGCAAACGCCTGGAATACCGGGGAAACGTGCCGTGGTACATCTTCTTTGTCAACCCGCTGTGCCACGAGAAACGTGTATCCTTCCACAATGCAAACTTTATCTGAGATTTCGATGTGGGTAGGAAGGAGCTGGTTGATTGCCTGCGCAATTTGCTCGACATGCAATGCTATCATGGTGCTCGTGCGGATGAGCTTATCGATTGCGTGGGCTGCTGAAGTGGAAATACTGGATATAGTAATTGCTTGGAACGAGACTTCTAATGCTTTGAAGGAGAGTCCGAACGTTTCGAGGGATGTTGCATATGGAACTACCCCCTTGTCAGGGGAATGAAGACACCGGGGCATACCGAAGAAGGATAAAACAGTCTTGTACAGTAAGGTTAGTGGCTCGCTGTGGGGCGATGCATTCTCTAGAATTTCGAAGATCCAGCGAAGGAGCGTCTGCAGTGCTGAACGCGACAATGTAAATTCGTTTTTGACTGAAGTCAAGAAGAACAGCGCAACTTCCAAAGACTTTCCATCAGCGACAACGGCTATGGGGAATTTGCACCACAAGCTTCTCCATGGCATTTTCCAGCCTCGCGGCGTTATCCAACCAACTTGTAATGACGGAATTGACAGTCTCGAATTCCGTTGCCTCGCATATTACTTCAAATACCTCAATGACGTCCGTTCGATATCCCATCCACTGATCTTCATCAACATCCTCTTGCCATGTCGATTTTTCCAGGAGTAAAACCAGAGCCTGCCGTAACCAAGGCTCTCCACGACGGCCGGCTCCCACATCCACGGTAGCCTCGGCAAAAGAAACCCAGAATGTAAATGTCCTCGAACTCAAATCGGAGCCGAGAAGGAATAACATGATCTCCAAAAGGTTGGAATTCATTGGATTGAGATCCTTGACGAGCTTCTCTGCTTCCGTTTCGGCAAGTCGGATTGCTAAGATCGCGATTGCGGAGAACGATTCTGGTTCAAGTGTCCCGTCTAAATAAAGGCGATGACTCTCTTGAACGATAGCAGATGTGACGAGTTTTTTCAGCTCATATTCTGCCGATTTTGACAAGGAAGCCCATTCAACAATATCACCGTAAACATCTGCAGCCGTCCAAATCGTGCTAGCGTTGGCAAAGAACCTTCCGATGTTTCTGTTGAATGTGTCAGCAAGACCCCTGCAGTCAGATAAACGTCTTCATATGTGCATTTTACGAGAAGACAATCTCAAATTTGAGTTGTTCGACACGGATAGCATATTCAACCCAAGCTCGATAGCATTGAAGACTCTTCTGGACTAGTCGCGTTTCCCATGGCTCAGCATCAAGTATAGCGCCGATTTCTTGCGCAAGGTCTTCTGAGGCCTCCCGCAATGGTTGAACAGATTTCATTCTTAAATGTTAGACGATCATGAGAAGATCGATACTTGTCTTGCTGAGAATGCTTTGCCTTTGGCATCTGTTCGACGAGATTTTGTGCAAAAGTTAGGAGGACGAGATGTTCTTGCGGCGAAAGCGAGTTGAAGGACAACGGTTCGAATGAATCATCGTCATCGGAGTTGAGGTGCTGGCCATGTACATATGCATTCACTCTGCGCAGTGGATTTATGCCGTCGGGCAGCAGATAAGTCGCCAACAAACCTGCAATGGACAAGAGCTTATCTGCAACTAACGGCAGGGAATCCAGATAGCGAGGGACCCTGTCAGTAAGCAACGGGCACAAATCTTCTTTCGACCTGCTGAGAATTCCTTTGAGACAATAGAGGGCGTCGCCATGCCAGAGGCTATCATCAGTCCACATTAACAAATGGTCTACTTGATTCTCTCCAATTTTCGTTGCAATGCTGAAACAGCAATAAAGGCTCCGGTTGCCGTCTACTTCCCTCAGCCTAGTGTGCCTACGCATCCTACCTGAACGTTGTCAAGGATGAGCTCGGTCGGTTCGTACTCAAGGGAATCGAGCTCTGCTAGGTATACGGGCGCGTCCTGCTGTGCGGATGGAGAGTCATGGAGACAGTCCAAGAACTACAGCCATCAGAGAAGTCCATTGGGGGCTCCAGGAACCTGGACGAGGCGTTGAACATTCTCTGCCATGACGAGTCATCCGTGCTGAACGCGGAAACACGAGTGCTGATGCCGATCACGAATTCTGAGCCGCGGGGCCGGACAACGGCAGCACAACGGGAGGTTCACAAAAAGGAATTAGATTAGGTCTAAGCAATGCACGACCCCAAACTATAAAAATATATGCAGCTATGGAAAAGCTCAACTCTGCGTGACTACTGTCATCTACGACTTCAAATGGCAACTGAGATCGCAAGGACACCATTGCCACAGACTGCGCTCAGCTCAATCACACTTCGGGACGTACCTTCCATTGAACTTTGACACAACATATTTAACAACAAAGGTGACCGCGCTTGGGATTTCGTTACTCGGGTACCAAGGCGCTGTGGCGACATCATGATGAGACAGCATCTGATCGCGTTAGCCGCAATAACTGGAAAGGTCTTGGCTCACCCACGGCAACATTTTAGCCTTAGGAGCACTGGAAATGGCCCATCTGAGCATCTTATCATAAATTGCTTGATAGTCTTCCGCCTTGGGATAAATCAATGCCATGTGTTCAGGAGCCAGGGTATTAATTTCGTCGTGTAAATGATGGACAAAGGCCTCACCGAATCCGCTAGTGATTTGCAGAACCTTGTTCGGATCATAGGCTTCTTGACCGTTTTGCACTTTGACGCAGTAGTCCTTGAGAATTTCGATTCCCTTTTCAAATGCGAGGTGTTGCTCCACGTTGACTGCCATTGAACCGGGAGACCGCTTCTCGGAGTCCGGGAAGAAGATGATCTCTTCCTTGGTACGTTAGATAATCCAAGGCTAGAAGAAAGGTACGCTGTCGTGATGGACTTTGACGAAGATGCATAGGCAAAGAATGTACCCTACAAAACTGTTCTTTTGGGCTTCCGTTTGGGGTTTTTGGACCTGAGCTTCAATGGAGTTCAAAGCCCGGATCATCATGTTCTGGTCATTAACGAATAATCTAGATGGCATGATTTACGTGGATAACTCCCATCCATACTTGTCTGTAATAATAATAGTCGTTGAGATCTCCTTTGGGAAGCTCGATCAACGGATACGCACTGTTGACTCCATTTGCTTTAGCGGACTCAACCGCCAGACCAGACATGATGAAAATGCTTATACAGCCAATTTTCCTTCCGCATCCTTCCTTTAATAGACTTTTCAAATTAGCAGACTTGTCGCACGAAGTGAGACGGACTCCGGGTGCAAACTACGGCGAAATTTCGGCGGCAAGGACAATGATTTGAGGATCGCAATTCGAGCGATTTGACCAATCAGATTTTCTCGACAGTTTCATCAACCCTTTTGGGAACCTGCCGCCTCTCAGGAACGTCGTGGACCGTGCATTCGAGTCCGGTTATCTCCGAGGGGCCACATAATTGTTTGGAATGTCCGTTGCTCCGACTCCTGTACGCAGTAGCACGAGTTTCACTGCCGAGCTTGTCACGGAGCTCCCGCTGTCCGATTTGGTATTTAACCCTCACACCTCAGCACAAAACTCTCGTTCTTCACAAACTGCGCAACAATCTTCCAGCAGTTAGAAAAATGAAACATGTGCTCAAAATTTGCCTTGTTGTCAGTGGATTGTTTGTTCTCTTCGCTTCCGCACATCCATCGCCTTTGGCTCACAAGCTGACTTCGAATCGCATCCAGCCGGCCGCTCGACGACACGGAAAGATGATGTTTGGTACCGTCCTGGGCCTTTATGTCATTAAACAAGGGTCTATAGATGTTGAGAATTTGGACAAATTGGCAGCAAGAGATGCCGAACCCGATGGTCCGGATTTGGATCCAGGACTCCTCGCATGTGATAATGGTGAGGATCCCGTAAAGCAATGCGATAGCAAGGGATGCGAATTGGTTTGTAAAGCCCCGCTGTTGTGGATGTGTGCTAACACTTTCCCAGGTCCGTAGAGGCGTAGCGGTTTCCGCGGCATTTGGGGAGGTCTGGAAGGCTCGATTTGGCTTTCGAGTCCTTGAGATCTCAGGTCTTTTGGCATCGGGATTGGTCACGTCGGATTTGATTTTGAATACACGAGAATTTCAACATTGAGAAAAGTACATAAACTATACCTTGGGAATAAATTGGTTTTCGAATACAGCTTCGGATGTATTATGAAGTCGATAGGCCTTGGTAGCGGGCAAATATGACCCGGCGTGACCGCATCAATTCTATTATTACTTCCATCCTCTCTCAGTTTTCGATCACAATTATATTTATTTGCGGAGTTTTTGGATGCGTAGGATGCACTGGGGTGCCTGTCGTATTTGTCATATATTTATTTATAGCTGCTTAAGTCATTCGGCGCTGGAACAGTTTCCAATTTAGGGGGTGGGCCTGGGGAACGGCGAAGAGAGGTCTGGCTGGGACAACCTCCGCGTGCGACGTTGGTTATCGAGTATCTCATCCATCTCATCAGAATAGTATTTATTCGATGGCAGTGCAGTCAACCTTCACCCTTTAGGTTGCAGCGAGGCTTCTCTTGCTTCTTGTTCTTTCGTTGAATATCCTCGGTATTCATTGTGCTCTGATAAGTCGCTAGTCGGATGGATCGAGATCACCCAAGCGTGGCCAGTGTTATTCTGTTATGGATAAGATGCGGGATGCGGTAACAGCCCAGTTTCTTGGTAGAAGTACAATTGTTTTCACGCGTTTCGATATATATCCCCCCCCAACGTCGCCTAAATCTTTCCCTGCCGAGAAGCAAAGCAATCCCCTTCGCACAGATGACCCAAGCCTACCGAAAAGAGGACCCGCAGAAATTGTCTATAGGTTCAAATCTCGAGCCATAAGAGGCACATATGCAACCGAGCCGGAAATGTCCAATTACTCTGTGGTGGCCTAAATGAAGGGGTATTTTGAACCATATGCCAACGCGGGTGTGGTGTTAATCATCAGTTAAAACGTGTCTTGGCAATGATACATTAGCAGAAGAATCTCCCAGAACAGTAGAGCAGAAGAGAACAGATCAACAAGCACAGTTCAACATTTCCTTGAATTTATTCCTGCCCCCGAAGTTGATGTTAACAGGATGCTATTTTTGAGAATCATATTTCTGTTTCTATGCGGTCGCACTACGAGTGGGATCCTGGCGAGCGGCCAGTGGACCGCATTTCGGTATGTGCTGCAGAACTTGGGGCTCCATGCGATCCCGTTGACAAAAGCCTTGCTGCGTCAGGAAGTACGAATAAGCGAGATGCTTGAAGAAGGTATGGGAACATCACAGTTGCGATGCAACAGGAGGGGTGCGCTCAGAATTGCGCGCATGCGTTGTGTAAAAGTGACGGCTAGCCATCTAGAGTGCTGAAATTGTTCTAAATAACATCTATAGAGCGATGAAATCAGTTATGTTTATTACATATGTAGTTCGTTCGACATTACCTACCGAGCGGGGGCCGCTGAGATGGGGTTGAGCCCTTAATAAAGGAACCAATTATCGCATGCGGTCGCGTCCGGGAATCACGCACATCACGACCATTCGGGAGAAATCATTGGCGATGTCGCACACAGTCCTTTGCGTGTAGTCGGGACCGGAGGCTGGTGGTTTATGCTTACACGATGACGGGCAATTATATGCAGGTGCTCGCCGAGCAAATCTACAATGAGCAGAACATCGTAATCATTGCTTGTCAGACTCGAACTGACCCTACAGGTGACGTATCGACTGCTGAGTCGTCTCGTCGGCGTCCACGTCAATCTCGCAAAACAGTGCCTTCCAGACCCACAGCTAAACGTTAACATGTGCCAGGATGCTGCATGAATTCCATCAGCAGGCGAAGGCGGATGGCAAGTCGTGTCACGCAACGTTCATCCTCAGCGGCCTCCTCGAGCAAGCTTCGCCCCCCGATTCAATCGATGCGATGCACATCGACAGAGACGATTTCCTCATGAGTAGTCCAGTCGCAACACAAGAATCAAGTAAATCCGCCAGCGCTATCACAAAGACTGTTCGAACCATCACGCTTGCCGATGAGAATGATGTTCAGGGTACCCCAATCAAAGTGCGATGACACCCTCTGACCATGGTAGACGTGAAGAATCGATTTATTGAGTTAACGTCAATACACGTATATAGTCTTAGCCCTGCCGTTATCAAGGATCCCGCTCTCCTCACTCCATGCTCACACGATATCAACAAAAATTACGACAGCAACATGTCTCCTGCAGAAATCGCAGAGAAGTACGGCATCATTGCAAATTCTAATGCTGTGGTACCTAATCTCTGCGGAACAATGGGCTAATCGTTGAAACGAAAACTGACAAAATATGTGCCACCCAGTGTTCCCGCTGCGACCGCGGCGTCAAAAGCGAAACCCGCGATCCCGCACAAACAAAATAAAGAAGGAACCACCCCTCCGGAAGCCAAACCTCAAACACAGCCGTACAAGCCTGCTTTCTCCTCTTGTGCCTGATAGTGCAGAACCACGGAGGCTGTGAAACCAGTGGCAACCACCGCTAAAAGGTCAATGTCTGGGGGAATCCTGGGTGCGTTTGCAAATGCCCCTCCCAAAGCATCTCGGCCCAAGCCCAAACCGGAAGAGGAAAACCGGGCAGGTTGTCGCACCTCTCTCAAAAAATATGCACTAACAGTAGCCCCTCCACCGAAAAAGGATTCTCCACCACCTAAACCCGTTGCAAAGATATCTGCGAAAAGACAACAAGAGTTAGACGATATCAATCGAATGATGGAAGACGATGATGAACCTCAAGGTACCCCACAACCCTCCACCAAACAGGACGGGAAAGTTAAGTTGTCTAGAACTCGAGGATTTTCCCGCTGATGAACTTGCGCCAGCAGCAGCAGAAGAAAGTCAAGACAGTACCATGGCAACGGCAGAATCCCCCGCAACCCCCGCGACAGATTCCCAAGCCGACGAACCGAAACGCAAGCGCGGAAAGAGAAGGGTTCTCAAAAAGACTACCAAAAGAGATGAAAAGGGATATCTTGGTACAGACATCTGATTTCAGCTAGTTGACAGGGACAGTTACGAAGCATGACTGGGTTTACGAGTCTTTTTCGGAGGATGAGGACAGTGATGATGTGCCAAAGCTTAAAAAGGTTGCTCCGGTGGCGATGTCGAGTGATGCACCGGCTGCCGCGGGCGATAAGAAGAAGGGTAAGCAAGCCGCTGGCGGACAGAAGAGCTTAATGTCATTCTTCGGCAAGAAGTAAGCATATAGTCGAGTATATAGCTGTCTCTGTGGTGTAACGGGATCTCAGGCGCGCTTTGAATTCCAGCCGCATCCGGATTTTCCACCTTTACCACGTGAAATCATCATCAACCCAACCCCCCGAAGAGCCCAAAGACGAACACCATGGACGCCCAACATGCGCGATAATCCCAAATACAACAAGTATGGACTCCACCTCCCCGAACTCCCTCCCCTCAGCATTTCCCTCCTTCCGCACTGCCTCCCCACTCCCTCAAATCCTCCGTAGCGCCGCAGCCTCTCCATCCTCCTCCCTCTCGTCCCTCTTCCAATTCACCTCGTCAGACGCAGACTACGTCGCACGCGTCTCGCCCTCCGACGAACTTCGTGCCCACGCGGCCACTATAGCCCAGGCCTTTGGTCCAGCCGTCGCTGTCGTCGCCTCTCGAGAATGCGAGGAGCTCGTTCGCGCTAAGGGCATTGCGGGGGGCCTTTTCGAGTTATTACGGCCGTTTGGAGATATGGTCGTGGGGAAAGTGAATATTCGGGATAGTCAGGCTTTGACATTGCCTGTGGACGACTTCACAGTCAGGTTTATTGATTTTAATTATTATGCGCAGCAAGGTGGGGGGGTTGTGAATGGAAAGGATGAACATCAAGGGCCTTATGCGCCGAAGAAGACCATGCCGAATTATTTTCCTGGAGGGGATTTAGCGGTATTGGAACGGTTGATGGAACATCGCATTGAACTTGTGCGAGAAGCTGAGCTGAAAAATGCGGATGATGATACCGTCGAAGCCGGGACATTAGCCAGTGGTATCGGTGAATATTCCGTTTTCCTTCGACGCGTTCTTAGCGCGATTCCAATGACTGCACACGAGACGTTTACGCATCCTGTGGCTTGTATTCTTGCCGTTTCATCAAGGAATCCAGAGCCCGTTGATGCGTTACTTGGATTGTATAACACCACTAACAATGCGCCAATACCTCGATACATAGATTCAGGGTTTCTGCGGTACTATGTTTTAATTCATGACGACGATAATGATGATTTTGAAAAGTTGTCCCTCTTTTGGGTGGCATGTGGGCTGACGAGCCAGGTCGAATGCGATTTTGGAAAAGATGAAGAGGAGTCTTGGGTTGCATTGTACGATATTACGGCTAAATACGGTTCGAGATGAGAAGGATTTGATTCCCTTTCATAAATCTTCGTGGATATCAGCTGGGGAGGAACTGGCTCATTTGGCGAGTACGGGAAAGTCACCGTGCATTTCGACGGCAGATAAGCAGGCGCTGCAAAAGTTCGTGAGAGATTTGGTTACTCAGAGTATCGTACCGCACATGGAACGGTGTATCACGATGTGGAACGACCAGGCAATTGCCCGCCCCGCCTCTTTGGGTTGACTGGGAATAGATAGCTTCGTATCGTCGAGGATTGGCTGGACGAGTATTCACTGCGTCCCGTCGACTGTTTAGCAGCTCCAGCTCGAGAAGCGCCACTCCCACGTCGGGATCAGGAAACTATAATGTTTCTACA
>Ga0335081_10017266_pt1 | contig 11684 bp, 6 predicted proteins | sample Lox_Sample_35_FD_206713 | JGI IMG/M metagenome (GOLD analysis project Ga0335081, IMG submission 206713) | Soil microbial communities from Loxahatchee National Wildlife Refuge, Florida, United States - Lox_Sample_3.5 | ecosystem: Environmental > Terrestrial > Soil > Wetlands | place: USA: Florida... | reverse complement strand
CTGCGCGACATGAGGAAGCGTCAGGGCGTGAAGCTGGACACGGACGTCAGCGCCGAAGGCTGGCAGGAACTCGTGGGCTCCTACAAAAAATTCTACCGCGACCGCACCGGCAAGGATTTCCCGCAGGATACCAACGAGCAGCTTTGGGGCGCCATTGGCGCCGTGTTCGGCTCCTGGATGGCGGAGAAGGCCGTGACGTACCGCCGCGTCGAGAAAATCACCGGCCTGCTCGGCACCGCCGTCAACGTCGTGCAGATGGTGTTCGGCAACAAGGGCGACGACTCCGGCACGGGCGTCTGCTTTACCCGCGACCCCAGCTCCGGCGAGAAAATCTTCTTCGGCGATTTCCTGCTCAACGCGCAGGGAGAAGACGTGGTGGCCGGCATCCGCACACCCATGCACCTCTCGGACATGCGCCAGCGCATGCCCAGCCTTTACTCCCAGCTCGAGCGCGTTCGCGTCATTCTCGAAAAGCATTACAGCGATATGCAGGACATCGAATTCACCGTGGAGGAAGGGAAGCTGTACATCCTCCAGACCCGCACCGGCAAGCGCACCCCCGCGGCCACCTTCCGCATCGCCGTGGACATGGTAAAGGAACACTTGATATCGAAAGAGGAGGCCATCGAGCGCATCAAGGGCGAAGACATCGAGCGCCTCTTCTATCCCATCCTCGATCCCGACATCCCGCGCGCCGAGCTGGCCAAGGGCCGCCTGGCTACGGGCGTCAACGCGGTTCCCGGCGCCGCCGTCGGCCAGGCGGTGTTCAGCGCGCACGAAGCGGAGGAGCTGGCCGGCGCCGGAAAGAAAGTGATTCTCGTCCGCCGCGAAACCTCGCCGGAAGACGTCGGCGGGATGGCCGTCGCCCAGGGCATCCTCACCGCCACTGGAGGCAAGACGTCGCACGCCGCGGTGGTCGCCCGGGGATGGGGCAAGTGCTGCGTGGTGGGTTGTGAAGCGCTCGATGTGGATTACGCCCAGAAGCTCTTCCGCGCCAACGGCCGCACTGTCCGCCAGGGCGAATGGATCACCATTGACGGCAACGAAGGCGCCGTCTACGAGGGCCAACTGAAGCTGACCACGCCCCAGTTCCCGCCGGCTTACCAGACCCTGCTCTCCTGGTGCGACACCATCCGCGAGATTGGCGTGCGCGCCAATGCCGACACTCCCCAGGACGCCCGCAAGGCCCGCGAAATGGGCGCCGAAGGCATCGGCCTGGTCCGCACCGAGCACATGTTCTTCAAGGATTTTGACCATCCGGAAAAGAGCATCGAGCGCCAGCGCGCCATCCAGGAAATGATCATTGCCGAGGACCCCGAGAAGCGGAAGAAGGCCCTCGCGCGCCTGCTGCCTTTCCAGCGGCAGGATTTCATCGGCATCTTCAAGGCCATGGCCGGGCTGCCCGTGGTCATCCGCCTGGTGGACCCGCCGCTCCACGAGTTCGTGCCTCACGACCGCGACAAGCAGGAAGAGCTGGCCCGCGACCTGGGCGTGAGCGCCGATTACATCGCCCGCCGCGTGGCCCAGTTGCATGAAGCCAATCCCATGCTCGGCCACCGCGGCTGCCGCCTGGCCATCACCTATCCGGAGATTCTGGAGATGCAGGTGCGCGCCATCATCGAGGCCGCCATCGCCTGCCAGCGCGAGGGCGTCAAGGTGCATCCGGAAATCATGCATCCCCTCACCATGGACAAGAAAGAGATGCGCATTCTCGAACAGGCCACCCGCCGCGTGGCCGGCGAAATCATCGCCAGAGAGAAAGTAAAACTTCACTATCTCGTCGGCACCATGATCGAGCTTCCGCGCGCCGCTCTGCTTGCGGACGAAATTGCAGAGGTCGCCGAATTCTTTTCCTTCGGCACCAACGACCTGACGCAGACCACCATGGGCCTTTCCCGCGACGATGCCGGACGCTTCCTGCCCGACTACGTGGACGAAAAGAAGGCCGGCATCTTCAAACACGACCCCTTCCAGGTGCTCGACATTCATGGCGTGGGCATGCTCATCGAGTGGGGCATCCAGCGCGGACGCAAGGTCCGCCCCAAGCTCGAAGTGGGCATCTGCGGCGAGCACGGCGGCGAACCCGAATCCGTCAAATTCTGCCATCGCGTGGGCATGGACTACGTCAGCGCTTCTCCCTTCATGGTTCCCATCGCGCGGCTGGCCGCGGCCCAGGCGGTCATCGAGGAGAAGAAACCAGCCAAGCGCAAGCGATGACCGCCGCGGGACGTACCGTGTTCCTGTTTTCCTACGGAACTCTGCAGGACAAACGCGTCCAGATCGCCAACTTCGGACGCGAACTCGCAGGCCGTGAAGATGCGCTTCCCGGCTACGTCCGCCGGTTTCGAGCCATCGAGAATCCGAACGCGGCCGCGTCCGATGGGCGTTCGCATCACGATAACGCCGAACCGAGCTCCGACCCGATGGACGTGGTTTCCGGAGTGGTCTTCGAAGTCACCGAGCAGGAACTGGCCGTTGCCGACAAGCATGAGGCTGCCGTCGGCTACCACAGGGTTTCCGTCACGCTCCGGACGGGAATACAGGCGTGGGTCTACATCCACGCCTGAAGTCGCGGGCTCGATTCCAGCGCAGACATTTCAAGCGTTACTTGAGATTCGTGTATCCGATTGCTGAAGCGAAGTTTACGTCTTCATCCGCAGGAAAAAGTAAATCCCCGTGAATCCAAACGCCACGGCTGGTCCCCAGCCCGCCAGCACCGGCGGCAACTGCCCCGCGGCCCCAATCGCCTCCGCCAGCGCGGAGGTGGCCCAGTAGACCACGCCGATACCCACTCCCAGCGCCAGCCCGCCGACGGCCCCGCGCGTCCCCACCAGAAACGCGAAGGGAATCGCCAGCAGCATGATGATGGGCACGATCACCGGGTAGGCGAACTTCTTGTGCCATTGCACGGAGAGGCGCGACACGTCGAACCCGGCCTGGTGCAGCTCGCGGATGTACTCTCCCAGCTCCGCCCAGCTCATCTGCGTGTAGGGGCGCACCTCGCGGTTGAAGTAGGACGGCGGCTCGGTAAATTCCGGAAGCTCGGTCACCCGGTAGGGCAGGTAGGAGGCCACGCGCCCGCCGTCGAAGGTGCGCACCCAGCCGTTCTCCAGCACCCAGCTGCTCAGATTTTCCTCATACTTCGCGCGCGCGAAAAACGCCCGCTTCTTCAACTGAAAGGTCGCCGGGTCCAGCTCGAAAATGCTCAGCCCCGCGAACACGTTGTGCTGCGGATCGAAGTAGTCGTAGTTGTACAGCCGGTCGCCCTCTCCAAAGATCCACTGCCGCCGCGGCTGGAAGAACGTCTGCGCCGGATGGCCTTTGATCTGGTTCCGCAGCGCGTCCTGCCGCTGGTTGCAGATGGGCAGGATGGTATCGTCCAGCGAAAACATGAGCACGGCCAGCGCCACTCCGGCCAGCAGCAGCGGCAGCGACAGCCGGTACAGGCTCACCCCGCAGGCTTTGAACGCGGTCACCTCGTTGTTCTTGGAGAGCACCCCCAGCGTCACCAGCACCCCGATCAGCGCCGCCACCGGCACCAGCTGGTAGAACATGTACGGCGTCAGAAACAGGAAATACTGCATCACGATCCCCGCGCCGGCGTGGTGTTTCCCGATGTCCTCCAGCAATTCGAAAAAGGTGAACGAATGGAAGATGAAGATGAACGCGGCCAGGAACAGCAGCGTGTAGAAGAAGAACGAACGGAGCAGGTACAAATCCATCAGCAGCGGAAACGCGTATCCGCGCGCCGCCCGCGGCCCCGGAAGATGGCCCGGCCGCACGGTGGCCAGCCTCCCCGAGAGTTTCGCCCGGCGCTTCCGCTGCGGACGGAACCAGTCCTTCATGCGTTCCCACCAGCCGCGTTCGCTGCGGATCTGGTCCATGCCCGGCACCAGCGCCAGCCCGCACAGGGCGGTAATCACGTTGGCCGCCCACATGCCCACTCCCGCCGGCACCACTCCGCGTTTTGCCAGTCCCGCTCCGGTCACGAACAGCAGGTAGTACCCGCTGACCATCAGCAGCGTCATCACGAACCCGGAGGCCCGTCCCCCGCGCTTCGGCCGGATTCCTACCGGCACTCCCAGCAGCGCGAATACCAGGCACGCCGCCGGGAAGGCGATCCGGCGGTGCAATTCCACGCGCGCCTGCAGGTCGCCGGCCGCGTACTGCCGGGCCAGCTCGCGGAAGGGCAATTCGCTCAGCGTGGGCGCCGCGTGTTTGCGCCCTGCGCCCTCTTCGATGGATACGGGCAGGTCCTCGCGCCCGAACGTGGACACCGCGTACTGCCTCGGATCGTTCCGCAGGAATTCGTGCGTGGTCCCGTTCATCAGGTGGAATTGCAGCGCGCCGTGCTGTGGGTCGGGCAGGACGATTCCGCTTTCCGCAAAGGTGATCCGCGAACCCGCGTCCTCGTCCGTCTGCGCCAGCAGGATCCCCTTCCACTTCGTGCCCCCGCCGGTCACGTCGGAAACGTACAGAACCATGTGCGGAAACTGTTCCTCGAACACCCGCGGCTGCACCGCAAACGACGCCTGGCTCGTCGCCAGCGCCTCTTCCGTTTCGTGCAATTTCTCCAGTGCGGGCGGGCCCGCCCACGCCGTCATCCACAGCGTGGCCGCCGCCGTCCCCACCGCCAGCACCCCCACGGGAAACAAAATCCGTTTCCGGTCGAATCCCAGCGATTGCAGCGCGATCAATTCGCTGTCCGCGGAGAGCCGTCCCAGCCCGATCAGCACTCCCACCAGCACGCCCATGGGCAGCGTGAACGTCAGGATGGCCGGGAGCGTGCACCCCACCAGCAGCGCGATGGTCCCCAGGCCCGCCGCATGGCTCACCACCAGGTCCATCAATCTCACGAGTTGCGGCACGAAGAAGATGAAGGTAAAAACGAAGAGGCCCAGCAGGGCGTACGATCCGATTTCGCTGAAGATGTAACGGTCAATCAGACGCAATTTCATGCGTAGACCCACTCATTCTAGCACGCCGGGCACCGGCCCCCGCTGCACGCGGACTGGGGAAGGGCGGCCGGCCACCTCCCCATGACTCCCATCCACCTGGTCATCCTGTGGCACATGCACCAGCCGCAGTATCGCAATCCCGCTACGGGCCGCTATCTGCTCCCCTGGACGCGCCTTCACGCGCTCAAAGACTATTTCGGCATGGTTAAAATCCTCGAGGAGTTTCCCGGCGTGCACGCCACCTTCAACGTCGTCCCCGCCCTCGGCCATCAGCTCGAAGAGTACGCTGCCGGCGGGTTCCAGGAGGTCTGGTTCGACGCCGCCATGGCTCCCGCGCAATCCCTTTCTCCCGAGCAAAAATCCGAAATCCTCCTCCGCGCCTTCCAGTTGAATCACGAGAACCTCATGTCCCGCTGGCCCCGCTACGTCGAACTGTTCCAGCAGGTCTCCGCCGCCGGCCAGGAGGCCGAGCGCGGCATGAGCCTGCGCGACTGGCGCGACCTCCAGGTCCTCTCCCAGCTCGCCTGGATGGACGAGGAATACCTCTCCACCGATCCCCTCGTCTCCGCCCTCTCCCGCCAGTCCGCCGATTTTTCCGAGCACGACAAGCAGGCCCTCGGCGAAAAGCAGATTGAGCTGCTCCGCCGCGTCCTCCCTCAATACGCGGAGGCCAGCCAGCGCGGCCAGATCGAAATCTCCACCACGCCCTTCTACCACCCCATCCTGCCGCTGCTCTGCGATTCCCGCGCCGCGCAGGAATCGAACCCGCGTTCCCCCCTGCTCTCGCCCCCCTTCCTGCATCCCGAGGACGCCCGCGAGCAGCTGGCCCGCGCCCGCCGCTTCCACGAATCCCGTTTCGGCCGCCCGCCCGCCGGCCTGTGGCCTTCGGAAGGCTCCGTCTCTGACGCCGCGCTGGGCATCGCCGCGGAAATGGGTTTCCGCTGGTTTGCCAGCGACGAAGGCGTCCTCGGCCGCACGCTTCAGGCCGGTTTCGGCCGCGACGCCGACGGGGTGCCCGACAACGCCGAGCGTCTCTATTCCCCCTGGCGGCTGCGCCTGCCCTCCGGCGACATCGTCGGACTCTTCCGCGACCACTATCTCTCCGACCTGGTCGGCTTCGTCTACAGCCGCATGCCCGCCGATTCCGCCGCGGAAGACCTCCACCGCCGCATTCGTTCCATCGGCGAGAGCGTCCGCGCGGACCGGCCGCTCACCGTCTCCCTGATTCTCGATGGCGAGAACGCCTGGGAATATTTCCCCGGCAACGGCCGCGAATTCCTCCGCCGCTTCTACTCGCGCATCCAGGCGGACCCGCAAATTCTTCCGCTCACCGCCTCAGAGGCCATCGCCGCGGCCGGCGAAATCCCCGAAATCACGCACATCGTTCCCGGCTCCTGGATTAACGCGAATTTCGATATCTGGGCCGGGCATGGGGAGGACATCCGCGCCTGGGAGCTGCTGCGCGACGCCCGCGACGTGTTCGAGCGCGCCCGCCGTCCCAGCGCAACCTCCATTCCCGCCGAACGCTTGGCCCACGCCTTCGAATCCATCCTCACCGCCGAAGGCAGCGACTGGTGCTGGTGGTTCGGCCCCGAGCACTCCTCCGCCAACGACGCCGAATTCGACTCCATCTACCGCACGCACCTCACCGAGGTCTATCTCGCCCTGGGCGCGGAGGCGCCGGAATCGCTCGCCCAGCCCGTCAAACGCCCGCCCGAGCGCGCGCTCTTCTTCCCCCCTTCCGATTTTCTGCGCGTCACCGTGGACGGCCGCGAGACCAGTTATTTCGAGTGGCTGGGCGCCGGCATTTATTCCGCGGACCTGCAGGAATCCGCCATGCACGGCCGCACCCATCATCTGCACGAGCTGCGCTACGGGTTCGACCGCGACGCCCTCTTCCTCCGCGTGGACTGGGTCCCCGGCGCCCTGGCCGAGCTCCGCGAATGCGATGTCCATCTGCGCATTCGCTGCGACTCCGACGTTGTGGTGATTGTCAGCGTAGAGGCCGGCAAAATCACCGGTCATTCCATCGAGATCGACGGCGTGTGCCTGCTCGCCGGCAAGGAGAGGGCCAGCATCGCTCTGGGCACAATTCTGGAAGCCGCGCTGCCGCGCGACCTGCTGCCCTGTTCCTCCCGCTCCAGTCTCGAAATCGGCGTGGCCCTCTGGCACGGCGGCCTGCCGGTGGACGTGCTCCCGGCCCCTGGCGCACTTCCCGTCCACCTCGGCGAAGACTCCTTCGCCTGGTAACCGCGCTCATCCCTCCCGGTGCTTCGCGACGGACCCTGGGCACTCTCCTTCGCCTGTCTCCGCGTCCTCCGCGTTCATCCTGTTCTTCCGGCCTTTGGCCGCCGCTTCTAGAACATTTTCACCGCCACGTCGCGCGGCCTCAGCCCCACGGGCACCAGCGTCATCAGGCTGTTCGTCCGCATGCGCACGATGGCCAGGTCGTTCGAGTCTTCGTTCACCACCAGCAGCAGGTTTCCCTCCGGAGAAATCGCCGCGGCCACCGGCCCCTGTCCCACCGAGATCGGCCGCAGCACCCGCCGGTGATAGGTATCCACCGGCGCCACGCGGTCTGCCGTCGTATCCGTCACGTACAGCACCGAGCCGTCCGGCGACAGCACTCCCCGTTCCGGCGTGCTTCCCACCGTCAGGTGGTCCCCCGTTTCGTCCCTCCACGTGTCGATCACATCCAGCCCGTGCGATTCCGCCGAAAGCACGAAGAGCTGGCTGGCGTCCTTCGACAGCAGCAGCGCGCCCGGCCTTCCGCCCACGGCCAGGTTGGCCAGCAGCTTCCGCTGCTTCAAATCCACCACGGAGACGGCCTTCCCGCTCCCCGACGTGATAAACGCCTTCGAGCCGTCCGGCAGCACGGCAATCTGCTCCGGAGCCGCCGTCACCGCGATTTTCGCCACCGTGCCCAGCGTCTCCGCATCCAGCATGGACAGCGAACTCTCCCCCCGGTTCGCTACCAGCACGTATCGTCCGTCCGGGGTGGCCCGCACCAGCCAGGGACGCTCCCCCGCGCGCGCCCGCGCCACCACCCGCCGCGTGGCGCACTCGATCCCCACCACCTCGCCCGTATTGGCCGCCGCCGCGTACGCCCGCGACCCGTCCGGCGAAAAATCCACCGCAAACAGCCCTCCGCCCACGGGTATCTCCGCCGCCACCGCGCCCTTTTTCGCGTCGATCACCCACACGTATCCGCCCGTCGTGCTCACTCCCCACAGTTCCGGCCGCGTGGGATGCGCCCGCAGGCCCGACGGCGCCGGCCCCACCTCGATCTGCCCGCGCGCCGCCAGCGCCACCAGGTCCACCACGCTCACCGTGCCGCTCTGCACGTTGGACACGTAGGCGTACAGGTGCAACCCCGGCCGCAGCGTGGTCAGGCCCATCTGTTGCGCCACCACGCGCGCTCCCGCCAGCGCCAGCACAATGCCGGCGAAGATCAGCCGCCCATTCAGTTTTCGATTTTTCCCCACCGGTTGCGTCCGCTATCCACGGTCCCGCGAGGGCGGCCGCGGCATCAATTCATGCTCCGCCCCACCACCGCCGCGATCTGCCTCGCTTCCTCCCACAGGCGCCGCAGCTCCTCCGGCAGAATCGCCTGCGTGCCGTCCGAGAGCGCCGTGGCCGGATCGTGATGCACCTCCACCAGCAGCCCGTCCGCGCCCACCGCAATCGCCGCGCGCGACAGCGGCAGCACCTTGTTCCGTTTTCCGGTCCCGTGGCTGGGGTCCACCAGGATGGGAAGATGGCTCCGCCGCTGCACCGCCGGAATCACCGCCAGGTCCAGCGTGTTCCGGGTGAAGTCGCTGAAGGTCCGCACGCCCCGCTCGCACAGCACCACGTTGTAATTTCCTTCCGACATCACGTATTCCGCGGCCATCAGCAGCTCGTCGAGCGTCGCCGCGATTCCGCGCTTCAGCAGGATCGGTTTTTTCGCCCGCCCGGCGCGCTTCAGCAGCGAGAAATTCTGCATGTTCCTGGCCCCGATCTGGATCATGTCCGCATACTGCTCCACCAGGTCCAGCGTCTCGTTGTCCACCGCTTCGCTCACCAGCCCCAGCCCGAACTCCTCCCGCACCGCGCGCAGTATTTCCAGCCCCGGCTCGCCCAGTCCCTGAAAGCTGTACGGCGACGTCCGCGGTTTGTACGCGCCCCCGCGCATCAATTTGCCCCCGGCCGCTTTCACCTCCCGCGCGATCGTAAACGCCTGCTCGCGTGATTCAACCGCGCACGGCCCGGCAATCAGCGCCGCGCATTTCCCTCCGATCGCCGCCTCCCCCAGCGGCGTCGCGATGCGCACCACCGTGGGCTCTTCCTTTACCTCCCGGCTCACCAGCTTGTACGGCTTCGAGACCGGGATGCACTCCACCACCCCCGGCAGCGATTCGAGCATGCCCAGGTCCACCGCGCCGCGGTTGCCGGTGATCCCGATGGCCGTCCGCAGCGATCCCGGAATGGGATGCGCCTTCAGTCCCAGTTGTTCGATCCGCGCGCACACCGCACGGATCTGCTCCTCCGTCGCGTGCGCCTCCATCACCACCAGCATCTTCGGTTACCGTCCCAGGAGCACAGGCTTCAGCCCGTGCGCCTTTCCCCAGCGCCTGCGCCGCCATCGCGCATCCACCGGCACCTTGGCGTGTGAGCCTCCTCGCCGGAGCCTCGCCCTGCTTCTCTCCTCCTCAAAACTATCCCATCTGCCCCCATTTCGGAAGCGCGGCCGCGCACACACCGGTTCCGTGATTCCGGCGCGTTCAGCCGCATGGAATCGTTCACCCGCGCCGTCACGCGCAGGCCCCGCCATGTGCGGGCGCCAGGTCAGGATTTCGGTTGGGCCGCCGTCTCGTGGAATGACCGCAGCGTTTTCTCGAAGCTGGCCTCGTTCTCCTTGTACAGCGGCTCCACGCACCACGCCGTCATGTGGAAATACGAGCCCCCGGATCGGAACACCACGGACAGGAACTGAATCGGCAGATTCTTTGCGCTCGGCGAGAGGCCCCGGTACGACAGCATCATTCCCGCCTTTCCGTCAATCGTTACCGGCGTCTCCGATACTTTCACATAGTCCTGCAAATTTCTCTTCGCCTGCAGTTCCACCAGCCCTTCGTAGCTCTCCATGGTCCCGTTGTATTCCTCCCGGTCCACCACCAGGTATCGCAGGTCGTCCTTCGAGCTCAGGCCGGCCAGCGCGGAGGCCACCGTCCGGATCTCCGGATTGAGCCGCCAGTCCGGCGGAAGGGTCAGCGAAAAATTCCCCGTGCGATTCACGTACTGCGTGCCCTCCAGCGATTCATCCACCCCCGGAGCCTCCGGCTTTGCTTCCGCGGGAGGCGCGGTGGTGGCCGGCGGCGCGCCGTTTTCCGGGAACGTGATGCTCACGATGTCGCTGCGCTTCACGGACATGGTTCCGTAGGAGGTCTCCACTTGAATGGTGTCGTCCGTGATTGCCGTCATTTTCCCCACGATCTTCGTTCCATCCTTCAGCACCAGCTCTTCCGACAACACCGGCATCGCCGCCAGCAGCATCAGGGGGATGAGCAGATATGTGCGTCGCATGATCTTTCTCCTCTTGGGCTGAATCCGCAGCGCGGCGGCACGCGGCCCTCTTGCGCATGCGCTCGCTCGCATCCGCCCGTTGGACGGAAATGGTATCACCAACAGACCGTCGTCCGGCTGGATCCCGCCCGCCCCTGGCCGCCCGGATTGGCCTCCGGCATCCAACCGTTTGCCGCTTCTCCTGACTCTCGTATAGAATTTCCTTTCCCGAACCGGGAGCATGTGGACATGGCCGCCGTCTCACAGACTATGGGTGTATCTCCAGCCCCTTCCGGCACGCCCGCGCCCGCCTGGCTCGACGGCCGCCCCCGCGTCGGCATCCACACCTCCATCGCCGGCGATCCCTCGAACGCGCTCGAAATCGCCGCGCGCATCGGCTGCACCGCCCTGCAAATCTTCTCGGCCAGCCCGCGCATGTGGCCGCGTCCTCACCAGCGCCGCATCCCGCCCGAGGTCGCCCAGCGGTTCCGCGAGCGCCGCGCCGCTCTCCGCCTGGGTCCCCTCGCCGTCCATGCCAACTACCTCATCAATCTCGCCGCGCCCGACCCGCGCCAGTGGCAGAATTCCGTCGAAGCCTTCGCCGACGAAATCATCCGTGCCGCCCAGCTCGGCGCCGAATATCTCATCGTCCATCCCGGCTCTCCGCGCGATTCCGGAATCGACCGCGGCATCGCATCCGTCGCCGAAGCCGTCGCCTGCGCCTGTTCTTCCTCCGCCTCGGATATCCCCTCTTCCTCCGTGCGCGTCCTTTTCGAAAACACCGCGGGGCAGGGAACCGGCCTCGCTTCCGAATTCGACCACCTCCGCCGCCTGCTCGACGGCTGCCGTTCTCGCTGGGACAGGCTTTCCGCCTGTCCTGACGAAGGAAGGGCCTGCCCTCTCCCCGGCATCTGTCTCGACACCGCCCATCTGCTTGCCGCCGGCTTCGAAATCCGCACGCCCGAAGGTCTCCATCGCACGCTCGCCGAAGCCGGCGCCGCCTTCGGCCTCGAAACTGTGTGCGTCATCCATTGCAACGACTCGAAATCCCCGCTCGGCTCGCGCCGCGACCGCCACGAGCACATCGGCCGCGGAGAGATCGGCCGCCAAGCCTTCGCGCGCATCCTCAATCACCCCCTGCTGCGCTCCCCCCAACGCGCCTTCCTCGCCGAAACGCCCATT
>Ga0335081_10017265_pt1 | contig 11684 bp, 6 predicted proteins | sample Lox_Sample_35_FD_206713 | JGI IMG/M metagenome (GOLD analysis project Ga0335081, IMG submission 206713) | Soil microbial communities from Loxahatchee National Wildlife Refuge, Florida, United States - Lox_Sample_3.5 | ecosystem: Environmental > Terrestrial > Soil > Wetlands | place: USA: Florida... | reverse complement strand
GTTGAGACGCCAGTCTGATTTGCTGAAGGACATCTCCGGCGGGCGCTAACGCTTGGTGGTCCGGATGTGTGATGTTCGCTGTCATGGGGGGCAACCACGAAACAGCGTGTGCTGAGAATGTGTGTCGCGTTGGCGCTGGCTTTGACGTTTGCCAGCACCGTTCCGGGTGCAGCGAAGCACGACTTTCAGACAGGCAAGCTCATCAATATCGATACCGACGAACGACTTTATCAGGGCACTTCGTTTCGCTGGGCGATCTTCACCGTCCAGGTGGGAGATTTGGTTTACACGGCGAGAGGCGGGCGCGCGCGGCGGCATTCCGGTGACCCAGGGCACGGCTTGATCATTGGGGACCCAGTCCAGGCCGCGGTGGACGGCGAGAACCTGATTCTCCTGAAGCCCGACGGGAAAGAGCTGAAGACAAAGATCACCAAGCGAGCCAGGGCACAGTAGGTCGGCGGCGATTTCGAGGGCGGATGCGAAAACCGTTGGTCATGCTGCTTGCGTTCCGTAGAGAATTTCCAGGTAATGTCCGCAGGGAGGAGGAAAAAGGGAAGTAGAGACCCATGGCGGCACCACAGCCGCTCGCGAGCATGAAAATAGAACATCGCAACCAGGGGCAGACCTTTGTCCCTATTGGTCCAAGCAACCGACTACCCGGCTCAACCAAACCGAGCCGCACCCAAAGGAAGCGGCCCTCGTCGATTTCACTTCCAGCTTACCTTTACCCCATTCAGCACCTGAATCAGATCCACGCCCACACCAATCGAGTAACAATCCCGGCTGCTGCGATCGATGGTGTACAGCGTTTTGGTGTTGTTCAGACGCCGGATCGGGCGCGGTCGCGAACAGGCAAATCGCCGGCCACACCCCGTTCCCGGCGACAATTTGAACACGGTCGACGTCGGAGGCTGACAGCCCTCAGTGGTACCGGTGCAGATACGCCCGCGCCGCGCCGATCAGACCGGTGTCGGCGCCCAGCGAGGCCAGGCGCAACTGGGTTTTCTCCGCGGGCACCTGAGTGCAAATCCGGCGGATCACGTCCCGCGCGCGATCCACAATCAGATCCGCGCTTTTCATCACACCTCCGCCCAGCGCAATCACGCCTGGAGTAAAGAGCGTCACCAGATTCGCCAGCCCCAGCCCGAGATAGTATCCTTCGCGCTCGACGGCGCGTTGCGCCATCGCGTCACCCTCGCGCGCCTGTTGACAAATCTGAGCGGCGGTCAAACTGCCTCTGTCCGGGCACTGCTCGCTCATCCAAGCGGTCATGGATGGGCCGCTCGCCAAACTTTCCCAGCAGCCGTGCGCGCTGCAGTAACACAGCGGGCCCGAGGCATCGATTACTTGATGCCCAAGTTCCGGGTGCGCGCCATCCACACCACGGTAAAGTTCGCCGCCAAGAATGATCCCGCCGCCTATGCCGGTGCTCACCGTAATGTAGATAAAGCGGCTGGCCCCTTTGGCCGCACCCCAACTAACCTCGGCTAAGGCTGCTGCGTCGGCGTCATTCTCCACCGCCACGCGAACGCCGAACTCGTGCCCGAGCTCCTGTTCAAGGTTGCCGCCCTGCCATCCCGGCAACGTCCCCACGTCGCCGATGATGCCCGTGAATGGATCGAGCGGTCCGGGACACGCCACGCCGATTCCTTCGTACCGGCCGCCATTGCTGGAAGCCGCCGCGCGCAACATCTCTGTCACGCGCCGCATCGCCGCCGGAAAACCCTTCTCCGGCGCCGTGGGACATTCCAGCCGCGCCGCGATGCTGCCGTCCTCCCTTACGGCGCCCACGGCGATCTTGGTCCCTCCGATGTCAATGGCTCCGATCACACTGGCCTCCTCCGATTAGTCGTCATTGCGCAAGGATAGCTGAATGTCTCAAGTCCTGGTAGGAGCGCGGCACGCCTCCCGGCTGGTGTTAGTGGAGTTCCGCCATCCAGATGCTGGACTGCGCGTCCTGAAACCAGACTGCGAGCCGGCCTGCCGCTATCGAAATCCCGCTGCCGCTCCACGGACCCGGCTGATAGCGATGAAAATGTTGCACCTCTGTTGGCTTGCCCGCTGGCAGATGGTCAGGAGCCGGCACTCGCTCGGCCCAAATACAGCGGTTCCCGTCTCGCAAGGAGAAGAAATAGAGCAGGTCGCCGGCTTGCGACCAGCGCACGCCCCAAATCGAACCTAGCCCATCGAGCGAAATCCAGTCTCCGCAGTTCTGCCGTGCGGCGGTGTCCAGCGAAGCGATAAATGCGGATGGGCATCCGTCCGGCGTTCCCGGAGCAATGACCGCGATCCAGCGCCCGTCCGGAGAAACGTCAGCACTCTCCACCGGGTGCTTGAGGGCTGGCAGCAGATTGTGGTTTTCGCCGGTGTGCACATCCCAAAGTTGCATCCGGCGCGGCGCATCGCCCGCGACCAGGATGTGTTTGCCGTCAGGCATCCACTCGATGGGAGGGCCACACGCATCGCAAAGCTTGCGCGTGGCGCCCCCGGAGGATTCCCAGATCTGTATCGCTTCTCCGCCGTTAGGACGGCTCATATAGGCGATGCGAGAACCATCGCGCGAGATTACCGGATTTTCTTCGGGCCACGGGTTGGCGGCAACCGGCGTCTCGGCTCCGCTGCTCATGTCCTTAAGCCACACGTCGCGGTTTCCCAGCCGGGTGGAGCAATAGGCCAGCTTCGAACCGTCCGTCGACAACTGCGGCGCGGATCCGGGGATCAGGGAGCTATCCTCCGTCACATGCGCCAGAACCGGATTCTCTTCGGCATGCTCCGGGTTCAATGCGAAGCTGGAGATCTGCGTGACAATGTTCTCGTTGACAAAGACGATGCGCGGATGACCGGCAGCTTCGGGAGCGACCCGCGGGTACGTGTGCTTACCGGGGCCGGAAGTGATCTGGCGCGCTGGTCCTGAAACTTGAAAAGTCTGCTGCGAGACAGCCAGCTCCCATAGACTGACCGAGTCCTTCTGCGCCGCGGAGAAGACGACGCGGTCGCCCAGCCAGTCTCCGGGTATCGGTGGATGTGCGGCGCTTCCCAGTTGCTGGCGGCGAAACACCTCCCGCGCTCCCGTGGAGAACGCTCGCCCGCCGTCCGGCGGGTACACCCACCAGTCGAAGTCCGTGTCCGATTTTCTGACCAGCGCCAGCAGATGCTTGCCATCATGCGCCCAGATCGGAAACGTCGCGTCTGAGGTTGAAGAAGCCACTGGTTGCGACAGCCCGCCCATCGCCGCCACGGTGTACAGCTTGTCCCTCGCTCCTTCATACGCGATCTGTGAACCGTCCGGAGAGAAACGAGGATTATAACCCTTATCGGCAAGCTTGATTTCCATGCGGCTGAGAAGCGACAGCATGTAGATTCCGCCCCCGTCGCGGTCAGACTGAAACACGATCCGGGTGCCGTCAGGGGAAATGTCAGGTTGGCGGTCCTTGGAACGAGACTGCGTCAGCCGCACCGGACCTTCCCCGCCCACCGCCTGAATGAACAGGTTCATATGGCCGCGCTCGCCGCGATCGGACGCGAAAACCACCAGCTTGCCTTCACGTGAGATTGCCGGAAAAGCCGCGGTCGAGGCGGTGGCAAAGGTAAGCTGCCGGTAGGTCGGAGGCGCGGAAGCCCCCTGCCATTTTCTCCAGGTCAGTGCAAGCCCCGTCAAAACCAGGATCAACCCTGCGGCGGCGATCCAGCCCAGTTTCCGGCGGCGGCCGGCCGTGGGCCTCTCGACCGGAGCCAGAGTCTCCGCGCGCGGATGAAAAACCGGGACATATCCCCCCTTGGGGAAGTCGATGATCACTGAGTCCGAGCGCCCATCGCTGGCGTAATACCGTTCCAGGCGCGTGCGGAGTTTCCCGGCTTGAACTCGGACAATGGGATCGATGCGTGGATCAAAGGAGTCACCACGTCCGAATAACTCCGGTCCGAGCAGAGACTCCTTGAGCGAGCCCACATCCCCGCAAATCGCCTTTTCGACCGTATAGGAAAGAAATCGCCGCAGGCTGTCTGCGTGAACGAATTCCTTGCTGACGAGTATCCTCTCCAGGTGCTCACGAACGGCGATCGACGAGACCGCCGTAGCGCGAAAACCCCCACCGTTGCGACCAGACTCCTCCAACTGCGCGAACCTCCCCAACTGTGCCGAAGCCCCAGCGCGATGTCACCCTCGGTTACACACCAAGGCCACGATCATTTTATATCACCCAGACGGATATGCGGAAGCCATTGATTGTGCAAGAGAATTTACCGAAAGCGTACGGTAATTCTACCCTTAGTTACTTTATTCGGGGATGCGGGAGGTTTATATGAGAATCACGCATAAGTAGGGTCCAAACCAAGGGGCAGACCACGTGCCGTGAGAATTCCTTTAACACGAAGTTACAAGTCAATGGTCTGATCTAACCAGTCGTAATTGAAGCCGGTCAAGGCTCGGCAGTGTTTTGGCCAAAGTTGAAAAGGAGAAGTCATGCAAAAGCTTTCCAGGGTCGCCCTTCTAGCGCTAGTCTTATCTGCCAGTTGGGCTGTCGCTCAGTCTTTCCTCGGCTCGATCACGGTCGCAGTGACGGATCCGCAGGGTGCCGTGGTACCCGGAGCGGCAGTTACGCTTACCGAGGTGGCCACGAATGTGAAACGCACGGAGATGACCAACGCTGAGGGAAGCTATGTCTTCGCGGCAGTCGCCCCCGGCAACTACACCGTGTCCGTTTCCTTGAAGGGCTTCCGGGAACTCAAGAGCAGCGTCCTGACGCAGACAGCCGCGCAAAACCAACGCTTTGATGCCAAGCTCGAAATGGGCGAGACCGCGGCGTCCATCGAGGTGACGGCGACTCCCACGACGATGAACACGGAGAACGCCGAGATTTCCTCGTTACAGACAGGAGAGCAAGTTCTCGCCGCGCCCACGATGCGGGCCGTCATGCAAATGGCCGGTCTGACACCCTCCACGGTGTTTGATGGCAGCTCCATCATGATCGGCGGCAATCGCAATAACTTCTTAAATCTGACGGTTGACGGCATCCAGACTATGCAAAATGCGTACGGCGGGCAGTCGGGCAACCTGACAAACGATCAATCGTATGAGTCGATTGCTGAGGTAAAAGTTCTGGAGAGCAACAACTCCGCCGAGTTTCCGGGAGTCGCTACGTTGATGACCACCACGAAGAGCGGTGGCAACCAACTCCACGGCAGCGCCTTCTACACCACCGATAACAGCGCACTGAATGCGGGCCCTCTGACGCAGGGCTCGGAACGCTCGCAGGGAATTATTGGCCCGCAATTGCAGTGGTGGGGTGGCAGTGTGAGCGGGCCGGTCTACATCCCGAAGCTTTACCACGGAAGGAACAAAACGTTCTTCCTGGTCACCGAAGAGCACCGGACGTTCCCCCTGGCAGCGGGAAACTCAACCACCGGCGAAACCACAGTGCCGACCGCGGCATTCGAGCAAGGCGACTTTTCCGCGCTTCTCGACCCCATTAACGGCGCCATCCAACTGATGAATCCGTTGACGGGCCAACCGATACCGGGCAACAAATTCTCCAATGCGGGCCTGCAAGTCAATCCGGTCTCCGCGGCGTTCGCCACGAAGTACTATCCCGCGCCGAACTACGCCGGCACGTCGACCAATCCGAACAGTTACCTCAACAACTACCGCAACACGATCTTCGGCCCTGAGCACATTGACCGGATCGACGCGAGAATCGATCACAACATCAGCTCCAGAGACGTTCTTTCCGGACGCTTCACCCGTCAGGACGATCCCTGGCTACGAAGCTGGAACCCTCCTGTTCCGGGTTACGGCTATCTCAACGTTCGCAACAGCACGAACGACTTTATTTCCGAGACGCACACTTTCTCACCGGTCTTGCTGAACGAGTTCCGACTGGGCTATGAGCGGGATGGAATCTTCCGAACCCCAAAACAGGATGGCAATTCATTCTTGCAAGCGACCGGGCTCAGTCTCGGAGGCACGACCGTGCCCGCCGGCACCCCGGGCTTACCCGATATGGAGATCAGCGGCGGCTTCTTCGACCTTTACCCGAATCCAATCTCCAGGAACATCAGCCAGCAGTACGAACTGTTGGACAATGTGAGCTGGCAAAAAGGCCGGCATGCCATCAAGTCGGGCGTTCTGGTCCGGTACGGCGACCCTACTCTCAACACCCAGAACAACCAGTTCGGGCAATACAACTTCGATGGACAGTACACCGGCTTCGGCATGGCCGATTTTATGCTCGGATATCCTTCCCAGGTCCGACTCAAAGGCCCGGCCCTGCCTCGATACAACCGCAAAACCGATACGGGTTTGTACGTGAACGACACCTGGAGCGTCACGCCCAAGCTGACGCTGACCCTCGGTGTGCGCTGGGAATACTTCATGCCGTCGGTGGACAACAACGACCGGCGCATCAACTGGGACCCGGCTACCCAGGCGGTTGTGGTGCCGTCCCAATCCACCCTGCAATACACTGCCATTCCCCAAGACATCCCGGTGGAGGTTTCTCCGAAGGGATTCCCCGGCCGGTCGCTGATGTACGGCAATTGGAACAATTTCGGACCCCGGGTGGGCTTCGCATACCGGGTGCAGGACAAAACGGTGGTTCGAGGCGGCTATGGTGTTTACTATGGCGAACTCATCGGGGCTTACCAGGACAATTTCGGCCCGGACAACCAGGACGTGTTCTCCGCCACCTCGTTGCGGTTAAACAATACGACGCCGATTCCGACCCTGCAATTCCCGAACCCGTTCGGTAGCGCCGCCGTGGGCCGCAGCGTGTGTGCGAACGAAGCCGATTGCGGGGACAGCATCACTGCCACCAACCCGCATCTGAAGACGCCCACGATCCAGCAGTGGAACATCACCGTGGAACGCGACTTGGGGCGCTCGATGGTCGCGCGGTTAAGCTATCGGGGATCCATGTCGACCCAGTTGCCGGTTGTCTACAATCTGAATCTGCCGCAGGCCAGCACATCTGACCTCACCAATGCGTACAACTATTCGCTTTGGACCGGGGGGAACATCAACTACGAGACTGACGGCGCGATTCAGAAAAGCAACTCGATCGATGTGATGGTCGACCGGAAGTTCGCGCAGGGCGTTCAGTTCCAGGTGGCCTACACCTACTCGCGGAATATGACCGACAGCGTCACGCGTGATTCGAATGGCAATCTCGCGGCGGGGAACGGCGAAAGCGGTACTGTCAGCAATCCGTACGACCGCCACTATGATTGGGGCAACAATACCCTGATCCCGAGGCAGCGCTTCGTCCCCACCGTGCTTTGGGATATTCCTTATGGCAAGGGCCAGAAGTGGGGCTCCGGTTCTTCCCGCCTGGTGGACGGCGTTCTCGGAGGTTGGGAACTCTCGGCGCTGGTTGCGATTCAGAGTGGCACCTACTTCACGCCGAGATACGATGGAACGTCGTGGCTTCAGGTGCGCAACAGCAACGGTGACCGGCCGAACTGCACAGGTGCCAACCCCTATACCGGCAATTCCGGCTGGTATTGGGAGAACAATGCTGTGTATCTGAACCCGGCGGCGTTCTCCGTGCCCACGCCCGGAACCTACGGCAACTGCCCCGCCAATTCCCTGGTTGGGCCGGGAGCGTGGACGGGCAACCTGGGAATCCACAAGAGCTTCAACGTAACCGAGAGAGTGAGATTGAAGCTCGAAGGCAATTTCATGAATGTCTTCAATCATCCGAACAAGGCGATTCCCAACACCGATCTCAGCGCCGGCTTTGGGCAGATTACGCTCACGCAGAGCGGCAACCAGTTGCTGAACCCAACCGTCACGAACAACAACGGCGAGCGGCATATCTGGATCGGAGCCCGCATCCAGTTCTAGTCGCGTAATACGGGGTGCGGCCCGGATTACGCCGGGCCGATGATGTTGGATTCTCGGCCGCTGGCGGCAACAGCCAGCGGCCTTCCCTTTGGGGGTAGTCTCTTGATGCAAGTGAACCGCAGAAGCTTCCTGCAAACGGCTTGTGCGGGAGCCCTGGCGTCCAGTTTGGCAGGCATCGCGCCTGCTGCCGCGGCCGGTGATCCGCAAGGCCTTCCCCGTGCGCGCTGGCTGGAGAACGGCGTTATCGACGCCGGCGGCTCGCATGAGCCGCTGACCTTCATGCTGCGCGTGGGCGGCGAATCCCGCGAAGCGCGCGACGACTACGAACGCGCGCAAAGCGAAGAAGTGATTCACCGCCTGAAGGAACAGGGCGTTGAAGTCTTCCACACCCACCTGTACAAAGGTTTCGGCATGGCCGCCGAAAAGTCCGAGATGGAGGACGCGCGGCGCACTGCCGCGATGGCCCACCGCTACGGCCTCAAAGTGGATTCCTACATTCAGTGGAACACCCTGATGTACGAAACGTTCTTCGCCGAAGAACCGCGCGCCAAAGACTGGGTACAGCGCGACGCTGACGGGCGGCCGGTTCTTCTCACGTACGGCTTCGAGCAATCCTGGCGCTATCGCCCATGTTTCGCCAATCCGAACTATCTCGATTACCTCAAGCGCATCGTGCGCTTCGCCGTCGAGGAAGTGAAAACCGATTTCATTCACTTCGATAACTTCGATCTGAACCCCGAGCCGGATTCCTGCCACTGCGAGTACTGCACGCGCGGATTTCGCGAATATCTAAGAACCAAGTATCAGCCAGCGGTGCGGCGCGAGCGATTCGGATTCGAGAACCTGGATTACGTTAACCCGCCGGTCTGGAATATTTCCAATCCACCCCAGAAAATGGAAGCCATCCGCGACCCCGTCATTCAGGAGTGGGTGGCCTACCGCTGTCGCCTGATGTCCGAAGCCCTCCGGCAAATGGCCGAGTATGCGCGGTCCATGAATCCCGAAGTGGCCATCGAGGTAAATCCGCACGGTATTACCGGCGGCAACCGGGCATGGGAAGCAGGACTCGATCACGCGCAATTCCTGAAATGGACCGACGCGTTCTGGACCGAAGAACCTAACCGCCCGGGCCTGGAAGACGACGGAAGGCTGATCACCCGGATTCGCAGTTACAAGCTGGCGCGGGCGTTCAAGAATATTCTGCTGGCATACGTAGCCGGAGACAAGGTTGCGCTCGCTGAGTGCCTGGCTTTTGACCAGACCCTCGGTTACGCCGGAGAAGATCCTCTGCTGCCGGAAACGCTGAGGTTCCTACACTTTTATCGCGAGCACCGCGAGCTTTACCACGCGACCCAGGATGATCCCACTGTCGCGGTTTTGCGATCCTATCCCTCGATCACTTACCACAATGCCCGCGCGCAACTCGGAGCAATCCTCGTGGAGCAGGCGTTGATCCAGTCTCGCATCCCATTCCGGCTGATCTTCGACGAGCATCTCGCCGATCTCTCGCGCTACAAGGTTCTCGTCCTACCGGATTCCCAATGTCTCTCCGACGATCAGCTCGCCGCCATCCGAACGTTCGTGTCCAACGGCGGCGGCCTCGTGGCTTTGGGTCAAGCGGGCCTGTATGACGAGTGGCTCCGGCCGCGACGCGTTCCCGGGCTGAGTGAGTTGTTCCCTAGCCAGAAGCGCGGCGAGACTTACGGCGAAGAAATAAGCTGGCGCGCTCTCACAGGCCCGACCGTTCGGAAAGAGTTCGGCCAAGGCCGCGCCGCGTATATTCCGGGAGCGGAATTCGATGGGCCATTGCCGCCCATGCCTCCCTATTTCGCCATCACGAATCAGTTCTGGAAAAAGCCAAAGAATACCGACCAGATCGTCGAAGCCGTGGCATGGGCCGCGCATAACACGCTGCCGGTCCACATCGCGGGCCCGGATTACCTGGTCGCCAACCTGATGTCGCAACCCGGTCAGAAACGCTCGATCCTGCACCTGGTCAACTACAACGCGAAGCGGGTACCGGCTGTTTCCGCGGTGGATGTGACCCTCACGGCGCCGGGCACGGCTCATCCTTCCGTCGTTCTGCTCTCCCCGGACAATGCCGCGCCGCGGACGCTCGCCGCCCACTCCGACTCCACCGGCGTCCATTTCCAAGTTCCACAAGTTGAAACGTATTCTGTGATCGTGGTGAGCTGGCAGTAATGCGCTCGGTAACATCGGCCCTGCTGGTCGTCGCGTGCATCTCCGCTCGCGCGGAATCAAATCCCCGGGTGCGCGAGAATTTCAACCAGGGCTGGCGGTTCGAACGGCAGTCCAACGGATCGGGAGCGCTGGGATCGTTCGATCGCGATACTTCGTCCGCGGCAATCATCGAGCCTCGTTTTCGCGAGGCCCCACAACCCTCTTACGACGATTCAAGCTGGCAGCGAATCAATCTCCCGCACACTTGGAACGCGCACGACGTGATGGATGAGATCCCGGGATACTGGCGCGGCATCGGCTGGTACCGAAAACACTTCACGCTCGATGCGAAATTCGCCGGCAAGCGAATCTTTCTCGAATTCGAAGGCGTCAACCTGGTTTCGGAAGTTTGGCTGAACGGCACGTACATCGGGAGTCACAAGAGCGGCTACACCAGTTTCGAATTTGACATTACACCGAACGTGCTTTTGGGCGGCGCGGGAAATGTGCTGACCGTCAAAGTGGACAACCTGTACCACGCAACCATCCCACCGACAGTAAAGACCGATTACAGCTTTTACGGCGGCATCTATCGTGACGTCTGGCTGCGCATCACCGATCCTGTTCTTCTTTCAAGCGTGTATTGGACCACGCCCGCGGTGGATGAGCGGAAGGCCACGCTCCAACTGCATACGCTTGTCCGGAACACGGCAAACACCGCCCGCCAACTCTCCGTGCTGCAAGAGATCATTGCCCCCCACCGGAAGATCGTCGCGTCGATCTCACGCAGCGTTTCGGCCGCCGCCGGCGCGTCAGTGCAGATTGATCAGACCACTGACTTAGCCAATCCCCAGCTATGGTCTCCCGGCACGCCCAATCTCTACACCATTCGCAGCACGCTGCGCGACGGTGCTCAAACATTGGACGTCGTTGAAACTCCGCTGGGCTTCCGCTGGTTCCGCTTCGACCCGCAGAAGGGATTCTTCCTGAACGGCAAACGCCTCCAGATCCAGGGCGTGAACTGGCACCAGTCTTATCCGGGCATGGGCAACGCGCTTCCGAATTCGCGGCACTGGAAAGACATGGAGCTGATTCGCGACATGGGTTGTAACTTCTGGCGGACCTCCCACTACCCGCACGATCCCGCGACCATGGATGCCTCCGACCGCCTCGGCCTTCTGGTTTGGGAAGAGCTGCCGGTCAACAAAGAGATCGGAAATCCCGACGAGTACATCAGCAACGTCCTCGAAATGGCGAAGGAAATGATCGCGCGCGATCGCAATCATCCGTCGGTCGTGCTGTGGGGAATTGCCGGCGAAGTCAATGCACCGCATGCGGTGTCCAGGCGAGTTGTCGCCAGTGTGGCCCAGGCGTATCGGGAGCTCGATCCGGCCCGTCCCGTCGCGATGCACGCGCCGCGGGGCGAAGACATCGAAGCGCTGGTGGATGTTTCCGGACTCGGTGCCGACCGCGACACCGACGAGGAACATGTGCGCTTTCCGAATCGCAGTTACATGACCGGAGAGTACAGCGCCGCGCTGATGGGCCGCGGAATCTACGGCGGCGGTCCGAACAGCGAGGAGCTTGCGTGCGAACTGCATGAGAAGTACCTGGGCGAAATCAACCGGCGGCCGTGGCTCGCGGGCGGCTGCATTTGGAACGC
>Ga0335081_10017264_pt1 | contig 11685 bp, 12 predicted proteins | sample Lox_Sample_35_FD_206713 | JGI IMG/M metagenome (GOLD analysis project Ga0335081, IMG submission 206713) | Soil microbial communities from Loxahatchee National Wildlife Refuge, Florida, United States - Lox_Sample_3.5 | ecosystem: Environmental > Terrestrial > Soil > Wetlands | place: USA... | reverse complement strand
GCACCCTTTCCCTGAACTACGGGGCGTATTACATCGACACTACCCAGACCTGTACCTCACAGGGAGCTTGTCCGGTGTGCAACCAGAGAGACAAGTACAACAACTGCATTGGCTGGAACAGCCCGTTCAGCCCCAGTATCTTCGAGCCCAACCACACCTACTATGTCTTTGTGCTCTATGCCACCACTCAAACCAAGCAGAAGTACGACATATTCGTGGGCACGGGCCACATGCACGTTTCCGATTTTAAGGTGACGCCCATTTACATGGACCCCAATGGCTGGCAAATCAGGCCACCGAGTGACGGCAGCTTCATCAAGACGCCGACGGACAACGATTACAAATCGTCTACCGGCGTCCTGACGGTCAACATGGACCTGAGCGGGCAAGGCGACCTGTTTACCGAAACCAAGAAGCAGTACTGCACCCCAAGCAGCTATTGCTCCGTCCAAGGCGACAATTGCGTTTGCAATAGCAACAATCCCGATTGCGATACCAAGGCGAATGACTGCCACTGGGCGACCAACGACATCGATTGCCCGGTGGGTCCGAACGCCAACCTGATGAATTGTTTCGGCTTCAGCTTCACTTTGCCGGCAGACTTCCCACAAAACAAACAGGTGGAACCGCCCTCGAAACTGTTTGTCAACTTCAACCAGCAGCCCGACATGTATTTCGCCAACGGCCACGTAACGTTCCAGCGGGGTACGGGCGGCAGCGACCAGGCGGACGCTTGCTACTACAGCCAGCTACCTACGCAGCAGTAACCCATCGGGGCGAGGACCGTGATGCTCTCCAGGTTCTCGCCCCTTTCCCGCTCCCGCCAAGCCAAAGCCGGCGGTCCGCTCTCTGGTTCGCGATGAAGGTGCAACCCCAAGTACCTTGCTCGCCCGTCGCCTCCGACCGCAAAGGTCGCTCGGCGCCCGCTTTATTCCTGTCGTAGTGCACCTCGCGGACTGGCGTTCAGGCCCGGACACGTATTGAATCCGCGGCGTTGCAAATGGAATCTATATAATCGGCAACTTCAGGAGCGTAATGGCAGGAAACTCCCGTACCACTTTCACGAAGCGACAGAAAGAACGCGCACGCCAGGAGAAGCGCGCTGAAAAAGCGCAGCGTAAGGCCCAGCGCAAACAGCCTGGCGACGTCGAGGGCGAGCCGGTGGAGACACAATCGGTGGCTGATCTGGTGGTCACACACGACGAGGACGGCCAGCCGCAAGGCTTTGATTTCCACGACTTTGCCAAGTAACAAGGCCCATTTAAGTTGGTGTGTTCGCGACATTCGCGACGCGCTGTGATACAGTCCTAAGTAGACGCTTTTGGCTACGGCCGCTTGCAAGCGACATCCGATCCGCAGTTCGATCCGATTCCCGCCTTTCCTGCTTCCGTTTCGTTCAGCGCCGAATCAATTTGAGCGGCTTCAGTAGTACCTTCGCGACACGCATCTCGTATGCAATCTCGCGAGACGCCTCTCCAGAAAGAAAAAAATCGTTTTGACACATTTCAAAGATATGCCCCTGTCTGCTGGGCTCCAGCAGAAGTTGGCACAACTCCATTTCATTACCCCGACGCCGGTCCAGACGTCCGCGATCCCTCCCGCGCTGGAAGGTAAAGACGTGCTCGCCACTGCGCAAACCGGCACCGGCAAGACGCTGGCGTTTCTAATCCCGATCATCGAACGGCTCACAGCCAGGGCTTCGACACGGCAAGTGTCCGTCCTGATTCTGGTTCCCACGCGCGAGCTGGCCATGCAGGTCCATGAGGAGTACGAGAAACTGCGCGAGCGCAGAGTTCCTTCCGCCGCGCTGGTGATTGGCGGCATGAGCGAACCACGGCAGATCCAGGCGATCCGCAAGGGAGCGAGCGTGGTCGTCGCGACGCCGGGACGCCTGGAAGACTATCTCCGCCGCCAGCTGATCGACCTCCGCCAGGTAAAGATGCTGGTCCTGGACGAAGCCGACCGCCTGCTCGACATGGGCTTTCTGCCGGCAATTCGCCGCATCGTAGCGGTGCTTCCGCGCGAGCGCCAAACCCTATGCTTCTCGGCGACCCTGGAGGCTTCGGTTGCTAACCTCGTCAACGACTACATGAGCAAACCGGTGCGCGTGGCCCTGGGCTCAACCTCGAAGCCGGCCGACACCGTTGAGCTGCAGGCGTTCGAGATTCCGCAGGCGGAGAAGGCTGCGGCGCTGCGGCAGCTTCTGTACTCCGAGAAGGGGCAAACGTTGATCTTCGCCCGCACCAAGCGCGGAACGGAGCGCCTGGCAAAGAACCTGGTCCGCGATGGATTCGCCGCGGCCATGATCCACGGAGATCGCTCGCAATCGCAACGCAACGGTGCGCTCAGTGGATTTGAAGACGGCAAGTTCCAGGTGCTGGTGGCTACCGACGTCGCCTCGCGCGGCATCCACGTGGACAACGTTGCGCATGTCATCAACTACGACTTGCCGCAGATTCCCGAGGACTTCATCCATCGCGTAGGACGCACCGGACGCATGGGTTCGGCCGGGCGCGCTTCCACCCTGGTGTCAGGCGCTGAGATTCCCGAGCTGCGCTCGATGGAACGCGCGCTCAAGCTGAAGATCGCGCGCAAACAGCTCACTACCCGGGGGCACATCGCGGGACCTGCAACTCAGAATACCCTGCCCACGCGCACACTCTCCCGCATGCCGGGCGAAGTTTTCTCCTAAAGCGTATAATCGAGCCATCTCGCCCGGTTCGAGATGGCTCCTTCTGTCCTTCCCGCGAAGCGGGAGGAGGCCACATTTCCTTGGCCCCATTTCACGCTCTCCTACAGCAGCGAGAGTTTCTCCTGAAGGCGGCAGCTCATACCCTCTGCCCTTCCCGCGAGGTCACCCATCATGAATGTGGGACAAGCGCCCCCGGCGAGGCTCCCCAACAAGATAAGCATTCTACTGATGGACGGAAACGCAGAGCGTCGCGCGCTGCGCAAGAAGGTCCTGACGCGGCACGGCGTTGAGGTGGTGGGTGCAACCGATCTGCTCGAGGCAGCTTCCATCTGGCATCGCGACCGCTACGACCTCATATTGATGGACATTCGCATGGATCACCGCGGCTGCATCGCCTGGCGTGATGAGATCAAGAAGGAAAAGCCTCAGCAGATCGTCGCCTTCCTGGTGGGCAGGCCTCATTATGTCGACCTTGATCCGTCCGTAGGCTCCTACGTCGCCGAAGAGCATGGCGCGCAATGGGAAGATTCCCTGCGCGTGACGATCAAGAACGGTTGCGCCTCGCTGCCCCAACGGAATGGACTGCTGGAAGCGCGTTGGCGCATTGCCGCCGCAAGGAAGTTGCACGGATTTTCTTCCCAAACGGCGCAGCTGAGCAGCTACCAGAAACCCGCCGGCGTTGATCCCGAGCTGGACACTTCGCCTGCAGAAGCCGATCTCGAACCAGACTCTTAGTCTGGTTCGAGAATGTGGCTGGAACCGGCTTGAACGAGAATGGAGAAGTAAATGAAACCCGAGCTACCCTGCAAAGCCCGCGCTAGTGTTGCGCTCGACCAGATTCTGGGGAGCGCCGTCGTACTGAACTGGAACGCTCTGGCCGCGGGCGCCCCGGATGGCCTCGTCAAAATCGAATATCACATCGGGGGCGATGGGGCGCTGGAGTACTTGAAATTGTGGGCCCGTGCCCGCGAATACTGGAGTCTCATCTGCGACTATTCCATCCACCTGGGGTGGTCAGATGGGCCGCGCTTTCTGAACGGCTATCATTCTCGTCCTCTCGGCCGGCTGCTGCAGTCAATCATGTTGAACCAAAATCTGTTTCAGCATCAATGTACGCCGAATAGCAATGGCACCATCGAGATCGGCACTCCAACGGTGGAGGACACTATGGATGCAACCCTGCGCGTGAACGAAGCGTTCCAAGCTCAGGCGTAAGGCAGGCTAATGGTCGGCTTTCACTATCGATCAGATGAACCTGCGCGCATACATACAGTTGCCCTTCCAATGTTCTGGGTTGGTCTGAGCTGGCCAGATACCTACTTCCACTCCCAAACCTTCGAGTGCGTGTTCCCCTGTGGATCGACCTCATATTCGAAGACGCCCTGCGATGCGTTCAGCTGCGCCAGTTTTTGCGATGCTGTCCTAAAATACAGAATGCCGCGGTAGCTCACCGAACCGTCCGCTCCCAGCTTTCCCTGTCCCGAGCCCTTCCACGAGATCATGTCGCCATCCGCGGTAAAATTCGCGCCGTGTCCTTCTCCATACACGCTCCCGTCCGGCCTCACCACCGAGGTGTACGTCCCCAATCCGCTCGTCTTAACTCCCAGCATCTGCCCGCCGTCCTCAAACGAAACTTCTACCGTCATCGGATCCGTGTTCAGCACCCTTCTCACGATTCGCCTTCCAGTGGTTTCTCCGATCAATTCTCCTAGCATAGTCTTGCCTCCAGTTCTATTTGAGTTGTGATCCGGAATTGCTTTGGCCTATCTCACGTGACGCAGGCGGTTCCACCCAGCAGTGCAGAAGGCTTGCCAAGTCCAACTGCCAGCCATGCGGTGTCAACTGATATTTCTTGTGAACAGTGAGTGACGAGAATACTACACAACTAGCCCCACCAGGGATATTCCCCCTCGGTGGCGATTGGCGGGTACTACTAATCTGCCGCCGAGTGGTCTCTACTTCACCACCTCCGCGCCGCAACTATAGCAACTTCTTACAGCGCGGATTCGGCGATGGCGCCGAACAGGATGTTCCTAAAGCTCCTCCAGTGGCGCTATCAGCCCAGACTCTCCCAAGTTGTCAACGGAAAAGCGCACGCTCCGCAGCATCATGAAATTTGTGACGCTCAAAATTGAGGCGGTGCACCCGGCAGATCCGCTGAGCTGATGCCTTCACAGGTCGCGTTGTCCACTGACAAGTTGCCGTTGGCGTCAAGTTTCACCGTCCAGACGGTGTCGTAGTCATCGTCCGGCCAATTCGGTGCGGTCTGACCGGCATGATACGTCTCCAGCAGTGCCGTGATGGTTGGTGGAATGTGGTCGTGCTCCCAGCCCACCAGCAAGCTCGCATTGGAGAACTGGCCACCGGAAAAGAAGTAATTGCTGGCCTGCGTAGCCGGCTGCGGCGGATTTTGGGCCGCCATTTCGAAGTTCGCGGCAAGCATGTAAGGCAGATGGTTGGCGATGGCGTATGGCAAGACGGTCATGTTGGTTCTGACATAAGAATAAGAGTCTTCTATCGCGCTTGTGCTGCCAGGGATAACCTGGGCGGGATCGATAGACAGAACCAGGGTGGGATGTATCTTGCCACGCAAGGCGTTGGGAAGGTCGAGTGCGCGCCACTGTCCCGCGCCAATATAGTTGCCGTCCTCCCACCAGGAGGTCGGATGCGCCTCGGCATGTCGGACCAGGTAGACCGTTTCATTGGTGTTGATTCCCGCCGGAACTACAGCTCCGCCGACACCGCCTGTCACCTGAATGTGGAAGGTTGAATGATTTGTTGCGGGCAAACAAGGCATCGTAACGATGCCACCGGCAGGCAATATCGGGTAGGTAGAAGGCGGATCCACATTGCTGTCGTAGGTAACAAGGCTGGCGTTTCCCGATGGCGTAATCGATATTGCGTAGATCAGGTTGGCACCAGCATAGAGCGCCGGGAGGGCCAGATTGAAGTTCTCAAGGCGATTGATATTTGCCAGCAGCGGGCGAACAGTCTCCCATGGCGCCGTGAAGATATAGAATCCAGGCTGCTTCGCCTTCACGATTCCACTTACCAGCTCTTCGTTATCGCCGTTTTGATCACGGAAGTCGAGTCCCTGGCAACTATAGGCATCGCCTGGCCCGCTCGCGCAGTTCAACAATGGTTCAGCAACTCCATCGGGCAGCGGTGCTGACGAATATGACGCATTGACCGGATAGCTGCTGGCGGTAACAGGAGGTTTGCTGCCATGGGCGAGTGTGATTTGATTCAGCATGGCGAACTGCTGAATGCTGGCCAACGCCACCATGTCAGGATAGTTAGCAGACGTTTGCAAATGAGTCATCGGTTCGAGAGCGTAGATGCCGGTGACACTCGTGCCACCAAGCACCTGCCGCTTCAGGAACGCGCCCATCAGCAACGAGCGCTGCAAGCCACGATCGGTCAGGTTTGCCGTACTTGGATTGATGTCTCCTGGATCGTTATAGGCCAGGTCCTCGCTGACCACGAAAATCAGGTTGAGATTGCTTCCGCTCAGAGGCCTGGGGGTAGGAGTGGGAGGATCGGGATTGGCGGAGCCACCACACCCGGCCAAGGACACAACAATAAGGCTCAGACACAAGAACGGTAGAACAGCAGACTTCTGCATAGGGGGCATGAGTTCCTCTCCTAGCCATTCCACAGCTCGCGACGATCCCTAAGCAGTGACCCCGGCAGAAGCAAGCGTCGGTAAAGATTTAAAACGGGCCGTCTCCCAATCTGGAATGCATCGCCCTACGGTCTGCGCAAAGACCCGGACGTCCGCGACCACCTTCCGCCAGCCGACTGACGCATCAATCAGGAGTGTGCCCGCAGTCACTGACATCGTGACATCTGCAGTGATGCAATACACAGGAGCAGACAATCTTGTCTATGGAGAAGGAGCGATCATGCAGTTCCACCTGAAAATGGACGAGCTGAATCTGCCGGCGAATGTACTCCGGGAGCGGATCGGGAGCTTGTCCGCCCAAAGGTCTTCACCCAGTCAAGTCTTACCCGACACCGCGGGAGAGCTGCGGAACCTGGCAGTTCAGAAGGGATAACTATGTCCGCCTTGCAGGATCGATTTATTCAAGCACAAGAAGATGTCAACCGACTCGCCGAGCGGCCCGACAATAACACCATGCTAAAGCTGTATGCCCTCTATAAGCAGGCGACGCAGGGTGATGTTAGTGGCGAGCAGCCGGGCGGGTTCGACTTTGTCCGGCGAGCAAAGTTCGACGCCTGGAGCGGGATCAAAGGCACATCTGCCGCCGATGCCATGCAGCAATACATCGACCTGGTGGCATCGCTAACACACTAAGACCCTTTGCTAGGATAGGGTCGCCGGGGTCAACATACAGCACACTCGGGATGCAGTGACTTTGCGCCGGTACCGAAAGAGTAGAAGAAAGCTGATCGTCACCTATTCCGGGTAGCGGAGTGCAGAAGTGGAGGCTCGGCAGGAAACCTGGATCAATGACCCATTTGCCGAAACCGGCAGGTCTTCGTGGAAAATGCTGTATAGAGTGGGCGGCCTGTGTGCGCTGCTCGCTGCCGTGCTCGAAGTCGCCGTCATATTTCTCAGTATAATCTTCACGCGTATAGTTCCCAGTTCACCTGAGGGAGCTATAGTGCAGTGGTTCACACTACTTCACGACTAGGAGGGAATATGGCTGCCCGAGCATCGCTGGAGACCATCGAGGATTTTCTGGCTCAGAAACGAATTGCGATGGCCGGAATCTCTCGAGATCCGTCGAACTTCAGTGTGAAATTGTTTGAGGAATTCTGTCGACGCGGGTATGACGTTATTCCCGTGAATCCCAACATGGCAGAAGTACAGGGACGCCGATGCTTTGCTCGCGTGCAGGACATCCAGCCTCCGGTCGAAGCAGTGCTGCTGATGACTTCACCCGAAGCCACGGAAACAGTTGTAAGCGACTGCGCCGAGGTCGGCATCCGGCGGGTTTGGATGCACCGGGCGGGAGGCAAAGGCTCGGTTAGCGCTAAGGCAGTTCAGTTCTGCTGGGAGCGGGGGATCGAGCTGGTTCCGGGAGAGTGTCCGTTTATGTTCTTGCCGGAGACAGCGGGCTTCCATCGCTTTCACGGATTTGTGCGCAAGATCACCGGCCGCTATCCACGCCGAGTGTCTTCCCGGAATTGAATGCAAGAGCCGAATCAAGGGTTCGGCGTCCGAGCTTGACTGAGCGATCACGAACCTTACCGAACCCGGCCGATAAACGCTGTGGCTCAGCTTTCCGCTGGCTGTCATCCTCGACGGAGACCCATCTTCTTGTTTTCTGTCCGCTGAGCAGGTCGCTGCATCTAAACCTGGAGCTTTCGTTCCGGAAGCGACAGAGGCGCGGCGGCACGCTCCTCGGGAGTCGGGCGCCTCCGAACTGAGTGCGTTGCACGGTAAAACACCTTATGGGGACCGCAACGGAATCCCGCACACAGAGCCCCGGAAGAGTTCAACCGGCGGAGAACGAAGAGGGTCTCTTCGGCAGCGAATCTGTACTCAACATCCTCAAGTTGATTTTGGCTGGATCGCCGCTGCCCGACGTCCTAACCATCATTGCTCAGTTGGTCGAATCTCAAGGCACAAACATGTTTTGCACTATCTGGCTTCCTGATGAAGGCGGGAACCAACTGCACTGTGCCGCCGCACCCAGTCTTCCTGGATTCAGTGCTCACGTAGGCCCAATGCTTGTTAGTCCGAAAGGTGCGTCGTGCGGCACGGCGGTTTATCGACGGGAGCCGGTGTACGTGAAGGATATCCTCAGCAACCCGCTTTGGGACGACTATCGTGACTTAATGTCTCCGTATGGGATTCGTTCCGTTTGGTCGCGCCCTTTGTTCACGAATGAAGGCAAGGTCCTTGGGACTTTCGCAATCCTTTACCGTGAACCCCGCACCCCAGGCACCCCCGACCTGCAGTTGATCGAGAATGCTGGGCACATCGCCGGAGTTGCGATCGAGCGCCACATCAGGGAGCAAGAGCTACAGCATGAGCGTGATCGGTTGCGCTTGCTTCTGGAAGTTACCAATAGCATGACTTCAAAGCTGGACCTTCACCGCTTGGTTGATGTGCTTTCTACGAATCTGCTGAGCGTAACGCGATGTGACTTTTGTGCATTACTGTTGCCGGATACCGATACCGGGGAATTGCGCGTGACCACTCTGTACAATCCGGAGGCACGAGGTTCCCTTTGCGACGGAACGATCATACCCATCCATGGGTCGATCTGCGGCAAAGCGTTCTGGACCGGTAAGACGCAACACTTTAACAATTTTGAAGAGGTGCGCTACGACCCCGAAAGTTTCGGCAACAGCGTAGGCCAACGTTTCTATCAACAGGTCATGGCGGAGGGGTTGGTGTCGGGGTGCGACCTTCCCCTCATCGGCAGAAACGGCGTAGTAGGCGTGTTGGCTGCCCTGAAGCGGACGGAAACTGCATTCGACGGAGATGAAGTTGCCTTTCTCGAACAGGTAGCCCGCCAGATCGCCGTTGCCGTCGAAAATGCATGGGATTACGAAAAGGCGGTCAAGGATCGAGACAAAGAAACAAAGCAAAGGCTCTATCTCGAAGAGGAAATTCGCGCTGAGTTGGGCGAAATCGTTGGAGAGAGCCCAGGGCTGAAGACCACATTGGACCTGGTATCTGTAGTGGCACCTACAGATTCCAGCGTGTTGATCCTGGGCGAGACGGGAACCGGTAAGGAACTTATCGCGCGTGCCATCCACAATCTGAGCAGCCGCCGGGAACGGGCTTTTGTCAAATTGAATTGCGCTGCCATCCCCCTTGGGCTCCTGGAAAGTGAATTGTTCGGTCATGAAAAAGGCGCATTTACTGGAGCGATCACGCAAAAGACGGGACGCTTTGAACTTGCGAACAAGGGCACCCTCTTTCTTGACGAGGTCGGCGACATACCTCTCGAACTTCAGGCGAAACTGCTACGCGTCCTGCAAGAGCAGGAATTCGAGAGACTCGGCAGTAACCGCACCCATAAGGTTGACGTCCGCTTGATCGCAGCCACGCATCGTGATTTAGCTGCCATGGTAAAGCAAGGGACATTTCGCGAGGACCTTTATTATCGGTTGAAAGTGTTTCCTATCAACGTTCCGGCTTTACGCCAACGCACGGAGGACATTCCGAAACTGGTCTGGCACTTCACAGCCCTCCACGCCCGACGAATGAACAAGAAAATCGACAAAATCCCTTCCGAGATTATGGATGCGCTTGTGCGATACCGCTGGCCCGGAAATGTTCGGGAATTGCAAAACTTTATTGAGCGAGCAGTGATCCTTTCGCCTCACTCCGTACTGCGTGCCCCAACTCCCGAACTGGAGCCGTTAAGCGCTCACAAGACATCAACTGCGCCATTCACCGGTCTCCAGGATATTGAGCGAGAGCATATCCTTCATGCGCTGGAAGCAAGCGATTGGGTCGTCGGTGGTCGGAATGGTGCTGCCGAGCGCCTAGGGATGAAACGGACATCATTGGTCTACAGGATGCGGAAGCTTCGGATAACGCGACCCATCCCCTCTCAAGAAAAGAGTGCCTAGAACTGAGAGTGTCTTCGTCCGAGACAGTCATCGGGACGAAAGCCCGTCAGTGGCGGAGATCCATCACACCTTCGTCATCGACGACGAAACCTGGTTGCTGTCCTCATCTCGTCATGTTCAATTAGCAGAATCCTTTAGATCAGACCAATACGCGCTATTCACATGCTTCTGCTTTGGCGCCTTGCGTGCTTTCAGAAGTGGTGTCCGACATCGGCGTTGAACAACTGAACGGAAGGATTGTCATGACAACCTATCATCGCACCAACGTAAGGGGGCACAAGCTGTTCTACCGCGAAGCCGGAGCCAAGGATTCGCCGGCCGTCGTACTTTTGCACGGCTTTCCCAGTTCCTCGCACATGTTTCGTGACCTGATACCGCAACTATCGGACAAGTTCCACGTGATTGCTCCGGACTATTTGGGATTCGGCTATAGCGATGCTCCAAGCGCGCAGGAGTTCGAATATACCTTTGACGGTCTGGCAGCTTATGTCGAGGAACTGCTGTTCAAGAATCTCGGCTTGAAGCAGTTCAGTATCTATGTCCAGGACTACGGCGCACCGGTCGGCTACCGAATTGCTTCAAAACACCCAGATGCTATTCCGAGCATTGTCGTTCAGAACGGGAATGCCTACGAGGAAGGGATCGGTAGTGCGTTCGATCCGATGAAGCCATTCTGGGCCAATCGCAATGCGGAGACCGAGAAACCCGTGCGAAGTCTCCTGACGAGAGAAACGACGATTTTCCAGTACACACATGGTGTCACAGATCCTGACCGAGTCAGCCCCGATTCCTATACGGTGGACCAGTTCTTTCTCGATCGTCCGGGGAACGCCGCAATTCAGCTCGATCTGCTTTACAACTACCAGTCGAATATCGCGCTTTATGACCGTTGGCATGAGTACTTTCGCAACCGACAACCCAGAATGCTGATTCTCTGGGGAAAGAACGATCCGTTCTTCACCGTAGAAGGGGCCAAGGCCTACCGAAGAGATCTCCCCAATGCTGAAGTGCACCTGATTGATACCGGTCACTTCGCACTGGAGGACTTCAGCGGTTTCATCGCCGAGCGGGTACGCAAATTTCTTGGTCAAAGCGCGGTGCCGAGTGACGCTACTGCGGCTTGAATTAGCGGATAGGAGTCGGGACGTGTCAGTTTCTGGAAATATCACTGTAGTTGCGGTCCACGGAGCGTGGGCTGATGGCTCCAGCTGGAAAGACGTAATTCTCGGCCTTGCACGAGAAGGGTTGCGAGTAATCGCCGCTCCGATTCCTCTGACCTCTCTCAGTGATGACAGTGCCGCATTGAGGCGTGCGATAGCCCGGACGGAGGGACCACTCGTTTTGGCCGGTCATGCTTATGCTGGGGCGGTGATCTCTACGGCAAGGGATGAGCGCGTGAAGGCGTTGGCATATATCGCGGGACTCGCTCCAGA
>Ga0335081_10017263_pt1 | contig 11686 bp, 8 predicted proteins | sample Lox_Sample_35_FD_206713 | JGI IMG/M metagenome (GOLD analysis project Ga0335081, IMG submission 206713) | Soil microbial communities from Loxahatchee National Wildlife Refuge, Florida, United States - Lox_Sample_3.5 | ecosystem: Environmental > Terrestrial > Soil > Wetlands | place: USA: Florida... | reverse complement strand
CTACTCGGCGGGGCCGCGAGGCTCCCCCCTATCCCGATTCGCTCAGCAAAGCTAGGACCACGGCGCTGTCAGAGCCGTCGACAATCGCTTGTGCAATCGCTCTTCGCGATGGCGCTCTGCTCGTTCGTAGCGGCGCTTCTCATCCTCGGTTTCCGGAATGACAGGAGCGACAGCGACCGGCTTGCCGCTGTCATAGATACGCCGACAATATGTCACGGACCTCTCTGCTTCGCAGATCCTCGCACCAGACCTTTACGCCGACTTCCATCGACGTGTGGAAGACCCTGTTCACACTCGACTTCAAGATCAGGAACTGGCCAATGTGGACCGGCTGCAGGAAGCTCAAGTGGTCGACTGCGGCGGCCGACGGGAGTGTCGCTCCGCCGCCAAAGCGCCGCACAAGTCGACCAAGTGCAATATGTGACCGCCCAGCACATTTCCTAGCATGTTCGCATCATTCGGCAGTGCGATAGATGTGTACTCGGAGCAGGACTCCCGAACTGGGCGACCGTTCAGGATTGGAGCTTTCGCTTCGATTGCACTTTCGCTCATCACCTAACCTCATGCTCTGTTGCGCGGTTGGGCCTGACCCGCTCGGCCGACGTGGTCCCGACGGAAAGCTCTATGATCTGTGCCGTGATCAGCTGAGAACCTTGCGGAAACGCCATAACGCGACGGCGAAGAGCACCGTACCGATGCCGAAGAGCGCGAGGAGCTGGGGCCAGACGATGTCGATTCCGGCACCTCGGAACAGGATCGCCTGACACAGCATGACGAAGTGCGTGTCGGGCGCGCCCAGCATGATGTTCTGAACGATCTGCGGCATGCTTTCCCGCGGCGTCGTCGCGCCGGACAGCACCTGCATCGGCAGCAGGACGAGAACGAGCAGCAGCGCGAATTGCGGCATGGATTCGGCCAGGGTGGCCAAAGCGATCCCCAACGCGGTCGTTGCGTAGAGCTGCAGCGCAGTGGCGAGCCCAAACAGCGGGAGCGAGCCACGGGTCGGCACTTGAAGGACGCCCCGTACCACCAAATACAGCGACAGGGACGCCACCACCCAAACCACCAGTCCCATCGACCAGATCTTGCTGATCATGATCTCGGTCGGAGTGACCGGCATCACCAGCAAATGCTCGACCGTTCCGTGCTCCCGCTCGCGAATGAGCGCAGCGCCGGTGAGCACGACCGACAGCATGGTGATCTGGGCGATCAGGCTGGTGACGGCGCCGAACCAGATTCTTTCCATATTGGGATTGAACAGGACGCGCAACGCGAGGTCGACCGGCAACGGGGCCGCCGAGCGGTAGTGTTGCAGGAACTCGTTCACCTCTTCGGAAACGATCTGCTGGATATAGCCGGCGCCGGTGAAGGCTTGCGATACGCGCGTCGCGTCGACATTGAGCATGATTTCGTTCTTGCGGCCCGCGCGTCTTTGATCCTCGCCGCTCTCACTTACCGCCTTGCCGCCATTGAGCACGTCACGCTCGAAGTGCGGCGGGATGTCGAGAGCGAAGGTGTCGGTTCCCTGGTCCAGGCGGCGATCCATCTCGCCCGCCGTAATGTCTTCGGCCCGCGTGAAGCGGGGCGGATAGAAGGCGCCCGCGATACGCGACGAAAGCTGCGACCGATCTTCGTCGACGACGGAAATCGTCGCTAGGTTCAAGGTCTCGGGTGATACGGTCGCCTGGGTGTAGATCGCGAAGGTGAACACATACGCGATCAGGACCAGCATCACGTGATCGTGCGCCAGGCCGCGCATTTCCTTGATGCCGAGCTGCCATATGTTGGCGAAGCGCATCTCAGCTGTCCTGCTTTTTCAGCGCCAGCCCGGCCAAGGCGATCAAGAGCGGGGCAATGATCGCCAGAGGAATGAGCTCGCTTTGCAGATCCATGAAGCCGAGGGCTTTCGAGAAGGCGCCGCGCGCGATCGTGATGAAAAATGACGTGGGGAACACTTCCCCGATCACGCGCGCCAGGCCGGTCATCGAGGCGACCGGATCGATGAGCCCGGAGAAATTCACGGCGGGGATCATCGTCACCACAGTGGTGGCGAAAATCGCCGCCACCTGGCTGCGCATGAAGCTCGAGATCAGCATGCCGATGGCGGTGGCCGTGGTCACGTAGAGCAAGGCGGCGAGAGTGAATGCCACAAAGTTCCCGGTGAAGGGCACCCGGAAGGCAAATATTCCGAAGGCGGTCAAAGAGAAGAAGTTCACCATCGCGAGGACGACGTAGGGAACCTGCTTGCCGAACAGAAACTCGAAGCGCGTGACGGGCGTCACGTAGAAATTGACGATCGAACCGAGCTCCTTCTCGCGGACCACGCTGAGCGTCGCCAAATTGGCGGGAATGACGAGCAGCAAGAGCGGGATGACCGCCGGCACCATGGCGATCAGGCTCTCAAAGCCGGGATTGTAGCGGTATCGTACCTCGATCTGGGTCTGGCCCAACAACGTTTGATTGCCGAACAGCTTGCTCACCTGTTCCGTCAGCCACTGCTCGTGCAACAATGCGGCGTAGCCGCGAATGGTCTCGGCCCGGATCGGCATCGCGCCATCGACATACATGCCGATCTTGACGTCGCGCCCGTGCGCGATGTCCCGGCCGAAGTTGGGCGGAATTTCGATGGCGAGGCTGACCTCGCCCGTTTCCACCCGGTGGTCGAGCTCGGCGTTGCTCATGATCGGCGGATGCTCGATGAAATAACGCGAGCCGGCGATATTGAGGATATAGTTCTGGCTGACCGTCGTCTGGTCGCGGTCGAGCACGGCGAAGGACAGGTTGTCGACGTCGAGATTGATCCCGTAGCCCATGACGAACAACAGGATGAGGCTGCCGAACAGGGCCATCGTCAGGCGCAGGGGGTCACGGCGAAGCTCGAGCGTTTCGCGCATCATGTATGCGCCCATGCGCCGCGGGCTGAACCATCCGCCTGTGGCGGGCGCCTGCTGTCTCTCCCCAGCTTTCGCGGCCGCCAAATGGGCGTGCTTCTGCCCGAGTCTCTGGCCGGTGGCGTCCTCCAGGAATTCGATGAACGCCTCTTCCAGAGTCTCCGCGTGCCGCATCGCGATGATGTTCTGCGGCGTGTCCGTGACCAGGACCTTGCCCGCATTCATGAGCGAAATGCGGTCGCACCGCATGGCCTCATTCATGAAGTGGGTCGAAACGAAGATCGTGACGTCGTCCTTGCGGGAGAGGTCGACTAAGATTTGCCAGAACTTGTCGCGTTCGATCGGGTCGACTCCCGACGTCGGCTCGTCCAGGAGCAGGATCGGGGGGTTGTGGATCATCGCCACCGCGAGCTGGAGACGCTGCCGCATGCCCAGGGGCAGCGCGTCGGGCAACGCGTCCATGACCCCGGCGAGGTCGAACCGTTCCGCCGCCTCGGCGACGCGGCTCTCAATCCTGTCCGGCGGCAGGCGGTACAGATGGGCGTGCAGCTCGAGGTTCTGCCGGACCGTAAGCTCCGTAGAGAGGGAGAAGGCCTGGGACATGTAGCCGACGCGCAGGCGAAGGTTCATGTCGTTGGCGTCCATCTTTTGGCCGAACAGGGTCGCGGTGCCCTCGGTCGGAGGGAGGAGCCCCGTCAGCATCTTCATGGTGGTGCTCTTGCCGCAGCCGTTCGAGCCGAGGAACCCGAAAATTTCTCCTTTGGTGATGCGGAAGCTGACGTGGTCGACGGCGGTGAAGTTGCCGAACCGCTGGGTCAATCCTTCGGCTTCGATGACGACCTCATGCGACGCGGCGCCCGTGCGCGGCGGGATGACCACGTCGACGTGGCCCTGGCGTTGCTCTTCGGGCATGAGCGCGATGAATGCGGCGTCAAGCGAATCCGTGCCGGTGCGCGCCATCAGCTCTTTTGGCGTGCCGGTCGCGAGCACGCGGCCTGCAAAGATCGCAACGAGCCAATCGAACCGCTCGGCCTCGTCCATATAGGCGGTGGACACCATGACGCTCATGCCGGGCCGATCGGCTCGGATCCCGTCGATCAGCTCCCAGAACTGACCCCGCGACAAGGGGTCGACGCCGGTCGTCGGCTCGTCCAGGATCACGAGGTCCGGGTCATGGATCAGCGAGCAGCAGAGGCCCAGCTTCTGCTTCATGCCGCCGGACAGCTTGCCCGCCGGCCGGTCTCCGAAACGTTCAAGCCCTGTGCCGCGCAACAAGGCGGCAGTGCGGCGCTGGCGTTCCTGCCGCCCAAGCCCGAACAGCCGGCCGAAGAAATCCACGTTTTCGAACACCGAGAGGGTCGGGTCGAGGTTCTTTCCCAACCCCTGCGGCATGTAGGCGATCCTCGGACAGGTCGCCAAGCGGTGCCTGGCGTCCCGCATGTCGCCGCCGAGCACCTCGACTGTCCCGGTCTGTATCTTGCGCGCGCCGGAGATCAGGTCGAACGTGGTCGACTTGCCGACGCCGTCCGGTCCGAGGAGCCCCACCATGCAGCCTGCGGGAACGTCCAGGCTTAAATTGTCGAGGGCGCGCGTGTGGCCGTAGAAATGGCTGACGTCATGGAGGCTCACCACGATTGGGGTCGCAGCGGCGACGGCGACGGCGGAAGTTGGCGCGTTCATGGTTGTGGCATCTTGACGGACAGGTTGGCTGGCCACTGAGCCTTGGGATCCAACTTGACATAGGCCATGCCCGGCACGCCGGTCTTCACTTCCCGGACATACTTGCGCAGCAGGTCTGCCGGGAGTTGCGCCTTCAGACGAAACATCAGCTTCTGCCGCTCCGCCTCTGTCTCCACCGTCTTTGGGGTGAATTGCGCCACATTGGCTACGAAGGTGATGGATGCAGGAAGGACAAGGTCTGGGAAGGCGTCGAGCACGATGCGCGCCTCGGCGCCGACGGCTGCCTGCCCAGCCTCTTTGGTCGGCAGGTAGAAGGTCATATAGACGTCGTTCATGTCGACCAGGTTGAGCACCCGTCCGCCCGCCGGCAGCACTTCCCCCTGCTGAGCGACCTTGAATTGCACCCGGCCATCCCGGGGCGTCTCGAGGCTGCTGTCGTCAATGTCGGCGACGATGCGTTGGATCGTCGCTTTCGCCGCGTCGACAGCCTCTTTAGCCTCGACGACTTGCGATTTCGCGGCGATGATCGCGGCCTCAGCCGCCGCCAATGTAGCCCGCGCTAGCGCGACCGACGCGGCGGCTCCGTTCCTCGCAGCGCGAGCGTCGTCGAGCTGCTGCTGGGTTTCAAAATTTAGCTTCGCCATGGGTTCGACACGGGCGAGCCGGCGTGCCGCAGCGTCCAGCGCGGCTTCCTGCTGGTCGATCAGGGCCTTTGCGGCCATCCGGTCGCCCTCGCGCTGTCTCACGACGGCTTCCGCCGTCTCGACCGCGTAAGTCGCGCGTTCGAGTTGCGCCTCGGCCTCGCGCCGCTGAGCTTCGAGTGTTCTTATGTCCATATGAACGAGCACCTGTCTGGCATTCACCGAGTCTCCCTCGTCCACCAGAATATCGGTGATCCGCCCTGCGATTTTGGCGTCGACGTCAATCTCGGTCGCCTCGATGCGGCCGTTGCCGCTCGCAAAACCTTCGGGCAGGCCGGGCGGCCTCAGCTTCAGCCAGGCGTAATAACCTCCGCCTCCGACCGCGAGAACGACCAGGACCCAAATCAGCGGCTTGCCAAACCGCTTCATCGGCCCATCGGTCTTTTGCGTGGGCTTGCTCGCGGTCGTCTTCGCGGCGCTTTGGGGCGCGTCGCCTACGGCCAGGCTTTGGGGCGCGTCGCTCACGGCCTGTCGGTGAACAGCTTCTGTAACATTTGTCATGCCGGCAACACCTATCAAGTTGAGCGCAGAATAGGGGCAAATTCAGTGATGGCGGACCCGTCGTTTGGCGTGATAATCAGGGCATCGTCGATCGGCGGAAGCGCGACGCCATCAAAGGCGACATCAACGACCGCCCCGCGAACGGCAATCACCCGACCATTCATCGTTGTCGTCTGTTCCATTTTGCTACTTCGCCTGTCCGCGTCCCGTGGCGGTGTGCCGGCCGGCGCTTGACCTTCGCCGGCACATCGTCTCATCGACACATCTTAGGTGACTTTGCCCTGAAGACTAAGTAAAGCCCGCTAAATTGCGCCAATTCTTTCCGAAGCGACGTGTGGCCTCCGGGATGCCATCGCCTCTGCTCCGTGCAACAGAGCGTTCTGTTTTTAGCTTTGCGCATATCCTGCGTGGGAGAGGTAGTTGGCGCATTCGGTGGGCGTCCTTGTAGCGAGGATGACGGTGTAGGAGACGTCGACGGTTTGCACTTCCGCTTTGCGCCGGGCCGACTTGCGCTTGGCGAAGACCTGCTGGATCGAGTTAAGGCCGAGTGAATATTTGCGCACGAAGAGGAGGCGTGCGCCTGCGGTGCGGATGGCCTCCCGCAACAATATCGTCGTGCTCGACAAATTGGGATCGCATTTGAGGATCGGGACGAGAAATTGCTAGACATTGACGCGGAAGCAGCGTCCCCCTTCAAGAACCTCTTATTGGCAGGCCCCGCCATACGTTTTGAGCATGATTCCTTCTCGCCGGAAGAAGCATCTCATCGTCTCGTATCATCCCTGACCCCGCGTTAGGCGAACAGCCGGTCGCAAAGCGCTTGCAAGATGACGTCTGGTTTCTCGGCCCGCGCAGCCTCCAGAAACGCCTTGTGCGAACTTGGGTGCCGACGGCGGATCGTCGCCCGTGCCGGCCGCCCTGTGCGAACCGTGCCGGCAAAAGCGTTGAAGCCGTAATGGTCGCTTTGTGACCTCACATCATGATCACGACGCGGCCATCCACCCTTCCCGCCTTGAGGTCATCGAATATTTGGTTGATGTCTTCCAGCTTGGCCTTGCGGATTTGAGATCGGACCTTGCCCTCCGCGGCGAATGCTATCGCTTCGGCGAGGTCCTCACGGCCTCCTACGATCGAGCCTCGCAAGGTAATTCGATGCATGACGACGTCGCCTATGGGCGTCTGGAAATCGCCGGGAGGCAGGCCGACGAGGCTGATCGTTCCCTTGCGCCGCACCATGCCGATCGCCTGCGAAAAAGCGGGTGGCGATGGGGCTGTGACCAGGACGCCATGGGCGCCGCCGCCGGTATGCTTGACAATCTGGGTCGCTGCATCCGGTGATTTGGCGTTCACGGTCACATCGGCGCCGGACGCCCGGGCGAGCGCAAGCTTTTCTTCGGTCACGTCAAGCGCGGCGACATGCAATCCCATCGCTTTGGCGTATTGGATGGCGAGCTGGCCGAGCCCTCCGACGCCGGAGATCGCGATCCACTCGCCGGGCTTGGCTTCGGTCTCCTTGATGCCCTTGTAGCTCGTGACCCCGGCGCAGAGGATCGGCGCCATCTGCGCAAAGTCAGGGTCTTTTGGCAGGCGGCCTAGATAAGCCGCCGTTCCGATCACATACTCGGCGAAGCTCCCATTGACGCTGTAACCTGTGTTGTGCTGGCTTCGGCAAAGGCTGTCCCATCCTGTCATGCAATATTCGCATCCGCCGCAGGCGTCGTGCAGCCACGCGACGCCAACTGCGTCGCCCTCTTTCAGTCTGGTGACCCCGGGGCCGAGAGCCGCGATGAAACCCGCGCCCTCATGCCCGGGAATGAAGGGGAGTTTCGGCCTACCGGCCCAATCTCCGTTGGCTGCATGAAGGTCCGTGTGGCAGACGCCGTTCGCCACGACCTTGATCAGAACCTCGCCGTGCCCGGGCGTGGGGATCGGCACTTCCCCGACCGTCAGCGGTTTGCCGAATGCGTGCACCACTGCTGCTTTCATCGTCTTCGCCATCACTACCTCTCTAAACGACGTCAATGCTGGTCTGGAACGTCGTCAATGCTGAAGAAAAAAGTCTCTCGGGCGGTCGGATCGATCGCCTTGCATCGGCCTATTGCTTGTAACTGTAGACGCCTCGACCGGTCTTGCGCCCCAAATATCCGGCGGCCACCATTTCCTTGAGCAGCGGGCAGGCCGGTATTTTGAATCGGCGAACTCGTCGTGAAGGATCTGCATCACCGCCGGGAGGACATCGAGCCATCATGTCGGCCAGCGCCAGAGGACCGATCGGATGGTTGCAACCGAGCTTCATCCCCTCGTCAATTTCGTTCGCGCTGGTCTCGCCCTCGGCGAGAACGAAAAACGCTTCGTTGATCATCGGCAACAGGACTCGATTGACGACGAATCCGGGTGCGCTCTTCACGCTGATCGACGATTTTCCCAACCGTGTCGCCAATGTCTCGACCGCGGCGTGTGTTGCGTCGCTGGTCTGCAGCCCCCGGACGATTTCGACCAGGGCCATGACCGGCACCGGATTGAAAAAATGCATGCCAACGAAACGGTCGGAATGCGAAATCAATGATGCGAGCCTGGTAATGGAGATAGACGAAGTATTTGATGCGATGATCGCCTCGCCACTGACCAACTTATCGATCTGTTTGAGGATCTTCGCCTTCAGATCGTAGTCCTCGGTGGCCGCTTCGATGATAACATCGGCGGGCTTGAGATCCGTGTAAGCGATAGCGCCGCGGATGCGTCCGAGCGCAGCCGCTTCGTCAGCCGCGGACATCTGGCCTTTGGCGACAAGCCGCGCGAGACGGCTGTCGACGGCCGCAGTGCCTTTGGCGACCGCCGCCTCGTTCACATCGATCAGGATTACGTCAAGGCCTTTGGCTGCAGCAGCCTGAGCGATGCCGCTGCCCATCGTGCCGGCGCCGACCACGCCGATTGTGTTTATCTGCATGAAAGCTCACTCCTGAAGCTGGAACGAATGGATGAAGGTAAGAATTGACCGAATCCACAAGTAACCTAGAAGTAACCGGTGTCTTTATCCATGAATTAGATTGGGTTTTTGTTAGTGATAGCCGATACCGGCCGGGAGACTGCTGCCAGGGCGCGACCGGATTGTTGTGTCGACGGTACAGCGCAACGCGCGGAGGCAAAAGTTAAGGCCGCCAAATCCGGATCAATCTTTGCGAAGCGCGTGAGGCGCTCAAACGAACGGACCTGGCCCGAGGTTGAGGCGATCAGGCTTTCGCTGGAGCAGCCAGCCTTGGTCAGGACGCGGCGCCGACGAGCTTCACAACCTTCGGTTTTGGCGGCGCCACGACCTGGAGACGATGAAGAACGTAACGACCCAGGTGCTGTGCAAAAATGCCTGACCAAAAGGCCCAATCACAATGCGCTGCCGGCGTCGGCGGGCGCGGTGAACTGAAAGGCCGCGCCATGGGGCGCACTCGCGCTCGCCCACAATCGTCCGCCGTGGGCTTCGATGATGGATCGGGAGATCGAAAGCCCCATTCCCAGGCCGGCCTGCTTGGTCGTGTGGAAGGGTTGGAAAATGCGGTCTACATCTGTTTCGGGCAGCCCTGGCCCCGAATCCCGCACCGTAACCATCACGTCAGACTCAGCGCGCTCCGTTCTGATCACCAATTCTCGCGGTCTCTTGGCAACAGCGCTCATCGCCTCTACGGCGTTGACGATCAGATTAAGGACGACCTGCTGGAGTTCGACTCTGTCGCCTTTGACGAGCGGCAAGCCGTCGGCGAGTTCCATCCGCACCAAAACGTCGTTCTTCACTGCTTCGGGGCGCGTGAGCTCCACGACCTCTCGGATTGCGTCATTGATGTCGAACAGATCCACCCGGTGTGGCGTCTTTTTGACGAGATCGCGGATGCGGCCGATGACGTTGCCCGCTCGATTGCCGGCCTCGACGATTCTCGCGAGCGCTTGATTCGCCTCCTCGAGATCCGGCGGCTGCGCGGCCAGCCAGCGCAAGGCCGTCTGAGCGTTGAGCATCGCCGCGGCGATCGGCTGGTTCACTTCATGGGCGATCGAGGCGGTCAGCTCGCCCAATGTTGTGACCCGCGCGACGTGCGCAAGCTCGGCTTGCACGCGTCGCAGCGCCTCTTCGGCGCGTGACTGCACCAGGCCGATGCGCGCCTCCTCGAGCGCGCGCGCCGCCTGCACGCGCTCGGTAACGTCGCGCGTGATCTTGGCGAAGCCGATCAGCCTGCCGCTGTCATCCTTGAGCGCGTCAATCACCACGTCGGCCAGGAAGCGGCTGCCATCCTTGCGCACGCGCCAGGTTTGCGACTCGTACCGGCCATCTCGGGCGGCGATTTCGAGCGCATGCTGCGGGGCATTCGCAGCACGGTCCTCTTCGGTGTAGAAGCACGAGAAATGCTGGCCGACGATCTCCTCGGTGCGGTAGCCCTTGATGCGCTGCGCGCCCCGGTTCCAGTTGGTGACGATGCCGTTCAGATCAACCATGTAGATCGCGTAGTCAGTGACGCCATCGATCAACATGCTATAGCGCTGCTCGCTCTCGCGCAGCGCCCGGTCTGCTGTTTTGCGCGCGGTGATGTCGACGATCGCCGCCAGCACCATTGCTCCCTCGTCGGTCTCGATCGGGTTCAACCCGATCTCGACCGGAAACTCGCCGCCATCCTTCCTGAGACCGTAGAGATCGCGCCCGGCTCCCATCGGCCGCGGCCGCGGATCGGCGTAGAATGTCTTGCGCAATTCCGGGTGACGACTGCGGAACCGTTCCGGGACCAGCATCTCCACCGGCTGCCCCACCAGCTCGCCCCGCGAGTAGCCAAAAACCCGCTCGGTCTGGGCATTGACCATGACGATCTTGCCGGTGCGGTCGAGCATCACCATCGCGTTTGGCGCAGCCTCGACCACCAGTCTGAAGCGCCGCTCGCCGGCGCTATAGCGTTGTTCGCTCTCGCGCAGCGCCTGTTCGGCTGCTTTGCGCGCGGTGATATCGACGATCGCCGCCAGCACCATTGTCCCCTCGTCGGTCTCGATCGGGTTCAACCCGATCTCGACCGGGAACTCGCGTCCATCCCGCTTAAGACCGTAGAGATCGCGCCCGGCCCCGATCAGCCGCGGACGCGGATCGGCAAAAAATGTCTTGCGCAACGCCAGGTGACGACTACGGAACCGTTCGGGGACGAGCATCTCTACTGGCTGTCCTGTCAGCTCGGCCCGCGAGTATCCAAAAACCCGCTCTGTCAAGCCATTTACCAGAACAATTTTGCCGGCCTGATCGGCCATCACCATCGCGATAGGCGCAGCCTCGACGACCAGTCGGAAGCTCCGCTCGCCGGCCGAGTCACTTTTGAGGCTCGTCATCGGATCGCCCTCGGGAGAGGCAATCCAATACTAGAACCTCACATGTCGACCAACAACCGATTGGGGACGCGGGAGATTAGCGGAGCCTCTTCAACGGGGTCCCCGCCATCACGACATTAGATTCTTACCTGAAGGATCATAGACAAATCGCCGAATCGAGCAATAGCTCCGCCACAGTGTGCCATTCGAGAACAATATGAGCCGACTGAAAAGGAAAGCCGTTTCCCGCTTCGCAGTGGTCCTAATGTCCTGGGAGTTCCCCCGGCTCTGCCTGGGTGGCAGTAGCAGTTGGACATTTCAGACAGTCGCCGCGGAACGCGGCTGAATCCGGTCGAACGAGGGAACGGGCGGGGGTCTTTTCCTCGTCTATCGGTTGGCGCCGGAAGAAAGGGAGTTGCGCATTACCAGGGCCTCAGCATGCCAGGTATTCTTTCGCAGCGGGACTTTCAAAATGAAGGACCGGGCCGCGTAAGCGGCCCTCAAGCCGCTTTGAGCGGCTCAAATCCTAAAGCCCCGGGCTTTGCCGGGGGATACTTACTCCTCCTTGGAACCTTCATGGTCTTGGTC
>Ga0335081_10017262_pt1 | contig 11687 bp, 9 predicted proteins | sample Lox_Sample_35_FD_206713 | JGI IMG/M metagenome (GOLD analysis project Ga0335081, IMG submission 206713) | Soil microbial communities from Loxahatchee National Wildlife Refuge, Florida, United States - Lox_Sample_3.5 | ecosystem: Environmental > Terrestrial > Soil > Wetlands | place: USA: Florida... | reverse complement strand
CGTTTCCTGAGGGAGGCGCGTCTCGTCGCGGGCCTCGAGCATCCGAACGTCCTCCCGGTCTTCGACTATGGAACCGCGACCGTCGACGGCGAAGAGGTGTCGTACCTCGTCATGCCGCTCGTGGCGGGCGGCTCGCTGAAGGGCCGTGTCGCGGGCCCCGTTCCGCCCGCTCTCGCGGTGACCTGGCTTGCGGCGATCGCCTCGGCGCTCGACCACGCGCACGCGAGGGGCATTCTCCACCGCGACGTCAAGCCGGGGAACGTCCTGATGGACTCCCGGGACCGGCCGCTCCTCGCCGATTTCGGCCTCGCGCGCAGCGCCGAGGTCTCGTCGGGGCTCACGGCGACAGGCGCGGTCCTCGGGACGCCGCTCTACATGGCGCCCGAGCAGGCGACCGGCGCGGCTCTCAGCGGCCGCGCGGATCAGTACGCGCTCGCCGTGATCGCGTTCGAGCTCCTGGCGGGACGCGTGCCGTTCTCGGCGCAATCGCCTCTCGCCGTCCTCCACCAGCACGTCGCCGTGCCTCCGCCGCCGCTCTCGTCGGTCCTGCCGGGCACTCCTCCCGCAGCGGACGTGGTCCTCGCCCGCGCCCTCTCCAAGGAGCCCGCCGGGCGGTTCCCTTCCTGCGGCGCGTTCGTCGAGGCGCTCGGAGCGTCGCTCGCCGTGCCTGGAGCGGCCGCGACCGTTCGGCTGGACGGCGACGTCGAGGCGCAGGTCCGGACTGTCATCTCGGCCCCGCCGATCGACGCCGAGGCGCTCGCGGCGCCGGCTTCGGAGACGGAGAAGCAGACACCGGCGGGCTCGACGCGCGGCGTGAAGCTCGTCCTCGCTGTGCTGCTTCTCCTCTGCGTGGGTGGCGGGGCGTGGATGCTGTTCCGCATGCGCATGTCTGCTTCGAGCGGGGGCACCGGAGATTCTTCGGGTAAGAGGGAGACCCCGGTAGCGGAGGCGACCGCGTCAGCTTCGGCGAACTCATCGGCACCCGCGATGTCCGAAGTTTCTTCGAAGGTGAATGAAGCGGGTGCTGCCGCCAGCGCCACTTCGGCGGAGGGCGCGCCGCAGCCCCACTCATCCTTTGACGAGAATTTGCAGGCCGACACGCGGCGCTTCACCGGCCATTCGACGCGCGAAGACGGGGCCGTTCGCCGTCCGAAGCAAAGATCTTTTCCCCCTCTTCTCTCCGGCGCCGTGCTTTCGGGCGACACGCAGCTCTCGGCCGCGTGGGGGGCGCTGGACACGAGGGGGCGCGGCCGGCTGCGGCGGGAGGACTTCGTCTCCGCGATGGGTGCCGCGCGCGACGTGCTTTCCAGGCGGCCGACCGGGGAGGCACGTTTTCTCGACGCCTTCACGCGCGCGGGCGTCGCGTACGCGGACGGCCGGATGGCCGAGGCGTGGCAGCTCCTTTTTCGCGCGCTTCAGACCGCGGGGCCCGCGGCCGACACGCGCGTGATGCGCTTCGTCGCAGGCGAGGTACGCTCGCTCGGGCCGAACCCCGGTCCGGACGCGGCCTGGGTCATGGGTCTCGCGTTCGCCGACGTCCGCGGAGATCTCGAAGGCGAGATCGCGAAGGCGGAGGAGCGGGCGCCGGGCTCGGCGCGCGTCCGGGAAGCCCGCGCGATCGCCGAAGGTCGATAGGAGGAACGCCATGCGCCACGCCGGATTCTTCGCCGTCCCGCTTCTCGCCCTCGGGCTTCACGCCGCGGCCCAGGACATCCCTCCCGCCGAGGAGCAGGCCAAGGCGGCGCTCGAAAGGTCGCCGCGCCACGGCGAGTGGATCGACGTGAAGATGCCGTCCGGCGGCGCACCGACGAGGACGTGGGTCGTCTACCCCGAGCGAAAGGACAAGGCGGGCGTCGTCCTCGTCATCCACGAGATCTTCGGCCTCTCCGACTGGGTTCGCGCCGTCGCGGACCAGCTCGCGAAGGAAGGGTTCATCGCGGTCGCCCCCGATCTCATCTCCGGCAAGGGCCCGGGCGGCGGCGGGACGGAGTCCGCGGCGAGCCGCGACGACGTCGTCAGGCTCATCCGGACCCTCACGCCGGCGGAGAGGAACGCGCGGCTGAACGCGGTCCGCGAGACGGCCCTCGGATTTCCCTCGGCGAATGGGAAGAGCGCGACGATCGGCTTCTGCTGGGGCGGCGACGCGAGCTTCGCCTACGCGGCTGCGCAGCCGCTCCTGAACGCGGCCGTCGTCTATTACGGCACGGCGCCACCGGACGAGGCCCTCGCCGCGATCCGGGCGCCCGTCCTCGGGAACTACGGCGGCGACGACGCGCGCGTCACGGCCACGGTCGCCCCGACGGAGGCCGCGATGAAGAAGGCGGGCAAGGCGTACGAGCCGCACGTCTACGACGGCGCGGGCCACGGCTTTCTTCGCCAGCAGGCCGCCAAGGAGGGCGCGAATCTCAAGGCCGCGCAGGCCGCATGGCCCCGAACGCTCGCGTTCCTGAACGAGAACCTGAAATAGAGGGCGATCAGTTCTTCAGCGTGTCGCCGGTCTTGAACGCGCTGCCGGCGACGGCCGCCGCCGTGGAAAGACGCGGGCCCTTCACGGAGGTGATTCTCACGCGTCCCACCTTCGTCTCGTTCGCGCCGAGGACCTCGCCCGTGTCGGGGTCCTTGATCTGCTCGCCGACGCGGTAGACGTTGAACTCGTCGCCTTCCTTGACGCCGCCTTCCGACCCGACGTTCACCCAGAGCGTACCGCCGTCGGCCTTCGCGATCTTCCCGACGATGCCCGACGCGTCCGACGTTCCGCCCATCCCGCTCGTCTCGAGCTTCCTGGCCGAAACGGACGCGGCGAGCTTCTCGACGACGGGACGCAGGATCTTGTCCAGCTTCTCGCCGTCGTGCGATCCGCCGCCCGCGCCTGCGACGTAGATGCTCTTGTCCGAGGACGAGTCCTTCGCCGTGTCGGCCCACACGATCTCGCCCGTGGAGGTGTTGATCGCCCGCGCGTCGATCGCCGCGTCCATGCGCTGCGTGCGCATGCTGAACGACGGCAGCCCGCCGTACCCTGGCACGCTCGCTCCCGAGTTCGTGACGCCGAATTCCGTGATGGCGCCGACGATGACGTACTCGACGCCCAGGAGCTTGCCGACCCTCACGGCGGTCTTCGGGTCGACGTCCCCCGAGAGCGAGAGGTTCTTCTCCTGCATCAGGGCCTGGAGCCGCTCGCGGTCGATCACGCGGAACGCGTCGCCCCTGACGAGCGCGGTGACCATCATGTCCTGGGCGGCGCGTCCCACGTGGTACCAGCTGTAGGCGTGGGTGGACTTGTCCACGAACTCCAGAACGGCCACGCGAGGTTTCGCGCCTCCCGCGGCCCGTACGGCGGGCGCGCTCGCGAGAAGGATCGCGAACAGGGCGAACGGAAGACGGCGGACAAGACGCATCGTGGCTACTCCTTCGCTGAAGACGGAAGGATTCTAATTCCTTACACTGTCGTCGTGCAGCCGGAAGGTGAAGACGGTTTCGTCGCGATTCCGATCGAGGATGTCCTCGACCTCCACGCCTTTCGCCCCCGCGAGACGGCCTCGGTGGTGGCGGAATACGTCGTGGCGGCGGCCGCGAAGGGCTTCCGCGAGGTCCGCCTGATCCACGGGCGGGGGATCGGCGTCCAGCGCACCATCGTGCGCAGGACGCTCGAGCGGTCCCCGCTCGTCACGTCGTTCGAGGATGCCACGCCCGAGCGGGGCGGATGGGGCGCCACCGTCGTCCGGCTCGCGCCGCCCGGTCCGTGAGCGAAGACGCCGGGCTTCTCGACCTCGTCATCGTGGGCGCCGGCCCGGCCGGCATCGCGCTCGGCGCCGAGGCCGTCGCGGCCGGGATCCCGCCCGCCCGCGTCCTGATCCTCGAGAGGGGCGAGGCCCACTCGTTCTCGATCCGGAAGTTCTATCCCGAGTCGAAGCTCGTCACGGCGAACTACAAAGGCTTCGCGGCGGTCTGCACGGGAGTTCTCTGCCTCACGGACGCGAGTAAAGGCGAAACGCTGACGTATCTCGACCGCGCGATCCAGGACAACGGCCTCGTCGTGCGATACGGCGAAGCGGTGGGCGCGATCCGTCCCCGCGCCGGCTTCTTTCTCGTGGAGACCTCGGGCGGAACGTATCGCGCGAAGACCTGCGCGGTCGCGATCGGCATCCTCGGCCGGCCGCGAAAGCCCGACTGGCCGATCCCGTCTTCCCTCCGTGCGCGGATCACGTACGACATCACCTCCGTGCCGCTCCGGAACGCCGACGTGCTCGTCGTGGGCGGGGGCGACTCGGCCTCCGAATACGCGCAGTACCTCGTCCAGGAGGGCTGCCGCGTCGTCCTGTCGTACCGCGGCTCCTCGTTCCACCGGATGAACGACATCAATCGCACGTCGCTCCTCGCCCTCGAGGAGCAGGGCCGCGTTCTCGTGCTCACCGACACGAGGGTCGCGCGCGTCGAGAGCGAGGACGGCCGGCCCCGCGTCCGCTTCACGGAAGACAGGCCGAAGCCCGAGACCTTCGACCACGTCGTCCTCGCGCTCGGCGGCACGACGCCCGAGAACTTCCTCAAGACGATCGGCATCGACTTCGACGGCCGGACGCCCGTTCTCACCGAGGGCTACGAAACGTCGATTCCCGGCCTTTTTCTCGTCGGCGATCTCACCGCGGGAAAGTCCGGCGGCTCGATCATCTCGGCTTTCAACTCCGCGAACGACGCGATGCGCGCGCTCTGCGAAGGGCATCTCGACTGTCCGATCCCGCCGCGAAAGCGCTTCTGAGCCGCGTTCCGACGCGCGATTTCCGCTAGACTCCGCCGGTGAAAAATCTGACATCCCCGGCGAAGAAAGAGCGGACGACCGTCATCCGGGGCTCCGGCTTCTACGTGCCTCCCCGGGTCGTCACGAACCAAATGATGGGCCGGATCATGGACACGAACGACGACTGGGTCGTGCCGCGCACGGGCATCCGGGAACGGCGTTTCGTCGAGCCGGGCGTCGGCTCGGCCGAGCTCGGCGCGAAGGCCTCGGAGGCCGCCCTCCGGGATGCCGGCCTCGAGGCCTCCGACATCGACTTCGTGATCTTCGCGACGATGACGCCCGACCACTACTTTCCCGGCAACGGGGGGCTTCTCGCGCGGCGGCTCGGCATGACGACCACGCACGCGCTCGACATCCGAATGCAGTGCACCGGCTTCCTCTCGGGCCTGCAGACCGCCGACGCGTTCATTCGGTCGGGCATGTACGACCGCATCCTCCTCGTGGGCGCCGAGGTTCACAGCGGCCTCATGCCGTGGCCCGAGGACGTCTGGGGCGTGATGCTCGGAGATTCTCCCGGGCCCTGCAACCCGTTCTGGTTCCAGCGTGCGACCGGGATGCGGGACCGCGCCGTTCTCTTCGGCGACGGTGCGGGCGCGATGGTCCTCGAGGCGGACACGAGAGGCGACGGGCGCGGATTTCTCGGCTTTGCGATGTACACCGACGGAGAGCACTGGGACAAGCTCTACGTGCCCGGCGGCGGATGCAAATCGCGCCCCTACTTCACACCCGAGATGTTCGACAGCCTCGGCACGATCCCGATCGTGGAAGGGCGCCAGGTGTTCCGCCTCGCGGCACAGCTCATGCCCGCGGCCGTCCAGGACGTGCTGGCCGGAAACGGGAGGACGGTCGCCGATCTCGACCTCCTGCTGATGCACCAGGCGAACTTGCGCATCTGCGAGGCGGCGCAGAAGGCCTTGGGTCTCTCGGACGACAAGGTGTTCAACAACATCGAGAAGTACGGGAACACGACGGCCGGAACACTTCCGATCGCGTTCCACGAGGCGAAGCTCGCGGGCAAGGTCAAGCCCGGCTCCCTCGTCGCCTTCACCGCGCTCGGCGCGGGCCTTCACTGGGGGGCGGGGCTGGTCGTCGTGTAGCGGGCTTGCCGCGCCAGCCTCATTTCACGACGCGCCGGACGATCCCCACTCGACTGCGAGGCCTCGGTCATATAGTTTTCCGTCGAATCGCCGCGTTAGGAGCATTCAAATGCGTAAGCTCACGGCCCCTGCCTTGACCCTCTTTTTCGCTCTCTCGGCCAGGGCGGACATCACCACGGGACTGGTGGCGTCGTATCCCTTCAACGGGAGCGCCCAGGATGCGAGCGGGAACGGACACGACGGGACGGTCAGCGGGGCGATTCTGACGACCGACCGTTTCGGCAATGCGAACAGCGCCTACGCTTTCAACGGGTCCAACAGCCGAATCAGCTTCGGCTTCGCCACGAGCAGTAGCAAGACGTTCACCTGGAGCTGGTGGATGCTGGATCAGAGCGAAACGAACGCGACGCGACGGTGGCTCACGTCGACGACGGGCGGATTTGGCGGCTCTAGCGTCTGTGTCGAGGAGGGGATGGACGGCAAGGCCTACGTGATCGATGGCGTCAACTCTTGGTCGTCGACGACGATCAACTTTTGGAAGCTCCGGGGTTGGCACCTGTTCACGCTCGTGTCCGACGGCACGACGACGAACCTTTATTTCGACAATGCGCAGCTCGTCGTCAGGGGAAACAAGGCGGTGACGCCGGAAACCGGTTTCACGGCGGGTGGCTTCTACGCCCCAACGGCGACGGAGTTCTTTCAGGGAAAGCTGGACGACATTCGCCTGTACAGTCGAGCCCTGACCACCGGTGACATCAGCGAGCTCTTCGGGGTGTCCGGCTCGTCGTCGGCCCCCACGGTCGTGACCGGGTCGGCGACGGAAATTACCGAGACCGGCGCCACCCTCGACGGCACGGTGAATCCCGACGATGCCTCCACGGCGACGGGTTTCGATTACGGGACGTCCCTTCCCTATGCGAGCTCGGTCCCGGCACAGACGCTCACAGGATCGGTGCCGCAGAGTATTTCGGCAAGCGTTACGGGACTGTCGTGCAATACCCTGTATCACTACCGGGCGACGGCGGTCAACGTCGCGGGCTCAGGCAACGGTGACGACATGACGTTCACGACGGCCGCGTGCGCCGGCGGGGGTGGCGGAACGTGTGTGGAAGACTCGCTGACGATGTGCCTCGCCGGGGGCCGGTACAAGGTGACGAGCTACTGGAGAAACCAGTACGCGGGTGGTGCGACGTCCAACCTGAACGAGACGCAGCTCACGGATGCGGTCGGTGCTTTCTGGCTCACCGACGCGAACACATACGAATACATGATTCGGATCAAGACGGCGACCGACAACGGGCGGGCCTGGGTCGCGATCTCGACGTTCACGGATGTCGAGTTCTGGATCATGGTCCAGGACATGGTCAACGGGCAGGCGCAGACGTACCACAGCGCCGCGGGAAACAGAACGCTGATCTACGACCCGGATTATTTCGTCTATCCGTGAGGATCGAGAGGTCCCGGGTCTCTCTAGCTCGTGCCGGGCTTCGCGCCTTCCGCGGTCTTCTCCACCTTCGAAGCCACCCGTTTCATCAAGCGCGCGACCTCGACCGGCGCCCGGCGATGCGTGCCCGAGCCGATGAGATCCACGCCGTCGTGCGCCTCGACCGCGAACGTCACGTCGCGCTCGCCGACCGCGGTCACGGTGGCTTTCGACGTCACCGTCGCGCCGACCGGCGTCGCCGCGAGATGGGTGACGTTCACCTCGACGCCCACGGAGACCCAGCCTGCCGGCAGATACGGCTGGATCGCGTCGGCGGCCGCCGTCTCCATGTGGAGGATGAGCATCAGGGTGCCGTAGACCTCCGGCATCCCCGGCACGAAGTGCGCGACCGTCTGCTCTTTCGTGACGACGTCGCGTCGCACGAACGACGTCCCGACCGGAATCGCAAAGTTCATCTTGCCCTCGCCGTTCCATTGTAGACGCCCCGCGCGGCCCTCACGCGGGCCTCAGGGCCACCGAGGACCCCACCCACGTGAAGTCCTTGTTGAAATCCACGCCGAGCATCTTGCCGCGCGACAGGCGGCAGAGGTTGAGAGAGAGCGTGGGCGCCGCGTCGCCGTCGGGCCGGAAAAACATCATCCGGACCTCGACCTTGACCCCGCCGCCGTCCACCGCGAGGAGGCACGGGTCGTACGCGATCTTCTCCTGCACGCACCACGCGCTGCGCTGGCGTGCGGGTATGCGCGCGAGATCCTCGGGCGTCGGGTCCACGTTCACGCCGCCCCCGGCGAAGGAGAACAGGGGCTTCAGCACGTAGCGCTCCGTGAGGTCCTTCGGAACGGCATCGAGCTCCGAGAGGTACGTGGCCTTCGGGACCGTCTCGTGCGCCAGGAGCGGAAGCGAGTATTTCGACCACGTCCAGTACCAGTTCGGATGGGGAACCCACGTCACCTCGAGGTCGTCGCGAAAGTCGAAGGGCAGCTCGAGATCCCTCCGGATGAGCTCGTCGAAGACGATGCGGTTGTAGATCCGCTTCACCCGGACGCGGCGCCCGTTCTTCACGCGGAAGAGGCACGCTCCCTCCCGGACGAGGCTTCGCGGGTCCACGGCGTCGACCCCGACGAGGATCTTCGTCGCACAAAAGTCGATCGCCGTCTTCTGCTTCTCCGGGTCGAGGTCGAGGAGGACGACCTCCTCGGGGTCGGTGTCGCCGACGACCGTGCGCCGGAGCAGATCGAGAAAGCCGTCCCGCGACAGGCCGGAGAAGTACGGGCTCCACGTCGCCTTCGGAAGTCCGTCCACGCCCTCGAGAGCCTCGTTCCAGGCGTCCGACTGAAGGACCTCGAACGCCGAGAGAGACGGGAAGCCCTGCAGCTCGATCAGACGGGGGAGGAGGCGCCCGTCCGCCCCCTTCACGATCGCAAAATCCACCTGCGCGAGCGAGGGGAGGGCGTCCATCCCGGGCGCCGCCCAACGGTCCGGGATCGCCGTCTTCATCCGAAGAAGCGCCTCCGGCCTCGAGAGCTGCGCGACGATCGCGCGCGCGCCATCCTCGAGAGCGACGGCGAGCTCCTGTGTCAGGAAGACCGGGGTCTCCGCGAGCCGGAAGCCGGCCTGAGAGCCGGCTCGCCGCGCGAGATCCCGGGCGTACGCCGACGCGAGCGCAGGCGTGAACGCGGCGTTGAACGCCGCGCGAAACCCCGGATGCATGGGCGCGGAGTTTAGACCCTCTTCTTCCTCCACTTTCCGCGACGGAACAGGACCGCACCCACGACCGCGAGTGTCGAGAACGCGATCGCGATCGCGAGGAACACGCCACGCGGGCCGAGGCCGGCACGCACCGCGAGGACGTACGCGAGCGGGATCTCCCAGAGCCAGAAAACGAAGAGGTTGATGACGGTCGGCGTCCAGGTGTCGCCCGCGCCGTTGAAGGCCTGCACGAGGACCATGCCCCACGCGTAGAAGAGAAACCCGGCCGCGATGATGCGCAGACCGTCGGCCGCGATGGGCCGGACGGCTGGATCGTGCGTGAAGAGACCGACGAGCGCGCCCGGCACCGCGACGAAGACGAGGCCGACGGCGCCGAGGAACGCCATGTTGTACCCGCCCGCGAGGAAGACCGATCGCGCGGCACGGTCCGGCTTCTTCGCGCCGAGGTTCTGCCCGACGAGCGTCGCCGCCGCGTTCGACATGCCCCAGGACGGCAGGAGCGCGAAGAGGATGACGCGGATCGAGATCGTATAGCCCGCGAGCGCCGCGCTGCCGAAGCCCGAGAGAATCCTCACGAGTCCGATCCAGCTCGCCGTGCCGACGAGCGACTGGACGATCGCGCTGCCCGAGAGGCGGAGCAGCGAAACCATCGTTCCCGGGTCGACGCCGACGTGCTCGCGTCGGACCGCGAGGCGGCCGGTGCCCCGCGCGAGCGTCACGAGCTGGAGGACGACCGCGAGCCCGCGGCCCGTCGTCGTCGCGACGGCCGCGCCCGTGACGCCGAGCGCCGGGAACGGCCCCCAGCCGAAAATGAGACACGGGTCGAGCACGAGGTTGATCGCATTCGCGAACCAGAGGACCCGCATGGCGACCGCGGCGTCGCCCGCGCCCCGGAAGATCGCGTTGATGAGAAAGAGAAGGACGATCACGAGGTTCCCGCCGAGCATCACGGCGGTGAACTTCCAGCCCGACGCCACGACGTCGGGGCTCGCACCCATCAGCGCCAGGAGCCGCGGTGCGAGGAGCGCACCGGCGATGCCGAGCGGGACGGAGACGCCGACGCCGAGCGCGATCGCCTGCACGGCGGTGCGTGCGGCGCGCTCCCGGTCGCGCTCGCCGATCCGGCGCGCGACCATCGCCGTCGCCGCCACCGCGAGACCGATCGCGAGCGCGTAGAGGAGCGCGAGCATCGACTCCGTCAAACCGACCGTCGCGACGGCGCCGGCCCCGAGCTTCGACACCCAGAAGACGACCACGACCGCGAACACCGACTCGAGCGCCATCTCGAGGACCATCGGGACGGCGAGGAGGATGACCGCCCGGCCGATCGGGCCCTCCGTGAAGTCGCCGTGCGACCCGCGGAGGGCCTCGCGAAGAGTCGAAAAGACCCCGCTCGACAATGCGTTCACGTGTGTGTCTCCCGGGCGAGGAGCGGACCGGCCGGCCATGAGGCGGCGATCCTAGCCCGGTCTCGGGGAATCACCGGCTCGCGCCGATCGTCGCGCTAGCATTCCGCGCCATGGAGAGCTCTCCCGCCACGCGGGGCCGGGATGCGCTCCGATGAGCGAGGAGCGCGCCAGGACCGGCGCCACGTGGCTGCTTCGCGCCTACGAGGAGTACACGCGCGCGTTCGGCGAGATCACGCGCCGGGCGCCCGCGCGCTTCGCCCAGCGCGACTGGCACGGAACGCGGGCCGACGCCCTCGAGCGCCTCGAGCTTTATCGCGAGAGGCTCGACCCCGCGATCCGGGAGCTGGAGTCGCTCTTCGGCGCAGGCGTCTCGGACGTCGCGCTGTGGACGGCCATGAAGACGCACTTCGCGCACCTTGCCGCCGGCCGGCAGGACGTCGAGCTCGCCGAGACCTTCTTCAACTCGGCTTCCCGCCGGATCTTCCACACGGTGGGCGTGAATTCCCACGCCGAGTTCGTCTCGTCCGAGCCCCCATCGCTCCCGCCCGACGGGGCGTCTCACCTCCTCGTCTCGTTCGAGGGGAAAGGCGGGACGCGGTCTGTCCTCGAACGAGCGCTCTCGGCGGCCCCGTTCGACGCGGGCTGGGAGGATCTCGCGGGCGATGCCGCGCTCGGCGCGGCGCAGCTCGACGCGGCCCTCACGCGGGCCTGGGGAGCGCCGCTCTTCGATTCCCTCGACATCCTCCGGCCCGTCTTCTTCCGGAGCAAGGGGGCTTACCTCATCGGGCGCATGCGCCGCCGGGACCGGACGCTTCCGCTCGTCATCGCCCTCCTGAACCGCGACGGGCGTGTCACGGTGGACGCCGTCCTGGCCGACGAGGACGAGGCTTCGATCGTGTTCAGCTTCACGCGCTCGTACTTCCACGTGGAGTGTTCGAGGCCCGCGGCGCTTGTCGCCTTCCTGAAGTCCCTCATGCCCAGGAAACCCGTCGGCGAGCTCTATACCGCGCTCGGGTTCAACAAGCACGGCAAGACCGAGCTCTACCGCGACCTTCTCCGCCACCTCGGCTCGTCGGACGACCACTTCGTGGAGGCGCCCGGCTCGGCGGGAATGGTCATGCTCGTCTTCACGCTTCCTTCCTACGACGTCGTCTTCAAGGTCATCCGGGACTCGTTCGCCCCGCCGAAGACGACGGGGCGGCAGGACGTGCTCGACAAGTATCGCCTCGTCTTCA
>Ga0335081_10017261_pt1 | contig 11688 bp, 10 predicted proteins | sample Lox_Sample_35_FD_206713 | JGI IMG/M metagenome (GOLD analysis project Ga0335081, IMG submission 206713) | Soil microbial communities from Loxahatchee National Wildlife Refuge, Florida, United States - Lox_Sample_3.5 | ecosystem: Environmental > Terrestrial > Soil > Wetlands | place: USA... | reverse complement strand
TGCTTGGCCCCATCGCCGAACAATATTCCGGCGCAAGCGAAGAAACACGTGGCTGAATTTGGCGATTGCTTTTGCCGCTTGTTTTTTGGTACTTTGCCGCGAGCGCTGCTTGGGAGCGGAACCTCTCCTCTATATCGGGGACGCCGATCCCGGGTTTCTCGGAGGGCAACCCTATGGCTTTTTGCAATATGTGTGGTGCACAGATCCCCGACGGAGCTACCACCTGCGCAGCCTGCGCCGGTCGCATGCCGGCCGCCCCCACGGCTCCTGCGGCAACCAGCGGTGGCATGACGGATAACGTCGCCGGTATGCTGGCCTATATCACCATCATCCCGGCAATCATCTTCCTCGTCGTCGAACCATACAACAAGAGCCGCTTCGTGCGCTTTCACGCGTGGCAGAATATCTTTCTGCATGCGGCGTGGATAGCCTGCTGGGTTGCTCTCGTCATCCTGTCCATGGTCCTGGCGTTTATCCCCATCCTCGGGCACCTGGTCATGTTCCTTCTCTGGATGGCCCTCGGCATTGGGATCTTCGTGATTTGGATCGTGCTTTTGATTAAGGCAAACCAGGGCCAGATGTACAAGCTGCCCTTTATTGGCGACTTGGCGGAAAAGCAAGCCAACGCAATGTAACGCAAATGAGTTCGAGCAATTGTGAGGGCGCGGGGTTCATCGATCCTTCTTGAACCTTCGCGCCCGTTGGTTTCAATCCCGCCCTTGACTTTCTTCCCCTAAGCTGGCAATCCTATTAGCTTTTACCATGGCGTGAGTTCGGGCTCGCAAAGCTGTCTCACTTCGTGGAATCTTGACGGAACGGGGCATTCATTGCGAGTTCGGGTGTTTTATCACGACAAGTGTTTTGACGGGGCTTCTTCGGCGGCGCTGTTCTCCCGCTTTTATCGCGAACGTATCCGCGGTGACGTCGACTTTGAGTTCACCGGTCTGGTCCACCGGGCCGGAGCGCTGTTCGATGAGAAGCAGTTCGATGGCGACGAGAACGCCATTGTCGACTTCAAATACTCCAGTTCGCCCAACATCACCTGGTGGTTCGATCACCACGAGAGCGCATTCCTCACTCCCGCCGACGCCGAGCATTTTGAACAAGACCAAAGTAATCGCAAGTTCTACGATCCTGCGTTCAAGTCCTGCACCAGTTTTATCGCGATGATTGCGCAACAGCGCTTCGGATTCGATCCTGCGCCTGTCGCGGATCTGGTTCATTGGACCGACGTGATCGATGGCGCGCTATACGAAGATGCGAAGACTGCGGTGGAGATGCAAGCGCCCGCGATGAAATTAACCATGGTGATCGAGTCCGCCCCGGACCACGGCTTCGTGCCAAACCTTATTCCGTTGCTCGCCACCAAATCACTGGGAGAAATTCTTGACGAGCCGTTCGTCGCGCCTCTGCTCCCGCCTTTGCTCAAACGTCACGAACTCTCGATCGGCATCCTGAAAGAACGTTCTGAATGCAAGGATGCAACTATCTTCTTCGATGTCACCGACCACGATCTCGAGGGATACAACAAGTTCATTCCTTACTACCTGCATCCCGAATCCGTTTACAGCGTGGGCCTGAGCAAAAGCAGTTTCCGCGTGAAGGTGTCGGTGGGATCCAATCCGTGGGCGCCCCAAGAGCCGGAGGTAAATCTGGCGCGCATCTGCGAGCGCTACGGTGGCGGGGGCCACGCCCGCGTCGGCGCGATTTCTTTTCCAGTGAATCAGCACACCGCCGCGATCAGAGCCTCGGAAGAAATTGTTTCCGAATTGCGAGCAGCGATCCGCCAGAAGACTGGGAAATAGCTCTCTTTGCCGTCCTGTGTCTCTTGTGGTGAGTTCTTTATTGCACAGGTGTTCCACTGGCGAGGCAGGTGGCAGGGTTCCCGTCATCCGAAGATCGAATCATCGCGGACTGATCCGAACAAAACGCCTTCCGCCCAATTGTGGTTCCATTCGGCGCGGCTGACAGATGGAAAGTCTTGGCTGGAGATCCACCGCACCCGGATAGTGCAAACACGTACCCGTACTTTCTGCCGCTCGCAAGCCCGCTGTTAATCAGCATCGCCTGATGTTCGTTCGGTTCGCCGCCTCCAAATCCGTCCAGGTCGGAAAGGGTACAGGTGAACCCGGCATTCGGATAAGTCACTCCGTACGTTACCTCGGCCGTAAGTATCGTTCGCATCGCGGCCAACACCTGCGCATCGGTTCCCGCAGGCGGCACGGGGCTATCACTGTGCGGCGTGAAAGAGACGTTGGTTGTGCTCGCCGCTCGAGACTTTTGCACCGAATCCGTGAAGGCTTTCAGCAGGTCCGGGTCTGCCAGCGGTAGGCGGACAGTTACAGATATCTCATTCAGCTTCCAAACTTGTGCTTCCTGCTTCATCGAAAATGTCATCCGCGGCAGGAACGGTGTCCGTTGCGGTTCGCCATCCTTATAAGTCCGAAAAGACAGTTCGATATCGTCCTGATCTCCGCGCGCCGCGTCTTTTTCGACGGTGATTTCGATCTTCTGTCCCGTCTTCGGGTCTGCTCCCGCCAGCAACACCGGTCCGGTCTCATAGGTTTGATAATTCTGGCCCTGCGTCTGCAGTTGACTCGCCAACAAAGAATATTGCTCCAGACTCGCCATGGCGCCAGACTTCTCGAGGGCGGCCAGCGTGACCGCAGGCAGATGTTTCATAATCGTTCCCGGCGTCTTGCTGAAGAACATCTCCAGCAGAGCCTGCCGCGCCGTTTGCGGAGCCGCAGCCTGTTGCGCTGCCGAACTTGCAACTGAGAAAGTAAGAATCGCCAGCAGGAACAGCACTTTGCGCATAAAGAGGTCCTCGGCGTGATCGTGCCATGGCTAGGTCACACGATCCAGTTACTGAGGTAAGGCTGCCGCTTGAGACACCCCAACGAATGCTGTTCTGTCCCAGCGTCGTCAACTCTGCCGTGATACCCTGCATCTTTAATTTTGCGGGCATTCATGCGGCAGGAAATCAAGCCAACCGATCGCCATCATGTGCGTCAGAGGCGCGTGCTGCGGGCCGTAGCGGCCCTCGAATTCTGCAAAGGGGTTTTCGTTGTAGCGATGGGTATCTGCGCGGTGTTGCTGGTTCACCATGACGCTTGGCTGATCGCGGAGAGCATCCTCTCGCGGCTGCATATCAGCACCGACCATCGCTCGGCGCAGATATTCCTCGACTTCGCCGACAGCGTGACGGATGCCCGTCTCTGGGCCGCTGCCCGCTTCGCCTTTGCCTATGCCGTCCTGCGCTTCACCGAAGCGTACGGACTGTGGAAAGAGCGCACTTGGGCAGAATGGGTCGCATTCGTTTCCGGAACTCTATTGCTGCCCTTGGAGGTGCGCGAACTGTTCCGCGGCATAACCTTCTTCCGCTGCGCACTCCTAATCGGAAACGTGGCCATCGTCCTGTATATGCTCTACGTGATCCTCGAAAATCGCCGCGAGCGCCGCAAGGCAATGACTGCGATCCAGTAAACCGAATCCCGCTCTGGAAGCGGCTTTTGGGACGAAAAACCTCTGGAAAATCTGCCCGCTTGGGTTCATAATGGCGCCGGTCGGAGGTCGGTATGCGCCTGAAGAGTGCTCTGATTCTGCTTCCCGTCCTGCTTGGAATCTCATTCGCGCAGGATACGAATTTCCCGGTTGGACCTCAGTACCTCATCACCATCGGTTCGCCCATGACACTTCATTCCATCGCTACCCCTTCATTATCGCTAGGTGAAGCCCAACCATTCGTGGAGGCGGTCAGCACGACACAGGTGACTCCGGAAGAAGTAGCCCCCGTACCCTCAGCTCCGAGCGATACATTTCTCGGCAGCGTTTATTGGGGCGAGCACAAGGACAATGTGATCGTCGGCCGCCGTCTCGAAACGCCGAGCATGACTCCTACTCAAACGGCGCTCTATATGGAGAAAGTGGCGAGCCAGGTGTACGGGGCGCCGGTACCGCCGGAGCAACCCACCGAACCCGCCGCCGGAAGTAGTTTGATCGAAATAGCTGGCGCCACGCTTCCTGCGAAGCTGCCCGCAAGCATTCTCGACGCGGGTGTTACAGGTTTGACGGACGCTCAATCGCTAAGTGTTCGCGGTTATGGTATTCCTCTTGGAGACGTCGCCGCTTACTGGAAATCCCACAAGCGAACGGCTCCGCGCGTCTTCACCAACAGAGATCTACGTCCGCAAGGATGACCTGGGCGCTCAGCCTTTCACGTAAGCGAGCTTCGAAGCGATTTTCCCATCCTTCACGGTGAATATATCCACTCCGCGAAGATGCCAGGGCTGTCCATTCCGCATTTTGCGATAGATCCAAAGCACGGTCGCGCGGTTTCCGCTGACAATCATCTCTCCGGCCTCGAATTTGGCATCCGGATTCTTCTGAAACCAGGCACGCCAGAACTCGGCGACGGCCTTCCTACCTTCTACGCGCCGCCCGTCAGGGGCAGGGGAGGTATCTTCGAAGACAGTATCGTCCGTCAGGAGAGACTCGACGATTTCCGCGTTGTGTTGGTTGAATGCCTCGTTGAAGAGATTGATCGTATCTCGCGTGAGTTGCTCCTGTGCTGTGGTCTGCACTTTTGCCTCCCCACATGAAAGAAGGTTGACCAGAACCAGAATCGAAACCGTTCGGCTCGGAAACCTGTGGATGGGAATCTGCACTCGTGTTCTCCTGCGTCGGCGACCGTTCCACAGCGCGGAAAACGGGTGCACCATGTTAGCCTGAAACCCATTCCAATTCGCGGGGAATTCATGCACGACTCCAATCCGACCCACTTCGATTTACAGGCCACCGCCAAACAGATCATGCAGGAGCACGGCTTCGAGCCTGATTTCCCACCGGAAGTCTCTGCCCAGCTCGGCAGTCTCAGGACGCAACCGGCCGTCCCCCAGTCGCGTGACATGCGAGACATGCGCGGTCTGCTGTGGTCCTCCATCGACAACGACACGTCGCGCGATCTGGATCAGATCGAGGTTGCGGAGCGCGGATCGAACGGGGATGTCAGAATCATGGTTGGTATCGCCGACGTTGACGCTTTTGTTCCGAAACAAACTCCCATCGACCAGCATGCCGGGCGCGAAACGACCACGGTCTACACTGGCATCCGCAATTTCCCCATGATTCCCGAGGAGCTTTCCACCGGTGTCACATCGCTCCTTGAGAATCAGGATCGCCTCGGCATCGTGATCGATTTCACGGTCGATGCGCAGGGGAACATCAAATCGTCCGACGTGTATCGCGCCCTGGTGCGGAACAAGGCTCAACTCCAGTACAACTCTATCGGTGCCTGGCTCGAAGGAAACTCGACGGCTCCCCCCAAAGTGGCCGCATCCTCGGACCTTCAGGATCAGTTGAGGCTGCAGAACGATGTTGCTCAGAGGCTGAAGACTCAGCGATTCCAGCACGGTGCACTCAACCTGCAGACCGACGAAGTCCACCCGCTAGTGCTCAATGACAAGGTCGTCGACGTTGTGAAGCAACAGAAGAATCACGCCACCGAACTCATCGAAGACTTCATGGTCGCCGCGAATGGAGTAGTGGCGCGGTTGCTCGAAAACGTTTCATCCTTGCGCCGCATCGTGCGTACGCCCAAGCGCTGGGACCGCATTGTCCAACTGGCGGCTTCGAAGGGCGAAAAGTTGCCGGCGCAGCCGGACTCCAAAGCCTTAAACGATCTCCTTTTGCGCCGAAAGGCTGCCGATCCCGATCATTTCGCCGACCTGTCGTTGTCCGTGATCAAGCTCATCGGCCCCGGCGAATATGTTCTCGAGCGCGCCGGCGAACCTGCTCCTGGACATTTCGGCCTCGCCGTGCAGGACTACACCCACTCCACAGCTCCGAACCGCCGCTTCGCCGACGTGGTGACGCAGCGCTTGATCAAAGCCCTGCTCGCCGGCAACCCCAATCCTTATTCCGATGACGAACTGACTTCCATCGCTGCCAATTGCACCGAAAAGGAGGACGCCGCCCGCAAGGTCGAGCGCGAGATGTCCAAACGGCTCGCTGCGGTCGCGATGCAGAACAGGATTGGCGATGTATTTGACGCCATCGTCACCGGCGTTACCGATCACGGGACTTTTGTCCGCGTCCTTCAGCCGCACATCGAAGGGCTGCTCGCCGAAGGCGCGCACGGACTCGACGTCGGCGACAAACTCAAAGCCCGTCTCATGCGCACTGACGTGCGGAGGGGCTACATCGATTTTGCCCGCGCTTAGAGCGCGTCATTTTACGTGCCATTTCCCGCCCGGGCGCCTTACTAGCTAATAGTTCATCCCGAAATTCTCCTCTAAACTCGCACTAGGAGTCAGTGCGGAATTTTGCGGGGCGTCTTTGTCTGGATGGCGACATCGCGTTGTCTTGTTCCTGGTTGTGCTCCTACCCGTGTCTTCATTTGCCCAGGATGCTGGCGGGGCGATCCTGCACAGTAATGGAGTGGGCGTCCTCGTGAACAACTCCGCTGCTCCTGCTTCGACCGCTATTTTCCCTAACGATCTGATCGAGACGCAGAAGGGCGGCGTGGCGCGCATCCAGACAACGGGATCATCCGTCGACATCATTTCCGAAACCGTCGTCCAGTTCCAGAGCGACGAACTGGTTCTTGATCACGGCAGTCTCTCCGTGAATACCTCGAGGGGTGTGAGAGTGCGAGTCGGTTGCCTGACCGTAACTCCGGTGAATCCGTACGAGTGGACACACTACGAGGTGTTAGATCTCGACGGTAAAGTCACCGTCCACGCTCTGAAGAATGATGTCTACATCAACGCGCGCTCGAAGGATCAGCAGGACGTCAAGAAGTCGTCTCGTTCTACTCGTGATCTGGTGCGCGAAACTGAACAGAGGTCTCGAGAAGAGAAGTGCGGTGGCGCCTACCTAAAAGCTGATACTCGGCCCGGTCTGGGCGCTATCATGAACTCTATGCCCGCCAAAATAGTGGGAATCGCGGCCGTAGGTGGGGTTCTTTGTTTTAGCCTATGCCGCGGGGACGATCCCATCAGTCCGAAAGACCCGTAACTGCACTACTCCGTTATCACTGCCTTGACCAGGTTTCGTGGATGATCAACGTCGTATCCCTTGTCGACCGCGACGTAGTACGCGAACAGCTGCAAAGGAATCACTTCCAGGATTGGCAGCAACAATTCCGGCGCCGCTGGTACGTAGAAGACATGGTCTGCGATTGATCCCACTTCCTGGTCGCCCTCCGTTGCAACCGTAACCACTTGCCCGCGTCGCGACCTGACTTCTCTCATGACGTCGAGCGTGCGGCGGTAACGCAGCACCGAATCCGGATCCCTGCGGTCACAAGTCGCCAGAACTACGACCGGCAGTGTTTCATCTACAAGTGCATTAGGACCGTGTTTCAGTTCCCCCACGGGATATCCCTCAGCGTGAGCGTACGAGATCTCCTTCAGCTTGAGTGCGCCCTCGCGGGCGATCGCGTAATGGACACCGCGACCGAGATACAGGAACTTTTCCGCTTTGAAATGCACTCTGCCAAACTCTTTCGCCAAGGCATCCCACGTGGCCAGATTCTTCTCGATCGCCTCGGGCAATTTCAACAGGCGCTGCAAATAGGACCGCGTGACTTCTGATGTCATTCGTCCCCGTTTGCGCGCGAGAAACAACGCCATCAAATACAGAATCGTGAGCTGGGTGGTAAAGCTCTTGGTCGCCGGGATGGATTTCTCAGGTCCAGCCCCGGAAATCAACGCAGCGTCGGCTTCGCGCACAATCGTGGTGTCAGGTACATTCGAGATTGCGATGGTCTTGACGCCGCGCGTGAGGGCTTCCCTTTGTGCCGCAATTGTGTCCGCCGTTTCACCCGACTGCGTGATCACCATGACGATCGGATCCACCGCTGAGGCGTGCGTCGACCGGTAGCAGTACTCGCTGGCATACTCCACGTCCACAGCAACGCCGGAAAGATCTTCGATCATGATCTCGCCCGCTAGCCCCGCGTGCCGACTCGATCCGCTCGCTGCTATGATGAGCTTCTCGAACGTGAGCAACGCACTCTCGATCGGGCGCAGTTCTCCGGGAAAGATGATGTCATTCTTCAGGTGGGTCTCGATTGTTCTGGCGATAGCTCCGGGCTGCTCATAAATCTCCCGCAACATCGCATGCGCAAACCTGTCGGTTGTACCCTGATTATTGTTTTCTGTGGTCATGATGATTGAATGTGAAAACCAGAACTGAGCGAGCCCACGGTAGTAGCCGTAGCCCCAATCCTCGCCGCTGTCTGATTCATGAATCCTAAGAAGTTGCTTTCCCCTGCTCGAAATACGCCTCGATCTCCTCGAGCGTTTTCCCCTTGGTCTCCGGCAGAAACCAGGTCGCAGTTACAAAGTAAATCACCGTGCAAGCCGCGAACCCGAAAAACATCGTCGAATATCCGTATTTCCCCACTGTGGGCAGGAAGATCGCCGCAATCGTGGTCGAAACGGCCTGGTTCAACACCAGCGCGATGCTCATCCCATTGGACCGAATCCGAGTCGGCATTAGCTCCGATAGCGCCAGCCACACACATACACCCGGTCCCATGGCGAAGAACGCCATAAATACAAACAGCGCGATCGCTACGATCCAACCATGACGCTCTGAGGGCACGGGAGTGATCAGCGCGTTTTCGATGCGCAAAGGGGCTATCCGTGCCGCATTGACGTTGCCAAACGGATTCGAAAAGAACGCGACAATCTTGTTCGCAGGGACGCAACTCTCGCGCGCGATTTCGATCGGCTTTGCCGCCGGATCGTCTGATCTCACCGCCTGACTTGCGGTTCGAAAATCTCCGTATGAGTAAATGATCACCAGGGAAGTCGGACCCTCGGCGTTCACGCTGGAGCCGGGCGATCCGCTAAGCAACGTCTTCGCCATTTCGTGGTTGTATACCACTTTCAGAGTCTGATCCGGAGATACCATCGACTGCGCCGAAGTCTTGGCGTCTACGCCCAGTCTCTCGGTTTTCCGGAACAAGAATCCGGTGCACAGCATCGACACAATGATCCCAGCCGTCCCGATGCCGAGAAGAAACTTCCGCCCCTTTTTATCGACCAGCGCCACGCCGACCAGAGTCACAAAGAAGTTCACAAAGGTAAATAGTACGTACCCGACGTGCGCTGCCAGATCCGAGAGTCCGCTCTGCAGAAGGATGTTGGTGTTATAGGCGATGATCGAATTGATTCCGGTCGTCTGATTGCACGCGAGAATAATGCAGGCCAGGACAAACGGAATAACGTATTTGCGGCTGAGCAGTGAGTCCTTGCGCGCTGGGCGGGCATCTTTCGCCTTCTCCGAGGCTCCCAGTTCCTGCATTTCCCTCAATTCAAGATCAGCCTGTTCGGTAGTACGCGAACGCAGAAGTGCCGCATAAGCCGAGTCTTTCTTACCGCGTTTCAAGAGCCAGCGCGGAGATTCCGACAGCATCAGGCTGCCAATCACGAACAAAATGCCCGGTGGCAGCGACACCCAGAATATTCCTCGCCACGCCGCATTCTTGAAGGCATCGATTGCGTGAGGATCTCCGAGTTTCGTGATGGCGTCGAGACGAAAGCTAAACAGCAGTCCAATGAGCGCAGCGATCGCAATGCCAGCGGTGAGCAGCCACTGGAAGATTCCAGTGCCCTTACCGCGATGTGCCGCAGTCAGGCACTCCGCCAGATACAGAGGAACAACGACGCCGATCAGGCCCGCGCTGGTCCCTTGCAACAGTCGGCCAAATACCAGTGGCCCGTATCCGTGCGCCAACGCGATCATTGGAATGCTGATCACGAACATCACGCCGCTGACCCCCATCAGCGCTTTGCGCCCCATCCCGTCTGCCAGCAAACCCGCGAACAAAGTGGAGAACACGCTACCCAGCAGAACTGCAGCGACAACGATGGAAAGCTCGCTGCGGTTGAGGCCCGAGGTTGCCTCGAGATACGGCAATGCTCCCGCGATAATCCCGACATCCACGCCGTAAAGCAGTCCGCCCAGCCCAGCGACGACTAGAAGAAAGCGGTTATAGAAGATCTTCTTATCGTCGAAAACGCCCGGAGCAGTGGTCGCCATCTGATCTGTCATAAATTGTTCAGACCTGCAAAAGCGGAGCGAACGAACCGCCTAATCCAGATGTGCCGCGAAGTGCACGAGAATTGTAGCGTAGGAGCCTCGAGAAACCGGCCAAAGTGCTATACATCCGAGCGAAAAAGTTAACGCAGCAATGGCCCACCGCTGCCCGTCGCGAGAGTGGCTAGGTAGCGCATCACAGGGATTTTCAAAAGTCTCATTTCTCCAGCGGCAAGCTGAACGAGAACACTGAACCGCTCCCCAACTGACTAACCACACCGATCGTTCCTCCATGCGCCTCAACAATGACTTTGGCGATCGCCAAGCCCATCCCGGTGCCGGGAGCGCTGTAACGTTGGTGCTGACCCCGGTAGAACTTCTCGAAGATCAGCGACTGCTCGAACGAATCAATTCCCGGACCGCGGTCCGCCACGCTAGTCACCAACCGATCGCCTTTGACCTCGCTGGTCAGTGTAACCGGACTCCCAGCCGGAGAATACTTCCCCGCATTCTCCAGCAGATGCATCAGCACTTCGCGAATCCTCTGGACATCCATCCGGACCTCTGGCAGGCGCGGCGTGACGGCAACCTCCACTGGGTGATTTTCCAGTGCTGCTTTTGCATCCTCGACGGCGGGACGAAGCGCCTCCTCAATGCAGTGTGGCTCCAGGTCGAGTTTGAACTTCCCCGAATCGAGTTGCGCCATTTCTGCTGCCTCGCCCACCAGGCGATTCAGCCGATCTGTCTCCTCATCGATCACCGTCAACAAATCCCTACGTCCCTGATCATCCAGCGCGGCGCCCGATAGCAACGTCGTGATGCTCGCTTTGATCGAGGTCAGTGGTGTACGGAACTCATGAGTGACAGAATCCAGCAGGGCGGTTCGCAGTCGCTCGTGTTCCTGTTCTGCCCGGTTCTTGCTGAGAGCCTCCAGGGCCCGTGCCCGTTCAATCGCCAAACCAGCCAGGCTCCCAAGCGCATCGAGAGTCTCCCGTGAAAGATCCGCGCCGCTCACTCCCAGCGCTCCCACCGTGCGCATCCCGAGCCGCAGCGGAACGTACGAGATCCCTGCTTGCGTGATCGGCTCACCGCGAAGCAAGGTCGACCGCAGCACACTCTCCTCAAAGACCGCGTCCAGCGATGATCGATACACCGCAGGATGATCCGTCGCCATCGCCACCACGCTGCGCGCAGAAAAGCTGTCTCGCACGTATTGGGGCAAAGTGTTCAACAATTCAAGCACATGTTCGGAAGCCAGCAGCCGCTGGCTCAGCCCGTACAAGCGCTCGACTTCGCGCCTCCGCTGCTTGGCCCCTTCCGCCTCCCGGCGCGCGCGCTCCGCCAGATTACTGGCCACAATCGCCGTGACCAGGAATGCAAACAGCGCCACCCAATTCTGCGGATCGGCAATGGTGAACGTCCCAAACGGAGGAAGGAAGAAAAAGTTAAAGGCCGCGGTTGCCATCACAGCCATCAGCAGCGCATATCGCAATCCCCAGTACGCCGAGGTCAGTAGCACCATGACCAGAAACATCAATGCCACTGTTGTCTGGTTCACATGCAGCCGATAAGCCGACGCCGTTACTGCCGCCACCGCCGCGACCACCACCACATACCGCACCGCTTGAATCTGGGCCG